>Ga0105238_10003455_pt1 | contig 15716 bp, 19 predicted proteins | sample KBSC34metaG_FD_81526 | JGI IMG/M metagenome (GOLD analysis project Ga0105238, IMG submission 81526) | Corn rhizosphere microbial communities from Kellogg Biological Station, Michigan, USA - KBS C3-4 metaG | ecosystem: Host-associated > Plants > Roots > Rhizosphere > Soil | place: Michigan, USA... | reverse complement strand
GTACAAATATAAAGTTGTTGTAGGTAGCTCGCATCCGCTGGGCTACGATTTTATTGATAATCTTATCTATCTCACTAAAGAAGGTGCAGAGCTTGATAAGGATTCTATCAATGCACACAGCACGAATTTCCCCGCTAGAGCTTACATGACTCTGGAATCTGAAACAATCAGGGAAAGTACTGCTACTGTGAAATACATTCTTGTTCAGGGAACATACACCCGTGAACAACTTGAAGCAATGAAGTGGGAAGACCTAAAGAGCGTTTGTAAGACTGCTGGTGTTACAGGACGCGATAGAGAACTCATCATCAATGCATACTTGGAAGCTGTGAGTAACTAATGGAAGTTGTTGGCCCACAGTCCGAATTCCAAGAGAGGTGTTTGAACAGTGATGCCAAGATTATCATTCTCGGTGGTGCTGCCGGGTCTGCTAAAAGTACGATGGGATTGATGCGGCATCTACGCTGGATTCATGATCCCAAATATGCTGGATTCTGTATTCGTAAGAACAGTACAGCTATTATGAAAGAAGGTGGTTTGTTCAATGCAGCCATCGATATTTATAAGAAAGTAGACCCGAAGCTGAAAGTCAAGCTAAAAGATCAAAAGCTTGTTTTTAGTTCTGGTGCTTCTGTTTCATTCTCTCACTATGAAAATGACAAAGCCGCTGATCTTTATCAGGGCTTGGAAATGGCAGGAACGTTTTATGACGAAGGGGCACAAGCCTCTGAAGCTCACATCTGGTGGCTAATTTCTCGTCTACGTTCTAAAGCTAAAGTTAATCCCTCTATCTGGATTTCTTGTAACCCCGATCCTGATTCATTCCTGCGCGGATGGGTTGATTGGTGGTTGTACCCTGAAGGTCACGAATTGGCTGGCCTTCCTGACCCTGTAAAGAATGGCAAACGCAGATACATCCTTCGTAAAGGCGGTATTCTATATTGGGCAGATACAAAAGAAGAATTGATTGCCGCTCACGGCCCTAAGTCCCAACCTCTTGCAATCGAAGTTCATCTAGGAACTATTTATGATAATCCTTGGCTGATTGAAAATCAACCAGAATATCTTGCTTCTCTAGAAGCTCTTCCAGATGTTGAACGTAGAAGATTGTTGTTGGGCGATTGGAATGCTCGTGCTCAAGGAAGTACATTCTTTCAAAGAGGATGGATGGAAGAGGTATTAGCCCTTCCTGATAATTCTCAGATTGAACACACTGTTCGTACATTCGACTTTGCAGGTACGCTGAAATCAGATATCAACCCTTCTCCAGACTATACCGCAACAGTGCGTATGTCTAAGAGTAAATCTAAAGATTATTACATTGAAGACGTAAGAAGAACACGTATTCAGTTTGGTGATTGGAAGAAATTCATTCTGGATTGTGCTCAAAGTGACCCAAGAGGTACTGAGTATTACATCCCTGTCGATCCCAACCCCGCCGCAAAAGCTGCTGCCACTCTACTAGTTAGAGAATTGGCAGAACTTGGCTTGTACGCTAAAACAATTAGAGCAAGCGGGAGTAAGTTAGATCGATTCAGACCTTTCTCTGCAATGGCTCAGACTGGTGGAATTAAGATTCTAAAGGGTTGTTTCACTGATTATGAAAACAACGTAGTTGGGGATAACGAGACATATTACAAAGAACTTGAAGCTTTCACAGGAGAGCGTAAACGAGGCGAATCAGGTCACGATGACTTGGTAGACGTTTCAAGTGATGCATTCTCAACCCTCGCGTCAGCAACAATTCTACCTTCACTTGGTGGCTTGTTGAATATCAATTTGACACGAACAAATTCTTTCCAATAGGAGATAAGCAATAATGGCAGATGAAATTGTCTCCGGGATTGGAGAAGTAGACATTAATGCCGGGAGCAATGATGCCCCGGCCCTCACTCTTGGCGAGACTGGCTATAACGGCCTGATTGTTTTGGGTGGCAATGTCCTTGAAGAGTGTCAAGAGGAACTTCGTTTTCCTCATGCAATTAGCACTTACAAACGCATGGCTAAAGACGGGGCTATCGCCCCTGCTTTGGAAATGGTTGAGCGAATGATTGCTGACGTTCCTTGGTCTGTAAAGATTCCCGAAGGCTACGAAGACAAGCTAAAAGACAAAGCTCAATTCCTTCTTCAAAACATGAACGATATGGATCATAGCTGGAATAGTTTTATTCAGCAAGTGGTGTCGTTCAATCGTTATGGATTTTCTGTTCACGAGAAAGTTTACAGATATCGTAAGAAGGATGCTGGGAGCAAATACGATGATAACCTGATTGGTATCAAGAGATTGCCGATTCGAACACAAGACAGTATTGCTAGCTGGGTGTGGACTGCGAATGGCAGAGATATCAAGGGTTTTAATCAATACGTAAACAAAATTCAAAGTACGGATTACTCTGGTGGATTCCAAACGCTGTATCAAGGAAATACTAATTCCAGCGGCTATCCTCTGAAGTTTATCCCTCGTAAGAAATATCTACATTTCCTTAATAGCAGACTGAAGGACAACCCATGGGGAGCATCCCCACTTAATGGTTGCTGGAAGGCATGGAAATATAAGAGTGCTATGGAAGAAGCTGAAGCTATTGGCGTTGCTCAAGACGCTAATGGATTCAAGGTGCTTTATCTTCCAACACAATATCTAAAACCTGATGCTACAGATGAAGATAAGGCAGTTTTCGAATACTACAAGAAGATGATGGCTAATGCCTCGGTTGCAAAGCAATCGGGTGTGATCCTTCCTTACTTTGTTGATTCGCAAGGCAATAAACAATTCGAATTTGATATCAAAAGTATCACTGGTCAGAAGTCCTTTGATACGAATGCAATCATTCAGCGATATACGCTGGAGATTCTAACATGCTTGTTTGCTGACTTCCTATCCCTTGGTAACAACGGTGGCGGTAGCTTCTCGCTAGCTGAAAGCAAGCTTTCTCTGATTGAAATGGTCATTAAGTCCAAACTCACAGAGATTGCAGATGTGCTTAATTTCGATCTGGTTCCCCAGCTATTCGCATTGAACGGATGGGACACGGATGTTATGCCTTACTTTGCGTTTGGTAAACCATCTAAAGAATCTCTGGATGAAATCAGCAAGTACGTTCAACGTGTTCGTGCAGTGGGTATGTTGCCTAAGACTCCTGAAGTTGTTAATTGGATTCTGGATGCCGCTGACATTGATTATCAGATTCCTGAAAACATGTCGCAAGACGAGCTTGAAAAGCTGACAGGTGCTGACCAATCCCGTAGTGGGGATGGAATGGCCTCCAGTTCAGGCGGATTGAATGGAACAGGTAATTCTGCTGGTGGTAGAGACAACAGTACAGCCAATAACGCAAATGCTGCATAAGGATATAAATGGCTCATGAACTTTTGAGAATTGAAGAAAGGCTAACAAATGTACCTCATCTGGTGCATCCAGCCACTTTCGAAACAATTCTAAATTACTTGGACAAACGTAAGGCTGAGGATTTCACTCCAACAGTTGAAGCGAAGATTGTCCGTGATGATTGGGGCAACTACGCATTCAATGATGAATCCGGGGTTGCTGTCATGAATATTGATGGCCCTCTCACTTACAAGCCAATCACCATTATGGGGATGGAATGTGGTGGGGCTAACTATCAAACAATGAAGAAGGATTTCGCTTCGCTGGTGGATATGGGAGCAAAGCTTATTGCTTTGAACATTTCCAGTGGTGGTGGGGAAGCCTATCAGTGCTTTGCTACTGCTCGCTATATGCGAGAACTAGCCCAAGCAAACGATGTGAGGATTATTTCCTTTGTTGATGGACTAGCCGCTTCTGCTGCTTATGCCCTCGCATGTGCTGGTGATGAAATCATTGTAGCAGAAGGAAGTGAAGTTGGAAGCATCGGTGTCTTGGTCAGGCTGATTAACGACTCTAAAGCTTTGGAACAAGATGGTTATGAACGTGTGTTCGTGACTGCTGGTAAGGAAAAGATTCCGTATGCTGCTGATGGCAGTTTCCGTCCTGAATTCCTTGCTGATATCCAAGAAAAGGTAGATGCACTCTACACAGAATTCACAGGTTTTGTTGCTGAACGCCGCAATCTCTCTGTTGAATCAGTCATTGCTACAGAAGCTAAGACTTTCGTTCCCGAAAAGGCTTTGCAACTTGGCTTGATTGACAAAGTAATGACCATTGAAGGTTTTTACGAATATCTCGCTGATACGTCAGCCTCTCCGAATATTCCAGAGAGAAATAGTGGTAGTAATCCTACCGATATGTTTAACGCACAAAAGAATGAGGAAACTCTAAAGATGGAAAAGATTGCAGAACTGGAAGGCCAACTGGCTACTGCACTTGATGATGTGAAAGCTAAGGGTGTCGAACTCACTGCTCTCACTGAAGCAAATGCAAAGCTTGTTGCTGATCTAGCAAAGGCAAATGAGCAACTAGCCGAATTGAACGGTGTGATTGCCTCTAATAAGCAAGCTTCTCGTCTGGCTACGCTGAAGCAATATCTTGCTGATGCTAGTCAAGCAGAAGCTATTAACGCATCGCTGGTGGATGCAGGGGATGCAGTGTTTGAAGCTGTGGTGGGTGGCTATAAGGCCCAAGCCGAAAAGCTTAAGACTAGCGAACTCTTCACCGAACTCGGCGAACAGGGCGGGGAAAACGATTTTCAAGCTAAGGCTGAAAACAAGATCGTAGAAGCCACTCGTAACAAGCTCCCAAAAACTAACAAGTAATTTTAAGAGGTAACAAATGCCTTTCACTTCTATTAATCTAAACAAGCGCCTTTCGGATTTGGTGTTCCACGAAATTGATGCTGCTTCCGGCTATGCCCGTGAATGCATCAATGTGACGCCTCCGGCTGCTGGCGCACCCGTGAAGCTGGGCCAAGTGGTCTTCCGTGCTAAGGGCACAGACCCTTATGCCGCTTACGCTGTCCTTTCCGCTGCTTCGCAACTCGTTGCTACCAACGAATTTGCTGTTGTGTTCGGTGATGGCTACGGCTTCAACCCTGAATTCGTTCCACTTGCTGTGAACGGAACTACCTTCAATGCTGTTAGCTTCAAGCGCGGTATGGTTCAACTGAAGGAATACTTCATTAAGCCTCTCGTGGTTGGTGTTGGTGGTATGACTGAAGCTAACTTCAATTCGTTGAAGGAACTTCTGAAGACTCAAGATGTGATCGTGGAAACGACTGTCTAAGCCACAATTTTATTAACTACAAAAGGATATTGGAATGACTCTCGTTGTTTCCCAAAATAACCGCCTGAAGGTCGTTGACCTTACAGACGTTCTGCTTGACCTTCCTAACAACAACTTCGTGACTGGTGCCCTTGGCCTTTTCACGGATCGTTATAGCTCGCAAAAGAAGATTGAGATTCGCCGTGTTAAGACCGGCACTCATATTTTCGGTGATCGTAACTGGGATGAACGTCACCAGACTATCGCGGGCGCTGCTCGTGAATTCATTGATTTGAAGATTCCTCACTTCCCTGCTGATGACGCTATCGTCCCCGGCGACCTTGACGGTAATCTGCAAGTTGAAACTGTTGCTGATGCAATGGCACTGGAAACGGTTGCTAATGTTCGCGCAGAAAAGATGACTCTGCTTCGCGCTGCACACGACCTGACTCTTGAAGCCGCTCGTATGCAACTGATTACCCAAGGTACGGCATACGCTCCTAACGGTACTCTGCGTACTACGTATGGTAACACATACGATTTCTATACGGAATGGGGTGTGACTCGTCCTACTGAAGCTGTTGCCCTTGCTGGCGCTGCTGACCCACGTAATGCATTTAACGATGCTAAGAAGGCTGTTCGCGCAGCTATCCGTAATGGTCAAGCCGGTAGCATTGGTTTCGTGGTTCTGTGCTCGCACACGTTCTACCAAGCTCTGTACCAAAACGCATTTGTGACTGATGCTGCAAAGTATCTGCAAAACGCAAACATGCTGCTTGGTGGTCAAGTGGCTTCGGGCGTTGCTGGTCTTGATAACCGCTATGAGCAAATCACTCTGTGGGGTATCACCTTCATTAACGTGGGCGATGCAGGCTATGAAAATAGCGCTGGTACTTTCGTTCCATTCGTGGCTGAAGGCAAGGCTTACATGCTGCCTACGGGTGTCGCCGGTCTGTTCGAAACGTGGTATGCCCCAGCTAACCGTTTCGCTTCGGTGAACAAGCAAGCTCAGGGTTCTTACTGGTTCGAATATGCCGACGAAAAGGATAGCAAGATCGAAATCATGACGGAACAAAACTTCCTGAACATCTGCAAGTATCCAGAGGCGATTGTCGAGCTTACTCTAGCTTAAGACTCTAATAAGGAGGGCGGGTAATTCCTCCCTCCTTTTTTTTTTTATTCAAGGAAAAACAAAATGGCTATTACTGTTGAAGAAGCCCGTAAGTCTGGCTACTACTACGCAGTTGCTGAACTGATTGACATGATTGGTGATGCTGGTGGGGTTACCCCCGGTGCTGCTGTCGCCAATCAAGGTGCTCTGACTATTACTGGTGCTGATGCTGCCGCTGTTGCAACGTCTGCCACTACACAACTTGGTGTTGTGATTACGAAGCTGAATGCTCTTCTAGCTTCCCTTCGTACAGCGGGCGTTATCGCTCCTTAATTCTAGATAAAGAGGAACATCATGGATCAAACGAAAATTGATTTGGTTAGATTGCTTATTGGGGATGTTCCTACTTCACCTTTTTATCAGCTATTCACAGACGAACAAATTCAAATGTTCCTAGATCAGGCTGGTGGGGATGTTATGAAAGCAGCGAGATACGCTGCTATTTCTGCATCCTTCATCCTGTCTGGCTGGTCTACTCGTGAGCGTACTGGTGATATTGAAGTTTGGAATCAGCTATCAACTAGCTATCTTGCTGCTCTGAAATATCTCACAGATGCTCAATTGGGAACAATTCCGAATGGGATGATGCCGTGGGCTGCTGGCCTTAGCAAAGCTGAGGCTTGTGCAATGGCTCGTGATCCTAGTATTGTTCATAGCAATCTTTTGACAATCTACCAATGTGATGACCCCTGCAAGTCTACTTGGTCCTGCTGCGGTTGTTAACAATGGCTACTAAACCAACATTCCTACTTACAAAGTTTGTAATGTTGCCTGTCTTCCGAAAAACTCAAGGTCAATACGTTGAGGGTGATTGGGTAGATGGAGCCATTACAGAGATTAGCGTGAAATGTAATGTTCAGCCTTTGAAGCCTGCTGAAATGATGCTGCTTCCAGAGTCTGACAGAACACGAGAGTGGTTGAAGGTTTATTCCGATTCTCAATTGCGCAAGGGGCAAGAGGGAGTCAATGGGTGGGATGCAGATGAATTCGAATGGCAAGGATATCGTTACATGGTTATGAAAGAATATAACTTTGCAATGGGTGTTCTAGATCATTGGAAGGCATGGGCTGCTCGTATCCCTAACACTCCAAACTAATATGTTCAAACTCAATGTAAAGTTTCGCAAGAATACCAAAGAGTGGGACAGGATGAAAACTAGGCTAATGAAGACTTCTCCACGTCAAATTGATGTGGGTTGGTTTGAAGAAGCTCGCTACCCCGATGGAACTCCGGTGGCTTGGATTGCAATGCTCAATGAGTATGGCTACATGACAACTGGCAAATACCAAGGATATCACCCTCCCCGTCCTTTCTTCCGTAGCTTCTTAAAAGAATACATCACCAATACAATTTTGGTTAGTTCCAATATTGCTCCGAAGATGGCTGCTGTAGCTGAAGGAAGAATGACTTGGGCTGCTTTGCATAAGTACATTGGCGAGCAATTAGTTGATTGGGTGAAGAAGAAAATCCTAGAAACAAAAAGTCCTCCCAACACTCCTCTGACTATTTCTCTCAAGGGATTTAACGATCCTTTGATTGAGACAGGAAGAATGTATGACACGGTGAGATGTAAGCTAAGCAGAAAGACACGTAACAGTTAATGACAACTATCCGTGAAGCAATTAGAGGCGAGATTAGAAAAGCCACTATCGATGCTTTTGCACTTTCCGATATTGATATTGCTCCGAATAACGTAATCTTTTCGCACAATAGCGGATTGGAGCCTGCGGATAATTACTGCGTTATCAATATCATTGAAAACAGGCAAAAGGGTAGAGCTACTGAAGCTTCTCGTACAAGACAGGGTGCCACTTGGGAAGACCAAATGCTGGGCTTCACTGTCTTCTATTATGCCAAAGTCCAATTTTCCTTCATCGGTGCTGATGCTCTGGATTTGGGAATGGAATTTGAGCACAACGTAACAAATAACAGGCAAGTAATTGAGGCTTATCAATATAAGTCCCTATCCCCTGTAAACAAAACTGACCTGAAAAGGCTCCCAAAACTTAGAGAAACCGATTGGGTGGAAAGCACAGTCCTTGATTTGGATTTTGGCTACAGCGTACAACGGTATCAAGATATCAACTGGATTGAATATATTGTCATCAATGGTAATACATTCAGAATCATTGATGATGAATAAAGAATTTAACTGAAGGAAAACAATGTCCGATATTGATAAAATTGTTGAGGTCTATATCTCGCGTGAAACTACGCAAATCGAAACCGCTAGTTTTGATATTCCTCTGATTGTGGTGGTTGCTACAGATGATGATGCCGTTACGGATCGCATGCTGACATTCACAAATGCACAAGCAGTGGGCGAGCAATTTGGAACTACCTCCGCCGCCTACATCATGGCTCAAAAGATGTTTGGTCAGGAATTGAAGCCTACCCAAATCAAGGTTGGTATCAAGCTGACTACTGAAACATGGCCTCAAGCTCTTACTGCTCTGAATAACATTGACAGTAGCTGGTATATCCTGTGCGCTCAATCGCACGTTTCTGCTGACCAACAGCTTATTTCCCAGTGGATTGAAACTCTGCGCAAGATGTATTTCACATCTAGCTCTGATGTAACTATGCCAACTGGTGGTACGACTGACGTTGCTACGATTCTTGGTAATCTGGGCATGGATCGTACTGTGATTATCTACCATCCAAATGCTGATACGGAATATCCTGAAGCTGCTTGGGTTGGTAGCCAAATTGTTGAAGTTCCCGGTAGCAATACTTGGATGTTCAAGAGTGTTTCTGGTGTCTCTGGCTCTAAGCTCACTGACACACAAAAGAGCTTCTTGGAACAAAAGAACGTCAACTACTACTCCCCGATTGCTGGTGTCAACATTTTCCAAAATGGTGAGACAGTTAAGAATTCGTGGATTGACGAAATCATCTTTGTGGATTGGCTATATGCCCGTATCCAAGAGCAAGTGTTCTTCCGTCTGATTAATCGTCGTAAGATTCCTTACACTCGTCGCGGCTTTGCTGTGATCGAAGCGGAAATCCGCTCTGTGTTGAGTCAAGGTGTTGCTAACGGCGGTATCGCTGATGACACCCCATATACGGTTATTTCTCCAGACCCACTTGCTATCCCAGAAACGCAGCGTACACAGCGTATTGCTGGCGACTGGAAGTTCGAAGCTCGTCTGGCTGGTGCCGTGCATCACGTCATCATTCGCGGAACAGTTTCGGCCTAATCAAAGGCCCCTTCGGGGGCTTATTAATTTTAAGGAAATTTCATGGCAGCAGTACAAGAAATTCTGGGCACTTACAGCCCTGAAGATTTGATTATCACTCTCTCTAATCAATTCTTCTCGCACTCTATCACCGGTTTTGCCGATGGTACGTTTGTGAACATCACTCGTCAAGTTCCTCCAAGCACTCTTTACACTGGTAGCGATAACACAAACGCTCGTGTTGTGAGAGCAAATAAGGGAAGTACGATCAAGGTTACGTTGCATCAAGCATCGGAAAGCAACGACATTCTGTCGCAAGCTCTGATTATGGATGAGCAAACACGCGATGGTACGTGGTGCTTTAACATTCTCGTGAAGGATGGAACAGGCCGAAGCCTCTACTTCAGCCCACAAGCATTCATTGCTAATAACCCAGAAGCTACCTTCGGTGCTGAAATCACTACTCGTGAATGGGATATTCAGTGCGTGGCTCTTTCCAACTTCGCTGGTGGTAACGGCAAGCTTACTGACGATGCATATCGCACGCTTCAATCTATGGGCGTGACAGTGGACCCTCGCTGGGCTCCTAATTAATATCTAAAGGGGAGTAATTCATGAGTACACTCGCACATTACTCGCCTGAAGACGTTATTGTTTTGGTAGCTGGCTCAATTCCTATTAGTGGAATGGCGGAAGGAACATTTGTTAGTGTAACTAAAGAAGATGCTCCTTTCACCACTAAAGTGAGTGCTGATGGTGTTGTTAGCAGAAACTATACAAATAGTCAAGTTTATAACATCACATTGACTTTGCACAGTGCATCGTCTTCCAATGATTTGCTAACAAGACTCTGGAGAATTGATGAATTGACACAGAGAGGTAAATTCTCTGTTCTAGTCAAAGACCCTCTAGGCTCCAGCTTGTTTCATTCCAATGTTGGTTGGGTGAGCAAAACTCCTAATCTTGAATTTGCTGACAAAATCACGAATAGAGATTGGACTATTACTTGCACACAAGGAACTGTCAATTTTGGTGGAAATGAAGATGCATCGCAATCTGTTGAAGATTTGTTGGGAACATCTATTGGTCGTATTTCAGCAGTAGCTAGGATGATCTAAATGAGTCAGTACGCAGTAAATACCTACTCAGCCTCCGATGTGATCTTGTCCTTCGGGGGCTATAGTGTTCTTGGGTGGGACGAAATCAGTGTCAAAAGAGATACTGCTCAGTCTAACTTCATTCGTGGCATTCGATCAAAGAATACACGAATCATGAATGCCAATTCGTCTTCTGTTATTTCTGTGTCCTGTCCTCAAACTTCGGATGCACATGCTGTCTTTAATCAAATCGTGAGGGCTGACCTTCTAACTGGAGGTAATGGCCGTTTGCAGGTAACTGTGAAAGATTTGAATGGTGGTTTGGTGCTGTCTTCTAATGAAGCTTATGTGACTGGATACCCTGATGTAACATATAAGAATAGCATAGAGAATTTCACTTGGTTGATTCAATGCTATTCGACTAATTTTTCTGGCCTCACTTCGAAGACTCCTCAAACATCTTTGTTTGATTTTGTCTTTAACGGCTAGGTTATATATTTGAAAGGAATGAAATGAGTATTACGCTAGAACAAAAGGAAGTAACGATTGGGGGGAAGATTTATATTCTCCAAGCTTTCACCACTTCGCTAGGTCTTGAAATTCAAAATGAACTGATTGGTTTGGAGCAACGTGGAGAATCCTTCTCTGCTTCTCTGATCGAGAAGGCTGTTTTGAATGGAGCATACATTGGTAGTGCAAAGATTACTAAGGAATTGTTTAACAAACATTTCTCTCGTAAGTACAAAGACCTTATGGAATTGTTCCAACAAATCCTCGTCTTCAATTATGGTGAGGGTGAAGAAGGCCCAAACGCGGAAAGCGATACTTCCGAGAAGTAAAACCTGAAGAGGTATCGCAATATTCTCCTGAAATGAAAAAGCTCGTTGAGAACTTTTCAGGAGACTACCGAGTTTTACGGGTAATCTTTTCTACTTCTGATCCTTTGAGAACATTAGAAGAATTGCATACAACTATTTCTTATAAGAGATTTATGCAATATCTGGAAATGCTGGATGTAAAGGCCACTATTGATGAAGACACACGCGCCAAGGAGCTTAAGAAAGCTGCCGTGGCTGCACAAACTAAATAGCCCACGGAGGTAGGAAATGCCAGCAGTCAGTAGCTACTTTGCTACAATGGGGATCGAAGTTGATAAACGATCCTTTGCAGAGGTAGATAAATATTTTGACAGACTAGAACAAAAGCTTTTGCGAGTTGGTAAATCCAGCAACGCTTTCTCTGTCAGTCTAAAATTTAAAATTGATACAGCCGCATCTAGGCTGTCTATCCAGCGAGATTTGAATGCCATTTCTCGCGGACTTACACTAAAACTCAACAGCTTTCAAATTAATAACAAAGCTTTGAGAAATCTTCTCAATCAATCCATGAGTAACCGCACTGGCAATGCTCGGATTAGATTGAATGCCTCGCTCTCAGCAGCCTCTTTGGCTGGGATGAGGGCTCAGGTGCTGGGTGCTCTAAATAATTTAGTTATAAACCCTCAAATTAATCCTAGAATCAATCCCCGAGGTGCAAATAACCTCGCTAATCAAGCAGCGGCTGCTTCTCAAAGAAACAATGCTGCAAATAACGGGATGTTTGGTGGATTTGGGATGCGTAGTCTTTTGCCCGCTGCTGGCCTTTATGCCGCAGGGAGAGGATTTATGCATATCGCAGAAAATACACAGCTACGCGCGACGCGCGATGTTGCTGCACGCGGATTGTTTGAAAATGCTACGATGCCAGATGGCAGCACTAGAAATGTTTATGATGATTCTGAAAAGTGGTTCAGAGCATATACAAATCGTGTTGGTCTAGATCGTAATGCAATCACGCCATCATATCAAGGTTTTATGGCTTCTTCTATGCCTACCCTTGGATATGAACAATCTCAAAAAGTGTTTGAAGCTTTTTCGTCTTTTGGTACTGTTCGTGGTGCTACTGGCGATAGTATGAAGCGTGCTCTTGTTGCAGTGCAACAAATGGCCTCGAAGGGTACAATCAACGCCGAAGAATTGAAACAGCAATTGGGAGACGCACAAGGTTTTGGTGAATCTCAAATTCTGTTTGCGCAAGCATATCAGATGATGAAGAACAAGACGAATAATCCTCTTGATCCTCGTCTTTTGAAGGGAAGTAAAGCTACTGCCGAGCTTGGAAAAGCAATGAAGGATAACAAGCTTATTTCTTCTGAAATGCTTCCTATTGTTGCTCAGTTGATGTTGGCTAAAGCCGCTCCAGCAATTGGGGCCGCTTCTCAAACCGGTACAGCTAATCAAAACAGATTTGCTAATGCCCGTGACGATTTCTATAAGAATTTTGCCAAGGGTGGTGGTGATGCTGGTATGTCCAATATCTGGAAGGCTCTGGCTGACCTGACGCAGCGTGCTGCCGATAATGCTGAAACATTGGGAGCTAACTTCCGTGTTGCTACAGCTTACGTTCGCCTGTTCATGGTGGATGTGAATGAGTTGGTCGATTTCTTGAATGGAGCTTCTAAGGAAGATAATCTATTCAACAAGATGTTCGGTCCTGATATGGCTAATCAAGTGAAGATGATTCGTGAGAATATTTCTGCACTGATTGATTCATTCTCTTTGCTTGACCTCTCTGGTAAGACAGTCGGGATGAAAGAATTCATGCAATTCTCCCTCAATGCTGTTCAAGCTCTTACAGCCTTTGCTAATCAGCTTGTGGCTATTGCTAGAATGGATTGGCAAGCATTCAAGTTCTACGGTAATCAGGCAACAGGTGCAATGATTGGGGTGGTGAATCCTGATTGGCAGAAATCATTCTTGGCTAACAATCCTGCAATTGCTGCCGGACCCGGAATGCCTGCTAATACACCCGCCGCTGCGACTGCTCCTCAATCGAACTACGGATATGCACCATCCAAGACGCAAACAAATAGTGTCGTGGTGAATAACGCAGTGACGATTACGGATGCTTCCAAGCTGGGCACGACAGTGGATCAACTGAGCCAAAAAACGCTGGCTGACAACATGAATGCAGGATTGCAGTTCATGACCACGATGGATAAGTCAGCATTCCCTAACTCTGGTCAATAAGGATATTGAATGTCTCTAGCTATTAAATTTGGGGACGACACCGACCCTAATCAACTGTCTGGATTCATTTACTTTGACGTAGTGACTAAGTATTCTAAGCAACTCTCTGGAAAGGTGACAAGTCACCCTCTAGATGCTGGTGCTAAGATTACTGACCACTACGTTTCAGAAAATCCTAAATATACGATTGTTGGTGTTATCTCTTCAGCCGATATTTCTGGGATTCCTCAGAAGATCAATGTAGATGGTGAAGGCCCATTAAATGTTAGCTTTCAGCCGGGGCCTGCAATCGTCAACGATGCATTCTCTGGTGTTCTGAATTTCTCTCCAAACACAGCAAATCAGTTTCTTCAAAGTAATCAAGAATCTGTTTCCGTGGATACCACTCAGCGCACAGACTATAACAGACAAATCAACTCCCTTATGGAAGCTGTGATGACTGGGCTAGTCTATGACGATCAAGCAAAGAAGCTTAAGAATCGGATGACTCTCATTACTCTTTATGAGTTTATGAATGAAATCCTTTGGGCTGAAGCTGATGATTTGGTTCTCACTGGATTTAGCTTCGATGAAGATGCTGATTCTGGTAATGGTTTGTTTGTGACAATGCAACTTGAACAAGTGAGCTTTGTTACTCTGCAAAAGACTGAGCTTCCTAAGGATGTTGCAGCTTCTCTAAGTAAAGCTTCTCAAAGCACATCTAAGAAGAGTAAGGCTGACGGTACAGAGAAGACAGTGGGAAATAAAGATGATGCTACATCTACTGATCCGGGGCCGAAGTCTGAACGTGAATTGGCACAACTAGAACTTAAAGAAGCCAAGAAAGCTCGTGACGCATTGAAGAAGAAATAATGAAATATGTTTCCCTCCCTCTTTATAACGATTCAGATTTTGAATACGAAATCTCTCTAGAAAACAATTACTACACCCTCAGACTCTACTATAACGAAAGAGCCGAGGGTTGGTTTTTTGAATTGAGAGACGGTGAAAATTCTATGTTGGTTGCTGGTGAGAGACTTGTTTCTCTTTATCCAATCAATCTTTATTACAACATTCCAGACCTTACCGGGTTTCTGTGGTTGGAGCCTATTGGTAGCAATATCAATGAAACGGTGATTAACCCTTTCTATTTGTCCCAATATTACAGGCTTTACTATATTCGATTCGAGGAGTCTGAGCTACTAGGAACTACTTAAATGACTGAACAGTTTCAAAGAAACAGGCAATATTCGCTTATTGTTGGTACTGCAAAAGATGCTGTGGAAATCACAGGATTGGAAATCAAGTTTAAAGTCACAAAGACAAGCAGCAATAAAGATCGTAAAAATAAAGCAGAAGTTGAAATTTATAATCTGTCAAAAGAATACCAAACTCTGTTTGAAGAAAAATACGTTGCTGTTGCTTTGAGTGTTGGCTATGAAGACACTGGATTGAAAAGACTTTTCTCGGGACAAGCATTCAATGTCGGAACCAAGAAAGAAGGTGCTGACACAATCACCAAGATTGAATTGGATGAGTTGTTCAAAGAGTTGAATTTCAAGCCTGTCTCTAAATTGATTCCCGCAGGTAAGACAGTTAAGAACGTGATTCAGGAACTTGTGAAGATGGTTCCTGAAGTTTCTAAGAGTATCTTCAATGGCAAGAATATCGAACAAGTTGTCATTGATGGATATCCAATGATGGGAACTCCACGCCAAGTGCTTAACGATTTGAGCATCAGTTATGACATTGATTGGCAGATTGATGATAGCACACTCTTCGTTTCTGACAAGGATGATTCCTACACAAACAACACATCAACTGCTTTCTTGATTCATGAGCAAAGCGGATTGATTGAACGTCCTTATTGGTCAGCTAAAAATATCAAAGACCCCGAAGGCAGAAAAGTTACGACTACTGATTCTGCGGGAAAAGAACATAAAAAGACAGCTAAGGTGAAGAAGAAAGGACTGAAGTTCAAGATTCTTCTAAACCCAGCTATTTACGCAGGGACAATTCTAAAGCTCGAATATCCTGAATACACTGGATTCTACAAAGTGGATGAG
>Ga0105238_10003454_pt1 | contig 15718 bp, 10 predicted proteins | sample KBSC34metaG_FD_81526 | JGI IMG/M metagenome (GOLD analysis project Ga0105238, IMG submission 81526) | Corn rhizosphere microbial communities from Kellogg Biological Station, Michigan, USA - KBS C3-4 metaG | ecosystem: Host-associated > Plants > Roots > Rhizosphere > Soil | place: Michigan, USA... | reverse complement strand
GCTCGTTGTCCTTCTTCAGGCGATCTTTCTGCTCGTCGGAGGCGCCAGCGGCTTCAGGCAAGTCGAGCTTGAGATCGAAACCCGAGCCTTCGCGTGGGCGGACGCTGAGACCAACATTCGTCAGACGCTCGATGGTCTCTGTCGGCACGGAACCCGCGAGCGACAGCGTCCCCGAAAGCTTTACCTTGCGATCGATTTTGTGATCCGCGCGCGATTCGCGAATAGCCGTAACGATATCCTGTAGCAGCTTCATTTCGCGCTCGGCCTCGGGATCGTTTAGCGCAGCCTCGTATTGCGGGTAGGCTTCCAGCGCAATCGAAGTCTCATGGCCGCGGCGATGCCACAACTCCTCGGTGATGAACGGCATCAACGGATGCAAGAGCAGCATCGCCTTCGCGTGAACTTGATACGCGAATCCCCAATCTGTGTCGGACTTCTTCAGTTCGAGATACCAGTCGCAAAACTCGTCCCAGAAGAAAGTCCACACGGCGTCTGCCGCTTCGTGGTAGCGATGGTGCTCGAAAGCCTTGTTGGCTTTATCGATTGCGGTGTTGAGGCGGCTGCCTATCCAGCGGTCGGCGAGTGAAGTTCGCGAACCGGCGCCTTGTTCCTTACTGAACAGCAGCCCGGAGGCGTTCCAGATTTTATTGGCGAACTTTCGTCCGCGAAGGATCACTTCTTCGCTCAGCGCGATGTCATTGCCGGGCGCGGCGGCGACCAACAGCCCGAAGCGGACGGCATCAGTCCCATACTTGTCGTTGACTACCAGGGGGTCGATAACATTCCCCTTGGTCTTCGACATCTTCTGGCGCTCGGCGTCGCGCACTAGACCGTGGATGTGGACTTGCCGGAAAGGCACATCGCCCATCATTTCCATGCCCAGCATGATCATGCGGGCGGCCCAGAAAAAGATAATGTCGAAGCCGGTCACAAGCAGCGTCGTCGGATAGAAAGCTTTCAGGTCGGCAGTGTCATCCGGCCAGCCCAGCGTCGAGAAAGGCCACAGGCCGGAGCTGAACCAGGTGTCGAGCACGTCGGTTTCCTGCCTAAGCTGCTCCGAGCCGCAGTGCGAACATTTGGTTGGCCTCTCGCGCGCGACCGTGACGCCTTTGCAATCTCCGCAATACCACGCGGGAATACGGTGGCCCCACCAAAGCTGGCGCGAAACGCACCAGTCGCGGATGTTATACATCCACTCGAAATACGTCTTCGACCAGTTGGCGGGCACGAAGGTGATGCGGCCGTCCTCTACTGCGGCGATCGCAGGCGCCGCCAACGGCTTCATCTTCATCCACCATTGCTTGGAAACCAGCGGCTCGACCACCGTCTTGCAGCGATGGCACTTGCCGACATTCAGCTTATAAGGCTCAATTTTTACGAGATACTCCAGCTCTTGTAGTTCGGCGACTATCTGCTTGCGGGCGTCGTAGCGATCCAGGCCGGCGAATTTTCCTGCTGCCGCAGTCATCTTGGCATCTTCGCCAATCACCTGGATGCTCGGGAGATTGTGGCGCTTACCGGCTTCGAAATCGTTGGGATCGTGTGCGGGCGTGATTTTCACCGCACCGGAGCCAAACTCCGGATCGGCCATGTCATCGAGCACGATAGGAATTTCGCGATCGGTCAGCGGCAGCTTCAGTTTGTGCAAGTGCAGCCGCGCGGCGCGCGGGTCGCGAGGATTGATGGCGACTCCAGTGTCACCGAGCATCGTTTCGGGACGCGTGGTGGCAACGACAATCGATTCGTCGGTGCCGACGACCGGATAGCGAATGTGCCATAGACTACCCTCGCTCTCCTCATGTTCCACTTCGAGATCCGAGAGCGCAGTCTGACAGCGCGGACACCAGTTGACGATGTAGTCGCCCTGATAGATGAGTCCTTTTTCGTAGAGGCGCACGAAGGCTTCGCGCACCGCACGCGAGAGGCCGGGATCGAGCGTGAAGCGTTCGCGCGACCAGTCGCAACTGACGCCGGCGCGCTTCATCTGTTCGACGATGCGCCCCCCGTTTTCTTCTTTCCATTTCCAGACGCGGGCTTCGAAGGCGTCGCGGCCGAGGTCGCGTTTGGTCAGGCCTTCTGCTGCGAGCTGCCGCTCGACCATAATTTGCGTTGCGATTCCGGCGTGATCGGTGCCGGGCAACCACAGCGTGTCGACCGGTTTTCCGTCGGGCGTTCTCTTCATGCGGCGCCAGCGAACCTGGGCGTCGATGATGGAGTGCTCGAACATATGCCCCATGTGGAGCGAGCCAGTCACGTTCGGCGGCGGAATCGCGAGCGAAAAATAGGGTTGGCCGGGATGCGCTTCGGCGTGATAGGTGTTGTGTTCCACCCACCACTCGGCCCAATGCGGCTCGAACCGTTGGGGCTCGTAGACTTTATCGATTTCCATGGGGAAATACGATTTTAGCAGGGTAGGCTGGAGGTGCTGCTTAAGACGTCCCGGCGGGCGCGCTTTCAAACGCGGGGTCGATCCATTTGGAGATCATCTCCTGAAATAGCTTGGGATTGATGGGCTTCTCCAGAAAGTCATCCATGCCAGCGGTCAGGTGGCGATGCGGTTCTTCATTCAAGACGCTGCCGGTCAAAGCGACGATGGGCGTGCGCTTCCTTCCCGCTTCATTTTTGCGGATTAGCGCCGTCGCTTCATAGCCATCCATACGAGGCATGTGGCAGTCCATCAGTATCAGATCGAAGTTCTCGCGCTGAGCGAGGTCCACAGCTTCGACTCCGTCGCGGGCAACGAACACCTGGCATCCATGCGGAGCTAAAAGCGCGGTTGCCACCATGAGGTTGATCTCGTTATCATCCACAATCAGGACGCGAACCGGAGTTGGCGGGGGCGACGAACCATCGCTTAGGCCCTCGCGGCCGGAACGCGCCAACAAGCGCAGGGACAGTAGCGAAGAAGTCTCCTTAGAGGGAGCGCCGGCTTCCTGCGGGTCCACGCCGGCGATGGCGGGGTCCATGAGAAAGCTCAGCTTGAACTGCAGCGTAGTTCCGTGCCCTACCGAACTGACGGCCTCGATATCTCCGCCCATCAGCGTGACGAGTTGGCGGGAGATGGCCAGCCCCAGGCCGCTTCCCCCATACTTGCGGCCGGTCGAGGCTTCTGCCTGCTGGAACCGCTGGAACAGTGTAGCGAGCTGGTCCGAAGCAATGCCGATTCCGGTATCCACCACGCGGAAATCCAAAGTGGTGTAAATGGCGGCAGTTTTTTCGCGCCGCACCTGTAACGTAACGCGGCCGTCATGCGTGAACTTGATGGCGTTGCCCAGGCAATTCAGGATCACCTGGCGGAGCCGCACCGGATCGCCGATCAACAACGGCGGAACATCGTTTGCAATTTCCAGCGCCAACTCCACGCCGGGGCGCGCCGTGGGCCGGAACAAGCGCACCGCATCGTCCAAAAGCTCGCGCAGATTGAACGCCACGGATTCCAGCGTCAACTTGCCGGCTTCGATTTTCGAAACGTCAAGGATGTCGTTCACCAAGCGCAGCAGCGCATCGCCGGAGCGCTCAATCACCGCCACCAACTCCCGCTGCTCGGCAGGCAACGGCATCGCTTGCAGCAGGCGAGCCATGCCCAGAATCCCGTTCATGGGAGTCCGCACTTCATGGCTCATATTGGCCAGGAATGCCGATTTGATCTGACTGGCGTGGTCCGCTTGCTGCCGGGCCGCGTCCATGGCTTCGAGCAGGCGCGCATAGCGCGTGACATCATGGAACGTGAGCACCGCCAGAAACTTGGAGCGCCGCGGGGTGGATATTTGGAGAATCTGCTTACGCTCGACCAGATAGCTATGGTTCGCGGACCTGCCGGTCATCACCTGCACTTCTCGCGGGCCGAAGTGCATCTGGTTCAGGAGATCTTCGGGCAAGCCGATATTGCGGAAAAAATCCGCCATGCTCAATGAAAACTCGGGACCATCGTCATCGAGATTGAACTGATTCAGCAGCGTCTGGGTCGCGAAGGCCGGGGCGGCGACGCCCGCTTGTCCGTGTATATACAGCGACATGCCATCGGACGCCGCGTCGAGTAAAGATCGAAACAGCGGCGATGAGCCCGGAACCGCAGCCGACAAATCGTGCAGACTTTGCATGATCAGCGATGCTGCCGCGACCCTGTCGGCCGGCAGCAGGCGGCGCAACACTTGCAACATCTGGCGGGCCTTTTCGAGGTCATCTTCGGTCCAGGACAGCGATTTGCCGCGGATGGTCTGCTTGTAGGCCGCGAATGACTTGCGCGGAGAAATTCGCTCGGCCGGGGCAGCTTTGATGGCCGGCTTGGTCACGTCGCCGCCCCAAGTCAGCTCCTGGGCGAATTCATTGCGGAAGCCGAGAATGACGATCGCAGGCTCGCGGCTAAGGACTAGGGCCAAGCCGCCCGCCGCCTCGTCGCAGGGGATGGAGCCGAGGGCGCCAGCGGAGTCGCTAAAACTGAAAACCTCCCGGTCCAGTGGCAGCAGCGCCTGGATGAATTCCTCGATCCACACGGATTTCGGAGTGTTTCCCAGGCAGATGGATCCCCCTGCGGCGTAGATGACGGCAGAGTCGATTTCGAACAGGGCCTGCACGCGGCTCTTTCCGAAACACAGAATGTCCACGATTTTTTCCGCCGATGGGATCTCGGATTGCAGCGCCTTGATCTGCCGCGCGCGTTTCGCTTTGACGCGCTCCACCGCGCGATCCTGCAGCGCTGCAATGCGCAGGGAGACCGTTTCCGCCATCAGGGCCATAGCATCGCGTAGCGCGGCCGTGACGGCTTTTGCACGGAAGTGATGACAGGCGATCATTCCCCACAAACGGCCGTCGACCATCAACGACGCGCTCAGGGTCGCCGTAACTTGCATGTTCCGCAGATACTCGATGTGGTAGGGAGACAGGGATCGCAAAATAGAGTGCGTCAGATCGATGGCTGGAGTGTGCGGATTGGCAAGGATCGGTATGGGCGCCGAGTGCGCGTCCACCACCACCCGCAACAGGTTTGCGGTATAGAGCTGGCGTGCCTGAGAGGGAATGTCGCTTGCCGGATAGCGCAGGCCGAGATACGGCTCCGCCTCCGCGGTGCGATGCTCCGCAATCACCTGTCCCGACCAGTCTTCGTGAAACTGATAGAGCATTACGCGGCCGTACCCCGAGACCGCGGCGCACGCATCGGCGGTCCATTTGGCCAATATCTGGATGCTGGACGCGGTGCAGGCGTTCTTTAGGAACTCCCGCAACGTTGCGCCGCCAGTTTCCGGCGGAATGTCCGGCCCAATGTCACAATTTTCTATTTCGAGGACGAAAAGTGGGTGGCGGCGATGCAGCCAGGCCGTGCGCTGCCGCGCCGGTTCTTCGGAGCGAAAATGTTCCCAGGGAAAATGGACTGGCTTCCCTTCGGCGAGTTGCGGAAGCAGGCGCTCGAGCTCCGCCCAATTTGCCGGAGGGCAGAACTGCCGCAGTCCGCGCTGCAGAACTTCATCGGCTCCGATCCCCAAGAAAGTCGCCAAGTTGGCGCTGACATGCGACACCAGCCGGTCTTGGCCAAAGCCAATCAGGCAGCCATGTGATTGCACGAAACCTAGGGTGGAGAGCGGCTCCCGTTCGCACTCCGACAGGTCGGGTTCAGATCTCACAAAACCCTATTTTTCGAAGACACTACACCTTTTCGCGCACGGCGCATGAAGCAATAGTGGGGAAATCTCGCGGAAGTTCTCACTTTTTTCTTAGTCCGGGGATATTCCGAGAGCTTTTTCGGGGGGTGCGGCCACTTAGTTTGGTATGGGCATTCTCGAACGGCTGCGGGACGAAACCCGGCATCTGCATCAAGCGCTGGAAAATGATTTGCCGGTGATGCGTCCGGATTTGCAGTGGCCGGACTATCGCCGGTTACTGGCGCGCTTTTATGGCTTTTATGCGCCGGTGGAACAGGCCCTGGCTCGCGTTCCCGATCTCGAATCCACTCTGCCGGATTGGCCCCAGCGCCGGAAATTGGATTCGCTGGCGAAAGATCTCGGGGTGTTAGGACTTAGTCCGCACGAAATTTCGGGGCTATCCGTGTGCGTCCATTTTCCGGCGACTCCCGGCGTGGAAGAGGCATTAGGCTGCTTGTATGTTTTGGAAGGCAGTACCTTGGGTGGCCAAATCATCGGGCGGCACTTGGAGAATACCCTGCGCGTCGGTATCGACAATGGCGCCAGCTTCTTTCGCAGCTACGGCGATCGGGTTGGTCCCATGTGGAAGATTTTTCAGGAAGTGTTGCGATCGCGCGATGCCGCGAACCATGTGCGCATGATCAACGCCGCAAGCCAGACCTTTGAAAGCATCCATCGCTGGCTGAAGGAGGGCGCGATTCGCGAAGAAAATACGGAGTTCCCCAAGCGCGAATGACGGTGGACGAGATGTAAATATTTACTCCGCCAGTAATCGCTCCAGCAGATCGTCAACCTTGAGGTAAGGCGCCCATTGACGCAGGTAAGCGAGATCCAGTCGCGGGCCGCTGACCTTGAGAACGCCGCGCAGATCGTTCCACTGGCGCTCGGAGGTTTCGCCACCCGCCCGATACCATTCAAGTTTGCGGAGGATAGTATCCTCGGCAGTCGCGATAGCGCATGCGATTGGCTCGGGGCCGAGGGATCGAATCTCAGCAAAAGCGCGCCGGTCGAATTCTATGCGGCTATAATCGTCTTTGCGCAGCGGAAATACATCAAACTTGTATGCGCTCCCATAGTGGACCAAGTTGAAGGAGCGCCCGCGCGCCAGCCCTTCCCGTATCATCGTGGCATCCGCGTAAAACTCAGCTTGTAGCAGACCCACCAGCTCGTCGATTTCATCGGGATTGATATCCGCTACCAAATCTACGCCCATAGTAGTGCGTGGAATCCCGTGCGTTGAGCTGGCAACTGAACCGCCAATGTAATAGTGAATCTCGGCGCGATCTAGCAGTTCAAGCAAGCGAGCGAGTGCGTCAGCCGGCGTCGCCATTGGTTTTCGGATCCCAGCCATACGCGCGAATCATCAATTCCCGCGGCAAATGGCGCGCGGCGACACGAAGGAACACTTCCTCGTCGGGTGCCTCAGGATGCATCATGCGGACTCCCGCTTCCGCCATTTTGAGAGCCAGCTCCGCGAGACCTAAGGTCGTTGCCAAACGTTCGCCGGGCGGTTTTTGCCGCAACAACTCAAGCCACACTTCCATGGCTCGCGGGTCGGTGTCGGTGAACTCTTCCGGATGCATTGTCTTCCTACCGTGGAGTTTAACAGGAGCGCGTTAAAATAGGCGCTATGAACTATTACGGAGCTAAAGACCTTGCAGCCGCGTTCCGCACGGTGCGCAAGAACACATTGATCATCGCTGAGGAGATCCCCGAAGACAAGTACGGTTTCCGCGCGGCTGAGGGAACCAGAACAGTCGGTGAGCTACTCACTCATATCGCGCACGTCTGGAAATTTCACGAGCAGGTCATTTTCAAAGAGAAGCGCACTACCATGGAGGGCTTCGATTTCATGGCGTTCATTGGCCCCCTCCTTGCCGACCAGGCTAAACCGCGCACCAAGGCCGAGATCATCGCATTACTCAAAAGCGAGGGCGAGAAATACGCCACTGCCGTCGAGTCGCTTTCAGACGATTTCCTCAGTCAGAACGTCGCTATGCCCGCAGGGATGCAGCAGCCTGGACGCACGCGCTTCGACATGCTGATGAGCGTGAAGGAACATGAGATGCACCATCGCGGCCAGCTCATGCTGATCGAGCGCATGCTGGGCATCAAGCCGCATTTGACACGAGAGCAAGAAGCTCGTTTCGCTGCCATGCAGGCGGCGGCGGCCCAAAAAGCCTAGGCGATCAGAGAGGAAGCCGCTCGGATTCAACGCATTCAATCGTTGCCGGGGTTTCCCGCCGCCGCTCCGCCGTGGCTGCTTCCACCACGTCAACAAACCGTTCGGCATCGATCGGCTTGTTGATGAAACGATCCATGCCCGCCGCCAGGCACCGTTCCCGATCGCCTTTCATGGCGTGTGCGGTCAAGGCGAGTATGGGCGTGTAAGTTCCGCGTCCCTTTTCGATTTCGCGAATGCGGGTGCTTGCCTGCAATCCGTCCATGTCCGGCATTTGCACGTCCATCAGGATCACGTCATAGGATCCCGTCACGACGCGCTCCAGGGCCTCGCGTCCGCTACCCGTCACCGTCACCGAATGTCCGCGCTTTTCGAGCAGCCGTCTGACCAGGTGCTGATTGACAAGATTGTCTTCGGCTAACAATACCGAGAGGCTCACCGGAAGCCGGCCGCGTCCGGTCCCCACTGCGCCCACCATATTTTGCAGGCTGACACTATCGACAGGCCGCATGTCGGCGGGGAGCGATGACTCTGGCGCCAACTGGAAACGCGCGCTGAAGCGGAAGGTGCTACCGCGACCCGGCTCACTGTCGACAGCGATCGTCCCACCCATCAGTTCCACCAGGCGCAGGCAAATTGCCAGCCCCAAACCAGTGCCGCCATATTTGCGCGTGGTCGATCCATCCGCTTGCCGGAAAGCTTCAAAAATCATCTTCTGTTGCGCGGCCGGTATGCCTATCCCGGTGTCCAAAACCGAGAAGCGGAGCGTTACTACGCCCTCCGCTGCTGCTCCGGGCTCGGCTTCAACCAACAGTTCGACTTTGCCCCGCATCGTGAACTTGATGGCATTGCCCAACAGGTTCGTAAGTATCTGACGGAGACGCAAGGGATCGCCGATCAACCGGTCCGGCAGACTTTCTTCGAGGCGCGTTTCGAAACTGAGATTCTTCTGCTGTGCCATGAAGCGGAAGATCCGGCTGTTTTCGGCAATGCTCTGGCGGAGCGAGAATTCGACAGGATGCACTTCCAAGCGCCCGGCTTCGATTTTGGATAAGTCCAAAATATCGTTCAGCAACTCGAGCAGGGAATGCGCCGAAAGCCGGGCCATCTCCAGGTATTCGCGTTGCTCCGTGGTCAAGCTGGTCGCAAGCGCCAGGTCCGTCATGCCAATGACGCCATTCATGGGCGTGCGAATCTCGTGGCTCATGTTGGCCAGGAATTCGCCCTTCAGCCGATTGGATTGCTTGGCATCCACCAGCAGGCGTTCGATCTCCTGCTTCTGTTTTTGCACCACTGCGTTTTCCTGCTCGGTACGGGCTTTTTCCTCCAGCACTCGTTGCTTCTCCTCGGAGAGCTGTTGAGTACGCTGCGCGACAGCTACCTCGAGCCGCATCTTTTCGTCCTCCAGGCGAAAAGTTCTCCGCTGCCACAGAATGCGCACGAACGCGAGCGCAACCAGCGCGGTTAAGATGCGAAACCACCAGCTGTACCACCACGGCGTCGCGACCTGGAAACTCAGGCGCGCTGGCTCTGCGCTCCATGGCCCCTGCGCGCTGCGTGCCTCTACTTCCAGCGTGTAATCGCCCGGCCCTAGATTGGGATAATTGAGCTCGCGTTCGCTGGTCTCGATCCAAGAGTTGGGCCTATTCAACATGCGATAGCGGAACAGGACCGAAGCTTCTTGGACAAACGTTAGGGCGGCGAAACGCACATGCAAAGAATTGTCGCGGAACGGAATTTCCGCGGGCGGTTCAACGTCGCGTTCCAGATCGCCAAACTTCACCGAAGTGAATACCACAGTTGGCGGCACGTTCGGCGGCGCAACCGTAGCAGAATGAAACCGTGATAACCCGCGACTAGTGCCGATCCAGACGCCATCCGGCGCGGAGAAGAACGCGTTGGTATTGCAGTCGCCCCAAATCAGCCCATCCGTGCGGCCGTAGTGACGCCAGGCCGCATGGTCCAGCACATCTACTCCGCGGTCTGTGCCCACCCAAAGACGTCCGCTAGGGTCGAATCCCAAAAACAGTGTCTTATCCGAGCGGAGTCCGTTAGCCGCGCTGTAATTGGTGATCTCCGGCTTCCCGCTGCGGCTAGAGAACGTCAATCGCGAAACACCGAAAGATTCGCGGTAACCGGCCCATATCGAACCGTCCGTGTTGGCGGCCAGCTGCGCTACCCAATCTGAGCGAAGACCGTCGCTCTTGGTATAGCGCGTCCATGTGCCCTTCGACCACCGCGCCAGCCCTAAGTCCCCGCCGGCCCAGACGTGGCCCGAGGCGTCTTCAATGATCTTCAGAAATTTCTCATCGCGCCGCGTTCCCGGCGGAGACAGTTGTTCGAATTCGGCCTTCACTCCGAAACTCACGGGTGCGCGGCTGCGAAACAGCCCCGTATTTCCAGAGACCCAGACCAATCCATGGCGGTCGACCAACACCGATCGCACTCCGCCGATGGATAGGCCTTCGGCCTCAGCCAAAGTGCGAATTTGTTTGCTGCGCGGATCGAACTGGCGCAGTCCGCCGGGCTCGCCTCCGATCCACAGGGTGCCGTCGGGGTTCGAGGCCAGCGCGCGCACCATCTCCAGCCCTTGCACCGGAAGTTGCTTCCAGATGAGGCGCCCGTTTTTTTCCTCGCTGTAATTCAATCCGAATTGCGTGCCAACCCACATGCGGCCGCTGCCATCCCGCGCGATAGACCACACGGATTCGCGGCTCAAGCCGTCATGCGCAGTCCAGCTCTGCCATTCGCCATAACCCAGCCAACGCGCCAGACCGGAGCCCAGCAAACCCAGCCATACAGATCCTTCACGGTCTTGAAAGACTGCTGAGATGTCATTACTGGTAATGCCCTGCTCGGCGTCGATAAGTTCCCAGCCGGAAGCGGCTTTCCGCATCAGTCCGCGGTTGGTGGGCGCGAGGAGACGCCCCGATGGATCCAGCGCCATGGTCGGGAAGGTGTTGGTGGATTCCTCAAGTCCTAGTTGTAATTCAAAACGCGCGGAGCCATTGCGGCGTAGATAGAGCGCGGTCGCGCTGCGAACCCACAGGTTTCCTTCCGGATCTCCCAGGATCGCGTCCCAGCGATCCGGCGGCAGTCCGTGGGACGCGCTGACATCGGTGACGTTTTGGTTGTCCAACTGGCACAGATCCGGGCCACAGCCGAACCAAACTGCGCCTGCTTCATCGGTGTAGACGCTGACCGCGGTCCCGCGCACCGCTGGTGGTAGTCCAGCAGGTTGCTCGACCGGCCGCAGGGCGACGCCCGTCTTGCTGACGTCGCCGATGGTTAGACCGAGGTCAGTAGCCAGATACAGATGCCCATTACGGTCCGACGAAATTCCTTGCCGGCCGATTACGGTTCTACCGCCCAGCGCGACGGATTCAAAACGGTCATGCGCGCGGCGAGCCAAACCGCGTCCAGTGCTGACCCATAGCGTTCCATCCGCACTTTCATAAAGCGCTTCAATGCGCGTGCCCGGCAACCCGTCGTGCGAAGTAAATGCAGTGAAGTGATTGCCGTCGTAGCGATACAATCCATCCTGCGTGCCGACCCACAGGAAACCCGCGCGATCCTGCAACACTGCCTGGACCGCCAGATTCTTGAGCCCTTCTTCGTCACCATAGAACTTGAAGCTGTAGCGTTGTGCCAACACGGATGGCGCGGAGAGCAAGCAAGCTCCCAGAGCGATCAGCCAAAATAGACAGAGACGCGGCATTCTTACATCCTGAAATTCGGCCGTTCTCCTTGAATTCATTAGGAGATATGGCCAAACGGAAGGGGAACCGACCTTTCCATTCCGCTATCCCCACCCGGTATGCTGAAATGACATGTCGGGACAACAGGCGTGAAACCACGAGTAGCGGTCGCGGGCGCGGGAGCGTTCGGCAAGAATCATCTGCGGGTTATTCATCAATCCGAACACGCCGATTTGGCTGGCGTTTATGACTTGGATCCAGGGCGGGCCGCGGCGGTGGCGGAACCGCATGGATGCCGCGTGTTCGGCAGCCTCGAGGAGCTGGCGCAAAGCGCCGACGCGGCGGTGATCGCGTCGCCCACCGTCACGCATTCCGAAGTAGGGTGCCAACTGATGGAAGCGGGCCTCGACGTGATGGTAGAGAAACCCATCGCGCATACGCTTGAAGCCGCGCGCGCCTTGGTGGACACCGCTGAACGCCATCGGCGCGTGCTGCAAATCGGACATTTAGAGCGCTTCAATCCCGCCATAATCGCGCTCGCGGCGGCCATCGGCAAGCCGCTATTTTTCGAGATTCATCGCTTAAGCGAATTCAGCCCGCGCTGCCTCGACGTAGACGTCGTACTGGACTTGATGATTCACGATGTCGATATCATCCTTGCCCTCACTGGGGAGCGGCCGCAGGAAATTCGTGCCGCAGGTGTACGTATTCTCTCTGAGAAAGTGGATATCGCAAACGTGCGGATTCAATTTCCCAGCGGTTGTATCGCGAACCTCACGGCCAGCCGCGTCTCGACCGAGCGCGTGCGGAAGCTGCGCCTATTCCAGCCGCACGAATATATTTCGCTCGACTACGGCCGCCAGGACGCGGTGCGCTACCGCGTAAAGCCGCCTATGGCCGTCGACTTTGCGCCTCTGCCGGTAACCAAGGACGAACCGCTGCGTCTTGAATTAGAGGGGTTTTTCGGCAGCATTGCCACGCGCCAGCCTCCACGAGTGACCGGCGCTCAGGGCTTGGCCGCCCTAGAGGTGGCTTTTGAAATCCTTGATAAAATTGAGGAACATTACCGCCTGGTGGAAAAGACGCTAGGAGGCACGTGAGTACCGGCCGGCTGAATGATCGCAGTGATCTGGATGATCGGAATGATCGGCCCACCGATCCCGATGATCTGGACGATCTCAATTTCCTGCGCGAATGGCGTGAGCCCATCCCGCGCGCGAGAATCGTTGCCGCAATCGCCGGAGCAATTGTGTACCACTTGGGAGCGATCGCCGTAGTGGTCGCTGCGCTTAACGCTCCACCGCCCAACTTTTCAGGCGATTTCCGGCTCGACCTGCGCAGGGCAGTCGTGCTCTACACGCCGCCGGATGTGATCCGGAAACCCCCGGTCCAGAAGGAGCTAACCCAGCGCGATCCCAACCGCGGCAAGATCACGAACGATTTGGATGTCCGCAGTGCCGCGCCGCCCGCGCCCCTTCCGCAGGCTCCGCGATTTCGCGCGCCACTGCCCGCTCCCGTACCAACGCCTGCGGTTCCCGCGCACATTGAGCCTCCCAAGATCGACGCCGCTCTGATTCCACCGCCGCCGCCGGCGTCGCCCGGAAATTTGCCGCAGGCCGCCCCTCCGCCCGTTGAAAAGCCCAAACTGGCGTTTGAGCCGGTCGGAGCAGGCGGGGCCTCACCGCAACCGAATGCGAACCCCAACGTGAAGCTTCCCGCCGCAGCCAATACCATCGCGGACATGCTGCGGACGCCGTCGACTCCGGCCAATTCGCCGCCTGCCACGCCGGGTGGCGGAATCATGATTGGCGATATGGATGACACGCCCACTCTCGCCAGTCCCAACGCCCCCTACCCTGGACCTGCGCGCAGCAATCTGCAGCTATTGAGTGACCCGTCGGGTGTGGATTTCAAACCGTACCTGGTGCAAGTCCTGGCGGCCGTGCGCACCAACTGGCTTTCGGTGATTCCGCAGAGCGCGCGCATGGGGCGGCGGGGGCGGGTGCTCATTCAGTTCATCATCAACCGGCGCGGCGGCGTACCCAAACTGGTAATCGCCGAGTCATCCGGGACGGCGGCTTTCGACCGCGCGGCGGTAGCCGGCATCAGCGCTTCCTATCCGTTTCCACCGCTACCGACTACCTTCAAGGGTGATGAAATTCGCCTGCAGTTGGCCTTTACCTACAATCCACAGGGCCGTTAATCCCACCATGAAACAGCGTTTTCTCTACGCCATGTTGATATATTTGGCGTTGGCAATTCTAGCGGCCATCACCTTGGACGGCCTCATCCGCATCGCGACCTTAGTTCTCCTGGCGGGCTTCGCGCTAAAGACCTATCTGGCCGTACTGAAGGACCGTATCGGCTAAGCGTGCGACATATCCCTAGGTGCGATCATTTTAGGCCTCATCTAGGGTCATCGTTCTAGGTACTAACTTATTCCTTCCCTTTAAGCTGCTATAAAGCCGGGCGAATTAAAGGCAATTTTTCGATCCCAGATCGGTTGCCGATGTTCCGGTTTGGGAGGGAAACGTGAAAAGTCGGTTCCAAAACGGTACACGGATAGGTTTGGTAGGCAAGTCGCCAAACCGTATCGGCGAGCCCCCCGTTCACGCTATTTCTCCTGATTCTCAACGAGTTAAGCAGCCTCGTCTGGGTCTAAATCCGGGATTTTCCCGATACTCTACGCCAATTGGTCTAGAGCGTGCCCTTTCCAAGTCATCGGAACAACCATCATGAGACTAAAAACAGCAGCCGCCACCGCCCCCGCACTACAGGTTCAGACTCGTCCCATTCAGGCTCGCCTACGGGCGGTTTCGGGTAAGGGCGCGGCATCGAGCAGCGCACCCCTCAAGCCCATGGCGACGAGCGGCTCACTGCACAGCCGGACAGCCCTAAAGGCCGCGCCCGCATTGACTGCTGTGCCCCCTCGGAAAGCTGTTCAGCGGCGTTCAGCCGTGGCGAAAACGGACGTGGCGAAGCTGAGCGCGGCGAAACCAACTGTTGCGAAGCCGACTGTAGCCCAACTGAGCGCGGCCCAGCAGAACGCTAAGCTCGCCCGGCGCGATCGCGTGGTCTTAGAGCATCTTCCGCTGGTGAAGGCCATCGCGATTCGGGTACACGAAAACCTGCCGGTTCACGTCGACGTAGATGATCTGGTGCACTCCGGCGTGCTCGGCCTCTTCGACGCGGCCAGCAAATACAATCCCGAAAAACAAGTTGCGTTTTCGAGCTATGCCAAGCACCGCATCAAGGGCGCTATCCTTGACAGCCTGCGGCAGCTCGATTGGGCCTCCCGCGATATGCGCCGCCGCCACAAGCAAGTGGAGGCCGCTACTCGCGAATTGGCCGCTACACTGCAGCGCAATCCCACCGAAGCTGAAGTCGCCCAGAAGCTGGGCATCGATCAGGAGCGCTGGCGCAGCATGATGCTGGACCTGCGGAATGTCGGTCTGGTTTCAGCCTCCACGCGCACCAATGAGAGCGACGATCTGCCCGCGCCGGATTTCCCGTGCAAGCCCGAGTCGCATCCTGATTCGATCTGTGGCCGGGAGCAACTGCGTGGCGTGCTCGGCGTGGCCATGAAGACCTTGCCGGAGCGTTATCAGAAAGTAGTCTCGCTCTACTACAGCGGCGAAATGACCATGAAGGAAATTGGCGGCATTCTAGGGATCAACGAGAGCCGCGTGTCCCAGATCCATAAGGCCGCGCTGGAAAAGATGCAGGTTGTGCTGCAGAACAACGGCATCAGCTCACCGCAGGCGTTCTAGCCCATTGCGGTAATATCGCAGCATGCGGTACAGCGTCCTGCGATCCATTGGTTCACTGGCCATCTGCGCAGTCGTCCAAGCGCAAACGGTCGACTCTCCCGAGATCAATGCCGAATTGTTGCGCCACTACCAGGCGCTGGTCCGCATCGACACTACCGATCCGCCCGGCAACGAAACCAAGGCCGTCGACTACATCAAGCAGATCTTGGAGACCGAAGGAATTCCTGTTATCGTCACCGCCAAGGATCCCTCGCGTGCGAATCTCATTGCACGCATCAAAGGCAATGGATCGAAGCGGCCCATTCTGCTGTTGGGCCACACCGACACCGTGCGAGTGGATGCGTCCAAGTGGACCTTTCCCCCTTTCAGTGCTGCACAGGAGGGTGGTTACATCTATGGACGGGGCACGCTCGACAACAAGTGGCAGGTGGC
>Ga0105238_10003453_pt1 | contig 15718 bp, 11 predicted proteins | sample KBSC34metaG_FD_81526 | JGI IMG/M metagenome (GOLD analysis project Ga0105238, IMG submission 81526) | Corn rhizosphere microbial communities from Kellogg Biological Station, Michigan, USA - KBS C3-4 metaG | ecosystem: Host-associated > Plants > Roots > Rhizosphere > Soil | place: Michigan, USA... | reverse complement strand
CGTCACCACGGCGGTGGATGGCGCGGAGGCCCTGCAAAAGGCCCGCACCCAGACGCCCGACCTCATCGTGCTGGATGTGATGTTGCCGGAGATGGACGGCTTTGAGATCTGCAAGACGCTGCGCCTTGAGGCCGCCACGGCGCGCACCCCCATCCTCATGCTCACGGCCAAGGCGGCGGAGATCGACCGCGTGCTCGGCCTGGAACTCGGCGCGGACGATTACCTGACCAAGCCTTTCAGCCCGCGCGAGCTGATGCTGCGCATCAAAAAGATCCTCGCCCGGGGACAGGCCGAGGAAAAGCCGAAGGACCAGCTCCGTTTCGGCGACCTGCACGTGGACGTGCCCCGCCATGTCGCGACCTGGAAGGGCAAGCCGATCGAACTGACCGCCACGGAGTTCAAGCTGCTGACCATCCTCGCCCAGCGCAGCGGCCGCGTGCAATCGCGCGACCAGTTGCTGCGCGATGTGTGGGAATACGACAGCCTCATCGACACGCGCACCGTGGACACCCACATGCGGCGACTGCGTGAAAAGATCGGCGCGGCCTCGAAGCACCTGGATACCGTGCGCGGCGTGGGCTACCGGTTTGTGGAATAGCCCGAACGGATTGGCGGATGAATGGATTCATGGATAATTTTTTGACGGAGCGAAAGCGGGTGACGGCCCGGCAATCCAAATATCCAACCATCCAGAAATCCGTGCCATCCGCGCCCATCCGTGGTTAAATAATTCCCGTGTGGTTCGTCTTGCTCATCCTTGCCGCCGCGTTGATCGCCCTGCACTTCTGGTGGCGGGCGAAGTTCAACGCCCTGCAGGGCCAGCGCCTGGCGGAGATCGAATCCTCCCAGCGCCGCCAGCAGCAGACTTCCGTGGATGCCAAGGCGCAGCAACAGGTGCTCTTCAACTCGATGCTCGAAGGCCTGCTGCTCCTCGACCGCACCCAGAAGATCTATCTCGCCAACCGCTCGTTCAAAAACCTGTTCGGGTTGAAGACCGAGCTGCGCGGCAAAACCATCCTCGAGGCATTGCGCCTGCATGAACTGGACGACCTCGTCAAACGCGTGCAGGCCGAGGGACAGGTTTTTGATTACGAGATCAAGCTGCCTGACTTGAGCGAGCGCTGGCTGCAGGTCAACGCCGCGGTCATCAACAATTCCACCGGCGAGCGCGAGGGCACGATCCTGGTTTTCCACGACCTCACGCGCTTGAAGCAGCTGGAACGGCAGCGGGAGGAATTCGTCGCCAATGTCAGCCACGAGTTGCGCACCCCGCTCTCGCTCATCAAGGGCTACGTCGAAACGCTGCTCGACGGCGCGCGCAACGACCCCGCCGTGACCGAGCGTTTTTTAAAGATCATCGAGCGCAACACCAACCGGCTGGATCTGCTCATCCAGGACCTGCTCACCATTTCCGCGCTCGAATCCGGGCGGATGAAACTGGACCTGCATTCCGTCGGACTGCGACCGCTGGTCGAAAAGGTCTTCACCGACCTGCACGCCAAGGCAGAAAACAAAAAAGTATCGCTCGTCAACGAGATGCCGGACTTCACCGCGAACGGAGATGCGAACCGCCTCGACCAGGTGCTTGCCAACCTGGTGGACAACGCCATCAAATACGGCCGGGCGGACGGCTCGGTCCGGGTCGGTGGAAAAAAACTGGATGATGGGCGGCTGGAGATTTGTGTGGAGGACGATGGACCCGGCATCCCACCGGAGGCGATCGACCGCGTGTTTGAGCGGTTTTATCGCGTGGACAAGGCGCGTTCGCGGGACCAGGGCGGCACGGGGCTCGGCCTTTCCATTGTGAAACACATCGTGCAGGCGCACGGTGGCGAGGTCTGGGCGGAGAGCCAACCCGGCAAAGGCGCGACGTTTTTCTTCACGCTGCCGGCGGCGTAGAATTCCAATTTTCAGCCGCCATTGCGGAAATTCCTTTTTTGCGGCGTCAAATATTCCTATCCTGCGCGCATGGTTCACGTTGGCATCGGCTATGACGTTCATCAACTGGTCGCCGGGCGCAAGCTCGTCCTCGGCGGCGTGGAGATTCCGCACACCAAAGGCCTCGACGGCCATTCGGACGCGGATGCGCTGATGCACGCCATCTGCGATGCCGTCCTCGGCGCCATCGGCGAGGAGGACATCGGCCATTTCTTTCCGAACACCGACCCGCGCTGGAAAGGCGTGCCCAGCAAAATATTTCTGGAAGAGGCCGCCAAGCAAGTCGCCCGGCGCGGCGGAAAGATCGTGAACGTGGATGCCACGCTCATCGCCCAGGCGCCAAAAATTTACCCGCACATCGCGGAGATGAAGCAGCGCATCGCCACCGCCCTCGGCGTTACCGTGAAACAGATCGGCGTCAAGGCCACGACGAACGAGACCATGGGCTTTGTCGGTCGCGAGGAAGGCATCGCGGCGATGGCTGTGGCGAGCATCAACCTGCCGGAATAACCCTTAAAATGCCCAAAGCCGAAATAGCCTGGAAACGCGTGACCGAAGATGGTGAGAAATTGCAGGTCTACGTGCAGCACGTGGGCCGTGATTGGAAGTTTTTTCACCGCCTCAAGCGGTTCGACACCTGGCAACCGGTCAAGGAACCGCCGCTGGAAGACTGGCTGGAGCTGCTGGACGCCGTGCAGCGGCTCGTCACCCGCCGTCGTTACCAGCCGGATGATGAAGAACTGTTGCGACGGCAGATCCGCGAACGTTTTCCCGAAGCGGACATTTAGCGTGGTTCCACCGGCCAGACCCGCAGGGCAAAACACGAACCACCCGCCCTTGAAAATGTTATTCTGACGCCGGACTCCTTCCGGCCATCCTGCGGTGCAATTAACCAATTGGTTACCACAGCCGGTTTTAAGTGACATTTCAATTTTGTGTCAGGGGTTTGCCCCTATTTATTTGACGGCGATGTTTTCGGTGTCTCATAATCCATCCTCTTATGTTGCGCAAAGGCCCCGTGTTTGTCGTAGGCGTTTTCCGCTCCGGCACCTCGCTGCTCTGCTCCATCCTGAACCAAAACCCGGGAATTGCGCTGATGTTCGAGTGCGATGTCTGGAATTTTCCCCGGCCGTTGCTGCACGCCCGTTTCCGGCAGGATTGGGCCGAACGGATCGAGTTCTACAACCAGGCGTTGTCGCGGCACAAGATCGTTTCCGATGGCGACTATTCCCCGCTGAAAAACATCCGTGATCCGCTGGACCTGTATCACAGCTTTGGCGCGATGAAGGGCGCGGCGGTCACCGGTGAAAAATCACCATTTTATTGCGACCGGCTGGTGCAGCTCCATGGCCAGTATCCAAACGCGTCTTTCATATTTGTCTGGCGCAACCCGCTGGAGGTTTACCGCAGCGTGTTGAAGGCCGGCCAGACCTCGCGATTTTTCGGCAAGCCGGGGATGTTGAGCCGGATGATCTACCATCAGGAACAGGCCATCCGCCAGGCGGCGCTCATTGAGAAGAACGGCGCGCGTATTTTTCGCGTAGACTACGCCAGCATGGTGGAGCACACGGAAAAAACCTGCCGGGACATCACAGACTTCCTCGGTGTGCCATATGATGAGCGCATGTTGCACCTGAACCAGGCCGACCTCTCCGCCATCTACAAGGCCCCGCATCATGCCTACCTCCGGCGCGGCATCATCGAGCGGCAGAAATACGACCGGGAACTGGTCTCCGCCAGCACCACGAAACAGTTGGAATGCTACCGCCGCCGCTGGGAAAAACTTCAGGCCGGCTGGCTCAAACCGGTAAAAACTGGAAATGGTCCGGAACCCGGCCCGCTTGAATTCACCTACCACAACATCGCCGGCCGGGCGCTTACTTTCTATGATTCACTGGTGCGCGCCGGATTTGAGTTTTTGCCGCTCGCCTGGCTGCGTGTCTATCGCCTCCTGAAAAACTGGGTGGTCAACCCGCCCTCCGGCACGGTGGATGAAAAGACCTCCATCTACAAGGATCTGAAAAGACACTGGCAGACCATCCTCACCGCCTCGGCCATGATGGTTGCCATCATCTTCATCCACAAGCACTCCAATCCAAACCTGATGTTCCTCCTGTTTTACGCCGCGCCCTGCATCCTGCTGGCGCTGGTCGTCAACACGCGCTGGGCCACCTTGTTCGTGCTGATCGCCGCGCTGGCGGCTCCCTGGGTGCAATACGACAACGACGCTGATTATCACAATGCCGCCGTATTCGCCTGGAACCTGTTTTCACGGTTCATCCTGCTGGAAATCATAATCCTGACCGTCGGCCGCATCCGCCTGGAATTTCAGAAGACCGACCCGCACGCCAGATAGAACGGCCGAACCACCCACCAAAGACCACTTGATGAAAACCAGTTCGCCGGCCTCCAAAAACATCGTCGCCAGCATCAGCCAGATCACGCTGGCGCAGCGGGAAAAGCGCAACCGCCATCGTGGTTGTGTCCTGTGGTTCACCGGACTGTCCGCCGCCGGCAAATCCACCATCGCCAACGAACTGGAGGCCGCCCTGTTCGCGCGCGGCTGCCAGACGTTCGTGCTGGACGGTGACCGCGTGCGCCACGGCCTGTGCAGCGACCTGGATTTTTCCGAGAACAGCCGTCACGAAAACATCCGGCGCGTCGGCGAGGTGGCGAGACTCTTTTCCGAGGCCGGCTTCATCTGCATCGCCGCCTTCATCTCGCCCTATCGCGCGGATCGCAACCTCGTGCGGGCGATGGCGGGTGATAAATTCATCGAGGTGTTCGTCAACGCCCCCTTGAACGTCTGCGAATCGCGCGACCCGAAGGGCCTTTACGCCAAGGCCCGGGCCCGCAAGATCAGGAACTTCACCGGCGTCTCCGCGCCCTATGAGCCGCCCATGAACCCGGAGATCGAGCTGCGTACCGACAAGCTCACCGTGGCTGGGGCCGTGCAGAAGAGCCTGCGCCACCTGCAAAAGACGAAATTCATCAAGGCGCGGTGAATCGACCAAATTGGCGATGGCGCGGGCATGGGCAAAACGGTTTAATCCCGCAATGCACAAGTCCCTTTTGTCCGCCCTGGTGATTGCCCTCGGCGCAATGCTGTTTTCCGGCTGCGCTTCGATGGAACATCCGACCCCGCAGAATTCTTTCAGTCACCTGCCCGCGAATTGCGATCCGAAAACCGTCGGGGAAAAGGTCTGCGCCAATTTTCTGCCGCGCAAAATCTATTACAACACCGACGGTTTCATTGTTTATCCCGAGGTTTGCGCCGCATTCGGCGCATTGCGCTTCGCGGATGCCGCGGGCGACAGCGCATTGCAGCAAAAGCTCATCGATCGCTATGCCTTCATCCTCACGCCGGAGGGCAGCAAATCCGTTTCGACCAATCGCCACGTTGATTTTCATGTGTTCGGCGTGTTGCCGCTGGAGATCTATCTGGTGAGCGGGGACGAACGCTACAAGGACTTCGGCCTGCGCATGGCGGATGACCAGTGGGTCAATTCGCGCCCCGACGGTCTCTGCGAAGAAACGCGCTGGTGGGTGGATGACTGTTTCATGATCGGCAGCCTGCAGATCCAGGCCTATCGCGCGACGCACGATGCGAAATACGCCGATCATGTCGCGACCGAACTTGCCGCCTATCTCGACAAACTCCAGCAGCCGAACGGGCTTTTTTACCACGCCGATGTCAGCCCGCATTTTTGGGGCCGTGGCAATGGCTGGTTCGCCGCCGCGCTCGCGGAGGTCCTGCGCTCGCTCCCGCCGGAACACCCGAAATACGCCCGCCTCATGGCCGGCTACAAGACCATGATGGCCTCGCTGAAAAAGTACCAGGCTCCGTCCGGCCTGTGGCGCCAACTCGTGAACAACGACCAGGCGTGGGACGAGACCAGTTGCACGGGCATGTTCACCTACGCGCTCATCGTCGGCGTGAAACACGGCTGGCTCGATGCGCGCGAATACGGCCCGGTGGCCCGTCGTGGCTGGATCGGCCTGTGCAGCAAGCTGGATGAGAACGGTGCGGTGCACGATGTCTGTGTGGGCACGAACCAGAAGGATGACACGCAATATTATCTGGACCGGCCGCGCGCGACGGGTGATCTGCATGGTCAGGCGCCGGTGCTGTGGTGCGCCTGGGCATTGCTGGAAAAATGAGCAAGGTGTCGCTCACCACACTTGCGGAATGAGCCGGTAGCGAACCCTCTCAGAATACTCGCTGTAGCCGGGCAAATCCTGACGGAGCATCTTTTCCTCGTCGAGCAACCGCACGACGATCAGGCATACATTCAATGCTGAAAACGGCACGCCCCACCAGGAACCCAGGGCCACCGGCAGACAGAGATTCATGAGCACTGCGGCGGAATACATGGGATGCCGCACCACGGCGTACGGCCCGGTGGCGATGACTTTCTGGCCCTCGTCAACCCGCACGGTCGCCGCCGCGAAACTGTTCTCTCGAAAAACACGGTAGGTAAGGTAGAAGCCAGCCAGATTGGCCACATCCGCCAGACACACCAGCCACGCCGGGACATGGGACCAATGGAACCGGTGATCGAATCCTGTGGTCATTACGATTGAACCCCACGAAACGATGGCGAGCCGCATGATGATTTTCTGGCGGAAGCGGGTTTCGGCGGCGGAGCCGGCTTTCAGCCGACGGGCAAGAAGCGTCCGGTCATTTCGATACAGGTAAGCCACCAGCAATGCCTCAGGCATGAAAAAAGCCGCCAAAAACAACCACGCCTGCCAGTAATCAAACGACCACGCGGGCAGGAATAAAGCCACGCAAAAAAACAGCACCCGGCGGACCATGACCCAAACCAGCTTGAGGAGCGAGAGGTTGTTATCTGCATTGGCGGCCATGACGACCATGATTTAGGGATGGCCTGCTTGTCATGTCGAGCGAGATTTTCAAATGACAAGTGCCCGGTTTAATTCTACATTTCGCGCATGGGCAGGTCACCGTTGATTTTAGTCTCACCGAGCATCGAGAAGCGCGGTGTGGAGTTCCACGATTTATCCGCAAGTCTTTCTGTCCGTTACAACAATGCCGTCCTGCAGGCCGGCGGCATTCCCGTGACCGCGCCCACCACCACCGACCGCGCCCTGCTCGCCGAATGCGTCCGCCGCACCGACGGGGTCATGCTCACCGGCGGCGACGACATCAACCCCGATTTGTACGAGAAAAAACTGCCACGGAAAATCCGCAAGACGGTCGAACAGACGCCGGATGACGGCGCCCGCGACGTCCGCGAACTGATTTTGATCGAGGAAATTTTTCGCCAGCGCAAGCCAGTATTGGCCATCTGCCGCGGGCATCAAATGCTCAACGTGGCCTTTGGCGCCAGGCTGGTGGTGGACATCGCCCAGCAACTGCCCACGAAGATCAATCACCGGCGGATGGACAAACCGCTCGAATTGGTCCACGAAGCGGCGTTGACACCCGGCTCTTTAGTGTCCAAAATTTGTAAAACCTTGATTTTGGGTGTAAATAGCACCCATCATCAGGCAGTTACGGAACCGGCCGCGCCTTTTGTGGCTACCGGAGTCAGCAGCGATGGCGTTGTGGAAGTGATGGAGTTGAAGGAAAAGCTGTTGCCGTTCCTGTTGAGCGTGCAGTTTCACCCGGAGCGGCTGGTTCACAAGCACGCCCGTTACCGGGCGATTTTTCAGAGATTTGTGGCAGCCTGCGGAAAAAAAATAAAAACGAAAACATGAAAGGTAAAATTCTAATCGTGGATGATGAACCGGAGTTGCGCATGCTGCTCAAGTCCATCCTCGAAACCGATTTCTCCGTCACGGACGCCGACAGCGGCGCGACGCTCCTCAAGAAATTTTCCGAGGATGCGCCCGACGTGATCCTGCTCGACCTCAAGCTGCCGGACGCCAACGGCCTTGACCTGCTCCCGCAGATCAAGAAGAACTGGCCGGACACCGAGGTCATCGTGCTCACCGGCGAGGCGACCTTCGAGGCCGCCGTGCAGGCGACCAAGCGCGGCGCGTATCATTTCATCAACAAGCCGTTCGACACCCAGGCGTTGCAGGTCACCATTGACCGCGCCATCGAGAACCGCCAGCAGAAGGAGGAGAACAACTCCCTCCGCCGCGCCATCTCCACGATGAGCGGCGGCTCCGCGCCGGTCTTCCAGAGCGCCGCGCTGCAAGGCGTCGTCCGCACCATCGAACGCGTCGCCCCCAGCGACGTGGCCATCCTCATCACCGGCGAAAGCGGCTCCGGCAAGGAAGTCATCGCCGACCTCATCCACAGCCTGAGCCTGCGCGCCAAGAATCGTATCATCAAGGTCAACTGCGCCGCCCTGCCCCGCGAACTCATCGAAAGCGAGTTGTTCGGTTCCAAGAAGGGCTCGTTCACCGGCGCGACCGCCGACCGCGAAGGTCTTTTCCGCCAGGCCGAGGGCGGCACGCTGTTCCTCGACGAAATCTCCGAGATGCCCATCGATACGCAGAGCAAGCTGCTCCGCGTGTTGCAGGACCAGGAAGTCCGCCCCGTCGGCAGCACGACCAGTTTCAAGACCAACTGCCGCATCATCGCCGCCACGAACCGCAAGCCCGAGGACGCCATCAAGGACGGCAAGCTCCGTGAAGATTTGTTCTACCGCATCAGTGCCATTTCCGTTTATCTGCCGCCGCTGCGCGAACGTCGCGACGACATCATGCCGCTGGCGAACGTCTTCCTGAAACGCTTCGGCGCCCAGGCCAACCGCGTGCTCCGCGGGTTCACGCCGCAGGCGGTCGAACGCCTGACCAGTTTTGAATGGCCCGGCAACGTCCGCCAGTTGCAGAACGAGATCCAGCGCGCCGTGCTGCTCTCCGAAGGCCCCGAGGTGAATGTCACCGACCTCTCCATCAGCGACGTGAAGTTCATCCCCACCGAGGGCCATGACACCGCGTTCACGCTGCTCGAAGGCGTCGAGCGCAACGCCATCATCCAAATGCTCAAAGAGACCGGCGGCAACAAGCTCGAGACCGCCAAGCGTCTCGGCATCGGCCGCCAGACCCTCTATAACAAGATTAAGGGCTACGGGATCGATACCTGACCTGTCCGCAGGTCCGGGTTGGCCGGGTGGATTTTGAACATTGACCGCTGGCGTATGTCTAGTACGTCACAGCCTGCACGCATTGGGGCATTGCGCTTGCATGAAAACATCCATCTCAAAGTCCGTGCTGGGCGTCGTTTTCACCGGCCTGGTTCTGATTGCCACCGTCCTCTGGTTCGGGCTGAATTCCCATAAAAAATCCGGACCTGCCGCGCCACCGCCCGGTGTGGAAAAACCCGTGGTCGCCCCGGCGGCGGCTCCCGCACCAAAACCCGCGCCGGCAACGTCAAAACCTGCCATCGTCCGCACTGCCGATGTTTCCCTTGCTGTCATTCCCATTTCACTCACCAACGTCATCATCGAGACGGAGAACAACGTGGATGCGGCCATGAAATCCCTGCCGCAGGGGACGCAGGTCTACGGCGGCATCGAATTCTGGCTGCAGGGAGCGATCCAGCTCCAGAGCCTCGCCACCCGTGATGAGCAGCGGAAGAATTTCCGCACCAGCATCATCGTGCCGCTCACTGAAACTAATTCCGCAGACGGCAGGCTGACCGTCACGCAACGGGGCGAGAACATCGCCAGCATCTATTTCCTTGGCGGTGCCCGTTTTGCCGCTTCGCAAGACGGCGAAAAATTCGCCGATGTGGTCTGGCATTACGCGGACGGGACTCTCCAGCGCAGCGCCCTCGCCTACAACCTCCACCTGCGTGACTGGGCGCGCAAACCTTATGAAACGCCGGCACAATTGCCCGACTCGTTGACCAAGGTCGCCTGGCACGGCGAACATCCCACGCGCAAGGACCGCACCATCCGCCTGTACCGTGTGGGGCTGGTGAACCCGCACCCTGAGAAGGTGATCTCCGCCCTTGAATTTGCCAGTGCGTTGACCCGGCCGTCGTTGTTCGTCAGCGCGCTCACGCTTGACCCGCTTATGCCCGGCGCGCGTCCGGACAATCTGACTTCCGAGGAAGTGGCTGACCCGGAACTGAACGGCCAGTTGCAGCTTTACGTCCAGGACAGTGAAGGCCGGGCGCTGCCGGGCGCACAGGTAAATTCCATCTCCCACAGCAAACCTGCCGGGGCCATCCCGCAGAAATTCACGACCGATGACAATGGCATGGCACTCGTGCGCTTTCCTGACACCGGCATGGAAAGCCTGGAGGTGAGCGCGTCCCACGATGACTACAGCGGACGCAAGATGCTCTGGGATATGAAATCGGGCGACACCCTGCCGACGACCTACACGTTAAAACTGGCAACCGAAGTGAAAATCGGTGGCCTCGTCGTTGACGCGGAAAACAATCCGATTCCCGGTGCTAAAATCTCACTCTACCGCTATTGGTCCGGCTCGGACGGCGACCCGAACAAAAAGGGCGAGCAACCTTCCTTCTCCAACCAGCAGCAGACGACCGATGGCGAGGGTCGCTGGCAGGCCAAAGGGCTGCCTGCCGGTCTGCTCGATCACATCGGCTTTGAGATCACTCATCCGGATTACGTCCGGGCACAGGCCAATGTCGGCGACAATTCCACCACCGAAAAACAACTCCGCGATGGCTCCTACAAGACCGTCCTCCAACGCGGCCTGGATGTGCACGGGCGTGTCGTGGATACCAGCGACCAGCCCATTTCCGGCGCGACCGTCTGGGCCGGGCGCAAATATTCCGGCGACCGCAAGCAGACCACTACCGATGCCGACGGCCGCTTCTCCTTCCACAGCGTCAATGCCGAGGACACGCTCTTTGCCGTGATCGCCAAGGACCACAGCCCGGATTACCGGACGGTCAAAGTCCAGACGGACATGCCGGAAATCATCTTCCGGCTCAAGGCCGGCAGTACCATCCACGCCCACGTGCAGGATGAATCCGGCCAGCCCGTGGCCAACGCCCGTGTGGGACTCGAGGGCAGTTATGGCGAACCTTCCTATGACGCCTACGAATTTACGGCGAACACTGACAGCAATGGCGACTTCTCCTGGAACAGCGCGCCGGATGAGGCGATGACTTTTTACGTTTTCCACGATGGCTTTGAAGCCAAGCGCAACGCCAAGCTCGCTCCCAACCAGGACAACATCGTCACTCTGCGCCGCTCGCGCACCTTGGAAGGTGTCGTGCTGGACGCATCCTCCGACCAGCCGGTCACCAAGTTCAGCATCCGCACCGGCACGGCCAGCGGGGATGATTCCAATGTCTATGGCGTCATCCGCAACCGGGACTTCTCCGCCGCGGACGGCAAATTTTCCACCGCCATCGATGAAGAGGCCGACAACGCCGTGGCCGTTTATGCCGATGGTTATGTGGACAAGGTCGAGAAATTTCCTGACGCGCAGGGTAGCACCGTGTCCGTCGTTGTGCGCATGAAGCCCAGCGCCAGCCTCAGCGGCACCGTCATCGCGCCCGATGGCACGCCGGCGCCGGGCATCAGCGTGGCCGTGGCCTCGGAACAACCCCGCACTTCCATCCAGCTTTCCGGAGGACACCTGCGCTCCTATGATCAGCACTCCAAAATGGCTGTGACGGATGCCGAAGGTCATTTCAAGGTCGCCGTGCCGTCCGAGAATGGCACCGTGCTGGCCGTCGGCGATTTGGGCTTCGCCAGCGCACCGCTCGACGCCGTCCGCAGCAGCGGCACCCTTGCCTTGCAGGCATGGGGACGCATCGAAGGCACCTTGAAGATCGGCGGACAGCCCGGCGTCGGAAAAGACCTCTTGTTCAACCTATCCGTCCCCGGCATCTGGACGGACTTCAACGGCTACAAGGCCACCACCGATGACCAGGGCAAATTCACGATGGAAAAAATCCCGCCCGGCGACGGCGCCATCGTGCGGCTCGTCAAGACTTCGCCGAACTCGTGGACACACAGCGACAGCACCTCCGTCTCTGTCAAATCCGGCGAGACCACCCAGGTCTCGCTCGGGGACAACGGCGCAGTGATCATCGGCAGCATCCGCTACGACAACCCGCCGACCAACAACTATGCTTTGAGCTTTGAAGGTGGCCTCGCCATGCCGATGCCGGACCAACCTCATTTCAATTCTTCCGACGAGTCGAAAGCGTTTTATCAGTCCGCCGAGTGGAAGGAGGCGATGAAGCTGCACAAGAGTTACACCATCGAGATGAAGCCCGACGGCAGCTTTATCGCGGATGACATCGCGCCTGGCAATTACACTCTGAACGTCTCCGTCCGTATCGGCGGTCAGCGTCAGTGGGAACATCCGCCGCTGGCGCAGGGCACAACCCAGGTCACCGTGCCTGATTCCTTCAACCCGGCCACGCCGATCGACGTTGGCCAGATCACGCTCACACCGTTGCCCCAACAGCAGTCGTCAACGCCGCAATAAGCCGGCTCACAATTTTTTCAGCTCCGTCCCCGCGAGCTGGATCAATGGCCGGATGGTCGGCGCGCTGAATTCAAACTTGCAGCCTGCCGCCGCAAACAATTCCGGCAGCGGACGCGAGCCGCCCAGCGCCAGCGATTTCTTGTAATCGTTCAGCGCCTTCGCCTTGTTCTGCCGTGAATTCGCCCACACCTGCAGCGCGCCAAGCTGCGCGATGCCGTATTCCACGTAGTAGAACGGATACAGAAAGATATGGAGCTGCCGGTGCCACGAATAGGCCCGCGCCGCCTCGTATCCGGAATGGTTCACGTTGCCGCCGAAGCGATCCATCAGTTTCAGATACGCCGCCTTGCGCTCTTCGCGCGTGTGGCCCGGATGCGTGTAGATCCAGTGCTGGAAGCCGTCCACTACGGCCATCCACGGGAAGAAACCGATGATGCCCTCCAGGTGCGTCTTGCGCGCGCGATTCGCCTCTGTCGGCGCATAAAATTCCTCCAGGAATTCGTTCCCCAAAAGCTCCATCGCCATCGACGCCACCTCGCAAAACTCGATCGGCGCGTTGCGGTACGGATACAGGTCCTCCGCCTTCGTCGCCTGCGCATGGAACGCATGGCCGGCCTCGTGCAAAATCGTCTCCACGTCACGCTGCAAGCCGACCGCGTTCATGAAGATGAACGGCACGCGCGCCTCTGACAGCGTGGACTGATAACCGCCCGGGGCCTTGCCTTTGCGATTGTCCAGGTCCAGCAACTTGAGGTCCTGCATCTGCTGGAAACCCGCCGCCAGTTCGCCGTCGAGATGGTTGAAGATGTTCTGCGTGCGCGAGACCATCTCGCCCACGTCCCCGAACGGCTTCAACGGCGCGCGGTTGTGCGGGTCCACGGCCACGTCCCAGGGTCGCAGCGATTCCAACTTCAACTGCCGCTGCCGCTCCGCCTGGATTTCGCGCACCGCCGGCATGATCTCGCTCTCGATCGCGTCGTGAAATTTCACGCAATCCGCCGGCGTATAATCGAACCGGCCCTTCTGGCGGAAGATATATTCCAGGTAATTTTTAAAGCCCGCGTTCTGCGCGATCTTCGTGCGCAGCTTCACCAGTTCATCGAAAATTTCCTCGCACTTGTCCGCGTCCTGCAGCCGGCGCTTCGCGACCAGCTCCCACGCCTCCTGCCGCAACGCACGGTCCGGCTCCTCCAGGAAACGGCCCATCTGCACCAGCGTCTTTTCCTCGCCGCGAAAATTCACCGTCTGCGCGCCGATGAGCTTTTGATACTGCTGCCCCAGCACCGCCTCCTCCGTCTCCAGCGCCACGTTCTCCGGCCGGAACAACTCGACGTGGTTTGCCACATCGCGATCAAAGACTTCGTAGCGGGCCTTCGGCAAATTCTTCCGCTGCGGATGCGCCACGTACAATTTCTCCAGCGCGAACTGCCGCGGCTTGAGCTGCGGCTCCACGTGCTCGACGAAATGCAGGTACGCCTTCTCCGCCTCCGCATTGTCCGTGTGGCAGGTCATCGCGATATTGCGGCGCGCGGACTCTTCATCGAGCGCCGAGTTCAGTTCACTCCAGTCCAGCAGCCAGCGCTCAAGTTCGGCCACCGTCTTCGCCTGCGCCACCCGCGCCTCCAGTTGGTCGAACAACGGCGCGATCTGCGGCCAGTCGCCCAGATCGATCGTTTGTGGCACGAACGTCCGCGGTTTCGCAGCCTCAAGTTTTCCGAACGGCAATAAATTCATTCGTTTAAGATAAGGTAAAAATCGTTGATTAAAAGCAATTCAGGCTTTCCGATCGCCCTTACTCTTTCGTCAACACTTTCTCCATCAACATATTCAACCGGGCCAGCATCGCGCGCGGATCTTCCAGCAACCCCGCCGCCACGCGCGCGTTGTCCAGGATCTGCTCCGCCACGCTGCCCGCCAAGGCCGCGTCCTTCTGCCGCATCGCTTCGAGGCGCGCCATGATCGGATGCGCCGGGTTGATCTCAAAATCCTGTTTCGCCGGCGGCAGGTCCGGCCCGTCCTGCTTCATCGCCTTCATCATGCGGCGCATGCTTGACGTCATGAACTTGTCCGAATCCACCACCACCGCCGGGCTGTCCACGAGCCGTTGCGAGACGCGCACCTCGTTCACCTTGTCGCCCAGCGTTTCCTTCAGCCATTGCGTGAGCGACTTGGACGCTTCTTCCGACAACGCCCCTTCCTTCTTCGCGCTCAGGTTCAGGTCCGCCTTCTCCGCCAGTTTCAGCGGCTTGCCGTCGAACGTGTGCAGATGCTCCACCACGAACTCGTCCCACGGATCGTGCAGGAACAGCACCTCCCACTTCCGCTCCTTGAACACCTCAAAATACGGGCTCGCCTCCGCCGCCGCCCGGTTCGCCGCCAGCAGGCAATAGATCTCCTTCTGGTCCGACGGCATCCGCGCCACATAATCCGCCAGCGAGGTCAGCTTGCCCGCCTCAGTCGTGGACGATTCATACCGCAGCAATTTCCCCAGCGCCTCTTTGTGCGTGAAATCCGTCACCACGCCTTCCTTCAGGAAACGGTTATATTCACCGTAAAATTTTTCATACGCCGCCGCTTCCTTCACCGATTGTTCGTCGAGGAATTTCAGGAACCGCGTCGTCAGCACCTTGTTCAACTTCTGCATCAGCGATGTGTCCTGCATCGTCTCGCGCGAGATGTTCAGCGGCAGGTCCTCGCTGTCCACCACGCCCTTGAGGAAGCGCAGCCATTCGGGGAACAACCCCTTCGCCTTCGCCTGGATCAAGACCTTGCGGCAATACAGGTTCACTTCCGAATCGATCCGCCCCATGCCCAGCATCTCAAAATTGCGGCCCGGCACGAACAGCAGCGCCTGGATCGCCAGCGGCGCATCCGCCGAGAAATGCAGCCGGAACAATGGCGCATCGTGGTCATGCGCCACGAACGTGTAGAACTCGTTGTACTCCGTGTCTTTGATCTCGTTCTTGTTCCGCGCCCAGATTGCCTGCACCGTGTTCAGCCGCTTCGTGTTTAGCTCGATCGGAAACGGCACAAAGCTCGAATACCGCTGGATGACCCGCTCCACCGTGCTTTCCGTCGCAAAATCTTTCGCGTCATCCTTCAGCTCCAGCGTGATCTTCGTCCCGCGCGGCAGATCGGCCGCCGGCGCGATCTCGTAGCCGCCCATGCCTTCGCTCGTCCACTGATAGCCCGGCTCGTCCGGCGCGAACGACCGGCTCAACACCGTCACCTTCTTCGCCACCATGAACGCCGAATAAAACCCTACGCCGAACTGCCCAATCAACCCTACATCCGGCTTCTTGTCCTCCGCGAGCTGTTTCAAAAATGCCAGCTCCGCGAGCTGTTTCAAAAATGCCTTCGTGCCCGAGTGCGCGAT
>Ga0105238_10003452_pt1 | contig 15724 bp, 23 predicted proteins | sample KBSC34metaG_FD_81526 | JGI IMG/M metagenome (GOLD analysis project Ga0105238, IMG submission 81526) | Corn rhizosphere microbial communities from Kellogg Biological Station, Michigan, USA - KBS C3-4 metaG | ecosystem: Host-associated > Plants > Roots > Rhizosphere > Soil | place: Michigan, USA... | reverse complement strand
CGCTGATGGCGGTCGCCAGCCAGAACCGCCGGAACTCGCCTCCACCCGGGCCAACCAGCGCACGCATGAGCGATCTCGAGGTCGGGGAACTCACGGGGGCAGCATCCTACCGACCGCCTCGGCGTGGGTCGCTATCCGATTTCGGCCGGTCTGCAGTGACCACGGGAGCCTCGCAGCAGGCTCGAGCCCGCCCACCTTGTAGAATCCGGATCCCACCCGAATGGTCGAACCGGTTTGGCTCAACCATGCGGCAGGGGCGGTTAGCTCAGTTGGGAGAGCACCAGCTCGACAAGCTGGGGGTCACTGGTTCGAGCCCAGTACCGCCCATCTCGCGAAAACGGCATAACCAGGCGGCCCTATGCGAGTGGGGCCGCCTGGCGAAGCCGCCGAGGTTCGCCAGTTGAGCACGTATTGAGCACACTCTGGCGCGCTTGGACGATCGCGTCGACCATCTTCTTGCCGGTCCGAGCTGCGCTTCGGCGTACACGTGCGCGTAGTGGTCGAGCGTCGTCTTGGCGGTGCTATGACCGAGCGCCGCGGTGACGTAGGGGAGGCTTCGACCCTCGTGGATCAGCAGGGAGGCGTAGGTGTGCCGCCCGTCGTACGGGCTTGACTCGGGGAAAGTCGCCTTCCAGACACGCCGGCGCCAGTTGTGGAGGTCGAGATACCCGGCTAGTTAGTTTGGCACGACCGGCGCGTTGCGTGCCGGGCGGGCAGGGCGGAACGCCGCGAGATCCGCTGGCAAGAGGGCCGACCACGTCGACGGTGCGGCGGTGATGCGTCTTCGTGTCCTTCAACTCGCCGTAGCTGTAGCTGCGGTCGACGATGAGAAGCCCCTCGCGGACGTCCTCCCATCGGATCGCCAGCGCTTCACCCGGCCGAAGCCGGGCGTAGCAGAGCAGCTCGACCATTACGCGATCGCGAAGTTGCATCCGCCCGATTCCTCGCTCGATCTCCAACGGCGACAGAACGCGTGGCCGCGTGACTCGAACGGGGATGCGCTTCACGCCACGGCACGGGTTAGCGGGCAACTCGCCACTCGTGACGGCGGCACTCAGAGCGGCTGAGGGGACGCTGAGGGCCTGGTTAGCCTGAGTCGGCTTGCATCCGGCGGCCGTGATCTCGGCGCGCCACTCGTTGACGCGCTTACGGCCGAGGTCTGAGAGGCGCACCACGCCGATCCTGGGGCGCACCCAGCGGTCGAGCACGTCCTTAGGCTGCGAGCGGGTGCTGGCGGCCCACAGCGGGCTCTCTATCGCCCACCACGAGTCCAGCCACTCGTCCAGCGGCTGGCGGCTGGGTCGGCTCAGCGCTGTGCCCCCATCTGCCGGGCCCTCTTCTGGTCGAGCTCGAAGGTCTCGGCATCTCCTTTCCGGACATGCCTTTGCACTTCATCACACGTACCGCGCGGAGAGCCTGGACTTCGTTCACCGTGCGCCACCGGAGCGAGAAGAGCATGAAGGTCGACCGCAACGGCGATATCGCAGGCATCAGTCGTGAGCGGCTTGGGTGCGCGGCGTGACTAGCTGGTCGGAGTGGCGCCAACGCCGCGATCCCCGACCTCGACCACGACGAACCGATCATTCCGGGAGACGACGAGGTCTTCGGAGCCGGTGAGTTCATGGCCTAGCGCGACGGCGAAGAGGTTGCGCGCGTCGTGGTCGACGGCATCCCCCTCTTCCCAGCTCATCCAGATCTCAGTCGTGCAGTCCGCTGCGCCACATTCGCAGCGTCTCCTCCGCAGCCTGAGATTGTCGGGCACATAAAGCACTGTATAGGAATCCCTAAGAGCCCAAAGGAGGGCCGTTGAACGCACCACGACACCTCTCCGCCCGCACGCGGGCGCTGTGGACGCAGACGACGACGATGTTCACGCTTGAGCCGACGAGGTCGAGGTCTTGCGCCTAGCGTTGGAGGCGCCCGATCGGTGCGAGGACGCGCGCCAAGCTCGTCGACACGATGCCATCCGCGGCGAGGAAGCAACTAGCCAGACGAGAGGTGCCCTACCTATTAAACCAGTTCATCAGTCGGCGCGGGCCGGCGTATGAGCGCTACGCACTGTTTTGGAGAGCATCTTGCCAACGACACATGACACGAAGCGACCGGCCGCCCGCAAGCCAGTCGACGTAACCCACACCGAGGAACGCGACGGCGCGCACTGGGAATACCGCTCCAATGGCGACATCGCGATGTACCTGCCGATGCTGACATGTCGCCCCCACAACTATCGCCACCGTTGCCTTTGCCGTTGGTGCTCACACCGCCCTCCCCGGTCGGTTTGCGCCTGTTATCTATCGCCTCGCGCGGCTCCTAGCAACCGTCTCATTCCGCGCCGCTACCCTGTCAGCATGAGCGAGAAGCCGCAACCAGCCCCGCCGGCAGACGACGACGAAGCCCGGTTCGACGATGAGGGCAGCGCTGTTGGCCACTCTGAGCCGGATGAGACAGAACAGCGGAAGCAGAAAGACGAAGACCGGGCGCGGAACCCAGTGACGAAGCGCGACGAGTTCTGAATGACCTGGAAGAGGGGCCATCGGAGCGCACTGCCCGAACGTGGGACTCGATACTGGGTGGCTAAGCGCGATGGAGAGGCCGGGCACGGCCTTTTAGCGGCGCCAAATCCGGCGTAGCCGGTCGAGGATCGAATCTGGTCGGCGCGTGCGCAGCCTGTCCTCAGCGGATCCGTGTGGTCGGGAGAGGAGCGCTCGAAACCGCACGCGCCGAAGAATACCGCTCGTTGCGAGTTGCGGGTTAGGATTCGGTTTGGATATTACCGATTATGCGCGGGGAGATTTGTGAGGATGGCATAATCCTATGGCTGCGGCTCCGAATGCTCCGAGAACACTGTGGGAGGTTGGGTGGACGGGTTGCCGACCCTGGACGAGATCCGAAAGCGGGTTATCACCGAACTCGTGGACGCGGATGTGCGTTTCGCCAGCCGACGTGACCGCTCGCGCCCAGCGCGAGTGGGGCGGAGGCTTCGTCGTCACGCGCGCCGGCTAATTGATAAACGGTTCGGCAGAGCCGCCGGAGCGGAATAGTGCGCAACGCCCCGCTACAACGACGATCGTAGCCTCGACCGCCGAATACAGCGGTCACGCGTTATCTCTCGCAAAAGAGTGGCGGCGGCATCATGGCTGGTGTCGGACGATAGGTCGCACGGACGATCGGAGCCGCCTGGTCGCGAAGGTTTGTGTCGTGGCTCATCAGGGTGGTAGGGGTCGGCGCATATCATCGTCCGATGCGACATCGGCTGGGTCTTGCCTTCAGTTGTACGGCTCTGGCGACTGGCACCGCGAGCCAAGAGTTCACGTGCGATGTCAGGGTCGCCGTTCTCGGCGGCTGCGTGCAGCGCCGTGAATCCCGCTTCCTCGTGACCGTTGACGTCCGCGCAAGCGTCGAGCAGCAGGCGCGCGAGCGGTAGCGACCCAACGAAGGCGGCAGTCCCCAGCGGCAGCACCTAAGTGATGGTGCTGGTCGAGAGCTGGTTGACATCACCAGGGCGCAGCACTATCAGATCAGCGGTGCTTGGTGAAGCGCATGGTGAGTGTGGTGCCGGAGTGAGTGGGTTCGATGCTGACGTGTGCGCAGAGTTCGCGGATCAGCGCGAGTCCCATGCCCCAGCCTTTGGCGTCACGCTGCAGAGTGAGACTGCGCATCCCGATACCCTCGTCGGCCACGACCACGACTAGCTCGTCGGGCGAGGCCGTCGCGGTCAGTGTGACCAGGCCGCCCTGTGCCGACCGCAGCCTCGTCAAAGCCGCGACCTGCAATGGTCGCTAGCAGCGCTCGACGCAACTCCGGCACGCTCCTGGGAACCGCCGAGACATGCCACGCTCCTAACCACTCAAAACCCATAGTGCCACCCGCCGATAAAGGCTTCCCGGAAACCAAGTCGTTTCCCGCGCTCTTCGAACGCGAAACGCACCCTCTAACGGCGGGCGCCGTCGGTCGCCCACGCCGGCGAGAACGCCCATGGCAAGGCATGAGACAAGCGGCTTTGGCCCAGAACTGCGGAGGCGGCTACCATGGTCGCTCCAAACTCTGATCGTACCGTCTTTGGATTGGAGCACACTGTGACCGACAATGGCTGGGACACTACTCGCCGTGAACGGTTGGTCAAGAACGAGATGACGTTTCGCGATTACAACAACCGACGAGTGGAAATCGAGCAGCGAGCGGTCGCTGTCGACGAGCACCTCGAGGACGAGGTGGCTCCGTTTGTGTGCGAGTGTGGCAACGCGGACTGCATCGGTGCCCTGATGGTCACCGTCGATGAGTACGAAGTGGCGCACTCAACGCCCGACCGATTTATCGTCAAACCCGAGCACGTCTACCCCGACGTCGAACACGTCCTCGAGCACCACGACCACTACTGGGTAGTCGAAAAGCACCCCGGAGAGATGCCCCTGCGCTGAGCCTGCGCAGGGCGGCACTGCAGTACGAACCCTCGCGGTTCATGAGTCGTTGGGGGTTCTAGGGGTCCCCGCTTTGCCCGCTGGCGTCTCCCATGTTTCCTGTAAACGTTTCACGGCTGGCGGCCGATACAGGGGCGACGCGCTCCTGTGGGGTGCGGAGAGGGTCAAGGAGTACGGAGACGCGCCGCCGCATCAGCGCCTTCGCCAGCACGTGCAGCACCCCCGCAGCTAAGGTGGTTCTTAGCGCAGCGGCATACTGGCTAGCAGCTAGTCTCGATGTTGATGGTCGCGCCGCTGAGTGTCGTCGATCGCCTCGGCGATCGCGTCCATAAGATCGCCACGGGCTACTTCCGGCGGTGCGGGCCGGTTCGCCGCCCTAAGCGCTGCCAGGTAGTCATCGAGAGGGTCATCCGCCATGCCGGGTCGATACCCGCGGTGGGCGCGGTCTAAAACAGTCGCAGCATCGCCGCCGATGCCAGCAAGGCGATTTAGTCGACTAGGCCGCGTGGCATGGGCGTAGAGTCCGCCGCGTGGCGATCTTTCGACGTTCCGCAGCGGAGCAGAGCGGCGCGTCAGACTGGCTGACCGTGCCTTCTTCTTGCTGATCTAAACGATGTTCCACGCGCCACTACGCGTGGTTGGGGACAGACTCGCCAGATCGCGCGGAACCGCCGCGTTTGCCGGCTCCGGGTGGCGGGAATGATCGGACGTGATGGCGCGTCGTGGTTCCTCACTGGGGCTTGGGGGGCGGCGCGTCCGGACGCCCGACGCCCATCGGCTGGGTCGGCGGGCCTCCACAGCTTCTTCCTAGCCCCGCGTTGTGAAACAGCTTTGCCTCGCACGCGTTGTATCCGCACACCAAGATGAGTTCGTATAGTCACTCGGAGTATCTCGAAGGGGGATACGCCTCGAGGCTCGGTGTGGAATCCGTGGTGTGGTTCGTGGCGCAAATCAAGCATTCGGCTGACGGCGAATGGCAGACGGTCGGGATGTCAAGCGATCGGGCTGCGGCGGTGAAGATGGTGGGAAGTGGATATCGGGATGCCAGGACGAGCGGCCTTGGTCCGTACGCGGCGCGGGTGGTGCGTCTCCCAACAGCCGAGGCGTTCATTCCTGAAAGCCGCTTGGTTTGAGAGCGAGCACCTGGCAGGTCAACCTGTCCAGCTGAGCGTTGAAGCAAAGATCAGCCCCGCCAGTCAGCGAGACGTGGTTGGTAGACGGACCAACAGTTGCTAAGGATTAGTCGTTTGCTGGGTGGATGTCGGGGCGGGAACTGTCACTGTCTGGGTCTCGGTTTCAGTCACGGTCTGGGCGGGCGTTGTCACCGTTCTCGCCGCCGCGGCGACGGTGAACGTGCTGGTAACCGTCGTGGAAGACCGGGCCGGTCGCAGCGCCTCGTCTCGGCTTGCTGGTCGGAGGTCGTGGGCGGATGTCTGCACCGGGTCAGTGATGACTTGGAGCACACTGTGGGGATGGTTGGCGCTTGCTAGCACCCCAACCAACATCCCAATTAGCAAGCAAGTGATTGCTCCCGCTACCAGAGCCGCGACGTAGCTCGCGCGGGTCCAACTGAACCCATCCATGCGCTGGAAATGCCCATCAGAGCGCACTCTTATACACAGCCACAGCACTCGTTGCCATCTGCTGCCCTGGCCGCCCAGCGAGGAGTAGTGCTACGTCGGCGGGCTGAGAACGGACCGGAGCGCTGCTTCGACTTCGGCGGATAGCGCCAATAAGCGCGTGGGGCGGGCCAGGCACGTCGTGCCCGGAGCGCTTCTTGGCCGCGACGTCTTCCAGGTCGAGCTCTGGCAGACCTTCTCCCATACCCCTCGCCGTCTCGTTGGTCTCGCGTGTTTTCGTGGCAGTGGAAATGGGTAGGGAGCTGGTGGACGCGAAAAAGGAGGCACGGGATGAGCACTGTCGACAGGGGCTCGCTGTGGCAGTGGCGAGAGCACACCTGGGAGTCTCACCGAGGCGGGCTGGATGGTTTCAGCGTCGAGGCGACCGACGGCTCTATAGGCAAGGTCGACGAGGCCACCTACGATATCGGCTCGAGCTATATCGTGGTCGACACAGGGCCGTGGATTTTCGGCAAAAGGGTGATGCTTCCGGCAAGCATCATCGAGCGTGTCGACTATGACGACGAGACGGTCTATGTCTCAGTGACGAAGGAGCGCATCAAGAACGCGCCCGAGTTCAATGAGACGACCTATCGCGATGACGCCTACCGATCACAACTGGGCGACTTCTACCGCCGCGACGTCTAGCAGCCCCTGCTCGGCTGGGCTCGAGTACCACCCGAGCAGCCGCTCCTCGCTTTCGACGCGGCAACATCCGAGGCATGCATTCGCCACGCGGGATTCGGGACTCAGGCCGACGCAACTGATGGCATGTCTGATGCTGGCTGTGATTGCGCCACTGTGCGCGGCTCCCGGGCTGGCCGATGGCGCCACACGCGGCGGCTTCCTCACCATCCAGTTCGGCCGCACGCAGCTTGGCATGGCCACAACGGGGTGCCAGCGGCTGCAGAACTCGGTGCCGCTTGGCCGCATCGCCCGGCGGATGCACCGCATGGGCTTGGCAGCCACCGGTGCGGTCGTGGTTGAATTCACGAGCAGCACCCGCCGGTCCACGTGCCGCGGGATGATCCGCTACCCAGGGTGGCAGCGGCTTCGCCAGCTGCATGACCGCTACGGCTGGAACTTTGTAAGCGCAGGAATGCGCTACGTCGACCCGCGCAAGCTATCTACCGCGGATCAGCAGCGCGACATCTGCGGATCCTTGGCGGCGTTTCGATCGCATGGTCTGAAGCGCGCTTGGGGCTTGTTCGCCTACCCCGACGACCAGAGCAACCCAACGGTGCAGTCGCAGGTCACCGCACGCTGCTTTGCCTATGGACGCACGTACGACCATCGGGTGAACCAGCGCGCCACGATGGGGGCGCCGTGGTTCCAGCGGACGTTCTCGGTCGACGGAGGCGCCTGCAACCTGCGCAGGCTCGCGTGCTACAGGCTCGTCACGCCGGTGTGGCCCGCTCACTACATGTCGCCCGACATGCTCGGCGGCTTGATGTCACCCCCGGCGGGCACATGGCGCGACGTTCAATTCTACCGATTCGTGCGCAGGACACACTTCACCGGGACCGTCCGTTGGGACTGCCGCGGCTCGGACTGGCGGCGTCACTGGACGACGCGGATAGATGTCTGCTGCGCGAAGGACTTGTTCCATGCACTCCGAGAAGTCCCGGACCGCGTCCGGGTAGCCGACCCAGTCGCCGTGGCGCAGGCGTGGGGCCGGATCCCACGCCGACCGCCGGTGAAATAAGGCTCACGCTTACATACTGTGCTCTCTGCTTCAACCTGGGCAGGCGTACGAGCCGCCGTGGGCTGGATGACTAGGGGGCGCCGGTGTTTGTCTGTGCCGCGCTGCGATCCGTAGGTGCCCATCACGTCCACCAGGAGGCCGACGGTTAGCGAGGCGCACCAACGGGTAAGGCGGCGTCTATATGCGACGCTCTTCAGGCCGTGCCGGTGTTTGCGACGTAATCGCAGGGCCGATTCGGGCGGCTTCGGGGGCCAATGGCGCCGGCCGTGTTTCGGACTTGGCGCGTTGCTGGCTCTGAGTTTAGGACCCGGAGCAGGGCCCTACGAGCGCAAGGGTACTAACCGTTGGGAGGAACCATGAGCGAGAGTACTGCCAAGGACCAGGTGCGGGCGTATGTGAGTGACGCTCATTCGATCGAGGTGCAGGCGCTCGCGCAGTTGCGTTCGGCTCCGGATCTCGCTGGCGTTGAGTCGCTCGCGCAGGCGCTGAGCCATCACTTGGTGGAGACGGAGGGTCACGAGCGTCTCGTTAGGGAGCGGCTCGACCAGCTGGGCGAGACGCCGTCTCGGATGAAGGATCTGTTGATGGCCGCGGGTGGAAAGGGGTTCCTGCTGTTCGCGCGCTCGCAGCCGGACACGCCCGGAAAGCTTGCCGCTCACGCGTATTCGTACGAGCATCTGGAGCTAGCGTCCTATGAGCTGCTGCGCCGGGTCGCCGATGCGGCTGGTGACGACGACACTGCGGCGCTGGCGACACGCATCGCCGGTGAGGAGCGGGCGATGGGCGAGCGGCTTGCCGCACTCTTCGACCAGACCACGGAGGCGTCGCTGGCCTTGATCACAAGTCCGCCGGCTGAGGCGCTCAAGGCGTATCTTTCTGATGCACATGCGATCGAGGAGCAGTCGATAGGGCTGCTGGAGCGGGCTTGCGAGCTGGCGGGAGACCCCGGACTCGCGTCGCCATACGAGCAGCACGTCGAGCAGAGCCGCCGACACCAAGCGCGAGTAGAGGCACGGCTTGGCGCCGTCGGCGGGGCGCCGTCGCCCATCAAAGACATCGCCATGCATGCGGGAGCGATAAACTGGGCGACCTTCTTCCAGGCACACCCCGACACACCCGGTAAGGTGGCGGCGTTCGCCTACGCCTTCGAGCACCTGGAGATCGGCGGCTACGAGCAGTTGATGCGAGTGGCGCGGGCGGCCGGCGATGAAGAGACTGCGGCCATGGCGAAGGAGATCCTGGCCGAGGAGCGCGACGCGGCTGCGATGATCGCGGCACGATGGGACGCGGCGGCGGCCGCCTCGCTCGAGGCCGTCGGCGCGAGCTGAGCCTGACCCAACGTGGTTCCGGGGGCTGAGCCAGCAGTACGAGCACAGCTGCCCGCCAGGGCGCAGGCCCGAATTCGGACAGCTGCCGGGCGCCATCAATCCTCGTGCGGAGTCTCGAATGTACGTCACTCGGTTTCACTGCGCCCCCTGCGGGGCAGGTCCGCATGGAAACGATTAGGAGGCACCAATGGCTGAGCGGAACCTCGAGGGCAAGAGGATTGCCATTCTCGCGACAGAGGGCGTCGAGCAGGTCGAGTTGACAGAACCGCGCAAGGAGCTCGAGCAAGCTGGCGCGACCACTGAGCTGATCTCACTTCAACCCGGTGTCGTGCAAGCGATGAACCACATCGACAAGGGCGACACGATCCCGGTCGACCGCACCGTCGAACAAGTCGACGCCGAAAGCTACGACGGACTGCTGCTCCCCGGCGGTGCCCTCAATCCTGACAACTTGCGCCAGGACGAGCAAGCCGTCGGCTTCGTCCGCGCGTTCTACGACACCGGCAAACCGATCGCTGCGATCTGCCACGCGCCATGGATCCTCGTCGAAGCGGACGTAGCGCGCGGCCTAACAATGACCTCATGGCCCAGTCTCCAGACCGACATCCGAAACGCCGGCGGCACCTGGGTCGACCAAGAGGTCGTCAGCGACAGTGGCATAATCACCAGCCGCAAACCAGACGACATCCCCGCCTTCTCAAAGACGATGATCGAACAGCTCCAAGGTGGCCGACACGAGCGTCCGCGACTGGCTGGGCAATCGACCGCAGGTTGAACTGAGTACAGGCTGGACGACGTTCGCTTTCGGGCCTACTACTCGCCAGCTTGACGGCCCAGGTGCCGTTACTCGCACGCGGCGATGCCGACCCGCCCTTGTTACGGGCAAAAAAAGAAGCTGCGTGCGACCGCCCGACTGGAGCGGGCCGCCCGCAAACCCTGGGGGAGGGGACCTGACGTGCGCGTACGCGCTTTGAGCCGCGCAGCCACCTCGCTTGCCTACAGTTTCGGGTTTCCAATTTTAGCGGCGCTTTTTGAGCGAGGCTTTTCATAGAAGGAGCACCGGATGACCGTATCTGTCTAGCAGCGAAAGGGCAGAATCCAGGGGCTGGTAATCGACGGAGAACTTGGCCGCCGAGTCGATTTCCTCCGGCTCTTGCCCCACGGCGTTTTGCTGCGCGGACCGCGAGTCGTCAACGAACCGTTTTCAGCAGTTCGGTCGCTTTGTCGGCATAGCGGCTCGCGCCGACACCCGTGAAGAAAGCGAGAGCGCGTTCTGCGTGTCCGGCGGCATCTGCGTGGCGTCCATCGCCCCTCGCCTCCTCGGCGGCGACGAGCCGCATGCGAGCAGCGAGGGGGAATAGCCCGACGGCGGCCAGCAGGTCAGCGGCCTCGTCCGCGCGACCCTGGTGAGCCGCGATCAGGGCCGGCTTCACACGATCGTCGTCGGGCGTCCTCTCGATGATTTTCTCTAGGCGACCGTCAGCGGCGAACGGGAGAACATGCGCCGAGATCGTTCCAAAAGGCGCAGACGTGCTGATCCTGCGGACGCTCGGTTACCCCGCGACCAGGTAGCTGAGCGCTTCCGGGTAGAGGTAGGTGTCGGCGTCGCGTCGAGGGTGACCACCAGCGGCGTGTCGATCGTCTCAAGTACCCGGTTGAGCGCGTGGAACTTGCCGGCTCCGGCTCAAACACCCGCCGGTAGTCAAGGCCAAATCGCGCCGCCGCCGCTTCGGCCAACTCGGCGGTGCGGTCGCTAGAGTTGTTGTCCGCCAGCACCACCGCGATATCACCGGGGTAAGTCGTCGTGGCGAGTCGCTCAAGCGTCGCCTCGATCGCCTGCTCCTCATTCCACGCCGCGACCACCGTCACCGGTGGCCACTCCCCGTCCGGCCAGGGTCCCACCGGCGGATCGAGCTCCAACCCGTGATACGGACTCACGACCAACGTCGACGCCATGAACCCGATCACCAAACCCGGGATATAGGCCAGCAGCACAGGGATCACCCACGCCATCACCGGTCCGATCGCCCGATCAAGCTCATCCCGCCACGGCCCCGACGCCCACACCGCGAACCCCACCCAGCACAAGGGGCTCGTCCCCGAACCCCGTCCCAGTTAGCGGCGAAACAAAACGGCGACGGCCACCTGGTTAGGGTGAGCGATAAAGGAAACCTGGACCGGCGCACCGCAAGAACGAGCCCGTGAAGAGCAGATCGCTGTCGGTCACTTGGCCGCGACGGCGACCGCCTCCCCCGCGTTACGGCATTCAGAAGAGCTGATCTGCCAGTTCGTCGACTGCAATGGCGGGGAGGATCCGGTCGAACTGCCACCGCACGTCGCCCGCCTCGACGCACGCGTTCCCATCATCTGCTGACGTGACGCTCACGCGACCCCGGGGCCACGCCAACACCACGGTGCCGGGGGCGAAGCTAACCCCCGCCGACCACAGCACCCTGGAGTCGGTCAGCGCTACTACGCCGAGGGCGTGACCATCGTGAGCAATCGCGAGCCTAATCACCCGCTCCTGCTCGTGCAGGGCCTCGGCCACTGCCGCCAACTCGTCCCCAAGGCCAGAGATCGCGGCCAGCGGGAGCTGCCGCTCCGCAAGCTGGAAGATGGTCTGGTGAGCGATCACGGCGGTCTCCGTCGACGTAGTGTCGGCCTCGCTAGTTGACCAACATCGGACATGCCCCGGATCCCCTGACGGGTAACCGAGATCACGAGCAGCTGGCTCTCCCAACGCCGGTGCTGATGCTGTGACGACCTGCCCATAGCAGCCGCTCGACGACAAGGTTGCGGGCATCGCGCTGCCGCGCTCCACGGGTTCGAACTCGAGTCAACCGGCGCCTGGGGGTGGGTCGCTGGCGGACTCTCGCACGCTCGGAGCCGCGTGGCCACCTCGTTTGCCCACAGTTTCGAGTTTCCATTTTCGGTGGCGGTTTTTTTCGAGCGAGGCGTTTCACAGAAGGAGCATCCGATACTCGTATCTGTTCAGCACTAACCGCGCTGTCCACCCTTCGGATGCGCCTAGGGGAGAGCGGGCGCCGCACCTGGGTGAGAGATGCTTGGCCGCCCGAGGAACGCCTGCCCTCGGGAGGCGGGCCAACTCGGCGCGAAGTGGTGCGCCGGCCGTCATGCCAAGAGCATCGCCCTGCGCACCGCGCGTCCACCATGGGCGGTGCCAGGGCAAGGACGCCGCCTGCACGACACGAGTGCGTTCCCTGATCCGTCGAGCACAGGCCCCATACCGTGCGGCCAACTGGGCCGGGCGGCAGCGTTAGGAGTAGGGTCGTCGTAATATCGGCGTCGAACCGCGGCGCTGAGACCTCGTGGGGAGAGCGTAATGACGATGATGCTCGCAACAACGGAGGTCGAGGATTTCGATCAGTTCGAGCGGATCTTCTCGACCAAGGGTGCGGACAAGCGACGCGAGCACGGGTCGAAGGGCGCGCAGGTGTTTCGCGATCCGAACCAGGAGGATCGCGTGTGGGTCTTATTCGACTGGGATGCGGAGGGGTGGCAGAGCTTCGTGTCTGACCCGGCGGTGCCGCCGATCTTGCAAGAGGCTGGACACAAGGGTCGGCCACAGGCGGCAGTTCTCGGCGGCACGTACGACGCATAGCCTTGCCCGCAGGACGCGCGGGGCGCTGTTGCCGGGCAATGTGTGGCAGTGACCCCGCGACGTCCAGGGCGAGTAGGAGATTCGGTCTTCACCCGCTTGATGGCGGTTGCGAGGCTCGTGGAAGCCTTCCGAGGCGCGATGTTGGAGTGCTTCGAGGTCATGCTTGGGATCAATTACGCTGCGGGCTGCGACGAGCGAGCGAAGTGCATCTCCACCAGAGTGCAGCCTTGGCTGCGGCTGTGGGTAGCGTGATCGGACAGCCGCTCGATCAGCGGGATACCCAACCCGAAGCCTGCCTTGTCTACGGGGTGGGCCGTTCGAGCCAGGCAGTGACGATCTTGGCCCAGGCTTCAGGGCGGTCACGGTGCGGGTGGTGACCGGCGTGATGGATCTCGTGGTACGTCCAAGTTGGATGGCGGGTCAAGGCAGCGCGTGCGAAGGCGACCGGCACCGTGGATGACCAGGACTGGGCATCGCACGTTGGCAGCGACGGCGTGGAACCCATCGCGTCGTATCCCCAGTCGAGCAAGTGAGGCTAGCTCGCGTCCGCCACGACGCGTTGGCCGGGGGCGCGTTTCTGGCGTGCCACATCGCGTACGAAGGACGCTCGGTCGCGGACATAGTCGGCGATGGTTGCGGCGGTGGTGCGACCGCCACGCGCCGGGGAAAAGACTGACCGCAGCAGATCATCGTGTTCGACATCGAGACGTGGGGATGGGTCACCCTGTTGTGGGGCATCCTGGCAGCGCTGGTCGGAGTCGGCCTGCTCTCGGCGTCGAGCTGGGCGCGCTGGACGGCGATCGTGATCGCCAGCCTGAGCTTCATCGTGCAGCTCGGCTTCATCGGCAGCACTACCTACGTGTTGTGGGGACTGTCCGTCATGGGCCTGACCGTGGTTGTGCTGTACGCGCTGATCGTGCGCTGGGACGAGGCCACCGCGACCGCCACGGTGTCTCCGTAATGCCCGACGTCAGGACCGGCTAGCTCTGACCGGACGGCCGTCGGCCAGGCGGGACGGCCCTTCGGCGAGACTATCGCTCGGGTGAACGGTGCCGCTTCGGCCTACGTTTGCAACCTGCCGTGGGCTCGCGCCCGGTCGAGCAGGCCCTCCGGCATCGGAACCCCCGGTGGGCGGCCGTCGACGAGGTGGTGCACGAACACGTAGAGCACGGGCGCGTTCGCAGATTCCAGTCGCAGCAGCGGCATGCTCGACGGCTGCAAACTGACGGCGGGGATGCCACCGTTGCCGACCGTCGGGTTGAGTGGGCCGGCCTCCGCGTACCACAGCGACTCCAGCTGGCCGTTCAACGTGATGGCGAGGCGTTGGTTCGTCATCACCAAGTCTGCGGCGCCCAGTGCGTGCCAGCTCGGGATTGCGGCCCGCTTCGCCTGGGCCTTCTTCGATTGATTGTGCGCGTAGCTGGCAGCGCCGGTGAGGGCCAGCCCGACGGGCCCGCCGACCAGCAGGAACGAGCGTCGATAGTCCTTCTGCTCGCCGAAGTGGCCAAAGACGCCGACCGGCGCGAGATGTGCGTGTGCCATCTCACCCGGGCCCAGGGGCAGCGCCGTCGCCTCTTGGGGCAGCGCCGCGCCCGCGGCCAGCGAGCTTGCCCACAGGTAGGCCTGCAGGTAGCCCTCGTCATACGTGCTCCAAGCTGCCATGCCCATGGCGCGATGCTACCAGCGTCAGGCGCGCCGGCAAGGCGGCGACGGGTGAGAGGTCACCATGACTGGTGTGACACCGAACGTACGGCTGTTCCCAGGGGCTTACGCTAGGCCTGGGGGAGGCCGCGTTCGCGGCGAGTGTACTCCTGCCGGGCTGCGCGCGACGTTGATGTGGCCGCGTCGGGCCTTTGCTCCACGGTAGGGCGTGCCTGCTCAAAGCGACTTGGGGCGGCAGCGACCCACAGAAGCCGCCGCCACCTTCCAGCCAGCGCGTCGCCCCCCAAGCCGACCACGACGCGCATCAAGGGCCGGGATGCCCGTGACCTGGGTGGGACAAACACTCAGGTGCCCGAGGTCTTTTTAGGTGTTTGGGCAGACCTAGTCGTGGCGCTCAACCGCTTGGAGTGCTTCGTCGCGGGTTTCGAAGGTTCTAAGCAGTTCGGGGATGCCGACGAGGTCGAGCGTCTTTCGGGCGATGCCGCGGGGCGCTACGAGAAGCAGCGTCTTGCCGCGTCGCGCTGGCCGTATGAGTGCGCCGATGACGGCGGAGTCGATGAACGAGGTGTCCGTAAGGTCAACGACCACCGTCGTGCCCGATGCCTCGATCCGCTCGAATGCCGCCTCGACGAGTGGGGCAGTTGAGAGGTCGTGCTCACCGACGAGCCTGAGCACCCAGAGCGATGCTTCCAGCTGCGTGGTGGGTGGGGCAGGCGCTTCATCGCCGCGCGCGCCGACTGATCGGATAAGCGGCATCCCGGCCGCTGCCAAGCGGCCGGATGCCTGCACGCGCGACGAGTCCTCCTCGGTGGTGACCCGCGTGGCGGCTCAGTGGGTCATTCGGCGGCTCCCACGACTAAGCAGCGCGCGGAAGCCGACTCCTAGAGCAAAGCACGCGTAGAACGACCCCGCGGCGTACACCGCCGCCAGTGTCCAGAAGTTGCTCCAATCCTGGCCCGTCGCGGGTGTTCCTACCGTCCCCTCGGTGTGGATCTGCATCGCCTCGCAGATCGCGGCGGCAAGGACACCCAACCATAACCACAACCACGCACGTAGTACCCCGAGGACGAATCCAGCGAACGGCGACGAGAGGATGGCAACGTAGGCGACTGCGACAAAGAAAGCTTCGATGAATCAACTGTACGGGTCGCGCCGAGCTCCGCTATCTGACGGGGGGCGTCCACGCTGCACGCAGCGCCGCCGTCATACCTCGCAAGTGTTCGCGTGTAAGAAGAGTCTCTCCTCTCTCTCTCCTCCCGCGCCCTCGTCGACGAGGGCGCGGGAGGCGTTCTAGGTCGGCGTGGTTTTCGCGGTTGAGGATTGCGGTGAGCGTCTGGCTGCTGAATATGGATAGGAGGCGGCCTCGAAGT
>Ga0105238_10003449_pt1 | contig 15729 bp, 9 predicted proteins | sample KBSC34metaG_FD_81526 | JGI IMG/M metagenome (GOLD analysis project Ga0105238, IMG submission 81526) | Corn rhizosphere microbial communities from Kellogg Biological Station, Michigan, USA - KBS C3-4 metaG | ecosystem: Host-associated > Plants > Roots > Rhizosphere > Soil | place: Michigan, USA... | reverse complement strand
CGGTAGCGGGTGGGTAGATCATGAACACGCGGTATTCTATTGATTTCGCGTTTGGATGGTTGACCCACCCGCTACCGCAGGTGGTACTGACCTTTATCCAAGCCCGCCGCCCGGCAAAAGCCACTCCTCAATAAAGATGTGGTCCTACTCCGACTAATTCGACAGCTTCAGTCGTACTTCCGATCGGACGCGCGCACGATGAACGCCACTTCTCGGCGGCTCGTGAGCCTGCCGTCGCTGGCCGTCACGCTCGCAACATGTTTACCGGGCTTGACGTCGAGCACCTCGACTTCCACGCCCGTGCCGATCGTGCGACCGTCGAGCGACCAGCGGATCTGGTCCCCGGAAAGAGGTGCATCCGCATCGCCGAACGCCGCGGCGCGGAGCCGTATCGGCGTCGTGTCGGGAAAGATCATTCCAGCCGCAGGCGAGAGAATCTCGAGCGCGGGCGGTGCTGGCGCGACGGTGATCCGTTCGATGATCCGTTCGCTCTCGTTGAAGCCATCGTTCGCCACGATGCGCAGTCGTCCCTCTTTAGTCGCCGAGAGAAGCCTGCCCGGCACGCTCCACGATCCGCGGTTCGGGCCGACGAACAAGGTTCTGAAGGGCTTGTCACGGGCGGGCGAGAACTCGATTCGCACTTCGAGCGGGTCGTTGTCGCCGTCCTTCGCAACCCAGGTCAGATCCAGCGGTTTGTCTCGTGAAGTATAAGCTCCCTGGTCCATATATGGCAGTGTGAGCGACGGCGGTGACTTACTGCGATGGATCTCGCCTATGGCTTTGGCTTCATACTGGACTTCGATTGAAGCAGCATCCTTCACGGGCACGATAGCAGTCAACAGCACCAACCTCTCCGCCGGTTCGCCGCGACCGCTGGCGAGCTGCACGATCGATGGGACACGCGCGATTTCCGCACGCCGCGAATCGCGCACGACAAACTCGTATGCACTCTTTATTGGTCTCCGCAGAACCTCGTTGCCGGCCGGTGCGACACGCAGGATCTGCGCGCGACCATTCTTATCAAGCGTGGCCTGGACCCGTAACGAGTCTTCCCTGGTCTCGACAGGGTTTTGAGTCTGCGCTGTCAACATCGACCTGACGGTCGCCGTTGTATCACCATAAAGGAAGCCGTCCGGGAACAAGCCATTTGGAAACGGTCCGCCAAACGAATTCCAATTCTCTACCGAAATCCACGCGTTGGTCTCCGTAGCGCAATAGGACATCAGATCGTAGTAGTCGGTCGGCCCGCTTGCCGTTCCGGGCATGAGGATGGTATAGCGACCGGACCATGCGCCGCTGCTGTCGAGGAGATTCTGGCGCCGGTCGAGACCGACGCCGTGGATGAACCCCTTCTGATCCGGAGGCCACATGATGTACAGATTGGCGTTGGGGCCACATGGGCTCGCGTGAAAGTATCCGAGCGTGTGATAGAACTCGTGCGCTGCCGCAATCTTTGGTTGACGTGTGTCAGCTATTGCAATCGGCGTCGCGGTGTAGCCGACGTCTACTCGTCCCAAGCCAAGCCAATAGGCATCCTGCGGATTCTGAGAATGGAAGATACGCATGCGCGAATAGATTCTGCTTTCACAAATGGTGGTCCAGGTGCGGCATGTACCGCCCGGTCCCACCAGGTCGCTGACATCGATGGTTCCGACGTAAGGCAGCACCGTTGCTGAGGCCCGCGCCATCGGCGAAATGGTAAATGCCCAGTCAAGCACATCTTCAGGAGGCGGCGGAGGCTGGAGGGTACCGGCGATAGGATCAGTGAAGGTCAAAGCCACGGGGGCTATCTTCACGGCGATGGCGGGACCGAAGTTGATGGAGACGACGGAAAACTCGTTGTTCGTTGCGCACGTCGGACATTCCTGGGCCCCGAAGGGCAACAGTAGTTTCGCTTGGAGTCTGAGGCCATTCTGCCTGGTCCATTCAACAGGCAGCGTGAACACAAATGCGCCGTTCGGATCGGCGCGCATTGATGGGGGAACACCCAGGCTGCCCGTAGTGAGCGTCGCGGGTGAACTGTCGGGCAGCCGAGCGCCAATCTGGCGTTCGCCGAGGCGCGGATCGGGCACGAAGCCGTTCAGCAACATTCGCGTGCCACTGTAGCTGCCGGCAAACGGTGTATTCGCGAAGACGCGCACGACAGTGGGCACGCCTGCACGCAGATTTACGCCGTTATAAGGCGCGACGCCGCTGATGTTTAGTGGAATGTCGAACGTCTGAACGCCCTGGTTGATTTCCATGCCGACGATGCGAAAGTCTGTCGGTGTGCTCACGTTTACATCTTTGCGGCTCATCTGATCCCAGCGGTCGACCGCAAACACGGAGATTTGATGTCCTCCTGTCGTTAGGCGACTGGGCATCAGCGGTGTCGTGAAGAATAACGGCTGCCAGGCGGTATTCATGGTCTTGATGGCCCCTAGATCCTGCACGCAGGTGCCGGGAGCCGGAACCGTGGTCGCATCGATGCGAACACAGAATCCCTTAAGCGCGCCTATAGTGCCTACGGTTCCGGTCAGCGAGAGGTTACTCGCCGGATCGATCCACTGGTTGTTGGTCGGTGTGTAGATGGTGATCACCGGCGGGGGCGGCGGTACTGTCGTGATGGTTACGGATTGGGTGCTGCGCTGACCATAGAAGTCGTACACCGTCACGGCCAGCGTGTTAGCGCCCTTGCCGAGCAAGCTATCGGGAACATCGATATCGAAAGTGTTGTCGGATAGCAGATCCGTGTTGTTGCGACAGTCGTCGCTGATTGGCACCGGCGCATTCACGCGGTAACAGAACGCCGCGAGGCCGCCTGCGGCGGTGATGGATCCGCGGAGCCGCACGCGGTATGGCACAAAAGCCTGCCCTCCACTGATGGGCTCATGAATGCGAATCACCGGTGCGGCGGGAGTTGGTACAGGCTGGGCCACCCTGTCGGTAAACTTCACTACGAGGTGATCGATCTGCGGCTCGCCCGGAAACATCGGTTGGAAGTCGTGGTTGAACGTGTCCTTGCCGTAAACGAGTGTCACACTAACGATCCTCGCCAGCGGGTCGCGAATGGAGATCTCGCGAGTGATGGGCGCGCTGTATGCGCCGTTATTCACTAGCGACGAGGCATCAAGTAGAAAGACGTCAAAGGAGTCAGCGACGGGATTGTTCCGGTCGTCGAAACCTCGCAGACGGGCGTAAATAGGGCAACTGGTTTCGGGGAAGCAAAAAGATGCTATCGCATCCGCGCCGATGCGCATCGACACGCTTTCGGCAGGACGCGGCAGCCACGCGCCGCCGGGTAGCGGCTGGCCGAACCGGATGCCCATGCGGTAGGCGCCGTTGGTGCATTCCGGGGTCGCGCACGTCGCAGACACTTTCAGCGCCTGCGTGCCCGAAAACGTCGCGACGCGCGTCGGGGTAAACACCGTTGCAGCAGGTCCGAAGGAGATGTCGCCTATTTGCCCGACCGAGCTTCCAGCGGCGAAGTCCGGCGCGTCGAAGTCGAGCGTTATTGTTTCGTCTATCGGGCGAGGCACTTCTCGCGAATGAGAAATTGTCCTGGGTTCAATCGAAATGAAGACGGCGCTGAAGCCACACACGAAACACAAAAGGCAAAGAAAACGACGAAGGAGAGGTTTCGTGTATTTCATAGTTTTGTTATCCCTTCCATAGTCAGGCGTCTCCAAGCGCGTAAACGAGTTTCAAGCTGTGGTAGGTCGCATCTCGCGGTGATATTTGCATCAACATCGAGAATCTCCGCCAGAGAATCGCCGACCGCCACGTCTTCGACTTCGCCATCTGCGTCCCGGAGAATTCGGACCCTGGAGATTTGCTTAGCCATGACGATTGCTAATCTTAGATTGTCATTGCTAATGATGGAAGAACCAACTACATGCCTACCCCCTGGCGACCCGAGTCGCGAAATGGATTAAACAGAGCGGTTAAGCATCTAGCAAGCAGTAGTTCACAACCCTCTTGTACTTTTCCGGAAAACCATTAAATTGCCGGGCACTTTTGAAACCAATAAGTTGCCGAGAACAGCTTCTAAAGGAAGCGGGTAACAATTTACGAAGGAATTTAGGGTAGTTTGTACTTTTTTCGAAAAATTGGAACCAATTAATTGCCGGAGGCTATTGGAACCAATAAGTTGCCGGAGCGGCAAATTATTCGTTCAAGTTACAGGGTGAATGTAAGTGTTTGAAACGAAATGGCGGAGGGGACAGGACTCGAACCTACATAGCCTTTCGGCCGGCGGTTTTCAAGACCGCGAAGTGGGCTTAAACCTGATTCTACCTCCATGGATTTAGCAATATAAATCAGGGTGCGCAGCCATCAAAGTGATCGAGGTAAACGTAGGTTCATTTCCATCAGCGCGCCATCTTAGCTTAGCGCCAACTTTGAAAGCTTCACGAAGCGAGTTACTTCCATTGTTTAGACGTCAGGTAAATGAAACAAGTCAAGGCTCTACGCTTCAACCAACTCCTCTTCTGGCACCGGTAAACGCTCATCGGGCTTCACGTCAAGCCAGCGCAGCATTCCAAGATTGCGAATGGCTGACGCAACAGTCGGAGTATCTAGTGGTGGTTTTCGCCGCTGCTTCCATTGTAGAACGGATTCCAGAACTTCCGTTTCTGTCGGTATGGCATTCCGCTGCCTCTTAAGAGCATCAGCAGCGAAGATTACTGTTGCCACGACCTCGGCTTGATCCGTGTTCATTCTTAGAAATAGGTCGGTCGTCTTATCGATAACTGGTTTCCACTGATCCAAAAATCTTTTGTAATCCTTGCGCACTCGCTCGAAGTTTGGTCCGACTTTCATCATGAACCACTGGCCCCTTCGTTCTTCCTGAATCAAGTTGCTGTTGACTAGCTTCGTCTCAGCAGGCTTTAGGTCCGGACTAAACGGACCAAAACTACTTTTGTCGTAAACGAAACCAGTCGGTAGGCCTTCTCGCGTGGCGATGTATGCAATTTTTTGGAAAATTGTTCGTCCAACCGGCCAGTGATAAGGCTGTTCCTCAATCCTACTGAGTATTTCGACAAGTGCAATCCAAGCAGGATTGAGTGTCGATCGTGCCACAGTTTTGTCATAAGGCAGGAACCCGTTCGAACTCTGCGATAGGAAACTTACAGTTAATTCCTTTGGTGGCGTGCGGTACGGAGCATACAACTCGACGGGAATGTCCATCTTACTCGCATAACGGTAGATCAATGGACCCACAGCTCTCCACTCCAATTGGCCGTTGCCGCAACCTAACGGAGGGATCGCTAATGAGGTTAAGCCCCAATTCTTATAATGAGCCAATAAGTACTGTAAGCCGCGTTCGATGTCATCAATACGCGAAACTGATTTCCAATGATCTTTTGTCGGAAAATTTATGATGTTCGGCGGCGGGGATCGTTCGAACAAATAAGGCACCCCTAGCTTTACTTCTTTCCGTTCGCAACGTTCGACATAGTCCTTGAACATGTCCGGAAATCGCGTCTTGAACTCTAGAGCGATGCCTTTCCCCATGATGCCTACACAGTTCACCGTGTTGATCAAGGTCTGAGCTTTAGATTTCAAGATGTCCCCAACCAGAATTTTCATATCGTCTTAGAAAAACATTCCGCGAATTTCGACCCGCAAACCGGTATTCAAAGCCTGGAATGAAGCAAGCGCAACTTGATTCGCCACGTATGCTCCGACAATCGCCTCTGAATCAATCCTATCAGGCACGAGAACCTCAGCACACTTTTCCGCTTTATGACGCGCTTGATCGTATAAATCATCTGGATGTGTCCAGTATCGCGCAAATAGCCGTGCCGAGTCTAGATGTTCTAGTCCTTCAACCATAGGGACGAAACCGCACGAGATCTGTTGCCGCATTACGGTCAGTAACGATCACACCGGGGAAATCAAGAACATTGGGATTTAGACGAAGTACGCAAATTTCATCATTACGGTTGCGGCACTTGCTGAGCATCGGGTTGTGAGCGTCGAAATAAACATTCGCATAGTCATGCAGCATCCTTGCTCCTGGTATTTGCTTGTTTCGGCGTCTTTCTTGGATCTCAGGCATCGCGACTGAACGATGGGGGAGCTGGTCAGCAAGAGTATGTGACAGAATGCCCTGTTGCATTATCGAAGAAACCGTTTCGATTAATGTGATGTAATGCAACTCTGTGACATCAGTGCGATTCATTTAGTCATAACTCGGGCTTCCAAAACGGGTGCAGCAGAACATCTCACCTAAATACCGCGAAAAATTCCAACGAGCAAGTCCCTCGTCGGGGACTCAAATCGCAAAAACAGCATGCATCGCTGGAAAACGTGTTTGATTTTACACCGGGTATGAGGTTGAAGCTGAAACCCGTCAGGAGCGCGTATCTTCGTTCTCGATTTCACGATCTGCGTCACACGGTCGCAACTCGTTGGAGAGCAAAGGGAGAGAGCATAAGTGGACATTGTGTTCTTTCGACGCGCGCTCCGACGGTTAGGCTCTCAACCGAACAGCTCAAGAATACAGTCACTGAAAGCGCGGAGATGTTGATCGGGGGCTGATAACGCCACGCGCGGGGAGCAACTACTATGACGAGGCTGTGTGCTGCGCGCTGAGAATCAAAAGCTGCCCGTTGCTTCCAAACTTTCTTCTCCTCCTCGATCTTCTCGGCGATCTCGTGGTCGCTCCACCCCGCTACTGCTTCCTCTCTAAGCAGACAAAAATTGGACACGTCCCTACAGGGACGGATTGAGACTGTTCGAATGAGTGGGTGTAAGTCTTTGAAAAGAAGTGGCGGAGGGGACAGGACTCGAACCTGCATAGCCTTTCGGCCGGCGGTTTTCAAGACCGCTGCACTACCATTATGCGACCCCTCCGCAGGATGGCGATGAAGAATATAGCGCAGACGGATTTTAATTCAAACTCCGCGGAATTGCGTTGATGACGAGGATGGTGCACGATCTCTCCTAATGCGCGTTACCATCGGACAGATCAATACCATCAACGGCGATTTCGAAGGCAATACCGCCAGCATCATCCGCGGGATCGAACAGGCAAAACGAGAAAACTCCAACCTCGTAGTCTTCCCCGAAATCTGCATCCAGGGATATACGTCGCTCGACTGGTTCCTCGATCGCGACGTCCAGCGCTGTGCGCTCGAGCCCCTGCAAAAGATCGTCGAAGCAACACAGGGAATAACCGCCATCGTCGGCACGGTGCGGCCGTCTGAGCTTACGACTGGCCGCCGTCTCTTCAACTCCGCTGCCGTCATTCGCAACCAGCAACTACTCGGCTTTTCAGACAAAACGCTGTTGCCCGAGTACGACGTCTTCGATGACCCGCGCTACTTCCAACCCAGTCCTGAACGTCACCTCTTTACACTAAAAGAAGAAAAACTCGGCGTCGCGGTTTGCGAAGACTTCTGGAACGACAAAACTTTCTGGCGCGAACGTCTCTACTCGAACGATCCCGCAGACGAACTGATCGAACTGGGCGCCGAAGTGCTGGTCTCGATAAACGCGTCGCCATTCAACAAAGGCAAGATGGGCCAACGATGCGCGATGGTGTCGCATCGCGCGATGACGGCAAAGATCCCGATCGTGTTTGTGAATCTCGTTGGCGGCAACGACGGCGTGATCTTCGACGGCGCGAGTATCGTCGCAGACGCGAAAGGGAAGATCATTCTTCAGGCGCCTCCATTCGAAGAGTTCATCGGCACTGTAGATCTCGACTGCGACATAGCAGACAAACGCTGCCTGCCGGGCGAAGACGTCGAAACAATCCACGATGCTCTCGTGCTCGGCATTCGCGACTACGCGCGCAAGAACGGTTTCAAACGCGTGGTGCTCGGATTGTCAGGCGGCATCGACTCGGCAGTGGTCGCGACACTCGCCTGCCAGGCAATCGGCGCGGAGAATGTTCTCAGCGTGATGATGCCGTCGCCTTACTCGTCACGCTCGAGTGTCGACGACTCCGTCGAACTCGGCCGCCGTCTCGGAATGCCCGTGATCGAACACTCGATTTCTGACGCCTACAAAGTCCTGCTCAAGCAGTTGAAACTTTCGGACCCATCAGCCGACAGTAGTTCGATCGCAGCACAGAACCTTCAGTCGCGACTACGCGGAAACATTCTGATGACGATCTCGAACTCCGAAAATCGCCTGTTGCTTTCGACCGGCAACAAATCGGAACTCGCGCTCGGCTATTGCACCTTGTACGGCGACACAAACGGCGGGCTCGCAGTGATAGGCGACGTTTTAAAAACCGAGGTCTACACGCTCGCGAATTATCTGAACAAGGATGAGGAATTGATTCCGAAGTCGATCATCGACAAACGACCATCAGCCGAGCTTGCGCCGGGACAGTTTGACGATCAGTCGCTGCCGCCATACGACCAGCTCGATCGCGTGTTGCGTCTGTACTTCGAGCAGAAAGCAACTCCAAATGAAATCGTAGCGACGGGATTCGAGTCGAGTTTTGTGTTGGATATTCTCAACCGCGTTGAATCGCCGGCAAATGAATTCAAGCGCCGCCAATTGCCGCCAACCCTGATCATTTCGAGGAATGCGATTGGTATCGGGCGACGTCGTCCGGTAACTCACCACTACCGCCGTGAACGTTTAAATTGTTAGACCATGAAACTGGTTAACCGCAAACTCACCGGAGTACTCGTCAGTGCCTTCTGTGTGTTTGCGGTTTCAAACGCCGCGGTCTCGGCTCAATCAATAACTGAAGCTGACGCACTCGCAGCAATCAAACGCGCTACCAACCCGACAACCAAACTTACCGCTGCCGAAGACTTTATCGCGAGATTTCCAAACAGCACCGAGCGTTTGAGTGTGGCGGAAGTGATTGCAGGCGAAATCTTCAAGGTCAAAAACGGCATGGTCGCGCTCACGCTCCTGGAACGAGCACAAGCGATCTTCACGTCGGAAAAGGAACGGGAGGTCCTCAAGCCCGCAGCTCTCGAGGCTTACGTTATCGGCAATAGACCGGACGACGCGTTCGCCCTCGCTGCTGATTTACTCACGAAGAACCCCGACGATCTTCAAGTGCTGACGCGCATGACGCAGGTCGGAACTGAAGAAGCGAGCAGGAAGAATCGGAAGTACGCCGCTATCTCGCTGCAATATGGCCTGAAAGCGATCGCGTTACTTGAAGGGAACTCGAAACCAGCGACTCTCGCCGAGGAAGCATTGGCCACGCAACGCGGAAAGCTGGACCGGCTCTACCAGCAAACAGCGATTCTCTATCTTGCCGCGGGAAACGTGCAGGAGGCGAAGGCTCGTTTGACTAAAGCATCGACCTTGTCACCACAGGATCCTTCCAACTTCGCGTTGCTGGCGAGAGTTATCAATGCGGATTATCTCGTCCAGAAGGAAGCGTACGACGCGATGAAGGATCCGAAGTCGAAGCAGGACGCGCAGAAGAAACTCGACGACCTTCTGGATTCGATGATCGAGGCGTATGCGCGAGCAGTGGCTTTGGCTACGGGGCGGGTGGAGTATCAGTCGCTGCTGCAATCGGTGATTCCCGATCTGACGGTCCACTACAAGACCAGGCATAACCAGTCGATCAAGGGATTGCAGGAGTTGATTAACCGGTATCGAGGAGTGCCGTAAGGCGGGTTGCGAAAAGGCATTTTTAGACAGGATTACAAGAGTCAGCAATCTAAACTTGACTGATTGACACTAAACGCTAATAATCTCGCGTCAACCCACGCAGGGCCAATAGCCCAGGCTCGCGCGCTCACTTTTTACCAATCCGTTACGAGGTATCTGATGAAATATACAAAAAGACTGTCCCTCCTTTTGGTGACGATTGTGCTGTCAATCCCCTTCCTGATTGCTCATGCCGCAGGCGGGCGTATCGAAGGAAAAATTACCGACCCGAAAGGCGCCGCAATCTCAGGGGCAACAGTAACTGTAACCAACCAGGTTACGAAGCAGGATTTCACTGCAGTCACCGATAATCAGGGAAAATACAAAGTCGAAGGACTACCCGCCGGTATCTACACCGTCAGAGTCGCCTCGAAAGGTTTTACGGAAGGACGACGCGATGAGGTGAAAATTGCGGACGATTCCGCAGCCACAGTCGACGTGCGTCTCGAGATCGCTCCGGTCGAAGCCCAGGTGAAAGTCAGCGGCCAGAAAGGCAATCAGGATCCCATCTACCAGTCACTGAGACAACTCGGCAAGGGCGACGATTTCGCAGGTAATTACGCCGTTGTTAACAACCTTCAACTGAAGCGAGATGCGGCGAACTTCAACTTGAAATCGGGCGAGCTTTACTTCATCACGCCGGTCGAGAACAGAGTGACGGCTGCAGTATTTATCGGCGACGGCGAGATGACGTTGATTCCGCCAACCGAAGTCGAAAAGAACAGTATCAAAATTTTTACCGGCGAAGGGGGCATTACGGAATCCTTCAATCGCCTCGTTCTGCGGTTTACGGACAAGACTTTCGAGGAGGTGAAATCCTCTCCGAATGCAACGATGAAAACCGGTGGACCAGCAGCAAGCCAGGCGCGCTCTGCGTTCCACGACAACCAGGACCTGCTACACAAACAGCTGCATGACAATACGGAGTTGCGTACCCTTTACGATGTTTACGATCCATCACGGGAGGGATTTTTCACAGCCTTCATCAACGGCAAGCGCTTCAATAAGCTGATCTTCCTGATCGATCCACTTGGCGTACCGAATGCTACTCCTGAAGAAGTCGGCTTGTTGAGTTACGGCGAAACAGATGGCGGCATTTGGCTGGCTTTCCATCGTGAAGACGAGTTTAAGAAAGGCACTGCATCGAGCTCTGAAGACAATCGCCTGATCGATATCACAAAGCACGAGATCGATGCTGCAATCAAAGGGACAACTATCGCCGCAACCGATCGTCTTACTTTTCGCAACCTCCGTAGTGGTACGCGCGTCGTGCCTTTCAATCTTTATCGAACGCTGCGAGTCAGCAAGGTTCAGGACGCCGATGGCAACGACCTGAGCTTCGTGCAAGAAGACAAGAACGAGGACGCGGATTTTGGCGTGATCATGCCGAAAGCGCTCGAAAAGGAAAAAACCTACACTATTTCCGTTCAATACGAGGGTGGCGACGCATTGCGCGATTCGGGTGGTGGAAACTTCATTCTGATTCCACGCTCGACGTGGTATCCCGGCAACGCAAATGTGTTGTTCGCCGAGGATCGGGCAATCTTTGACATGACGTTCCGCTATCCAAGCAAATACACATTTGTGGGTACCGGTTCGCCGACTGCGCCTGATACGAAGGAGGGCGATATTTCCACTGCTAAGTGGTCCAGTGGACAAACTGAGCTGGCGGTCGCGGGATTCAACTACGGCAAGTTCAAAAAGAAAGCCGTCACCGACAAAGATAGCGGTTACGAAATCGAGTCGTACGCCAACATCGAAGTGCCGGATGAGTTGAAAGACATCCAGACGCAAATCGAGCGGCTTGAATCTCAGGGTTACAAGACAATGACTACCCTGGGCTCAATCACTACCACGTCCATGGCGGAAGCAGCACTCGCAGATGCTCAAAACGCAAGCCGTATTTACAACATGTACTACGGGAAGCTGCCGTACGGACGCGTGGCAATAACGCAGCAGCCGGCCGGGTTCTTTGGCCAGGCCTGGCCCACGCTCGTTTACATGCCTTACCTCGCCTTTATCGATGCAACTCAGCGGACGCAGTTGCTGGGCACGCGCGGCGGCACCGATACCTTCTGGCGCTACGTCGCTCCGCACGAGATTGCGCACCAGTGGTGGGGGCACATCATCGGTTGGGACAGCTATCACGATCAGTGGATGAGTGAGGGCTTTGCTGAGTTCTCTGCTTCGCTCTACGTGCAGTTCATCCGCGGCAACGATAAGTTTATCGAGTTCTGGGAAGACCTGAGAAAACAGGTTGTTGAGGCTACACCCCAAACGAAAGATAAGCGGCCCTACACCATTGGACCAGTCACACAGGGATACCGTCTCAATAACGGAAAGACCGGCGGCGCCGCTCGCTTTCTGATCTATCCAAAGGGCGCTTACATCCTTCATATGCTGCGTATGATGATGTACTCGCAAAGCAAGGGCGGCGACACACGCTTCCAGGAGATGATGAAAGACTTCGTCCAAACACACTTCAACAAGGATGTGTCGACTGAAGATTTCAAAGCCATCGTCGAGAAGCACATGACGCCGGAGATGAATGTCACTCAGAACGGCAAAATGGATTGGTTCTTTAACGAGTGGGTTTACGGCACGCAAGTTCCGGCTTACAAACTCGAGTACAACGTATCGTCGGAAGGTATGTTGACAGGTAAAGTTACCCAGTCAGGCGTGTCGGATGATTTCGTGATGCTCGTGCCGCTCTATGTCGACATGGGGAAGGGCTGGGGCAAGCTCGGTGCAGCTCGAATCACCGGCAATGCGTCGGTCGAGTTCAAGAACATCAAGCTGCCGGCAGTGCCGAAGCGTGTTGCCGTCGCCGCGCTGAACGACGTGCTCGCGACGAGCATTGAGAACAGTAAATAGAGAAGCCCGCGAAGCGGGCGACAGCATAAAGCCTGCGCCAACTAGAGAAGCCCGCGAAAGCGGGCGACAGCATAAAGCCTGGGGCGCAAGCCCAGGTTGAGAATTAACAATCGAGACGAGCCCGCGAAGCGGGCGACAGCTTCAATCGTGACGCGCTGTCGCCCGTTTCACGGGCTCGACGCCTATTAATTAAACTCTCCCTGGGGCTTGCGCCCCAGGCTTTACGCTGCCGCCCGCTTCGCGGGCTCATGCGTAGCTCGCATAGACTGACTTCACTTTGTCGATGAACTCGCGGCGGTCGACGACGTAATACAATTTTAACTGCCCTGAGCCGGCTACCTCATCCAACAACTTCTCGAAAATCTCGAACTGATCGACACCTTCAATACTGTGCGCGGCGAGGTAACCGCCTTTGCGCATGCGACGGATCAATTCCATCAATGTGAGTCGACCTTCGAGCGTACGTCCACCATGCTCGTGAGACCGGCTAACCAAATACTGGACCAGCAGACTCTCATTGTATAAGGGTGGCGCGAGAAACAGCCGCGTGCCATCTCGTTCCCAACCATCTTCCAAACGCGACGACGGCCGTACGCTCCTTAAACCGTCAAATACCCCCGTCCAATCCTCCTTCGGAACTTTCCGCTCCAGATAAGCTTTGGTCGCTTCGAGCAGCCACGCAGGCTCGTTGAGATCGAGCGTTATCCGCAACGTGTCGAGCCAGTCGAAAAACGCGTTGCGCCGGTTCGACTTCAACTCGAGAACGGAAAACTGATCCTTTTTCTTTTCGACAGTCTTGACTAACTTGCGGCGCGGAGTATCGGTCGTCTTGCCTCCTTCAATGCAATGCGTATCGAGACGCGCGTGCCAACGCTTCGCGGCGTTGCAATACGGACAGCGCGGATGTTTCTCGTCACTGTCGAAGAACGGGCGCACCGCTTTTCGCGAAGTCAGTTCGTCAACGGTTGGGGTGTAACGTTTGATTTCAGTGTAAGCCGAGCGCGGCGCGAGTCCGATCTGCTTGGTGAAGATGTCGAAGATGCAGGCCAGACAAACGAGCGTGGTGTATTCAGTAACTGTGCCGGGCGGGAAGTCGCTGAAGTCTAATTCCTTCATCTAAGAGCCAACTTCTGCTTCGCTCCAGAGGAGCGAGATGTCTATAGATCTCGCTACCTAAACCCTTCGGCTCCCGATAGGAGCCGCATGTACATGGCGCTCCTACGGAGCGCGTTCGGTACTTAACAACGGCAAGCTATAAACATGATGCTCCTCCGGAGCAAGATCCACATGACCCAGCGCAAGGTCCAACTCCGCCTCAACATCACCAGTAGCTGAACGTAGTCTCTTGAAGTCGAAGAGTTCGTGGTCCAGAAGATGCGATGGGACGACGTTGCCGAGTGCGTTCAGCATCGAGGCACGGATGTGGGGGATCTCTTTTTCGAGTTCTGAGATGAGGGTCTTGATTCTGACTCGCTTCAGATTGCTTTGCGAGCCGCAAAGGTCGCAGGGAATGATCGGAAACTCGCGCTCAGCAGCGTACTGCGCGATGTCGGTCTCAGAACAATAAGCAAGTGGTCGAATGACCGTATTGCGCCCGTCGTTTGAGCGCAGCTTCGGCGGCATCGCTTTCAGAGAGCCGATGTAGAACAAGTTCAGCAGGAGCGTCGTAATGATATCGTCGGCGTGATGGCCGAGCGCGATCTTGTTGCAGCCTTCCTCCACGGCGACGTTGTAAAGAATTCCTCGTCGCAGTCGCGAACAAACGGAACAATACGTCTTTCCTTCCGGGACCAGCCGTTTGACGATCGAATAGGTGTCGCGCTCCACGATGCGAAACGGAACATCGAGTTCGCTGAGGTATGCGGGCAGGACTTCAGCCGGAAACCCCGGCTGTTTTTGATCGAGATTGATAGCGAGAAGATCAAACTTCACCGGCGCACGTCGCCTGATGTCGAGCAAGAGATCAAGGAGCGTGTGGCTGTCTTTTCCGCCTGACACACACACCATCACGCGATCGCCGTCTTCGATCATTCCGAAATCGGCGACAGCTTCGCCCATTCGACGTAGTAATTTCGTTTTCGACTTACTTTCAGCGTTCATGTTCTGCGACTCAGAATGCCATGCACCGCCGCTCTTTTTCAATCTGAGTAGCGTTTAACGAATTACAATTCTGTTACAAAGCTAGACACAGGGAACAAACTTTGTCTATGATGTGGAGCCCGCTTCTGTGCGGCGAATCATCGTTACTAGCGTTCAAAAGCTAGGAATCCACCACAAAAGGTAAGCGCGTCGTTTAGTTGCTTCAAGGTTCCGACGGCCGGTGACAAACTTCCGCGCCCCCATATTTACGGAGGTATAAAATGCTCAGGATAGGAAAGAATAAGGATCAGGAAGAGAACGAACACACCAGCCAAAAGCCGGAGGTTCCTGATTACGCTCCCAAGTCGTACCCGTCGTATCAGACAACGAGTGTCGAGGCAAAGCCGGCTGCAGAGCCCGCAGGACCCCGCGGCGCGATGACTGAGAGCGAAACGCTGGCCAGAGATATCAAGGAAGGGACGCTAAGTGGTTTCGTGGGCGGCGGCACAGTTGTCACCGGCGAAGCTAATTTTAAGGCCATGATGCGAGTTGATGGCCACCTGTCAGGCCGCGTTAGCTCGTCGAGCGGTACGCTAATCGTCGGGGCAAACGGAAAAGTTGACGCAAATATCGAAGTCGCCGTGGCCGTGATCCATGGAACCATTAACGGCGACATCATCGCCACACAGCGGTTGGAACTTGGCCGCGCCGCGAAAGTAAACGGCAATATTCAAACCCCGTCGCTCATCATCGAGCAGGGCGCGGTGTTTGAAGGGAGCTGCAAGATGGTGCAAATGACGCAGGCAGCGGACAAGGCAAAGAACAGTGCCAAGAAAGAAGAGCCGCTCGACACCTCCAGGATGAAGCCGATTCCGGCGGACGCGGCAAAATCAGCCGACATTCCGGCTGTTTCGAACGTCGTCAGCTAGGCGATTGAACAAGTTTGATTACAGGGTGGTCCATTGGGCCACCCTTTTTATTTGGACAGGATTGACAGAATTTACATGATAGATCGTGTAAATCTTGTTAATCCTGTAATCCTGTCTAAGGTATGATTCGTCACCTATGCTCAACAAGATTATTGCTGCGGCTTTGCTTTGCATTGCCCTGACTTCTATAACGTTTGCACAGAAACGTTCAATCCCACCCGCT
>Ga0105238_10003446_pt1 | contig 15738 bp, 12 predicted proteins | sample KBSC34metaG_FD_81526 | JGI IMG/M metagenome (GOLD analysis project Ga0105238, IMG submission 81526) | Corn rhizosphere microbial communities from Kellogg Biological Station, Michigan, USA - KBS C3-4 metaG | ecosystem: Host-associated > Plants > Roots > Rhizosphere > Soil | place: Michigan, USA... | reverse complement strand
CAAAATATCCGGCGTCCAACACCACGCTGCCCGGCAGGGAGCGCTGCACGTCAAAGCTCCAGTGTTGGGTGTACGGATTGTCGGAACTGCTGGGCGTTCCGCGCAATACCAACGGCGAGGCGGAGACGTTCTGTGTTCCGCCCGTGGGACTCTGCAGCGTTACGTTGGAGTAGCTGATGGTTTGCACAAACGGTGGATTGGTGAAAGCGTTCTGCTCGTAAGTGCCAAACAACATCGAATCGTAGTAGATCCCATAGCCGGCGCGAATGGAGGTCTTGCCATCGCCGAACGGATCCCATGCAATCCCGATGCGCGGGGCGAAGTTACCTTTGGACGACGGACCTACGGCTCCGCCCCACGGCGAATTCTGTCCACCCACGATCAGGCCGTTGAGGTACGGAGTGGCGGCAGTGCCGGCCACGATGTTGCCCGAGGTGGTATCGATTTTTGGAGCGCTCGCAGTCTTGAAAAGCGATGGTACGAAATTGGTCAGCAGTGAGTTCGAATCGTCAGGCTGGCCAAAATATGAATACCGCACGCCGACGGACACCGTGAGGTTCTTGCGCCAGCGGTAGTCATCCTGAACATAAGCTTCCGTCTGCCAGGAGTGTAAATTAGGCGTCAGATCCTGGGAGGCCTGCGTGAATGTGCTCACGCGGCCCAGCAGAAAATTGGCGAAGGACTGTTGGAACCCGGACGTCCCGGCCGGTGCGCCAGTGCTGGCAAACGTGAACGTACCGTAGTTGTTTCCCGCCGCGTTCTCGGTCTTCTGATAGCGATTGACGCTGACTCCCGCTTTTATGGTGTGCGCTCCCTTCACCCAACTCAGGTTATCGAAGTAGGTGTAGTTGCGGTTGTATTCATTGTAGGGACCGTAGCCCACCAGGTTGCCAGTGGTATTGCTGAGGCTGCTGAATGCCAGCGACGGCACCACTCCCAGGGTGCTCGGGAAAGGCAGATTCACTTTTACGTCCGGGCTGTTCGTGAGACTGGTGAGCCCCAGGGGAGTCGAGTGGATGGCTCCTTGCGAGTAATTGAATCCGCCCTCATTCAACAGATTCGGCCGGATGATGTTCTGGACGTGCACCACCAGGCTGCGGCCAGGCGCGTTGGAACTGGTGAGTGCGGCGCCAGGAAGGGGCGAACCCGTGAACAAGCCCCCAGGCTCAGTAGTGGGAATGCTGTCATACAAAAAGCGCCCGAAAATCGAAAATTTCTGCGAAAAGGAATGATCGACACGCGCCAGCGACTGGTTGTGGTTATAGACATTGCGCTGCGCCGACAAGATTTGCGTACCGGTCGTAGGCAGCGGCAGCTTGCTGTAGATGTCCTTAATGTAGCTTTGCGCAACCGGGTCAATGCTTGCGATGGAGGTAGCCGTCTGCGTGCAGGTGCTGCCGGAGAGTTGCACGCACACCGGAGTCGAGAACTGCCCCTGCAGCCAGGATGCCGTGGGAACGGTCGGGTTGAAGGTTGTGTACGTGATGATGCGGCGTCCTTCCTGTGAGAAGAAGAAAAAGGTCCGGTCTTTCACGATCGGACCGCCGATGGTGCCGCCAAAATCGTTCCACCGCAGCGGTGGCACCTGCGCCACTCCGTTGACGACGTTAACGCGCGTCGCGTTGTTGACCCAGTTGTTGGCTACGAAATAGTTGTTGCGCAGAAACTCGAAAAGGCTGCCTTGAAACCGATTGGCGCCGCTCTTGGTGACCACGTTGATCTGCGCGCCGCCCGCGCGTCCGGAGTCCGCCGTATACAAACTGCGCAGCACCTTGAACTCCACCAACGCATCGATACTCGGGTAGTTCAGCAGCGTGAGATTGCCGCCGCGATCGACATTATCGGCTCCATCCAGCGTCCAGTTGTTGGCCGAGTTCCGTTGCCCATTGATGGAAAAAGGCATGGTGTTGGCGGTGCCGGCCGGCGCGCCGACGCCGATGAAGAGTTGGTCGGTCTGGTTCGCCGTTACACCTGGCATCAATCCCACCAGTTGTTCGTAGTTGCGCGTGGCCAAAGAGAGCTCGCGGATCTGCGTGCCGCCGATGGTGGTGGCGCTGGCCGCGGTATTAAGCTCCACTGCGGCCGCCGCGGCTTGCACCGTGACGCGGTCCGTAACCACTCCTACAGTCAAATTCAAATTGAGCTTAATATTGTCGTTGACGTTGACCGTGATCTTTTCGACAACTGCCGTGCTAAATCCCGCCGCTTCAGCCGTGACGGAGTAGCTGCCAATAGGGATTCCCGGAACCGAGTAGGCGCCGCTTGAATCAGTAGTGAAGACGCGGACCACCTGATTGCGATCGGTGTTCGTCACCGTGACTTTCGCGTTGGCTACGGCAGCTCCGCTCGGATCCAGAACCGTACCGGAGATGGCTCCCGAAATATCCTGAGCGTGAACGGCGATAGCAAGAAAAAGCGTGATTAGTGCGCACAACAGCTTGTTTAGTGTCATGAAACTCCCCTTAAGGGAGTATACAACGCAAGGGACGCGGCTCACGTGGGCCGGAGCAGTTTGGCTGCTTCCTGATCCAGAAACACCATCGCGTCGGAATGCCCTTGCAGCGCGGAGGCGGGAACCGTCTCTGTGATCGCTCCGGCGAAACTTCGCTGGACGGCCTCAGCTTTCCTCGCTCCCGTCGCCAGACACAGAACCGATCGCGATTTCAGAATTTCTGGAATCGACATCGTAATGGCCCGTCTGGGCACTTCATCAAGCTCCGAAAACCAGCCTTCGTTCAATTGCTGTACGCGCGTCTGTTCCGCGAGATCCACGGTCAGGAACGCCTTCTCCGTCTTGAAATCGGCCGGCGGTTCATTGAAAGCCAGATGGCCGTTCGCTCCGATGCCCGTGAAGGTGATGTCGATGGGGGCCCTGCGGATGGCTTCTGCCGCCCGCTGGCACTGCGCTTCAGGATTTCCAAGCCCGTCCAGCAAATGAGCGCACAGGATGCCTGTTTTACTGACCAGCCTCTCGCGGATGAAGCGTGCAAAACTAGCGGGATGATCGGGACCCAGGCCGATGTATTCGTCCAGATGAAACAGTTCGACGCGCGCCCAATCGACGGCCGGAGCCGCGACCAGGTGCGCGAGGAATTCGATCTGCGTGGCTCCAGTCGCGGCCACCACTCGAGCTTGGCCCTTCTCATGAATCGCATGCCGAATTCGGACAAGGGCGTATTCGGCTGCCGCTTCGGCGGCCGGCTGGGCGGTTCTAAAGATGTGCTCTTCCATGGCGCTTCTTCACTTTTGGTACTCCTTACTTCAATCCGGCTCTTAGAGGTTTTGGCCAAAAGAGAATTCGGCGCCCAGATGTAGTCTGAGTTGATGTTGTTGGAAGATGAATGCTTTCAACGCTCGCCTGACCCGAGATCCGGTTCGTCTACTATTGTGCCCGATCAGGCGGCATCCCGTAGAAGTGGGGCCTCGCCGCCACCGGCCTGATAAGAAGCAGCGCCCGTTCAGCCCGAGGTAACACGCCTGCGGATGAATAGCCGGTAGCAACCCAGCAGGATGATAGCCCCAAGCAGCGCCATGAAGAAGCCCGCAGGCTCATCCGGCTCGTACAGGCCGAGAACACGGCCGAGCCATCCTCCGAGTGCGGCTCCAACGATCCCCAACAGGATGGTGACGATAAAGCCGCCGGGGTCTCTTCCCGGCATGAGAAACTTCGCAATCACGCCCACGATCAGTCCGAAAAGAATCCAGCCTAGTAATCCGAACATTTTTTAACTCCTTTCATCTTCGGTCGCGCGAAAGCGGCCAGGTTTGATCTAGCGCGGTGTCGTGCGTTAGACTCCCTAGTGAGCCGGCACGTTTCCATTTGATTTCGGAGAGAAAATAACCCTGTCCGTTGCGCGCCGCTGAGGATTATCGCTTCCCCACGGCGGATGACGCGAGCGATTTGCTCCTGGCCGCCGCGTTCATCATCTGGCTCTGGATCGAATCGCGAATCGGCAGGCGCGACGTCGAAGCCATCTGCACTCCACCTTCGATGAACACGACGTCGCTGAGCCGAAGCGCCTCCATGACCTTGTCGAGCGTCAGCGGCTTGCACCCGATCATGTTGTCCTCGAATGACTCCATATGCTGTATGGTTTGAACGGACAGTCCGGAAAGTTCTGCGAGTGTCTTTTGATGAAGGCCGGCGAGTGCACATGCGGCTCGTAGCTGCCGGCCGGTGATGATCATCATCTTGCCACCGTAGTGCGCAAGTTCGGGCCCGCCCAATAGCTCCCTTTTCTGGACGCAGGCTCAGCTGCGACATCCGTTGCTAACAGCGATTGTACTTCGATCTGCGAATCGCGAACACCTATCTTTCGAGCACCCTAACATTGCCCAGGTTGGGCACTCTATGCAGTTTTTGCCGAATATTTGCTCGCTCTAAATGGTTATTGCATCCCGAAGAAACCCCTGAAGCCCCACAAACGATTCAACATAGGCTTCTCCTCTCCCTGGAAGGTCATGTGCGTGCTCATAGCCTTGTAGGTATAAGAAAATGAAGCAGCCTCACGGAATCTCCCAAGCGATTGTCGTCAGCGTCTTTGTCATTTCCTTACCTGTCTCCGCAGCTGAGCCTGCAGACGCCGGTGGAACCCTTGAAAATACGACTGTTCCGCTCTCGGCGTTATGGAACGACCGGGGCGAAGTCGCTTCTCTGAATTTGTTCTACGGCGCAGGCGGAATGGAGCATGAGCCCTCCGGAAAGTTCACGTTTGTCGAAGAAGATAAGGAGGGAACTTCGCCAAAATTCGTAGTGGTCGATGAGCAAGGGGTGCGCTGGAAAGTCAAGCTCGGCGACGAGGCCAAATCCGAAACGGCCGCCTCGCGCCTCCTTTGGGCGGCGGGCTACTTTACCGATGAAGATTACTACCTTCCACAGTTGCGGGTGGAAAACCTGCCCAAGCTTGAGCGAGGGGGCAAGTTCGTTTCAGCGGACGGCATCGTCCAGGGTGCACGTCTGGAGCGCAAGCTGAAGGGGGAAAAGAAAAGTGCAAATTGGAGCTGGTTCAAGAACCCCTTTGTCGGAACGAAGGAGCTGGACGGACTGCGGGTTATGATGATGCTGATCAACAATTGGGATTTGAAACAGCTCAACAATGCCATTTACGACGTGAAGGGCGAAGGCGAGCGTTATGTGGTCAGCGACCTGGGCGCAACTTTTGGCCAAAGTGGAAATGCCATGACCCGGTCCAAGAACAATCTTGGCGACTTCAGCGGAGCCAAGTTCATCCAAAAAGTGGCGCCCGATCATGTGGATTTTTTCTTGAGCAGCAGGCCATTCTTTCTATCCTCCGTCGATATTCCCTACTATGCCGAGCGCACCCATATGCAAGACATTGCCAAGCATATTCCACGGGCGCATGCCAAATGGCTGGGTCAATTGCTCGCGCAACTCTCCGACGAACAGCTCCGCGATTGTTTTCGAGCGGCGGGATACGCGCCGGCGGAAGTCGAATTTATCACGGACATGGTCAAGCAGCGCATCAAAGATTTGAACAACCTGTAATCTTTGCTGGACCCTGCGACGCCAGCAACGCAGGCACCGCCGAGTGGCATGGCCGATCGCAAGTACAGAAAGGCTTAAATCGGAAGCGTTTCCCCTAAGGTGACCTTCTGGACCTCGCAAGTCGAGCGGTCTTCCCATACGATTTCGTACTGTTCGGGTCCCAGATACTTCAACAGCGCATCTTCGTCGTCAACCGGCAGGTGAAGACAGGCGCGCGTTTCAATGACCGCTTTCGCGGATTGGTACAAATTCTTTCCAATCCGTTCGATGCCGGGTAGTTTGTAGTAATCCCCGGTCTTCGTCGGCACGGCGCCGGCGAAAAGGGCGCTTAACGCCAGTATCGACACGATTCTCATGGTTCGGCTATCGGCGGGTGCAAGCATTGTCATTAGGCCTTCTAAAGCATCGCTCAATCTCTTCGCACAGGGATCGTTTAAGCGCTTCCTTTTCGCGCCTGGCATAGGCAGCGGGAATCGCGGACTACAAATGTACTGTGGAGTTCTAACGATAGCTTGCCACGCGAGATGTTAAGACTCAAGCCACTAGGGTGCCAATCGTCTATAGCTAGGGTGATCTCCCCGGCTATCGGCGTACCTCGCGTCACGTATCCGCTCATTCGCCCTGTGCATACCTGGCGGGACTGGCCGAAGCGCTTTAGACGCTCGATTAAGCTATTCCCCGGTGTCCGTGTGAACCTCGGTTTGCACGGTGGCGGGCTCAATGGTCAGGGACTTTTCTAGCCGGGCAATTCGTTGTTCCTGTGCCGAAAGGCGTAGATCCTTAGCCAAGTTGGACCTCCGGGCGCCAGCCCTGAGTCCAAGGGCATAACCAATAAGCAGGGCGCCGGCTGCCAGTAAAGTCGAGCCGACAATCCATCCCGCCATGTGTCCGAGTTCCAAAATCCTGTACTCGCCCTGATCTGCAAGAAATTGATGTTGCCGCAGGAAAACGTTTCACCGGAAAGACTACCAGTAACTCTAGGGCCGTTCAAGGGCCGGTCTTCGGATCGGCCCTTTTTCTCGTCCCGCTTGCCCCTGACGCCCGGTCCATAAAACAGTTCACGAGTATTAGCGGCCAACGCCCGGCCGTGAGTGGGGCATTCGACTAATACATTGCGCCAAACGCCCACCTGGGGGCAGTGGGGAGCCATTCTTCGTCTTTGGTAACTGGCCCAACGTCATGCCATGAGGGATACCAGCCTCTTCGTATTCGAACTTCACGAACCTGGCGACTTGACCGCACCCACGCACGGGGCAGAAGTACTGTTTCTTACTCATCGCTCTCTAATTTTAGATGTTTCCGCGTCCTGGCCGCGGTCCCTCACACCTTCGGCCCTGGCATTCGCTGGTCCGGGAATCTTCGTGTCACTCACGGTCAGCGTACCAGTACCCACGATGGTGGTTTAGAGTCTTAGGGCGTACCTGAGAATAGGACCGAAGACGGATAGTTTCAGCGAACCGTTGTTGATAGTTTGTTTCCAGCGGACAATCCGCCGGAGCAACAAAAATGAAAACATTGATCCTTAAGCCGATTATCCAAAGACTCTGTTTGCAATGTAAGCAAGAGTTGAACTTCTTCAGACTGCTCAGAGGAGAGCTATATTGCAACGATCTTTGCCATCAACAAAGGTCTAGGGCGGCAGTCGCCCGAGCAAAAAATGCACAGGCGGAACCGAGCGTGCCATAAGCTCTGGCACCTGGCTGCACGGATCGGGCGGCGTTACGACAGGTACAGATCGGGCGGCATTACAGCGGGTAGGAAGGCTCCAAGGCTGCTGGGTGAAACGTTTTCTTGTCCGTTCCATCTACCTGACAGCGGACCCCCACGAACGGATAGCGCGGGTCCCCAGGGACGACTGGACAACCGCTGCACGGGTTTTCCAGCGGCCCGAAGGGTGGCTCCGAACCTCCGACCGGAGTCACCCTTCTTCTTACTTTTTAGAGGCACCAGCGGCACTCCTCCGAACTGCCCTGATGCCTTACCCTTATCGATGGTATTAACCCTACCCTGACATCGGAATGTAGTCAATAAGTTCAAGCCATAAATAAAACGCAGAATTTGCCGATATCTGTCAGATAAGGGTGCCGGTTTCCCTCCCTGTCGCCGACTCAGTTCCACGCTTTGCGCTTCTTCTTCGGCACCGTAGCACCAGTTTTCAACTTATTCGCCAATTCCTGGAACCGCGCGTCGTCGCGCTTAGCGGCCTCGCGAGTACGCGTACCGTCGCTCCAGGGTTTTGATGATCAAGGCAAGCCCCATCGTATTCGTGGCTCGTGTCGCCGCTCCATTTCCCGCAACGCCTCAGGTTCACTTTCCCTGAATGACTTCATAAAGCCAGCCGCCGACAGTTCCAACCGCTTTTGGAACCAAGACCACTTTGCCAACTCATTCCATCTCTCTTCCCGCTCAAAACGGTCTATATTTTCGTCGATGATCCATTGTATTTCGATATAGTGCCAAGCGTCTGACATGGGAGGGTGCGCAGATGTCGGCAAGTTCATGATCAGGTACAGGAAGTAATTGTCATGTGTGATTCCATCGTTGTCCAAAAGAAGCTCCACCAAAGCTGAACCAGAATTTGTATCGAGGCTGCTTTGGGCGGCTGTTCTCCATCGACTGCAGTCGTGCCAGGCTTCACCGTAAAGCTTCTGCACGCTCGACGGATGCAGACGGGCCAGTTCGTTGCGGCGGCGGGTCAAGTCTTCTTCGGTCAGCGGCGATCCGGTTCCACAATCGGCAGGATATTATTTTCTCCTTTTGTTCGCCAAAGAGGTCCGCGCCTGTGCTAGACTTCGTCCGTGACTTTATCAGAGAAGGAAGCCCTTATCGACGCGTGGCCGGAGCCGTTCCCGGAGTGTATGGAAATATTAAGAAAATCCACGGGTGACTGACGGCCTTGTGTCAGTCACTCATTTTTTCTTCTAACTTATTGGTTTTTATGGTGCGCCCGGCACGACTCGAACGTGCGACCTTCTGGTTCGTAGCCAGGAACTAACGTACTGTCTAAGAGTTAGCAATGGGCTCAACGGTCGTCCACCCTTGCGCATTGTTGCTAGTTATCAAAGACTTCGGCAAAAGCAACGGCGAAGCGCTAGCAACTCCGCACAACGCTTCTATGCGGGGGGTGGGCACAAAAATGGGCACAGTCGGATTGCCTGATTCCGATGACTGGTTCCACCACCTTCCCGCGTTCGAAAACCGAACGTCTGCGAATAAGCGCCTGCGTCTTCCTTGAGTGCCTGCCCTACTGCTTTCAGAATAATTTCTTCTCGTTCCTGCGGACTGACATGCTTCGCGATGAGGGCCCTGATTTTGTCTGCACGCGCCTTCTCGAAAAAGTCATTGATTGACTCATCCATGACCTCATAGCTGATCTTCATATTGATGCGGTTATAGTTAAAAAAAAAGATGCAGTCGTTGCCAAACGGTCGCAAAGCCGCTGTTATGAGGCGAAGGGAAAGACCCTTGTAGCCACAGGGGTCGGCAAAGATGAAACTGGGTGTTCGCATTCCGGAAAGCCGTGGGATGAACGCGTCCGAGACTATGAGACGTGTGACTCGGGGAGGGTGCGCGACGTTTGCGATGCCCGAGACTGCATCGATGTTCGTTTTCAACTTTCCAAAGTTTACAGAATCGCCCTCGTTGAACCAGAGTTTTACGCCATCTCGCAGCCTTGGTTCGGACGCAACCTGGTTGCTTATAATCACCGGGCTTGCCTCCTCGCCGTTGCCATAAATCCCCGTACCCGCAAACAAATCGACGTGACCAGCGTTCTTCCCCTCCCGCACCATCACTCGCATGTAGTAATCAAAATATTCCGTGACAATCTGACGCTTAACGCGGGATGCGTCGCGCGGGGCATCGTCAAAAAAACCCTCCTCCACGCCGAGCGCAGTGTGTCTTTTCATTTCGCCAGTTTCCTCGATCCAAAGGGTGCGACTTCTAAATCGCGGAGTCAACTTGAATAATACACGCGCGGTGTTTCGCTCGTCGACCGGACCCTAACTTCACCCGCCAGTCCGTTCCTGCGCCCTGACCTTGTTGCTCTAGTGGCCAGCCTTTTGGCTGGCCGACCTCAATTCTAGCACGGCTGCGAAGAAAAGGCGAAGATCCGAAGGCATAGCCAAGACCGCCTTCTCTCGATTCATATCTGATCAGCGATTGATCCAGTCCTTATCGAACGGCAACTTTATCTTTAGTTCCGTCGCCGGAATGGTGATGCGATATTTCGCTTCCCCGGCGGGGTCAAGCAGGTCGAACCTGCCTCCTATGCTAGGCGGCCCGTCTTGACCGCCGAGGAACATGACCGATCGCTCCGTCACTGTTCCGCTTGTTAAACCAACGTCGTGCATCCACTGCCAACGCCCCAACTTCAGCTTGGTGGGAGCCCCAATAGTGAAAGTCATCTTTACCGTGAGCTTTGAGGATCGATCCGCAAATTCGGCCTCCGCGTCAAGGCGGTCGCCATCCCGCGTCCCACGCACCTGTCCGAGAGTGAACGAGGACAGATTCTCGCGCCCACTCAGATCCTCGACTGGCGGCTTGGGCTGTCTGGCACACGAACTCAGAGGAACGACGACGCAACAAAACAGCAAAGTCACCAATGGTCGCGGCGTCATTATTCTATGTTCGCGCAGATCAGACAACTCACTCAATGAAGGATCAGTTAAACCGCTACCCTTAGCTTAATCGCATCATTTGGTGCGTGAACCAGATCCTGCTTCGTGCCCAGATACCGCTCCGTCGTCTGAACCGACGCATGACCCAAGAGGAGTTGAATCTGCTCAAGCTCGCCGCCACCGGCGCGGCATAATTTGGCGCACGTCCGGCGCAGATCGTGAGGCGCGATACCGGGGACCCCGGCTGCTTTGGCGTAAGGCTTGATGAGTTGCCATACGACTTTCTCACCGAGGCCTTCGCCTATGACGCGATCGGCGCGATTCACAGATCGGAAAATGTGACCTTGCGTTACACCTGCGGGATTGGCCCAAGCGTCGATGGCTACTTTGACCCAGGTTGGCATCGGCGCAGTGCGGACCCGGCCGTGCTTACCAACCAGGTCGACAATGCACCACCGGCCATCGCGTTGCTGCATATGGGTGAAAGTGAGCGCCGCCACTTCAGAACGTCGGAGCCCGCAGCCTAGGAGCACGGCAAGGATGGCCCGGTCTCGCAGCCCTCTGACCGTCGTTATGTCCGGCGAGCTGAGCAGAGCCTGTGCCTGCCGGAGCGATAGCCAGTTCCCAACGCGGATGCCTTGCGTCTTCGCGCTCTTCACGCGACTTATGCCGGCTGCCAGCTCTGGTGCCAGCATTCCGTTGTCCGCCGCCTCGGCCGCGAGCTTGCGGATCGTCGACATTCTAATAATGATGGAGGATGACCCGAGGCGACGGTCTTCTAGGGATACCCGCCACGCGCTCACGGTGGCCTTGGTGAAGCCCGGCCGCCGAGCCTGCTGGAACCCATCCCATAAACTCATCCAGGGCCATGTTGTACACACGCTTCGTGATCGGCGAGGAGACGCTATCGAGTACTAGCGTCTTCAACTTCTGCCACTGCGCTATCTTTTCAAGGCTAATCAATTCGGTCATCCAGGCTCCTGTTATTGGGCATTATCGGAAGCTATGTCATGAGAACATTACCTCTGAAGGAGGGAGAACATCAAGCCGAAAAGGCCTTCAATCAATGCAATCCGTACGCAGCTAGAAGCCATTTCGACGGTTGCCGACTTACCGGCCGGGTGACTCGCCTCACATATGGCGCGGAGCTACGAAAGGGCTGGGCGACCTTTGCCTAAACACTGCGACGTTGCGCGGGTTCTGTCGTTTTTCGAGGCCCGGGGGTCGTTGTTACTATTGGAGTGCTCACGTCCGGTCTGCAAGCATTCGTTTGCGATCCTTTAAGCTGATGGGTGGAATTATGCAAAAGCAACTTCTTTCGGAAATGTTGAAGCAAAACCAATTTACCAGCTCCTTTTCACTCGGCAGAGTCAGTGAAGAAAACGCGAGCCTGAGGTTGAACGAAAACACGGCATCGATCGGTTTCATTTATCGTCACATTGGGGAAACGATCAACCTGTTCGGTCAGTTTTTAGGCATACCAACCGATGTAAGCAACACGACGATAGGTCAGATCGATAAGGGTCAGCATTATGACGTCGATTACAGCAAAGATCTGATTGAGCGAGGATTTCAAGCATTGAACCATCTCGTAGAAAACAGTCCCGAGGAAGATTGGCTGACGCCAGTTGAAACACCCTTCTTTGGCACGGTCTCGAGAATTAGATTGTTTGCCCATGCGCTTTTTCACACCTCAAATCATGCGGGGCAAATATCTTTGACCCTTGCAAAGGGAAAGTAAGAGGGAAGTTAAGAAGAAGGAAAGAACTCCCTTGCGTGCCCATGTGACTCTGGGATTGCCGAAACAGAGATCGCATGAACATCGTGTCGCGGAAAAGATTCGAGGGCCACTACCGGTCGGACCCGCTCAGCCCGTGATGACGACTCTGCTGAGTCGTCGCTTGGACGCGGCTGATGAACGGGCCTTACTGAACGATATTAAACGGAATAGAAGCCATGTTTTTGTCCCACAGCACCGCCATGCGTCCGCCAGCATCTGTCACATCCAGGAACTCCCATGTCAACTGCTCCATCCGGAACGGCATCGTTTCGACTTTCATGGTTGCCCGCGTCACGTCCTTATCCGGTGTATATTCAAACGCTCCATAGAGCGCGTCTTTACTCGCTTCATTGAACTTCTGCGCCGCCGCCCAGTTTGAAACAATCAGCGTCCATTCTTTAGGGGATTTCAGCTCAATAAACAAGCTATACTCACCCGCCGGCACCGTCTTGCCCCCAATCGCTAGCGGCACTTCAGTCTTCAGTCGCGTCGATGCATTCGCTCCGGCACGCCAAACCGGAGCCCCAGCATACGTGACCTTTCCGTACTCCGCTCCTGTGCCCGGGAACGCTTCTCGTCCACGCAGCAGTGGACGTCCGTAAATAATATCGATCCACTTCCCGCCCTGAAAGATCTCTCCTCCGAGCGTATACGATTCTTTGTCGGTTTTAACCCACTTCCCCATCACGTGCGCCGAGGCGATCCCTTCGCCACTCAGTTGGCGGCGCGGCTGAGCCATGAGGAGACCACCCGTCACGAGCACTGCGAGACCTGTAGCAATCGCCTTGTTCATCATCCATCCTCCACCATTAGCGCTCAGCCAAAGCAAACCACCGGCAGTTTCTGCGTTCCCATCGTTCCATCCACAGTTTACTTTAATCCGGCCACCGGTCGAAATGTTCCTCGCTTCGCCAGCCACGCGCTTTCAGCTCAATTGTGCGAACCGAGTTTCCGAAGGGCGACAAGCGCTTTGGCGAACAGATCTGCCACGTAGCCGTGTAACGCGCAAACCGTACATGTGCCCGATATGCAGCATTATCGGAAACGAATGTATTGCTGCTCCGCACTACCTCGCAGGCCGATTGCGGTAGGCGAGGGAGAATCCCGCCGGCACCAGAAACACAGTAAAAAGCACCGACGTAAGCAGACCTCCGATCAAGGCGCGAGCTAAAGGCGCGTAGGATTCACTACCCTCACCGAGTTTCATCGCCATCGGCATCAGCCCGATGATCGTGGCAAGCGAGGTCATCAGGATAGGGCGCAAGCGTACGCGGCAGGATTCGATGATGGCCTCGCTCACGCTTCTGCCCTCCATCTTGAGATGGTGAGCGAATTCGACAATCAGGATGCTATTGGACATCGAGATTCCGGCCAGCATCACCACTCCCATCAGCGACATGACGTTCAGGGTTGTCGCCGTCAGCACCAGGGCGATCAACACACCTGAGATCGCGGGCGGCAGCGCGAGGAGAATGAGGAATGGGTCCATGAATGACCTGAACTGAGCAACCAAAATCAGGTACAGCAGGACCACAGAGAGCGTGAGGCCGAGTGCAAAGCTTCTGAACGAGGCGTTCATGGCCTCCGCACTTCCCCTGACGGCCACATTTACGTTGCCTGGAATATCTTCGTGCGCGATCACGTTGCGGACGTAGTCGGCTGCGGCGCCGAGATTTTCGCTGGCGGGGCGCGCATAGATGTCGAGCTTGCGACGGATTTGGTAGTGGTCCACTTCCGTAGGCGCTTTGATGCGTTCGATGTTCGCGATCATGTCCAGGCGGGTCGGCCGCGCGACGCCATCGGCGTGCAGCGGAATGGATCGTAAATCCTGAATTGATCGAATCTGGGTCTCAGGGTATTGGACGGTTAAGAAATAATTATTTCCGTTGCGCGGGTCGATCCACAGATTGGGGGCGATCATCTGGTTGGACGTCAGCGACGTGATGACATTGGTGAGCACCTCGCGCTCGGTAAGACCGAGCTTGGCGGCATGGAGGCGGTCGACGTCAACACGTAGCGATGGATAGTCAAGATCCTGCGGCATAAAGACATCGGCAATCGCCGGCGACAACTGTAGCTTGCTTGCGATATCTTGCGCGACACGGTTATCAGTTTCGAGGTTGGCGCCCACCACCTGCACATCGATCGGAGCGGGCGCGCCCATACTCACGACCGCGTCCACTAAGCTGCCCGTCGAAAAGAAGGGCGTGAGTTCCGGCATCTCTCCAGCCATGCGTTTCTTAATCTGGCGAATGTACTCATAGCTGCCGACACGATGTTCCGGGCGTAATCCTATCTGAATAAAGCCAGTGTGCATGGCGGCGTTGGAGGTGTAGACAGCCGAGAAGCCGTTGTCGACGCCAATGTTGTCGACGATAGTACCGAGGTCCTCTGGCCGGACGATTTCCTTGATAAGGGTTTCCAGTTTGGCGACTTCTTTTTCGGTCACGGTAAGCTTAGTTCCGGAGGGCGACTTAAAGGTGATCACAAACTGGCCGGCGTCGGTCTGCGGAAAGTAGGAAAACCCAAGTTGCGTATATAGCAGGAGACTGGCTGCAAAGGCCAGAAAGAACACTACCAACACAGTTGCGGGGATGCGAAGGACTTGTTTAACCAGGACTTCGTATGCTCCCAACATGCGATGGAAAGCGGCGTTGAAGGCCGCATTGAAGCGCGCTCCCCAGCCGGGCTGGTTGCCTTGCAGCGTGCGGGCTTCGGCAGCGTCAGACTCGCCGAGGTGTTCCGGAGTTTGCAGCTTCAGAAAGCGGGCGCAGAAGAGCGGCACCACTGTCATGGCAACGATGTACGAGGCGAAAAGAGAAATCACGACGGCCAAGGCCATCGCGGAAAAAAGAAACTTGCTCACCCCTGCTAGCAGCGTTACTGGGAAGAAAACGACCGCCGTCGTGAGCGTCGACGCGAGCACCGGCAGAGCGACTTCCTTGCCTCCAGTTTCGGCGGCGACTGGTGGAGGCTGCCCCATTTCAAGATGGCGATAGATGTTTTCCAGAACCACTACGGAGTTGTCGATCAGGCGCGATAGGGCTAGCGCCAGCCCGCCGAGTACCATGCTGTTGATGGACGACCCTCCCATTTGCAGGACGAAGAAAGTCGCACAGATCGACAGCGGAATGGAGAAAAATACCGCTACGGTGGCGCGCAGACTGCCCAGGAAGATCAGGATCATCAAGCAGGTGAGAAACAGCCCGATGCCTCCTTCGTCCAACAGGGTTTCGATGGCGGTACGTACGAAGCGCGACTGATCGAATACCACATCGGTCTTCATGGCCGGTGGAACATCCACCAGATGCGTGACGGTCTTGCGGACACCGTCGACCACCGCGATGGTATTCGAATCGCCGCCCTGCTTCATCACCGGGAGATAGACTGAACGCTGTCCGTTCACATGCACGACGTTGTACTGCAGCGCGTGAGCATCGGTGAGCTGCCCGATATCCGACATCAACACCGGATTCTCGCCGTTCATCTTGACGGGATATTGATTGGCGTTCTTGAGATTGAACTGGGCGTTCGAGTAGATGTTGTAATCCAGGTTTCCGATTTGTACATCACCGGCGGGGAGAATGACATTGGCTTGGCTGAGCGATCTCACCACATCCATGGGGCTGATCTGGCGGGCTTCGAGCTTGAGCGGGTCCACATAAAATTGAATTTGGCGCCACGGTCCGCCGAAGGGCTGGGGAATGGATGCGCCGGGCACGCTCGCTAATTGATTGCGAACGAAATTCTGCGCGATGTCTTTCAGGTTGCCATCGGTCATGCCGTCGCCGTTCATGGTGACCAGACATACCGGGAGACTGGATGCGTCGGAT
>Ga0105238_10003445_pt1 | contig 15739 bp, 14 predicted proteins | sample KBSC34metaG_FD_81526 | JGI IMG/M metagenome (GOLD analysis project Ga0105238, IMG submission 81526) | Corn rhizosphere microbial communities from Kellogg Biological Station, Michigan, USA - KBS C3-4 metaG | ecosystem: Host-associated > Plants > Roots > Rhizosphere > Soil | place: Michigan, USA... | reverse complement strand
TGTCGGCAAGCGCTTTCGCCTTCTGCGCGGCGGCATAGGCAGGCGCGACCGCGTCCTCCTGCATCGGGAGATTGATGTTCGGACCAAGCACCAGCGCTTCGCCCCAGAAACACATGGCGCAGTCGGGATCGAGCTTCTGCGCCTTGCGGAATGCGCGCTGGGCCTCGCCGTGATTGAACGCGTAGGCCAGACGTACGCCCTGATCGAAATAGGACTGTGCGCGCTCGTTCGCAGTGCTGATCTTGTATGTGATGGCGCCGAGGCCGTCCCACAACGGCGGCTCGGTGTCCGCGAACGCCGCCGCGGTGGTGGCTGCGCTCATCTCGGCGCGCGGCACTTCTGTCTGCGCCAGACGAAGCATCATGTTCGGCTGCCCGGCTGCGGCGGGTGTGCGGCAGATTGGAGTATCAGCTGCGGCCAAGGCCAGTGAGATGTCGACCGGCGAAGACGCCGCATCGGCGCGGCTGCCGATGTTGATTGCCAGCAGCGTTGCAAGCGCGGTGCCTGCAAGTGCGGCAGCTGCGGCGGAAGCGAGTAGCTTTTGTGGACGCGTGGATGTGGCCATGTCGCACTCCATAATCGGACGCAGACCAGACCTGAAGTTCAATGCACTGAGCGGAAATCGCTGAAGCGGATTTTGGGCCTTTTCCGGCCCGGCTGCAAGGCAGCCAAATGGGTCAGCGCTGCTGCTTATTGCCGCCTTGGATCAAGGAATTTTGAGTGGAACTTCGTGGCGGTGCGGGCCAGCTAATTGCGCCAGGGAACCGGAACTGCGCTCCTCGCCAAGGGTTGACGGTCGTCAAATCACTGGAGGACAAAATGAAGAACCGTCTTGCTGTAACCCTGATGGCCGCATCGCTGCTCGCCTCAACCGCGGCCTTGGCGCAGTCGACCACCGAGCGTGGTGCGCGGGAAGGCGCGCGGGCAGGTGGCGATGTTGGCGGGCCGATCGGTGCTGTGGTCGGTGGCACTGTCGGCGCCGCCGTTGGTCTCGGTCTCGAAGTCCCGAACGCCGTGATCACCTCGGTTCAAGGCGAGCGGGCGCCGTCGGTTGTCGTGCGTGAGCGCGTCGTGGTCGGCGAACCGCTGCCGGAGGAGGTCGTGTTGCGGCCGGTGCCGAACTACACCGAATATCGCTATGCCGTGGTCAATGATCGCCGCGTGATCGTCGATCCGCACACACGCAAGGTGATCAGGATCATCGATTGAGGAGGCGGACGGAATAAAGCCTCGCGGGATTCTTGCCGCGAGGCTTTTTCATGCAGATCTCGAACGTCGATACAGGCGACCGGTCCGGCGCGCTTCAGAGCGCCTGCCGCACGCCGAGTCCCAGCATGAAGCGCTCCCTGATCTGCACGGGATCGCGCCGCGTGGTTCCCGTACCTGGCTTGTCATCGATGCGCACACCGATCAGCGTCGGCGCCGAGGCCGACATCGACTGATCGATCAGCCGCTCGAAGTCTTCCTCATCAGCCGCCCAGGCGCTGTTGACGATACCGCTCGCAATCGCGATCGCAACGAGATCGGTGTGCGCCGCGGCCGGCGTCGGCTGGCTGCCCGTGATCTGGTAGATGCCGTTGTCCATCAGGATCATGGTGAGATTTTTCGGCGCCAGCGTCGCAATCGTCGAGAGCGCGCCGAGTTGCATCAGCAGCGATCCGTCGCCCTCGAGCCCGAACACGCGCCGCTTCGGCTGCGCCAGCGCAACGCCGAGCGCGATCGGGAAGGCGAGCCCCATGCTGCCCAGCATGTACCAGTTTTGCGGGCGATTGCCGGCGGCCCAGAGGTCGAAATTGGTGTTGCCGATTCCGCCGATCACGGCTTCTTCGTTCTTGAGCTTCGCAACCAGGCGCGATGTGACGTCGAACCGGTTCATCACCTTGGTGTTGCGGGCGGCCTTGTTCGCTTGCGGACTCATGATGTCGCTCACTTGTCGAAGACTTTGCCGCCGGTCAGCAGCGGATTGAGAATGAGCGCCACCGGCGCCTGCGTCGTGACGGCCTGCTTGATCGAACGATCGGCAATGAACTCGAGCTCGTCGAGCCGGGTGCAGGTGTGATGCTCGATCGCCAGCGAATCCAGCACCGGACGCATGGTCCGGCAGACCAGCGATTGGCCGAGATTGAATTCGCCGAGCGTGCCGCGTTCGGACACGAACATGATCAGCGGAATCTGGGAGGGAGCGACGAGCGAGGCCAGCACGTTGGCGAGCGTGGCAAAGCCCGAGGTCTGCATCAGCACCGCGCCCTTCATGCCGCCCATCCAGGCGCCGGAGACGATACCGACAGCTTCCTCCTCACGCGCAGTCGGGAAGGTCGTGAAAAAGGGATCGGCATGCAGGTTCTTGATCAGCGTGGTCAGAACACGATCGGGAACGTAGGGCACAAGCCGGATGTCGTTGCGCTTGAGCGTCTGCTGGATGATGCCGTGCCAGGTTTGCGGCGCCTGTTCCGGAGACGCTTGCGGCGAAGTTCTTTGCTCCGCAACTGCCATCCCGCTCTCCCTCTATTATTGCGACCATGATCGATGCCGGCCGTGGGGGCCGAAACTTGACGCGGCGAGCGGGATTGTCAACATCCCCCGAAGGTTATGTGGTCTGCGCAGCGCGGCGATGCGAAGATATCTGCTGGCGTGCGATAAGCGACGTAATAAAACTCGCGGGAGGAAGGCTTATGGGCAGGCGGTTCTGGATCGCCGCCGTCGCGGCGGCGCTGCTGGCGAGCGGCGGCAGCGTTTCCGCGCAATCGAATTTCCCGACCAGGCCCGTGCACATTTTTGTGCCATATCCGGCCGGTGGCGGCGTCGACATTCTCACCCGCACGCTCGGCGACGTCGTCTCAAAGCAATGGGGCCAGACCGTCCTCGTCGAGAACCGGCCCGGCGCGGGTGGCCTGGTGGCGTCGCAGGCGCTGGTCCAGTCGCCGCCTGACGGCTACACCCTGATCATGGTCGCGAGCGGCCATGCCACCAACCCGTTCCTCTATCCCAAGATTCCCTACGACACGTTCCGCGATTTCACGCCGATCTCGCTGCTGGCGTCGTCGCCGAACATCCTCTTGGTGCGCGCGGACTCGCCGTTCAAGAACATGGCCGACGTGATCGCGCAGGCCAAGGCCAAACCCGGCAGTCTGTCCTTTGCGCATGCCGGGACGGGGACATCGACCAGTCTTGCGGGTGAACTGCTCAAGAGCCTTGCCAGGATCGACATCGAACCGATCCCTTACAAAGGTGGCGCGCCCGCCATCAACGATCTGCTCGGCGGGCAGATCCCGCTGTCGTTCAACAATGGACCGGAGTCGGTTGGCCAGTTGCAGGCCGGCACAGTCAGGGCGCTTGGGGTAACGACCGCCAAGCGCGCGCCGTTCCTGCCTGACGTGCCCAGCATCGGCGAAACCGTCCCGGGCTATGACACCGAGGTCTGGTGGGGTTTGCTCGGGCCGGGCGGGATGCCGCGCGATCTCGTCGAAAAACTCTCGCACGATTTCGTTGCCGCCTTGAATACGGAGTCGGTGAAGGAGCGGTTGACCAAGCTCGGCGCGTTGCCGATCGGCAGCACGCCGCAGGCGTTCGATGCCAAGATCCACGCCGACTATGACAAATGGGGGCCGATCATCCAGGCCGCCGGCATCAAGGCTGATTGATGAGCATGCCGATCTCCCGACCAATCCCGTAAATCTCCACGACATCCCGAACTGAAAGTGCCTCAATGTCCGTCAACAACAAACGCGTGTTCTACGTCAAATATCTCGCCCATCCCATCTACACGGAAATCCTGAAGGCCCGTCCCGACGTGCGGCTCGACCGGCTCGAGAATGAGACTACGGAAGGAGAGTTCGCGCCCATCCTCTCCGCGGCGCACGCCTATCAGGTCGGCGCCGCGCGCGACGAAATCGCGCCGCACTTCCACGTCCATGATGATCTCATCAAGCGCGCGCCGAACCTGTTGATCGTCTCCAGCAATGGCGCCGGCTTCGATCCCGTCGATGTCGACGCGTGTACCCGGGCCGGCGTGCTGGTCGTCAACCAGTCCGGCGGCAACGCGGACTCTGTCGCCGAGCATGCGCTAGGCATGTTGCTGACGCTTTCCAAGCGCATCATCGATTCCGACCGCGCGCTACGCAGGGAACGCAACGTCAATCGCAATGCGCTGATCGGCAGGGAGGCCGGGGGATCCAGCATCGGCATCGTCGGCATCGGCAATGTCGGCCGCCGCCTCGCCGAGCTCTGCAAAGGCCTGCTTCGTATGAAGGTGCTGGCCTACGATCCTTATCTCTCCGCTGCGGAGATCGCGGCGCGGGGAGCGGAAAAGGTCGAACTCGATGAGCTGCTGCGCCGCTCCGACTATGTCTCGATCAATTGTCCGCTGACCAAGGAAAACCGCGGCATGATCGGCGCAAAGCAGTTCGCGCTGATGCAACCGCACGCCTATTTCATCACCACCGCGCGCGGCTTCATTCACGATGAGGACGCGCTGTTGCAGGCCTTGCGCGAGAAGCGCATCGCCGGCGCCGGTCTCGACGTCTGGTCCAAGGAACCGCCGCCACCCGAACATCCGCTGCTGCAGTTCGACAATGTGCTTGCGAGCCCGCACACGGCAGGCGTCACCCGCGAGGCGCGCCAGAACATGGGTCGCATCGCCGCCGAGCAAATACTCGATGCGCTCGACGGCAAGCGCCCGCCGCGGATCATCAATCCCGAAGTCTGGCCGCATTACAGCGAGCGCTTCACCAAGACCTTTGGTGTGAAGCCGGCTTGACGGCGCCTTTCGGGGGAGAAAACTTTCCCCGTAAGGGCTTCCCAGACAGCAAAAAACGGCCTGCCATCCGGACCGCGGATGGCAGGCCATTGCTATTTTTCGCCGGGCCTCGACGGCGGCCACCTCGAGGACCATTTTCCCTTGTGCGCCATGGTTTTACGGGCGGCTCCAGCCGCCGGCGTGGAAGGATATTTCGATGGAACGGGTCCGTTCATTGCTGCGCTCCACGCCGTCGCGCATCAGCCGCCGGATCGCGCAGTTTGTCGCCATCGTGGCCGCCAGCCTGCCCGACGCCGGCGCCTGAGACGGCGCGCTATATCGTTTCACTATATTGAGAATGGTGCAGACGGCGCCTGCCGCCGAGTCTAGCATGGCCCCCAACAATACCAGGTTCGGGAGGATGCCATGTCACGCTATGTCGTCCTGTTCATGAAGGACGTGCTCGGCGGCAACGGCCGCGCGATTGAGATCTGCCAGCGCTCCCTCGATATCGACGCTTCAAGCGAGCAGGAGGCCACCGAATTGGCCAAGCAGAAGTTCTGTGAAAGCGAGCGGCTGTGTGAATGGTCGCTGCATGCCGACCGTTTCGAGGTCAGGGCGGCCTGAGCCTTCGTCACGACTTGATTGGCACGAATTTCAGCGAGAACCGCGCGCCGCGCGGCTCGCGGTTTTCCACGCTGACGGTCGCCGAATGCAGCTCCGCGATGCGCTGCACGATCGATAGTCCAAGCCCCGTGCTCCCCTGCTTGCGGCGGTCGCGCCGCCAGAACCGGCGAAAGATGAAGTTGCGTTCGTCCTCGCCAATGCCTGGCCCGTCGTCGAGCACGCTGACCGTGCCGTCGTCGTCGACAACGAATTCCACCGTCGATCCCACGGCGGTGTGATTGATCGCGTTCTCGGCAAGATTGCGGACGGCGCGACCGAGCATTTCGGCGTTGCCTCGTACCCACACGGGCTCGGTCGAACCGGACAGGGCGACGTCCTTGCCTTGCGCCAGCGCCAGCGGCGCCACGAACTCGGCGACCTCCGCGGCGACCGACCGCAGATCGGCTTTCTCCTCGGGATTGACGACCAGGGTGTCGAGCTCGGCGATGTCGAGCAACTGGCTGACGATATGGGCCATGCCTTCGACGTTCTGCCGCAAGGCCTGGCGCATCTCCTGATCATCGAGGATGTCGATGCGCGTCCTGAGCACACTCAGCGGCGTCCGCAATTCGTGGGCGGCGTCCGCGGTGAAGTCGCGCTGGATCCGGAATCCCTCTTCGAGCCGGTCGAGCCCCTGGTTGACGGCGGAGACAAGGGGGCGCACCTCGCGCGGAATTTCATCGGTCGGAAGCCGCACGCCGGGACGCGCCGGCCCGATGCCGCCGGCGATCTCGGAGGCTTCCCGCAGCGGGCTCAACGCCCGGCGAAAGATCGCGATGTCGATGAACAGCAACAAAAGCAGGATCGGCAGCGTGATCCAGCCGACGTTCCGGTAGAAATCGGCGACGATGTCGTCGATCAGCACGTCGCGGTTGGCGAGATCTTCACCGGCCTGGATCCACACGGTCTGCCCGCCGATGGTCCTTCGCACGCTCGCGCCGGACACCGTCGCGTCACCGCGCCGCTGTTGCAAATATTCGATCGCGCTTGCCCGCCTGTCGTTCGGGAACAGTGCCTGATGATCCCCGAGCGAGGAGAACAGCACCTCGCCGCGCTCGCCGATCACGGCATAGGAATAGCGCCCATAGGCCTGCGAGTAGAGACCGAGCAGGTCGGACGGCAGGTTGAGCTCGAGGCGGCGGTCGGGACCGATGCTCAGGTGATCGCCGACCGTGGAGGCCTGCTCCTGCATCGCCTTGTCGTGAATATTGTCGGTCGCATAGCTCAGCAGCCAGGACAGCGCGAGCGACATCAGGATCGAAGTGATCGCGACGGCAACGACATGCAGGAAGACGATGCGCGAGATGATCGACTTGAATCGCAGCACGCTATTTTTCCTCGGCAATGAGGTAGCCAACTCCGCGGATAGTATGCACCTGGACTTTCGCTCCGCGCTCGGAGAGTTGCTTGCGCAGGCGATGGACATAGACCTCGACCGCGTTCGAAGCGACCTCGCCGGAATGCCCGAAGATGTGGTCTTCGACCTGCTTCTTGGAGACTACGCGTCCCTTGCTGCGCATCAACAGCTCGAGCACCGCCGTCTCCCGGGCCGACAGCACCTGCGGCCGATCGTCGATCGAAGCCTGCCTGTTCTGGGTATCGAACTGAAGGTTGGCGATCCGGAGCGAATTTCCCAGGAGCTGTCCGGGACGCCGCAGTTGCGCCTCCAACCTTGCGGTCAACTCCTCCAGCGCGAACGGCTTGACCAGATAGTCGTCGGCTCCGCTGCGCAAGCCGTGCACGCGATCATGCAGCCCGCCACGCGCGGTCAGCACCAGGACCGGAATCGGGTTGTCGCGTTGCCTCAGCTCCCGCAGCAGCGCAAGGCCATCGCCGTCAGGCAGACCGAGGTCGAGGATGAGGGCGGCATAGAAGGTCGTGCTGAGAACCGAACGAGCGTCTTCGATGGTCGACAGGACATCGGCCTCATAGCCCGCCGTGCGAAGGCCCTTCGCCAGCAACTCCGCGAGTTCTTCATTGTCTTCGACAATCAACAGCCGCATCGACGCTACCTGAGTGCCGCCACGGCTTAGCCATGTGACGATTTGTGATGTTAGGCAAGTGGCGTGGAACGCGATCCGTAAGGCTGGTGTAAGCTGGTGGGTTTATTGGGATTTTGCGTCCGTTTGCGCGGACTGGCGTAACTCGGCCGTTACCAGATGGCGAAGGCGCAAAGAGCCGAGAGCGGAAGAATGGCGGCGCCAAGATAGAGCCAGGTGCGGTAGCCACCGGCGTCTTTGGGAAGGATGAACAGATGAACGGCGAGCCAAACGCAAACCGCGAAGCCGATGGCGACCCGGATAAGGTCGCTGGGCGTCTCCCAGATGGCCCAGATTTGCTCGATCTGGGGACTGGCGACCCGCGCCGTGATGACGATCAGGCTGGCGATGAAAATTGTCCGAACCGTAAGTCCGCCGAACCAGACAGTTCTGGGCATCCCGCCGCTGACAGGCCTCTTCGGCTCGTTCACTGGCAACTCACCTCGGCAAATTGCGCGCTGTCTTGGGACATCCGCCAAAAAGGTATCCGTCCCCATCGGCGTCAGCAAGGGCGCCCGAATCCGCGACTTTCGGGAATTCACTCGCTTTCGGATCATTCCTATCCGATTCGCGCCAGAACCGGACGTTGTCGTGGGCGGCGCGATTCTCGCGGCGACGCCGTCGACGACCAAGGCGCATTCGGTACGGCTCGCAAGGGCCCGGAGATGGGCTCGGCGAATCGGCTAGAAGTCAGGTTCATTCAGCTGGGCTAGGCTCAAATTACCCGCTATTGCGGCGTTTCGGGATCGCCAATATGACGGGAATCGCGGAACCGGCACCGCAAGCAAGACGCGCCGATCGGCGGGAAACGACGAAGAGCGCGTAACACATGCAAAAAGTCGCATCATGACGGCAGGAGCGAACTGGACTCTGCGGCGGTTGCTCATTGCGCTGATTGGCGTCGCATTGGTTGTGGCCGTCGTCGCCAGTGCCGGGCGGTTCTTTGTCGAGCATGCAAGATCGTCCGAGCCGTCGCGCGCTGCGAGCACCGATCCGTCGCGCTTCATGCCGACCGAGGCGGAGTGGGCCAGTCTCGCTTTCGAACCCGCAAAGGAGCAGGAGTTCCGCGCCGAGCACATCACCGAAGGCAAGATCGCCGTCAACGAAGATTCCTCGACGCCGGTGTTTTCGCCCTATGCCGGCCGCGTGGCGAAGCTGCTCGTCAAGCCCAGCGATACGGTGCAGCGCGGCGACGCGCTGTTCGTGATCGAAGCCACCGACACCGTGCAGGCGCTGAACGATTTCATCACGGCGCTGAGCACGCTCAACAGCGCGCGCTCCAAGCTCAACCTGGCGCAGATCAACGAAAAGCGTCAGAACGATCTTTATGCGGGCAAGGCGGTGCCGTTGAAGGACTGGCAAGCGGCGCAGGATGCCCTGACCCAGGCGCAGAATGATCAGCGCGCGGCCGAAACCGCGCTCGAAGCCGTACATAACCGCCTGCGCATCCTGGGCCGCTCCGAAGACCAGATCACGCAGTTCCAGCAGACCCGGCAGATCAGCGCCGACACGCCGATCTATTCCCCGCTTTCGGGCACGGTGGTGGCGCGCAAGGTCGGTCCCGGCCAGTTCATCTCGGCCGGCGCCAGCGATCCCGTCTTCGTCATTGGCGATCTCTCGAGCGTGTGGCTCACCGCCTTCGTGCGCGAGAGCGAGGCGGCGGATGTGCGGCTCGGCCAGGAGATCGACTACACCGTGCTGGCCTTTCCCGGCCGCTCGTTCAAGGCGCGTATCGACTATGTGGCAGCCGCTATCGATCCGACCACGCGGCGGCTGCTGGTGCGCGCGACCATCGACAACAAGGAAGGCCTGTTCAAGCCGGAGATGTTCGCCAATGTGACGATCTACGCGGCGGGAGACCACACGTCGGTCGGCGTACGCAAGCAGGCGCTGATCTATGAAGGCGAACGCGTGCGGCTGTGGGTCGCCCATGACGACAAGTCGCTCGAACTGCGCCAGGTCAAGACCGGACTGACGAATGGCGACCTCGTCGAGATCAAGACCAACCTGAAATCCGGCGAGAAGGTCGTCACCCGGGGCAGCCTGTTCATCGACCGCGCCGCATCCGGCACCTGAGCAGATCGCATGGACCGTCTTGTATCGATCGCAGTCCAGCGCCGGTTCCTGATGGTCGGGTTGTTCGCGGCTGTCGTGCTTGGCGGCCTGATCGCGTTCCGGCAGCTCAACATCGAGGCCTATCCCGATCCAACGCCGCCGATGGTCGACGTCGTCACCCAGTCGCCCGGACTGTCGGCGGAGGAAATCGAGCGCTACATCACCATTCCGCTGGAGGCGCAGGTTGCCGGCCTCAAGAACCTCAACGTGATCCGGACGATCTCGCTGTACGGCCTGTCCGACGTCAAGCTGCAGTTCTCGTTTGAGTTTACCTACGAGCAGGCGTTGCAGCAGGTGCTGAACCGGCTGGCGCAGATGGCGCCGCTTCCCAACGGCGCGCTGCCGCAGATTTCGCCGCTCAGTCCGATTGGCGAGATCTATCGCTACCGCCTGGTCGGTCCGCCCAATTACTCCGTTCTCGACCTCAAGACGCTGCAGGATTGGGTGCTGCAACGCCGCTTTCGCACCGTGCCCGGCGTGATTGACGTCACCGGCTGGGGCGGCAAGACCAAGACCTACGAGTTGCAGGTCGACTTCAACAAGCTGGTGGCGAACGGGCTGACCCTGCCGCAGCTTCTGCAAGCGATCTCCAACTCCAACATCAATGTCGGCGGCAACACCGTCAATATCGGCCCGCAGGCAGCGGTGGTGCGCGGTGTCGGATTGATCCGCTCGATCGATGCGTTGGCGAGCACCATGATTGCCGCGCCGAACGGCACGCCGGTGCTGGTCAGGGATGTCGCCGACGTCACGGTCGGCTCGCAGCCACGGCTTGGCATCGCCGGCGAGAACCAGGACGACGATATCGTCCAGGGCATCGTGCTGATGCGGCGCGGCGAGCAGAGCTCGCCGACGATCGCGCGGGTGGAAGAGCTGGTCGAACGCATCAACCATTCCAGCATCCTGCCGCCGGGAGTGCATATCGAGCGCATCTACGACCGCAAGGACCTGATCGAAACCACGACAAGGACCGTGCTCGAGAACATGGTGTTCGGCATCGTCCTGATCGTGCTCTTGCAATGGATCTTCCTCGGTGATCTCAGAAGCGCGCTGATCGTCGGCGCGACCATCCCGTTCGCGCTGTTCTTTGCCGTCAGCATCCTCGTGCTGCGCGGCGAATCCGCCAACCTGCTATCGGTCGGTGCGATCGATTTCGGCCTGATCGTCGATGCCACCGTGATCATGGTGGAGGCGATTTTCCGCCGGCTGTCGCACACCGAACGCCTCTCGGAAGCGGAGATGGAGGCGATCTCGCCCAACACCGTCACCGACATGAAGCACCACGCCATCCTGACGGCGGCGGCCGACGTCTCCCGTTCGATCTTTTTTGCAGCCGCAATCATCATCGCGGCATTCCTGCCGCTGTTCACGCTGAGCGGCGTCGAAGGCAACATCTTCTCACCGATGGCGCGCACCTATGCTTACGCGCTCGCCGGCGGCCTGCTTGCGACCTTTACCGTGACGCCGGCCTTGAGCGCGATCATTCTGCCGGCGCATGTGGAGGAGACAGAAACCATCATCATGCGTTGGCTGAATCGCATTTACATACCGGCGCTGCGGTGGTCGCTCGCCAGCCGCCGCGTGGTGCTGGTCGCGGCCGGCGTGCTGATCGTCATGACGGTGATCGCCGTCCGCCTGCTCGGTCTCGAGTTCCTGCCGAAGCTCGAGGAGGGCAACCTCTGGATCCGCGCAACGCTGCCGCCCACGATCTCGCTGCAGGAGGGCAATTCGTACGTCAACGAGATGCGCAAGCTGATTGCGGCCCTGCCGGAAGTGGAGTCGGTCGTGTCGCAGCACGGTCGTCCCGATGACGGCACCGACGCCGCGGGCTTCTTCAATGCCGAGTTCTTTGCGCCGCTGAAACCGGCCAAGGAATGGCCGAAGGGCGAAGACAAGGACGATCTGACTGCGAAATTGCTGGCGCAGTTGCAGGAGAAGTTTCCGGGCGTCGAGTTCAACTTCTCGCAATATCTGCAGGACAACGTCTCTGAAGCCGTCTCCGGCGTGAAGGGCGAGAACTCGATCAAGCTGTACGGCAACGACCTGCAGGCGCTGACCAACACGGCCAACAAGATCAAGTCGGTGCTGGCGACGGTGCAGGGCATCACCGACCTTGCGGTGTTCACCTCCCTTGGCCAGCCCACTGTCCAGATCGAGATCGACCGCGCGCGCGCAGCGCGCTATGGCCTCGCGCCTGGCGATATCAACGCCACCGTCCGCACCGCGATCGGCGGCGATAGCGCCGGCGACCTCTACGAGCCCGGCAGCGATCGCCATTTTCCGATCATCGTTCGTCTGGCGCCGCAATTCCGCCAGAGCGCGGAGAGCATTCAGAATTTGAGGATCGGCGCGCAGGGCCCGAACGGCATTACGCAGGTCCCGCTCAGCGAGGTGGCTTCCATCAAGCTGGTCTCGGGCGCGGCTTATATCTATCGCGAGCAGCAGGAGCGCTACCTGCCGATCAAGTTCTCGGTGCGCGAGCGCGACCTCGGCAGCGCCATCCAGGAGGCGCAGCAGAAGATTGCCGAGCAAGTGCAATTGCCGCCGGGCTCGCGGATCGAATGGGTCGGCGAGTTCGGCAACCTTCAGGATGCGATCAAGCGGCTGTCGATCGTGGTGCCGATCAGCCTGACCCTGATCGCGATGCTGATCTGGTTCAATTTCGGTTCCGTCGTCGACACCGTGCTGACCATGAGCGTGATCCCCATGGCGGTGTTCGGCGGCATCGTCGGCCTGGTCGTCACCGGGATCCCCTTCAGTGTCTCGGCGGCGATCGGTTTCATCGCGCTGTTCGGCATTTCCGTGATGGACGGCATCATCATCCTGTCGCAGTACAACCAGCTCATCGGCGAGGGCATGGAACGCGGTGCGGCGATCCTGCGCACCGGCGAGCTTCAGCTTCGCCCGGTGCTGATGACCTGCGTGGTCGCAGGCGTCGGGCTGTTGCCGGCCGCGTTGTCCACTGGAATCGGCTCGCAGGTGCAAAAACCTTTGGCTGTGGTTGTGGTAGCGGGCATGATGCTTGCTCCGGTCGTCATCCTGCTGACCCTGCCGGCGTTGATTTCCCTGTTTTCGCGGCGGACGCGCAGGGGGTTCGCGGAGGGGTTGGCTCCGGCCGAGTAATGGACCAGCGTGATGGGTGGGGTTGCGAGTAGTGCCGGGGTCGGGCGCGCTGGCGGGTTCCGTTTTGCGGGAATCCGGCCGGCTTGCGCCGCATTTGGCCTGCTTGTGACGGTCAGTTCGTCCTCCGCCGAGACGCTCCCGGACGCGCTGGTGCGCACCTACCAGACCAACCCTCAGCTCAACGCCGAGCGCGCCCGCCAGCGCGGCACCGACGAGAACGTACCGCAGGCGTTGGCGGCCTATCGCCCGCAGCTGGTGGCGAGCCTGAGCTCCGGGCTCCAGGCGGTGCGCAATATCCTGCCCGACAACACGGTGCAGAGCGCGACGTTGAAGCCCTGGACCATCGGGCTGACCGTTACGCAAATCCTGTTCAACGGTTACAAGACCGCCAACAATGTCCGCGTTGCCGAATTCCAGGTGAAGAGCGGCCGCGAGGCGCTGCGCAATGTCGAACAGGGCGTGCTGCTCGATGCGGTGACGGCCTACATGAACGTCATGGCGAACTATGCGCTGTCCGAGGCGCAACGCACCAACGTCCAGGTGTTGCGCGAAATCCAGGCGACGACGAAGAAGCGGCTCGATGCCGGCGACGTCACGCCGACGGATACGGCGCAAGCGGAGTCGCGTCTCAGCCGCGGGCTCGCCGACCTCAACGCCGCCGAGGTCGCACTTGCGATCTCAAAGGAGATTTACAAGCAGGTGATCGGCGATCCGCCGGGACAGCTTGTGGCGGCGAGTCCCGTCGATCGCCTGATCCCGACGTCGGAAGGCGGGGCCGTCGAGCTTGCCGGCAACCAGCATCCCGCGGTGCTCGGCGCTGGCTACGACGTCGATGTCGCCACGGTCTCGATCAAGCTCGCGGAAAGCGCGTTGCTGCCGACGCTCTCGGTGCAGGGCAGCGTGAGCCGGTCGGTGCAGTCAGATCCGACGCTGACCACCTCCCAGACCGACCAGGCTTCGGTGATCGGGCAGCTCAACGTTCCCATTTACGACGGCGGCACCGCGGCCTCGCAGACGCGTCAGGCCAAGGAGGTCGCGTCACAAAGTCGCATGGTGCTCGAGCAGATGCGCAACCAGACGCGCACGGCCGTGGTGAGTGCCTGGGTCGCCAATGAGGGCACCAAGGTCGCGCTGCGCGCGGCGGAGTCCGAGGTGAGGGCGGCCGATATCGCGCTGCAAGGAGTGCGGCGCGAAGCAGCCGGCGGGCAGCGCACGACGATTGATGTGCTGAATGCACAACAGGACCTAACCAACGCCAGAACCCGGCAAATCGGCGCTCAACGCGATCGCGTTATCGCCTCCTATACGCTCTTGAGCGCGGTCGGCAGGCTTGACGTGCACGCGCTCAATCTCAACACGCCGGACTATGCGCCCGACGTTCACTACCATCAGGTTCGCGACGCCTGGCACGGGCTGCGGACGCCGTCCGGCCAATAGACGGCCATCGAGCTTCACCAAATCGTAACTGTTATGCCTTTGGAGGTCTTCCCGCACGAGGCCCAACTGCCGTAATTTTGTGCAATGATGCCGGATGGATGAATCAGTCCGGGCCCGGTCCTTGCTTATCGGACGGCGGGCTAGTGTCCCGATTCCGAAGTTCGCATCATGTTGCGGCGACCGAGCTTGCGAACTTCGGAATCGAAGGACACTAGCAACTTATGAATCTGGTGTGGCTTTGGTTCAGAAGTCCGCTTGACGGACTCGTAGCAGAAGTGAGGCGGACTTCTGAACCGCCACACCATGGGGAATGACATGGCTGGCCACATCATCGTTAGCGACGAAGGATCGACCCGCACCATCGTGATGCGGCGGCCAGAGAAGAAGAACGCGCTCACGCCGGAGATGTTTCTGGACATGAGCGAGGCGATCAATTCGGCGCAATCGAATCCGGCGATCCGTTGCCTGATTCTGACCGGCCGCTCCGGCGTCTTCACCGCCGGCGACGATGTCTCCGATTTTCTTGACGAGGCCGCGATCAAGCGCGAAGCCTCCAAACCACGCAACGCCGTGATCTTCGTGGAATCGTTGATCAACAACAAGAAGCCGATCATCGCCGCGGTCGACGGCATCGCTGTCGGCATGGGGCTCACCATGGTGCTCCACTGCGATTATGTGATCGCCGGCACCACCGCATCGTTCCTGTCGCCATTCATCCAGTACGGCCTCGTGCCCGAAGGGGGCTCAAGTCTCCTGCTGCCGCGGATGGCCGGACATCAACGAGCATTCTCGCTTCTGGTGATGGGCCGGTCGATGAGCGCGGAAGAGGGCCGTCAGGCCGGGTTCGTCAACGCCGTGGTGCCTCCCGGGCATGCCATCGTGGAAGCGCAAAAGGTCGCGCGCGAGATCTGCGAGCTGCCGCCGGAAGCGGTCGCGATATCGCGCAAACTCCTCAAGCTGCCGACCGAAGACTTGCTGCGCCGGATGGGCCAGGAAGAGCATTTGTTCGGCGAGCGTATCCACGCCCCGACCGTGACCGCCGCGGTGAAGAACTTCATGCAACGCAGCAAGCGGAAGTAGCAGGCGGCGCACACGGCACGCGTCGTTTCGCTCCGGCGTTACCGGATCCCGCCTGGCTTTGGAACGCCCTGCCGGCCTGGCGAAGATTTCTGGAGTCTGTCGAAGCCGAAATAGGCCTCCGCAACGTAGAACAGCGCGCAATTTGCGCGCGCGGTCGTGGACATCCTGACTGCCTCCGCAAGCCTGCTCGCACCCGCGGCATACGTCGCAACGGCGATCTTCGCCGAGTTGCTTTCGCTTGGCGTGAGATACTTGACCGGTTTCATGAACCAGTCCGGAAGCAATTTTGGCAGTTGCGGATAATGCGCGGCGACCTGAAGGACGTCCGCGATGGTTGGCGACGCTTTGCCCGTCTCTTCCGCCAGCGCTGCCAGAACGTCCTGCCTCAAGACCGGTCCGTCCCACAGACCTGAAACGCGCAGCAGATGATCCCGCAACATTTCGGCTGCTTCCGCCGAGAGGAGATAGCCGCGTTCGTTGAATACTTCCTTGGCGTCGAGCACGAGTCTGCCCGTCAACGTCTCACGCTCGGGCGGTGCATCGC
>Ga0105238_10003444_pt1 | contig 15751 bp, 20 predicted proteins | sample KBSC34metaG_FD_81526 | JGI IMG/M metagenome (GOLD analysis project Ga0105238, IMG submission 81526) | Corn rhizosphere microbial communities from Kellogg Biological Station, Michigan, USA - KBS C3-4 metaG | ecosystem: Host-associated > Plants > Roots > Rhizosphere > Soil | place: Michigan, USA... | reverse complement strand
TGCGCCGGTTGATGCGATGACTGAACAGCGCCACCAGGATGCCGGAGGCGGCCATGCCAAAGGTGCTGGCATTGACCGCCACGCCCATCGCAGCCGGGGTGACATGATAGGTACGTACCAGGGTTGGCAGGATCGCCTGGGTGGCAAAAAGGTCCACGACGGTCAGGAAGGCCGTCAGCCCGATGACGAAATTGGGAAGATGGATCCCCATGTCTCCATCCAGCGGAGCGTGGCAGCGAATGGCGTCGGTCATTCTCGGCCTCCTTTGGGGCTTCGAACCGAACCGGTTCGAAGCGGCGCAGCGCGGCGCGCGACAGCGCAGTGAGCCGCGCGAGCCTGGGATAGTTGCGGTGCGTGGCGCCCTTTGGGGCTGGGGAGCAGTGTTTGGGGCGCCACGCATCCGCGTCGCTCTTCGTCCGGGGGAAGACGAAGAGCTGTTCGGTTACATCATGCCGTCGGCCGACTTCATGGGCGGCAGAACATCGGCAGAGATCAGGATGGCGGGCTTGTTGGTATTGTTCTTCCACCAATGGGCGAGGTTGCCGGATTCCGCGGTGACTTCGCCTTCATTGTGCGTGATCGGAACGGCGCAAGTGCTGCGGTACTCGGTGATCGAGCCGGACACCACCAGGATGTTGGCGGGACGCTCGGCATGGCTGTGCCAGGGTACGATGCCGCCGGGCTGCACGACCAGACGGCGCATGCGTAGCAGGTGGCCGGCCGAGCCATAGCCCTTGAGGTCGATGGAGGAGATGACATTGTCGGTCACGCCGACCGGGCTCATGGCGCCGGGCTTGGTGACGTCCACGCCGGTCTTGCCGGCGGGGCATTCGCCCGCGGAAGCGGCGGCAGCGCCAAACAGGCCTGCCAGAATAATCGCCGCCGACGCGGCCTTGCTGAAAGTGCTGGTGAGGGTCATGTGGGGTCTCCGTTAGTTGCGTGCTGTCGGCGGGGTGCACGACAACGGATGGCAGGATCACGGAGCGGGGTCCCAAACGGAAATACCGCTTATCTCTGGACCTGATAGCCGGTGGCTATGGGGTTGTTCATTGAGCCTTTAGCCCCAGCCGCATATATGGTTGGGTATGAAAGAACGTAGATCGCTTGCGGAAAACCTGGCCAGGCTCCGGGATTCCAACCCTTTGTGGAAAGCCCGATACGACACCCTGGTACGGGGCCTGCGCGAGGCAGGCGTGGGCGAGGGGGCCCTGAAGGCTGGTGATGTCGCACCCGATTTTGCGCTTACCACGGCGGAGGGGCGTATCGAGACCCTGGCCGATCTGTTGGCCAAAGGCCCGTTGGTGCTCAGCTTCTATCGCGGAAAATGGTGCCCCTATTGTGTCACCGAGCTGGAGGCCTTGCGGGAAGCCTCGTCCGACATCGCGGCTCTCGGGGCCAATCTGGTGGCTGTCACGGCCGAGGATTGTGGCGGCGCGCTTGCGGCCAAGCGCAAGCACAGCCTGGAGTTCGAGATCTTGTGTGATTTCGAGAACGGCCTTGGCCTGGCGTTCGGCCTGGTTTACCGGGTCCCCGACGCCATTCGCGGCTTTTACCAGGAAGCCAATCTCAATTTCCCGCTGATCTATGGCAATGACAGTTGGTTTTTGCCCATTCCCGCGACCTATGTGATCGGCCAGGACGGGGTGATACGCCACGCCTATGTCAATCCCGATTTCCGCGAGCGGCTGGACCCCGCAATCATACTGGATGTTCTGAAATCCCTCGGATAGCCTGATCCCCATGAGCCTCAAAAAACCGCTCGCCGACATCATGGCCGCCATCAGGGCTGCCACGCCGGCTTGGTTTGGCCGCGAAAATGATCGCCTGGTCCAAGGGTTGATTGATGCCGGCGCGGCCGATGGCGCGCTCAGAGCAGGCGACCGGATACCGGAATTCCTGCTGCCCAATGCCGAGGGACAGTTGGTGTCATCTGCGCAACTGCTTGCCAACGGCCCGCTGGTCTTGAGCTTTTATCGCGGAATGTGGTGCCCCTATTGTTCGCAAGAGCTGAATGCACTCGCCGATGCCGCGCCTCACCTGAAAGAAGCTGGCGCAACGGTGGCCGCCATCACGCCGGAAATCGGTGGCGTGGCATTGAAGACCAAAAGGGAGCGCAACCTTCAATTCGAGATTCTCTGCGACGTCGATAACGGTGTCGCGATGGAATTCGGCCTGATGTTCCGTATCCCTGCGGACATCCAGAAGAGCTATCTCAAATTCAATGTCGAAATGCCGAAGATCTACGGCAATGACGGCTGGATGATCCCGATCCCGGCGACCTATGTGATCGGCCAGGACGGCGTGATCGTCCATGCTTACGTGAACCCCGACTATCGCGAACGCTGCGACCCCGAAGGCCTGGTGGACATCGTCGCCCGGCTTCAGCCGGTGACTTCCTGAGACCAGTCGCGGGCACGCGCCACTTTCACAAAGGCATCGGCAGCGACGGAGAACCGCCGCCCTGGTACGGTGGCAAGAACAACTTCGCGTTCAAAGCCATCGCCTTCCAACGCTACGCTGACAAGGCCTTCGGTGAGCGAGATGGTGGGCGGGCTGATGCCGATACCAAAACCGGATAGCACCATGCGCTGGAGATGTTCCTCGCCGCACGCACGATGGCGGATTTCCGGTTTGATATCGGCAGCCTGGCAGGCCGCAAGGAACAGCGGGTGCAGGCAGCAATCCACCCGTTCCACCATGGCTTCGCCATCCAGATCCTTGAGTGAGATGGAATCTTTTCCGGCGAAGCGATGAGACTTGGGGACAATGGCGCGGCATTGCTCACGGAACAGTGTCCAGCTGCGCAAGCGGTCATTAGGCTCCCCCGCCTGGCTGGCGACAACCAGGTCGAACGCACCATCCAGCGCCTTGTCGATCACGGCTACGCGTGTGCCAGATCCCAAAGTCAGCTCCAGTCCCCGAATGGAATCCTTGAGCGATGAGAGCATGTCGATAATGGGGCGCACCGGCACTGTGGTGTCGATCGCCAGCCGAAGCGGTGCGACTTCGCCCTTGCGGACGCTTGTCGCCAGCGCCTTGGCAGCCTGTGAGGCGGCATAGGTCTGTTCCAGGTGCGGCAGCATCAACCGGCCGAGTTCGGTCAGATGGGTATTGGCGCGTTCGCGATGGAAGAGGGCCCCGCCCAATTCTTCTTCCAGCTTCTGCACGGCACGGGTCAAGGAAGGCTGGGCGACGTTGCACTCCTCCGCCGCCTTGGTGAAATTCAAGGTTCGGCAGACGGCCAGAAAATAGCGGACTTGATGCATTTCCACGGCGAGCGCGCCCCCAAAGCGCAAAGCTAGCTTATTCGACGGTGGAACTCTGTCAAAGCAGGTGTTTGTGACGCGGCGGCCCTGGTCAAAGGATGGGCAGACGGCGCCTGGATGGGCTTGCCTATCGCTCCGGTGGCCAGCAGTACTAGCGCCGCAACACACAGGAACAGCGGGCTGAGCCGCATCCAGGCCATGCCAGTCACCTTGCTTGCTGGATTTGAGCCTGCGCCGCCGAAGCAATGGAGGCCGCGACTTGGGTGGCCATGGCAAATTGCGTGTCGCGGTCGGTGATATGGTGGCGATGGGCGATGTAGGTGAAGTCGGTATAGGCGATCCACACCTGGCCGTCCTTGTCCTGCAGGACCAGCATCCGCACCGGCCAGTCCAGGCCGGCATAAGGATTGGCGGTCAGGAACTGTATACCGAGGGGCGGATTGCCGAAGATCAGCAAAGTCGAGGGGTCGAGCTTGATGCCGGCGTCGGCGCCCAACTGGCTCTGGTCGATCTGGTCGAAGAATTTGATGCCTTTGGCGGCAATGTCGGCTTTGAGGCGGCCGACGGTCTCGTCCAGGCCGTAGGCGGACTTGACGCGGATCACGCCGTCATCGGTCTTCATGTGCTGCGGGATCATGCCGCGCTCCATTCCGGCCTGGGCGCCGAAGACAAAAAGCGGCGAGGCACAGAGTGCGACAATGGTGGCTGAGAATAGAAGCTTCGACAGGGTACGCATGAGGGGTCCTTTCAGGGCTGGGGTTGGTCCTGCATCTCGTCTGCATTGGCTTCGTGCAGGATGAAGCCTTCGATGGGGTCCACGGGTGCGGCCCAGGGCTGGGCTTTCAGCACCCGGTTGGCATCGGCATAGCCGGCCTGCCAGCGTGTCTTGATGCCGCCAGGGCTGAAGTCGATGTCCTTGGCGTGGTCCTCGCCGCGCACCTGCGGCGCCAGCAGCCGCACCACATGCATGCGGGTAGGGCAGCCATAAGACGCCATCTCGCGCACGAAATTGTCTTTCATGGCTTCTTCCGGCAGTCGTGCGGTCAGTTCGGAGATGATATGGCGCAGGCGGTGGATCTGCCGCTGACGGGCGATATGGGTGCCGGCGCGGCTGGAATATTGCAGATCCTTTTGCCGGTTCATCACTTTCAGGATGGAATCCGGCTCCGAGCCGTTGGGATTCCACAGGTGAACGGCAAAGACCAAGCCGTTCCGGCGCGGCTTGTCGTCGAACACCGCTTCCACCGGTGTGTTGGATAGGACACCGCCGTCCCAGTAAAGTTCGCCGTCGATGCGCACAGCTGGAAAGGCCGGCGGCAGCGCGCCGGACGCCATCACATGCTTGACATCCAGTGCCATGTCGCGGCTGTCGAAATAATGCATCTGGCTGGTGCGGACATTGGCGGCGCCCACTGTCAGGCGCACTGGCCCATCATTGACCTGATCGAAGTCCACCAGATCGTCCAAAGTCTTCATCAACGGCGCGGTGGAGTAATAGCCGGCCTGGTCCGCGCCCAGCTTCACATGATTGCCCCAATGGGCTTTGGGGTTGGGCTCGAAGAAGCCGCTGACGCCCAGCATGGTGGACCAGAAAGTGGAGGCCGCCTGACCCAGAATCGGTAGCGATCCCGCCGCTTTGAGAAACGGGACATGCTCGACCCTTTCCCAGAACTCGGTGAGACGCTTGAGGCGATTGTGCGGCTTGTTGCCCGCGATCAGGCTGGCATTGATGGCGCCGATGGAGGTGCCGATGATCCAGTCGGGCTCGATACCGGCTTCGTGCAGTGCCTGATAGACCCCGGCCTGATAGGCGCCCAAAGCACCGCCACCCTGCAGCACCAAGACAAACTGGCCATATTGGGCCAGTGGGCCCGAGGTCCTGTTGTGCGCTATTCCGTTCAGCATCGCCGTGTCCACTTGATTGCGTGGTGGCGTTATGCAGCCGGGTTGTCGGACACGGAACTACTTGTTGGCTAAGGTAACCATAGGTGACGGCTATGGGAAAATGCGCGTCAATTCAGTGAGTTCTGGCATGACGCTGCCCAGGGACATCGATAGTCAAAGCCTATGCAGACGGTAGCCAATCGGTAGTTCAGAAACGTGGTGCGCGTCCCCATAAAGGTGCTGGAAACACCTCTGTGAGGCAGCCATGAAACTCTATTACTCGCCCGGCACTTGTTCGCTTGCGGCCCATATTGTGGCCAGAGAAGCCGATTTGGCGATTGAGCTGGAGAAGGTGGATATCTTCAAGACGCCGCACTTGACCGCCCGCGGCGAGAATTTCAATCAGATAAACCCAAAGGGCTATGTCCCGGCCCTGTTATTGGATGATGGCTCGCTCCTCACCGAAGGCGCAGCCATCGTCCAATATCTTGCGGATCTCAATCCGGATGCCGGTCTGGCCCCGGCCGCAGGCACTTTGGAGCGTTACCAGTTACAATCCTGGCTCAATTTCATCGCGGCGGAATTGCACAAGCTGTACAGCCCATGGCTGTTTCATGCCGAATACGGTCCTGCCATGCAGCAGATCGCTCGCGACAAGATCTCCGGCCGTCTCGCTGTGTTGGAAAACCACCTGGCTGAGCAGGGACCATTCCTGATGGGCGACCAGTTTACGGTAGTCGACGCCTACCTTTTCGTGATTGTCGGCTGGTCGAATTTTGCCAAAGTTGACCTGATGGCCTTTCCAGCCTTGCGCACCTTCATGGGTATCGTCGGAAGCCGGCCCAAAGTACGGGAAGCGCAGGCAGCCGAGCGAATGAAACCGGCGGCCTGAGCTGCATCATCACTTACCGTCCAGGAGACCGCGCTTTCGACAGTTTCGCACGGCGTGGGCCATTGCCTGCCGCACGCACCAGCTTGCGGAATGTCGGGCATTCAAAATGGCTGAGGGCAGGGCACTTGGCTGCATGACGCAACCCGTTGCGCAGCGCGATAAGTTCGCGAACGGTCTTATCAAGCGTGTCCGCCTTCGCGGCCAGGGCGCGCCGGTCGATGTTCGGTTTTGCGCCGGTACCGAACATCAGGGCCATTTCGTCCAGCGAAAACCCCGCGACCTGACCCAGGACAATGACGCCCAGCCTGTCCAGAACCTCCGGGTCGAAGAGCCGCCTTAGTCCGCGCCGGCCGACAGAGCGGATAAGCCGCTTTTCCTCGTAAAAGCGAAGGGCCGAAGCCGGAATGCCCGTCCGCCGCGCCACCTCTGCAATATCCAGATTCTTCATGGGCTTGACCTCAAGCGAACTTGAAGTGGCAGGGTATGACTATTGAACGCTTCAAACAAGTCGACGAAAGGAAAACGGCCATGACTTTTGAAACATTGATCCAGACGGTTTTCATAGGCACAGGCGCGACGGCCATCATGGATGTGTGGCTCATGATCCTCAAAAAAGCAGGCGTGCCGATCCAGAACTTCGGCATGCTGGGTCGCTGGATTGGCCATTGGCGAGATGGACAGTGGCGCCACGCTTCGATAGCGAAGGCAGCACCCGTCACGGGCGAGGTTTGGATGGGATGGCTGGCCCACTATGCCATTGGGGTCGGGTTCGCAGGGTTGCTGGTCCTGGTATTCGGGAGTGAATGGATCGCATCCCCGTCACCCGGACCGGCTGTGCTGTTGGGTATCTTTACGGTCGCCGCGCCCTTGCTGGTGATGCAGCCGGCATTGGGTGCTGGCATCGCATCCACCAAAACCAGTGCTCCGCTGCGCAACAGCCTAAAGAGCCTGGCAAATCATTCTGTATTCGGAATCGGACTGTACCTGGCCGCAATGGCCATCGCGGCCATCGGGGCCTGACATGAAGAAGCTGGGTATCATCTATCACAGCCCGCATGGGCACACCGCCCATTTTGCGCACCACGTCGCCAGTGGCGGACGCGCCGTTTCAGGCGTGACCGTGCAGGAGCTGCCGCTGGAAAAGATGGAAACGCCGCAGGCGCTGACGGACTTCGATGGGCTGATCCTGGGATCGCCAACATATCTCGGAGGCGTGTCCGGCCCCTTCAAATCATTTATGGATTCGACGGGTGGTCTATGGCGTGCCCAAAGTCTGAAAGGGAAGCTCGCCGCTGGCTTTACGGTCTCATCCCTTCCGTCGGGTGATAAGCTGAGCACCCTAATGTCGATGTTCGTCTTCTCGATGCAGCACGGCATGATTTGGATCGGTAATCCCTTCTTGCCAGGCACCATGCAGGGCGACATCCCTGAACAGGCGGTCAATCGCCTCGGCTCCTGGACCGGCGCAATGGCTCAGGCAGCCCATGGGACTGCCCCTGAACAAGCCTTCACCCCAGGCGATTTGCGTGGCGCCGAGATGTTCGGAAGAAATTTCGCAGAAGTGCTGGCCGGACGGTGTGTCGAAAGCGAATCTGCTGAAGGACCGTTGTACCGAGCGGCGGGTTAGACACTGGAAATGTAAGCCATTGAAATCAAAGCCGATGTTTAAAGTGGTTAGTCACTATAAGTCATTGATTTCGGCTGTGTTTTCCTGATTTTCAATCTTGCAAGAGGGGTTCGACTCCCCTAGGGCGCACCATTTTTGTCCGCTCGCACTGCGAGCGAACAAAAATGCCAAGACGGCCCGCCGCGACAGCGGAGGGAGGGCCGGCGCGGCAGGCGAAAACACAGACCTCTCCAGAGCAACTGTAGGGAAACTCGGTCTCGCTACAGGTCAGTCAAAGCGCCACCGGCCATCGGAGGCGCGGCACGCGGTGCCGTCGTGCGTGAGTTCGCGGCCGCCGCGATAGGTGGTCAGAGTGAAGTCGCGACACTGGGTGCCCGATCGGCGGTATTCGCGCACGGGCTGGAAATAGCCCCGGGACTGGCCGTGGTTCCAGTCGTAGCGCTGGCCGACATCGCCATTGAGGCCGTCGGAATAAGTGCGGAACGCATATGGCTGGTCGTCGCAGTCTATATCCTTGGATACGGTGTTGCCGATCAATCCGCCCAGCACAGCGCCGCCAACGACTGCGCCTCCATTGCCGTGGCTTACCGCCGAACCGACCAGGCCGCCGGCGGCGGCACCGAAGATCGTGCCGGCAACGACGTTGCCGCGACGGCAGCTTTGTTCGTATTCACCCTGGCGATAGTAGTTAGCGGACTGGTCATAACGCGTGCCGGCGCCATAACTCTGGCGATCGTCCCGGTCTCCACGCCAGCCATCCTGTGCCCGCACATGGCGATAGCGACCATTACGATCATAATAGCCACTCTGGTCCGACTGGCTGTAGTAGCCGTTCGGATCGCGTTGCGGGCCGTAATTCTGGGCAGATGCAGGTACTGCTGTCGCTAACAGGGCCACGGCTGTCGCCATGAGGGTAATACCGTTTTTCATGAAATTCTCCACGAAGGATTATCGCGCCCGCAGCCGACGGCTGAGGGATTACGCACCGGAATCAGATTGAGGGAATGCGGCGCAGTAATAACGCGCGTAGGGTAGGCAAGTTCCTGCCAGTCTTCGTTGAAGCGCTCTTTTGCTACTGCAAGGGGCCGTACAGCACCGCGGCTGTCAAGGCGCACATGACCAGAAACATCGCGCCGCCGAGCAGCAGGTAAGCTATGCGATCCCGCTTCACACTGGTTGCCTTTGCGATCTGCGCCGCGCAGCTTTGCGGCATGGTTGTTCGGGTCCATAGATGACAACCGCACGGATCGCGTGCGCTAGTTCTGATCAGTTGCGACAGTCTCGGTGGCATCCGCGCGGGCCTGGTAATTATCCCAAACGAAAAAGCCGCCCATCGTGGCTGCGATCATCAGCGCGCCCAGAAGAAGCCCTGTCACGGGATTGCCGAGATTGACGATGGCGCGGTCGGAGTCGGATTGGATCGGCTTGGCAGCCTCCGCTTGAGGTTTTTTGAATTTCCCGAATTCGTCCGAAAGCAGCTGTGACAGGATTTCGTATCTGCCTTCGTCTGTCTCACCGTTCAGCATTTCCTGAAATCCGGCGATATTCTTTGTTGCAGTCCAGTCGGCTTGCATTTGTTCTTGGGTCTTTGTCGCCATGATCGTCTCCACCATCTTTGAAGGGAGCGCGCGGCCTGTGTAACAGGCTCTCATGTCTCTCAGGCGAGCCTGATAGGCTCAACGGGCAAGTGTGCCTGATCATCGATGCCGAATCTGTATCCGATTGATCACTTCAAGACGGGTTTCGTACGGAAATGATCGGTAAAAGAAAACCAACCCGGCAAGAGTATGCCGGGTTGGCTTCGCAGACAGGGCCGAGCAAACGGGGTCGGGGCAGCCCAGGCGAAGCAACGCTACGCCATAACCATGATCTGTGACTGAGCAGGAATGATCAGTTCTCGGCATCTTTTTCCGACGGTGGAGCGAAGTCTGCCCCGTACCAATCAGTCCAAACGGAACTTTGTTGATCGGGTAGCGTTCCAAATGTGGACAAACAGAAGAGCATTTCAATGCCTCTCATTTATGTCGTCGGTGTGTTGATCGTTGCTTCGGGCGGCGAGCTTGGTTCAGTGGAGTTCAACAAGGCACCGACAGACCTCCATACGCTACCGTTTCGTTGAACGACAGCGATGACGATCCCTCATCTGACTTGGATATTGGTGACTGCCCTGCGCGCTGGCGGAGTGTTGGTCGTGCTTGTCGGCTTCGCCATATTCGGCGTGTACTTTGTGGGAGGGAACGCCCGGGTTGGAAGATCAGGCGGAGGCGCTGTCCCCGCATCCTCCTGGCGAGGCGCTGGCCCCCGAAAAGGGATGATGATTTTTGCCTTGGGGGCGTCCATGCTTCTGTGCGCGTTTATCTTGGCGATGTGCTTGCCAAACGGCCATTGAACTACTTATCGAATCAGGCTCTTCCCATGATGGATCGCAATTTGTTTAAGTCGGCTGCTCAACTCCGCGCCCTTGCTGGGGCGTGGCGCGAACGGGCCGACAACGCGACCAGCACAAGCCTTGCCGAGCAGATGCGGCGTAACGCGAGGGAGTGTGACGAGAAGGCTGCGGAAATGGAAAAGCGAACACCCGAGGGCTACCCACGGAATTTTTCCAGATAACCCAAGTGGCCGACAGCCGTGACTTCCATAAAGGTCGAACAAATATTCTGCGCTGTCAGCTGAAAAATCCTCACCGGCACTCGCCGGTGAGGATTGGCTGTTAGGCCATCAGATTGGGGCTAGACCGGGCAGAATTCCACAAAGCGGCGGCTAGTGATCGCGCTGTACGCCACTTCCGCGGACTCTTACCCAATGGTCGCCGTCACCGGTATCGCGACGGAAATGGTTGCCGTCGTCACGATGCCAATCTCGCTCGCTGTCCGCATAGTAGAATGCGCCATCTTTGCCCCAATAGCCGTCGGTGAAGGTGCCATAGGAGCCGTCGTAATAGCCGTCATAATACTCGCCACCGCTGACGACGACGCGCGTCCGGTCGTCGCCGCGATAGGCGCAGCCGCCAAGCAATAGGGCCGCCACCCCGGCAATGGGTATCAGCGTGATAAATGTTCTCATGGTTGTGTGTCCTTCGGTGATCGCCCGATCGCATCAACAACGCCTGGCGCACCGATAAGGCCCATTTACAGGGCATAGGCCGTGCCGGCGCAAAGTGTATAAAATTGAACAGTAATCATGCTTGCGCCCATCTACGCTTTGCCTGCTTTTGGGGAGGGCCCATGCGTCCTAGAAAGACGATGGACAGAAATCGCGAAATCTATTCCATGTTCAAGGCAGGGATAGCTGTCGAGAGGCTTGCCGAGCAACACGGCCTTACAATCCAACGGGTTCGCGTCCTGTTGACCGCCGAAAGACACAAACACAACGTCAGCCCGGAACATTTTTATCGGGTCCGACGCCCCGGCTGAAACCGAAATCGCCGTCAATCTGCGCACGATCGAATTATGAGCGGCGCGGCGTACGCGCTTCGGTTTTTATGTGCGGCTGCTCGTGAAGAACAAGGTTCAGCAGGGATTTGTGAACCTCGATATGGCCGTTATAGCTGATGAAACCCAGCTTTCTGAAACGGTTCATGAAGAAGCTGACGCGCGAGCGGGTGGTTCCAATCATCTCGGCCAGGGTTTCCTGGCTGATCTTGGCGATAATCGGCTCCGGCTTGCCTTCGCTGCCATAATTCGCCAGCAGCAGGAGAAGCCGCGCCAGCCGCCGCTCGCTGGAATTGAACAATTGGTCGATCAGGTCGGCCTCGACCCGGATGGTACGCTTCAGGATATGGGTCATGAACATCTCGGAAAAGGCCGGTTGTTCCTGGACAAGGCGGATCATTTCGGGTTTTTCGATCCGCACAACGACCGCGTCCGTCATGGCCGAAACGGTCACCAGGCGCAGCACCTGGCCGGCCATGCAGGCTTCGCCGAAGAATTCGTCGGGGCCGAGCAGCGAGGCGACTGCTTCCTTGCCCCGCTCGGACACCACCGTGATCTTCAATTTGCCTTTCTGGACGTAAAAGACCGCGTCGGCGGGGTCGCCTTGGGAAAAGACGATCTGGTTCTTGCGATATTTGCCGATGGTCTGCCCGTTGCCCGGCTGGGCGAGGAAAAGTGCGAGGGGCGCTGCTCGCTGGGGCTTATTCCGGCTGGCTCGCTCCGCGGTCGTCATGACGACAGGTGCCTGCCGGCGAGCGCCTTGGCTTTTTTCATGACGGCGCCGCGATCCTGAAGCACCTCGATGCGCCATCTTTTGTAGTGGATTTCGTCAATTGCCATATCGGGTTGCCCGATCAGCTATGTCCGCTATCGGACATTGATCCTTAAGACAGTCGGAGTCCATGGTGAATGCCTTTAAAGCGGCACCTCGAATTGACATACAGTCGCAATGGGATCAGCGTCTCTGCATCGGCCCGCTGGGCCGGCTGAGAGACAAGCGACCTTCCGACATGGCCGCGCGCTCCCTTCCTTTGCACGGAGGCGAGCATGACGAGAATCGATCAGACACGTTGGCAGGTGACCGCGAATATTGCCCGGTTTCGCGAGTTGCTGGAAATTCCCCTCGACGAATTTCAGCGCCGGCAGGTGAACAAATTGCTGACGCGCGAAATGAAGCGGCGCAGAGCCTTGTCATCCACGCCAAGGCCATCCGGAAAATCGGCGCTATGACAAGTCATGCAGCCGCGCGTCGCGGCGCTGGCGGCCGTCGCATCAACCGGCTTCTCGCCCTGCTGCCGCGCGCGGACTATGAACGGCTTCGCCCGCATCTGGAATATACAGCGCTAAGGTACCGGCAATCTCTGTACCGGGCGCACAGGACTATCGGCTTTGTCTATTTCATAGAAACCGGTGTCGGCTCGCTGGTGAACACGATGGCGAATGGCGATGCCGCTGAGGTGGGTACGATCGGCAATGAAGGCGTGGTTGGGCTGCCACTCATTCTGCAGGACGAAAAATCGTCCACCAGTGTCTATATCCAGGTGCCGGGTACTGGTCTACGCATGAAGGCATCGCTGTTCCGCAAGGAACTGGCGCGAAGCGCTCCAATGCGGACGGTGATGCTCCACTACACCCATGCCTTCTTCAATCAGGTGGCGCAATCGGCGGCGTGCAACCAGTTTCACTCTCTTGAACAGCGCTGCTGCCGTTGGCTGCTGATGACCCACGACCGCATGGGATCTGATGATTTCCTGCTGACGCAGGAGTTTCTGGCGATGATGCTGGGGGTACAGCGGACGGGTGTCACGGCGGCGGCGGGTGCACTGCAGCGGGCAGGGCTCATCAACTACAGCCGCGGCAATGTCACGATCCGCAATCGCCGTGGCCTGGAGCGCCGTGCCTGCGAATGTTACGGGATCGCGAAACGGGAGTTTGATCGTCTGCTGGATGGCAAGGGTGCCGGTGGGCAATGACGCGATGGACGGATGCCGGATCGGGTGCCGGCACTGAGCCTTTTCTGGCTCTCGCGCGTCAATGCTTGGACCGAGCGGGCCGCCGGATAAGCCGGTTACTCGCCATAAGTCTTTGATTGTAGTACAGATTTGTGACTTGCAATCTTGCAAGAGGGGTTCGAATCCCCCCAGGGCGCGCCATTGTTGTTCGCTCGCACCGCGAGTGAACAATGCCAAGCCACCGCTAGCGTCCGCGTAGCGCGGCAGGCTGTTCCAATATCCCGTCAATTAAATCTACCCTGACCCCAATGTTTTAGCGATCATCGCACTGGGAAACGGGGGAAGCATGATCAGGGGCTTACATCGCAGGGCCGTGTTGCTGGGAGTTGCGGCGGTGCCGCTGGCCGGACTTTCGACCTTTGCGCAGCAAACCGCGCCGATTGTCGAGACGACCACCGACATCGACGAAATCCGGACCGCGCCCGTTCCGCACCGCTATATCCACGGCTTGATGCACTCCCACGTCAAGTTCCAGGTTCTTCTGCCTGTCGCCTGGAACGGAAAGATCGCCATGTTCACGCGCGGCTTTTCCGGAACAGAGCTGAGCACGGGCGCATTCCAAACCAGCGCCCTCGCAAAGGGCTATGCTTTCGCGTCGTGCGACGAGGGCTGGTCTCGTCACACCATCGCGGACGTTCCCCAGGACGATTATTACGAGTCGCGCCAGAGCCTTGTGGAGCTGACGGTCTATACCAAGACGCTGGTTCAGGCGCATTACGGACGCACCGCTTCGCGCACATTGCTCATCGGGGGCTCCAATGGCGGCCACCACACAAGATGGATGGTCGAGGCCTATCCGCGGATGTTCGATGGCGGCCTTTCCGGCTACGGCTATAACTCACAACTGACCCAATGGGGCAGCGTGGCCCGGCTGGTGCGCAATTATGACGTCATTGCGCCGCGCATCGACGATATCATCGCCGCGCGCGCGAAGAATGCGCGGTGGAATCCGTTCCGGGAGAAGCTGTCGCCACCTCTCACCAAGGAGCAATTGGCGGCGTTGCGCAACATCTACGACATCCCGATGCAGCTCACCAACGGCTTCCGGTACAATGATGGCCGCTGGTTCGGCTCCGAAGCGCAGTGGAAGAGCAGTTATGAAGGTCTTGTGGGGTACCTACGCGATTCCGTACCGCGATGGGACGAAACCTATCGTCCCAGCGGTGGCCGTCCGTCCGACCAGGACGTCAAACTCTGGAATCCCTTGATCAGCCCGGCCTATGTCCAGATCGATCTGCGGCGGGAAGATTGCCACGGCCATCTCGCCCGGCCGCTCATCATCATGCACGGGGCTGCCGATCCCATCGTCAGCGCAGGCGAAGGCGAGGGATATAAGGAGCTTGTCGCCAAGACCATCGGTCTGGCGGAGGCCGAGAAGCTGTTGGGGGTCTATTACATCCCCGGCATGGGACATGGCGGCAAGGAGTATGACGATCTGATCCCGGCGCAGCTCGACGCCCTGGAAGCGATGATCGACTATCAGCAAAGCAACGGAAGCCGAGGCGCAAAAGCGCCCGCCTTTATCGGGACCTATCCGCGTGAGCCGGTCACGGGCCCCGGCAACAGTCTTGGTTTCTACAATCAGTCGGCTCCCAGCCGGAAGCGTTCCGCCACGCGTCGATGAATGCCGGCGCACGTGCGGCGTCTGCTCTATCGCGCTGCAATATCCTCATTCGGTATCGGGCAGAGGCTCGATTTTCCCTTGATTTGCGCAGTTTTGCGCGCTGCTCGTACCCCCGGGAAGGCTACCTCGTCCAAGAAAAGAGGATAATCTGACCCGTGCGATTCAGGCTGTAGGGGCCTGAGGGTAACCGGAGTATATTTTCGGTCGCGCAGACGTGATTTCGCCATCGTGCATGTTCGAGGGGGAAAGACTGATGGGTTCAAAGAAAACCAGCCGCAGAGATCTGCTAAAAAGCGGCGCGGCAGCGGCCGGCGGGTTGGCCGCGCTTGGCCCCACAGCGGCATCGGCCCAATTGTCGCCATTCGGCACACCCGATCACGATCACATGATGGGTGGGCCGGTACCGCCCGGCACACCCATGATCAAGGGCAGCAAGGAGTTGGTCGAATACGGCCAGCGCTCCCATTTCGTGACCTCGATGCGCATGTCGCACCCCATGGGTGGCAGGCCTTCGCCCGACATGTTCGGCAAGACGTTTCACGTCGCCGCACCGCTGCAGGATTCGGTTGGCGTGGTGACGCCGTCGTCGCTCCATTATTTTGCGACGACCCGCGGCGCCTTTGTTCCCGACATCGATCCCAAGCAGCACACCTTGATGATCCACGGGTTGGTGGATCGGCCGTTGACCTTCACCATGGACGACTTGAAGCGTCTGCCATCGGTCACCCGCCTGCATTTCATCGAATGCGCGGGAAACCGGCACAGTGCGCGGCACAAGAATGTGCAGGAATCGCACGGCATGACCAGTTGCGCCGAGTGGACCGGCGTGTTGCTTTCGACCTTGCTGAAAGAATGCGGCCTGAAAAGCAACGCGACATGGTTTGTCGCGGAAGGCGCCGAAGAAGTGAAGGGCGCCTCCAGCATGCCCATCGCCAAGGCGATGGACGACTGCATCGTCGCCTATGGCATGAACGGCGAACCTGTGCGGCCGCAGAACGGTTTTCCGCTGCGCCTG
>Ga0105238_10003437_pt1 | contig 15773 bp, 10 predicted proteins | sample KBSC34metaG_FD_81526 | JGI IMG/M metagenome (GOLD analysis project Ga0105238, IMG submission 81526) | Corn rhizosphere microbial communities from Kellogg Biological Station, Michigan, USA - KBS C3-4 metaG | ecosystem: Host-associated > Plants > Roots > Rhizosphere > Soil | place: Michigan, USA... | reverse complement strand
TGCGCCGGGCCTGTACGCGAAACCACAACTGTATCGCGGTGGCCGAGACGGAAGCGATGGCGACGCCGAGCGCGGTCACTGCCGCCTGCAGCGGCGAGGCAAACAATAACGCTGCGACCAGCGGCGCGAAGATCGCGCCGATGACGATCAGCACCACTTCGATCTTGGCGCGGGTCACGCGCGAGGCCGGCAGCGGCGCGGTCGCCACCAGATCGGCGGCGTCCTCGCCTGAAATCGTCAGCCATGCAAGACCGCCCGCGAGTTGCCCTGCCGCCATCACGATGACCGGCGTGATCAACACGATGGCGGCGGACGTATCGGCGAAACTTCGCCATAGCATCAGCGCCGGCGGCACCAGATAAAGCAGCTGCATCAGGGTCTGCGACACCAGCCACGGATCGCGCCGCAGCAGCACGAATTCCTTCCACCTCAGCGCCTGTTGCCGCGAGCTTGCGCGAAATCCCGTCCCACGGGCCCCTTGATGGGCCGGCGCGGCATGCGCGGAAACGCGGACGACGGTATCGGCAAAGCTGGTTGAGAACGTCGCCATCACGGCGCCGAGCAGAACGAGGCCGCCGGCCAAAAGCAGCAGCAGGGCTTCGCCATCGCCGAGCGCCGCGCGCGCCGGCCACCAGACGACACTTTCGATGTCAGGTGCAAAGGCGGCTGCGGCGTCCGAGGTCAGGATCGCGAACCGCGACAGCGTGCCATAGGACACGATAGCGGCGATCTGCAGGGCGATCACAAAGCCGGCCCCGATAATTGCCGCAAGAATTTGCGCGACCAGCCGGGTCCGGCTCGGGCCGATCAATCGAAACAGCGCGATCGTGACCGCGATCGCAACTGCTGCGGCTGACAGTCCGATCGCAATGACGACGCCGTAGGTTGCGAGCCATCTGATGCCGCCGCCGATCACAAGAACGTCGACAAAAGGCGTCGACAGCAATAGCGCCATCGCAATCACCGACAGCGCGATCGCCGCGATGCGCACCGAAAACACGTTGGCCAGCCGGACCGGCGACGACATGATCAGATCGAGATCGGCACGCGCGTAAAATACCCGCGTCACCGATTCGATCGCCTGCGACAGCATCAGGGCCCACGCCAGCACGATGGTCGCCGTAATGACGATGAGGGCGGATTTGTCGAGCGGTGGCTGCAGGTCCGCAAACCGGCCGATCACGGCGTAGGCCGGCAGGTGCATGATCGCCGCAAAGGCGATCAGCCCGATGACCGCGCGGCGTTTTCGCCCGCGACGCCCACCGGTCATCATCGCGAGCCACTCGCGCCATGCCAGCCGCAGTTCGTGCCGGGCAAACCAGGTAAGCGCCGCGGCTGAGCTCATGCGGCGGCGGCCTCGGTATCGACGAGGGCGATGAACAGGTCTTCGAGGCTGGTGTCGGTGTGGCCATTCTGCTGGCGCAGTTCGGCCAGGGTGCCTTCGGCGACAAGCCGTCCCGCCGCGATGACGCCGATCCGGTCGGCCATGCGTTCGGCGACCTCGAGAATGTGCGTGGTCATGATCACGGTGCAACCGGAGCGGACGCGATCCCCGAGCAATCCCTTGACGTGACGCGCGGACACGGCGTCGAGGCCGGTGAGCGGTTCATCCAGGATGATCAGCTTGGGATCGTGGACCAGGGCTCCCGCGAGCGCGACCTTCTGGCGCATGCCTTTGGAAAATCCCTCGCAACGTTCGTGCAGATGCGGCTCTAAACCGAGGGAGACCAGCAGGCCGTGCGCGGACGGTTCCGAGATTACGGGATCGATGCCCCAGAGGCCGGCGACGAATTCGAGATATTCCAGCGGGGTCAGCTTGTCGTAGATCATGGGTTCATCCGAGACCCACGCCATCAATTGCTTGGCCGAGACGGGCTCGCCGAGTGCATCGATACCGAACACCGCAACCGAACCGGCATCGGGCCGCAACAGGCCTGCCACCATCCGCAAGGTCGTGGTCTTGCCGGCGCCGTTGGGGCCAACCAGCGCATAGAATTCGCCTGGTCGGACGCTGAGATCGAGCGCGTCGACCGCGAGGCGATCAAAACGCTTTGTTAACCCTCGCACCTGCAGCGCGGACTCTTCGGGCTTCATGATGTCGGGACAATCCAGGGTTCAATCGGAAGCAAACCATGCATCTAATATATTTCGGCGCGGTGAATCGAGGGCCGCAAATCCCGCCAATGCTCGCAACTTGGCCAAAGCCGCGGCGTTTGTCCGCAACTCGAGCGTGGCGCGGCAATTGACAGGGATCGCCGCTTTGGGCTGTATAAGCGTCGGACAATGTGAAGCTTTTCAGCGCACGCGAAGCTGACTAGCCAGTGGACACAAGATGCGGGAAAGGCGATCGATAGAATCGCCCTCGCATCGGGGGAGGGTAGCAATGCTGGACTTCGTTCAGCAGTTGGTGAGCGGCATTGCGCTCGGCTGTGTTTACGGCCTGATCGCGCTTGGCTTCGTCCTTGTCTACAAGGCGACCGAGGTCGTCAACTTCGCGCAGGGCGACCTGATGATGCTGGGCGGATTTTTCGCCTTCACCTTTATCGGCATTCTCGGGCTCAATTACTGGATCGGCTTTGCCGCTGCGGTCGCGGCAATGGCGCTGTTCGGCATGCTGGCGGAGCGCGTGGTGGTGCGCCCGATCCTCGGCTATCCGCAGTTCTCCATCATCATGGCGACGATCGGGCTTGGGTATTTCCTGCGCTCCATCGTTGGCATGATCTGGGGCACCGACGACTTCACGATCGAGACCCCGTTCAGCCAGGGCGTGGTCAGGATCGGCAGCCTGGTGCTGGCCGATGACAAACTCTCGGTGATCGCGGCGACCATCATCCTTTGCGCGTTGCTCTATCTGTTCTTCAACAGGACCACGCTCGGCACCGCGATGCGCGCGAGTTCGGAGAATATGCTGGCGGCCTATTATATGGGCATTCCGGTCAAGCGCGTGGTGTCGATCGTGTGGGCGATCAGCGCCGCGGTTGCGACCTGCGCCGGCGTGCTGCTGGCGCCGATCACGTTCATTCACTCCAATGTCGGCCTGGTGCTGGGGCTGAAGGCGTTTCCGGCGGCCGTGCTCGGCGGCTTCGGCTCGATCCCCGGGGCAGTCGTGGGCGGCGTTCTGATCGGTGTGATCGAGAGCATGGCCGGTTTCTATCTGGCGCAGGGATGGAAGGACGTCGCACCCTACATCGTCCTTCTCGTGGTCTTGCTGCTCAAGCCCGAAGGCCTGTTCGGCCTTCACATGCGCAAGAAAGTGTAGGGTTCAGCCATGCGCTTCATGTTCAAGACCGATTATGAAGACGACATCAGGCTGTTTCCGCACAGCGGTTACGTGCTCTCCTATGGTGTTTTGCTTGCACTTCTGCTGATCGCGCCGTTCGTTCTCTCGAGCTATATCGTCAGTCAGTTGGTGTTCGTCTGTATCTACGCCACCGTCGGCGTTGGGTTGATGATCCTGACCGGCTTCACCGGGCAGGCGTCATTGGGCCACGCCGCCTTTCTCGCCATCGGCGCCTATACCACGGCCTATTTGCAGCAATTCAACGTCCCTTTCCCGGTCTACTTTCTGGCCGCCGGGCTGTTGACAGGCGTTATCGGCGCGCTCGTTGGATTCCCGGCGCTGCGGCTGCAGGGCATCTATCTCGTCATCGCCACGATCTCCTTTGCCTTCATTGTCGAGGAAATCCTGGCGCGGTGGGAAAGCGTGACGCAAGGCAACGAGGGCATGCGCGTCAAGACCATTCAGTGGCTCGGCACGTCGGTGCCGCGCGACAGTCCGGCTTTCTACTTCCTCTGCCTTGGCGTGCTGATTCTGACCATCGTCGGCACGCTCAATCTGCTGCGCTCCCCAACCGGCCGGGCCTTCGTCGCGATCCGCGACAGCGAAACGGCGGCGCGAAGCATGGGCGTCAACGTATCGCTCTACAAGGTCAAGTCCTTTGCGATCAGCGCTGCCATCACCGGATTTGCCGGCTGTCTGTTCGCCCACAAGCTGTCCTTCATCAGCCCGGAAATGTTCACGCTGCAGCTCTCGATCGAGTTCATCATCGTGATCCTGATCGGCGGGGCATTCAGCCTGCACGGCGCGGTGCTGGGGGCGATCTTCATTGTCATGATCGATCCATTCCTGACCTATCTCAAGGACGATGTGCCGGGAATGGTGGCCGGTGTCGCCGCGACGCTCGGCGCGGGAAGTGAGCGCGCGGCGCATATTCAGGATAGCGTCGCTGCGTTTGCTTCCGCGAATGGGCTGAAGGGTGCGATCTACGGGGTAATCATTGTGCTGTTCGTGCTGTTCGAGCCGCTCGGCCTTTACGGGCGCTGGCTGAAGATAAAACTCTTCTTCCAGCTGTTTCCGCTTTACAAGCGCGCCACTTTCAAACGGCAGAAGATCTACGTGAAATCGGAGCGGAACCGATGAGCTATTTCCGCGCCGAAAATCTCTCTTTGCATTTTGGCGGCCTGAAAGCAGTCGATGCCGTCAACTTCGCCGTGGAAAAGGGCGAGATACTTTCCATCATCGGGCCCAATGGAGCGGGAAAAAGTTCGATCTTCAACCTGATCTCGCGGATCTACAGCCCGACCTCGGGCCGGATTTACTTCGAGGACCAGGACATCACCAACGAGCCCGCATTCGGCATCGCAAAACTCGGCATCGCCCGCACCTTTCAGAACATCGAACTGTTCGAAAACGCGACCGTGCTCAGCAATCTCCTGGTCGGCCGGCACAGGCATTCCACCACCCAGCTTTGGCAGGAACTGTTGTTTCTGCCGAGTGTGCGCTCCACCGAGAAGGTCCATCGCCGCCGCGTCGAGCAGGTGATCGAATTTCTCGATCTCGAGCCGTATCGTGACAAGCTGATCTCGGGTCTACCCTATGGCGTGCGAAAGGTAATCGAGCTTGCGCGTGCGCTGTGTTCCGAACCGAAGCTGATCCTGCTTGACGAGCCGTCGTCCGGTCTGAACGTCGAGGAGACCGACGACATGTCGTTCTGGATCCGGGACATGAAGAGCGAGCTCGGGGTCACCGTGCTGATGGTCGAGCACGACATGACGCTGGTGAACCGGGTTTCCGACCGCGTGATCGCGCTGAACTACGGCAGGGTGCTGGCGATGGGCTCGCCGGCCGAAGTGCAGGTCCATCCCGACGTCGTTGCCGCCTATCTCGGCGCCTGAGGGGATGATGGCATGAGCGCTCCCGACATCATCCTGAAGCTCAGCAACATCGAGAGTTACTACGGGCCGATCATGGCTATCAGAGGCATCAGCCTCGAGGTTCCGCGCGGCAGGATTGTGACCTTGCTGGGCGCCAACGGCGCCGGCAAGACCACCGTGCTCAAGACCATTTCCGGCATTATCGATCCGCAGAAGGGCTCGATCGAGTTCCTGGGCAAGCCGATCCAGCGCATGGAAGCCGACAAGATCGTGCGGCTGGGCTTAAGCCATGTGCCGGAGGGGCGCGAGGTGTTCCCGTTCCTGAGCGTGCGCGAGAACCTGATGATGGGCGCCTATCCCCGCAGCGATCGCGAGGCGGTCGCCGACGATCTGGAGCGGGTTTACCGATATTTTCCGCGGCTCAGGGAACGGCTCGACCAGCCGGCGGGGCAGCTTTCGGGCGGCGAGCAGCAGATGCTGGCGATCGGGCGCGCATTGATGAACCGGCCGACGCTGCTTTTGCTCGACGAGCCGTCGCTCGGCCTGTCGCCGATCCTGGTGCGGGAAATTTTCACGATCATCCGGCGCGTTAACGAAGAGCAGGGCATGTCGATCCTGCTGGTCGAGCAAAACGCCAAGGTCGCGCTGGAAACGGCGCATTATGGCTACGTGCTGGAAATCGGCCGGGTGGTCATGAACGACAGTTGCGAGCGGCTGATGCATTCCAAGGACATTCAGGAGTTCTATCTCGGCGCCAAGGAAGCAGGCGCGCGGGGCGAACGGCGCTGGAAAAAGAAGAAAACGTGGCGTTAAATGCGGGTTCTGCTTCGGGAAAAAGACCGGCTCTCAAAGCCGGCGTCTGGATCGGGTGAGGTGAGGGAGGGAACTTGCATGGCCAGACCGGCGGTGCTGACGGTGGCGGACACGATCGCGAGGAGCTTTCTGCTCGCGGTGGAGACGCGCGGCGACCGGCCGGCGATCCGCGAGAAGAAGTACGGCGTCTGGCAGCCGACCAGCTGGCGGCAGTGGCTGCAGATATCGAAGGAAATTGCCCACGGACTGCACGCGGTCGGCTTCCGGCCGGGGGACGTCGCCTCGATCATTGCCAACGCGGTGCCGGAATGGGTGTTTGCCGACATGGGCATCCTGTGCGCCGGCGGGGTTTCGTCAGGCATCTATCCGACCGATTCCGCGGTCCAGGTGGAATATCTCGTCAATGACTCCGCTACCCGGGTGATCTTCGCGGAGGACGAGGAGCAGCTCGACAAGATCCTGTCGTGCCGCGCGCGCTGTCCGAGCTTGCAGAAGATTGTCGTGTTCGACATGGAGGGCTTGAGCGGCTTCATCGATCCGATGGTGATGTCGCTCGCAGAATTCATGGCGCTTGGCAGCAATCACGTCCAGGGCCGCGAAACGCTGTGGGACGAGATGATCGCGAGCCGCGGCGCCGACGATCTCGCCATCCTGGTCTACACCTCCGGCACGACCGGCCCGCCCAAAGGCGCCATGCATTCCAACCGCGGCGTCACCCATCAGATGCGTCACGCCAACGATCTGTTTCCCTCGACCGACAGCGAAGAGCGCCTGGTGTTCCTGCCGCTCTGCCATGTGGCTGAGCGGATCGGCGGCTACTACATCTCGCTGGCATTGGGATCGGTGATGAATTTCGCCGAAAGCCCGGAAACGGTGCCTGATAATTTGCGCGAAGTGCAGCCCACCGCATTTCTGGCGGTGCCGCGGATCTGGGAAAAATTCTATTCGGGCATCACGATTGCGCTGAAGGATGCGACCCCGTTCCAGAACTGGATGTACCGCCGCGCGCTGGCGATGGGCTATCGCATGACCGATTGCAGGCTCGATGGCGAGACGCCTTCGCTGTCATTGCGTCTCGCCAACCGGGCGGCCTACTGGCTGGTGTTCCGCAACATCCGGCGCATGCTCGGGCTGGATCGCTGCCGCGTGGCCTTTACCGGCGCAGCCCCTATCGCCCCGGACCTGATCCGCTGGTATCTCGCGCTCGGCATCGACATGCGCGAAGTCTATGGCCAGACCGAAAATTGCGGTGTCGCCACCCTGATGCCGGTGGATAGCGTCAAGCTCGGCTCGGTCGGGAAAGCCGTGCCGTGGGGTGAAGTCAAAATATCGCCCGAAGGCGAAATCCTCATCAGGGGCGACTTCCTGTTCATGGGCTATCTCAACCAGCCTGAAAAGACCGCCGAGACCATCGATGCCAAGGGATGGCTGCACACCGGCGACGTCGGCTCGATGGACAATGAGGGCTTCGTCAAGATCACCGACCGCATGAAGGACATCATCATTACTGCGGGCGGCAAGAACATCACGCCCTCGGAGATCGAGAACCAGCTCAAGTTCTCGCCATACATTTCGGACGCCGTGGTGATTGGCGACAAGCGGGCCTATCTGACCTGCCTCGTCATGATCGACCAGGAGAATGTCGAGAAGTTCGCCCAGGACCATGACATTCCCTTCACCAATTACGCGAGCCTGTGCCGGGCGGCGGAGATCCAGGATCTGATCCAGCGCGAGATCGAGGCGGTGAACGCCAATTTTGCGCGGGTGGAAACCATCAAGAAGTTCTTCCTGATCGAGCGCCAGTTGACGCCGGAGGACGAGGAACTGACGCCGACCATGAAGCTGAAGCGGAATTTCGTGAACAAGCGCTACGCGATCGAGATCGACGCCATGTATGGCGACCGGGCGGTGGCTTGAGCCGCGCGAGAAGTTTGAAAACGGCGAAGGATTAGAGGCCCCACCCTTCGCTCAAACACGGGCCAACGAAGAGGAGACTTGAAATGTCGAAATCGTTCAAGGCGCTGAGTCTTGCGGTGGGCGCCCTTGCGCTGACCCAACTGCCGGCCGCAGCCCAAACCAAGGTCACCAACGAAGGCATCTCGGCCAGCGAGATCGTGATCGGTACCCATCAGGACCTGTCCGGCCCGATCAAGGTCTGGGGTGTTCCGGTTTCCAACGGCATGAAGATGGCGGTCGAGGAAATCAACGCGGCCGGCGGCATCAACGGCCGCAAGCTCCGGATGATCCTCGAGGATAGCGGCTACGATCCGAAACGCGCAGTGCTGGCGTCGCAGAAGATGGTCGAGCGCGACAAGATTTTCGCCATGATCGGTCCGATGGGTTCGCCGACCGTGCTCGCCGCGCAGGACATTCTGTTCGATGCCGGAGTGTTGCAGCTGTTTCCGCTGACGGCGGCCGAATTCACCTTCAAGTTCGATCCGGCCAAGCCGCAGGAAAGGCTCAAGTTCAACAACCTGCTGCCTTACGTCGAGAGCACGCGGGCCGCCATCAAGTACATGATGGAATTGAAGAACTTCAAGAAGCCCTGCATCATGCATCAGGACGACGAGTACGGCAAAAACGTGCTCGACGGTTTCACCCAGCAGCTTGAGGCGATGAAGGTAACACCGGCCTCCATCACCAGCTACAAACGCGGTGCGTCTGACTTCAGCGCGCAGGTCGCCAAGATGAAATCCGACGGCTGCGATATGGTTCTACTTGGCACGGTGATCCGCGAAACCATCGGCGCGATGAGCGAAGCCAGGAAGCTCGGATGGGACGTCACCTTCCTCGGCGCCACGCCGACCAATGTGCTCGAAGTGCCGGCCCTCGGCAAGGAAGCCGTGGAAGGGCTGTACGCCGCTTCCGGTTTCGAAATCCCTTACGAGGATACGGCCAAGGGCAAGGTGAAGGACTGGCTCGCCAACTACAAGAAGATGTTCGGCACCGACGCCAATACCCAGGCCATCATCGGCTACAACGCGATAGAGACATTTGCCTTCTATGCGAACAAGGCCGGCAAGGATTTGACCGGCCAGAAGATGCTCGATGCGCTGGAGGCCGGCGACAAATTCCTGGATATCTTCAACTCGCCACCGACCAAGTTCTCCAAGACCGATCACCTCGCCAACACCGTCACCCAAGTGCAGCAGATCAAGAACGGCCGCTGGGTGCTGGTCAAGGACAACCTCATGTTCTGAGAGCTATCCTTGGTCCAAATGCGAAAGGGCTGCGCGCGGGTCTCGCACGCAGCCCTGTTAATTTGTCAGATCAATCCTTCTTCGGCCGTATCGCGTCCGCGGTGCCCTGAATGAAGGCCTGGATTTTCACGACGTCCTCGTCTTTCAGCTTGCCGCTGAAATCCGGCATGCCCAAAAAAGAGAAAATTCGTGTCGTCGTGACTTCCGCCAAGCGAAATACCACGCGCATGTCGGATGCACTGCAGCAAACGGAAAAAGAATCAAATTGTCTGGGTTGGTGACGGAATAAATATCGCTATCGTTGATGCTATCGCCCGCTTACTGCAACGCCGAAATCTACCGGTTGAAGTGCTGATGTATCGCAGCGCCAACTGCCGCTGTCGGTTTTCTGGAACGCGAACGCTTTCTCGATCCTCAATTTTCGGGCAACCGAAAAAGCATCTCTGCTTCCCGGCGGCGATTTCGCTCCGCCCGATCTCAAGTCCCAACACATCCCGGTGCAGCTTGAGGCGACCGGACTGCAGACCGCGAATGGAGACAGCACGATCATTTCGACCTCGGCCGTCACCAGCGCGCTTTGCTCCGCGACCTCATTGTCGATCTGAAAGACCCGGTTCACCCCGAGGAAATTCTCGCAGCCATTGGCCGAATGGATTTGCGCGACACATAAATCAACTGCATCGGCATCCGGTAACGGCGAGGACAGATGCCGTCCAAAAATTCGTTTGGGATCGCCCTTGGCGGCAATGATCTCGGCGGTCTTCCCGCTCATCCACTCGGTCAGGCAACTCTCGGACGACGATAACTCGTCCAGCGGCACGTTATCCTTGCCCACTAAACCGCATTTTCGATCGCGTTCTCTGCCCCATCGGTCGTATTCGGAGAACGCCTTTCTGACGTCGTCTCCTTTCAATTTGGCAATGAGGTCGAGAACCTGGCTATTGAGCTCCATCTTGGCGATGGCCAATTCCGGGTCGCTGCATATCAGCATCCCGGCCGTGGTATTCGTCGCCAGGCAATCGAAATTCGGATCGCTCAATATCGCGGTTCTTTCCTCGGTCTCCTTCAATAGACAGGACTTGACGGATTGGAGGTCCCCGTACCGAACGCCCTGCTTTCCGAAAATGCCGCAGCTTGAATTGCGGTCCTTGATCCATTCCGCGTTTTCCTCGATGGCGAGACGGCGATTCGGAAGCCGATCGAGCCGCTCCTGGATCGCGCTGCTTTGCCTCGCAGCGGCGGCGGCAAGCTCGGGGTCTCCACAAAATAATTGATCCGCCGGGTCCTTGAATTCCTCGCAGTGATTTTTGCCGAACAGCGGGAGCGCCTCGCTGATCGATCGGTCGGAATCCACTGCATTTTCTGCGCATGAGGGGTGCGCCAGGCCAACCTGGATTGCAACGACAGCCAGCACAATCGCCCGCATCCCAATCTCCATTCGAGGAAACAAAAGCAAGATTATCACAAAATCTAGATTATAGCGTCGGCCATGGTAGCTTCTCGGACGTTGCGGCGAAATGAAAATTGTGGAGCGTTTTGCAAGTTGCAACGTTATCAGACAACAGCGCTCTCTCGTCTTAAATTTTGCCCGAGCCTGTCATCGAGGTCCGTAGAGACATCAATCCCTTCGAATCCCGGCGGTCTCCGAGCCGCGGCTGGTCGCAGCCCGTCTGAGCCCGGATGTCTAGTTGGAGATCGAGATCAAGCCGGGCGGCACGGCCAAATTCAGCGCTACGGACGGCGTGGGATCCCGGTCCGGCGCCACGGCGAGCAGTGGCGGATCGGCATATCGCTTGACCCCGTATTGATCGATGACAAACAGGGGGCGGTAGTTCCGGACATAGGCATCCTCGACCATCGCCATGCGTCGGTTGTCCAGCGTGAGCCAGTGCCCGTCCAGCCGCGCCGCCGCGACGGCGTGGTCCTCGCCGCGGACGGTGTCGCGCATGATCACGATCCGCAAGTCCTCGGGCGAGATGCCGGCCTGACGCAATGCAACGAATTTTGCGATGGCGTAGTCTTCGCAATCGCCGGCACCGTTGGTGAACGTGACAAGCGGCGAGCTCCACACGTCGATCGCGCCGTACTGATCCAGATCGCTCATCGGCCTGATCGCGAGATTGATCGCGCGATTGATCTCGCCGAGGCGGGCACGTCCCTCGCGGGCTTTGGCATTGTCGACGATGGCAAGAAATTGAAGGGCAGCCGGAGACGCGCAGCGATCGCGGTCCCCGTCGCAAAGCGCCAGTTGCACCCTTTCGTCGTCGAGCTTGCGCTCGACACCCAGCCATTTGTCCCGCAAGGCCCCCTCGGACAATGCTGAAGTGAAAAGCCCGAATGGCTCAATGGATCCGCCGATCAGTGCCGGCGGTTCCGTTGAATCCAGCGTACCGGCTGTGAGGTTTGCGGCCGGACCGAACCAGGCCATGCCCCACGCCAGTGCGATGGCACGCCATGCGTGCGAGTGACCGAAAATCCCCATCTGACGCCCTATGCCCGGGCATCGGCGAGGCTCTTTAGCCAGCTCGTGACCGGATCGTTTCGCAGGGGATGATGGGCGGCGGGGCTTTTATTCTGCTTAAAGTCGGCCATCCCTGGCCGGAAACCGCGAAACAGGCTGAAATCCGCCTCGCCAATTTGCTGAAAATCTTACGGGATCGCCGGATTTGGAGGCGAAAACACCTCGCAAGGAGGAAAAGGACATGCGATGGTTGTATTTCGCGATTTCCGCGGGACATGGCTAATTTAGCCTGAAATTTCCCGCTTTGTTATCTAGGTCACAATTTTAGCCAGGAAACTGGCGCATTATCCTGCAAGGAAATGCAGGGGAAAAGATGATACTATTATAGAGGTTCAATTCTATAGGGTTTAATACCCAACCTGCTTGACCTTCTTGTTGCGAATACATGAATAAGCAGGTGCGGATACTTCTGCATTTCAAAATTAGGCAGAATGAATATTTCGTTTCGGTTCTGCCACGTGAAACTTGGGCTGGATTTGCACAAGCAGGAGATGGTTTCGCAATCCGGTTCCCGGTGGTAAGCAAAGCTTAGACTGACGAAAATTATATAAATATTAACTTTTTGCGGTGGCCCTTTGAATTTCGTTAGCAAATTCGACCCCGACTTGCCTGCCGACGGTCTGGGCTCGCATCCCAATGCGCACGTCCATGTCGAGACGGTTTCGGCGCGCGCCGCGCACGCTCCTTCGGATGCCATTATCGTTCCGGACGCACAGCTGCTTTTCAACGGAGATTTCAAGCGATCCGGCCTCGACCTGGTCCTTTCCAAAGACGACCACGAACTGGTCCTGCACGATTACTTCAAGGGCGAGAAGCGCGCTGCGCTGTCGTCGCCCGATGGCGCCCACCTCACCGGCGACCTCATCAACGCGCTGACGGGTCACGTCCAATATGCGCAGGCCGACGGCAACGCGAGCGTCGGCAAGGTCATCGGCCATATCACCAAGCTCGCCGGCACCGCGACCGCGATTCGTAACGGCGTCTCGATCATTCTGAATCAGGGCGACAACGTCGAAAAAGGCGACGTGGTTCAGTCCGGATCCAATTCGACGCTCGGCATCACCTTTATCGATGGCACCGTGTTCGGCCTCTCGTCGAATGCGCGAATGGTACTCAACGAAATGGTCTACGACCCGAACGGGTCGAACAATTCATCGCTGCTCAGCCTGGTGGCGGGGACCATCTCGTTTGTTGCCGGCGAGACCGCAAAACACGGCGACATGAAGATCGATACGCCGGTCGCCACCATGGGCATCCGCGGCACCGCGGTGCTGGTCGAGATCGATTTCCAGATCCCGCTCACAGATCCCAACGCGCCCCCGCTGCCTGGCCCGCCGTCACCGCCGCCTACAGCGACATTCCAGGTTCTCGTCGAACCGGACGGGACCACCGGTTCGTACATTCTGTTCGAAAAGAACACGCTTACTCCGATTGCGACGGTCAACCAGGCCGGACAGCAAGTGCACATCAGTCAAGGCGTCGTCAGCATCACCTCGACCGCGCTGTCGGCCGATCTGCAAAAGCTCATCACAGATGTGTTCTCGTTGAAATTCACGAGTACAGACACCAACCCCAAAACCTTCGAACATTTTACCGATACGCTCATTCCTCAGTCGTTGACGCCCTTCATGTTGGCGAACGGGGCGACCGCCATCCCGGTTATTGCGAATGTGAACTCGGCCAGCAACACGTCGTTTTCAAGTTCAAACGGGCCAACGAACCCCCAACAGCACATTGATCTTCCGCCCACGGTTGTTGCTTTTGGGAACACCCTTATCGTGCGCTCCCCCATCGCGCACGGGCTCGTGGATTCGGTGTCGGGGACGATCCTTTTTGCCGATATCAACGCCGGCGATCGCCCGACCGTGACGACGAAGTTTGATTCGTTCAAATTGTTCGACGCGCAACACAACGACATCACCGCGACGCTGACAGCCCAGCAGCTGGCGGCAATTGCCGCGGTAGAACTCGACCTTGCTGTAGCCCCCAGGCCCGGCAACGATAACAACGGTTCAGCGACCTGGACTTACAGCGTCGCAGAGAAGGCCTTCGATTTCCTTGGCGGTGGCCAGACCCTGGAGTTGACCTACCAGGCAGAAGTCGACAACAACTACCCGCCTCTTGATGCGGTAGTCTCCAAGCCCTTCACGATAACGATTAGGGCTCCCAACATCGTTGACTGGATTCATCCAACCGGCGGCCTTTGGAGTGATGCATCGAACTGGGAAACGGGCGTCGTTCCCACGTCAAGCGATGATGTGGCCATTCCCGATGAGCTGGTCGTTGGCGGCACCTACGCCGTGACGATTGCGAGCCCCGCTGCGGCCAGGAGTGTAACGGTAAACGCCTATGACAAGACCGGCGCGCAGCTCATCAATGACAGTACGTTGACGATCGGCGAAGCACTGACCGTTCTCAACGATGGCGTGCTGAACAATTTCGGTGTCGTTAGTGTCGGCGGCCAGATGGAGCTTTTAAATCAGAGCTTGTTGCAGAATTCCGGCCTCATTGCACTTGGCGCAGGCGGCGATTTCAAGGATCAAAGCATCGTTTCGAATAGCAGCGCGGGAACGATCGAAGTAACCGGCGGCACGCTTAATGTTCTGGTTGATGTCGCCAATTCCGGATTAGTCGCTATCGACTCGGGTGCGACGCTGACGCTGAACCAGGCCACCATCACCGGCGGCACCGTCACCAATAACGGCATCATCGACCTCACCGGCACGGCCGCACTGATGAATGGCTTGCTGGGCAATCCCGGTCAGGTCAACGTCAGCGGCAGCGGCAACGCACTGGATGGCGAGACCGTCATCAACGGCGGCACCATCAACGTCACCGGGGTGCTGACGCTCGATCTCGGCACCAGCGTCACGGGGGGCACTCTCACCAATTCCGGCATCGTTAAAATTGAAGCCGCGTCAGGTGCGACGCTCGATGGCGTCAATGTTCAAAACGGGTCGGGCGTCATTCAGATCGACGACATCTTGTCGCCGGACGCGAGTACGCTGGTTGCCGATGATGGCACAACGATCAGCGGCGGGACGCTCACGATCGGATCCGTCGGTACCTTTGAAGTAACGTCAGCCGTCGGCGCAACGCTCGACGGAGTCAGCGTGGGCAATTCCGGCCTTGTCCAGATTGACGCGGGTTCCAGGCTCAATCTTGATGGCACCACCATCACCGGCGGCACCGTCACCGACGGCGGCACGATCGAGGTCACCGGCGACAGCGCGATCAACAGCGCGTCGGTCAATGGCGGCCAGGTCACGGTGGATGCCGCCACGACATTGACGCTGGACGGCACCACAGTGACGGGAACCACGATCACCGATGGCGGCACGGTCAAGGTCGACATTGGTCAGACGCTGGACCTGAGCGGGGTGACGCTGACGGGTGGCGCGATCAGCAATCTTGGCTTCATCGATATCACCGGCGACAGTTCGATCAGCGGCGACGCGCTGAGCAACAACCAGCTGACGATCGACAGCACCAGGACGCTGACGCTGAACGGCACCATCATTACCGGCGGCATCGTTACCGACAGCGGCATCATTCATGTCATCGGCGACAGCGCGATCAATGATGCGGCGATCATTGGCGGCCAGATCGTGGTGGACGCCGGCCTGACGCTGACGCTGAACGGCACTACGGTGACCGGTACAGTGATCACTGATGACGGCGCGATCCAGATCGATGTCGGCAAGACGCGTTTCCTGAGCGGAGTGGCGTTGAGCGGAGGGACGATCAACAATTTCGGAACCCTCGACGTCATCGGGGACAGCTCGATCAGCAACGACGTGCTGAACAACAACCAGTTGACGATCGACAGCACCAAGACGCTGACGCTGGACGGCACCACGGTGACTGGTGGTACGGTGACCGACAACGGCACCATTCATGTAACCGGCGACAGCGCGATCAACGCGGCGGCGTTGAACGGCGGCCAGGTCACGGTGGATGCCACCAGGACACTGACGCTGGACGGCACCACGGTGACGGGGACCACGATCACCGATTCCGGCACGGTCAAGGTCGACGCCACCAGGACGCTGAACCTGAGCGGGGTGGCGCTGAGCGGCGGGGCG
>Ga0105238_10003435_pt1 | contig 15780 bp, 10 predicted proteins | sample KBSC34metaG_FD_81526 | JGI IMG/M metagenome (GOLD analysis project Ga0105238, IMG submission 81526) | Corn rhizosphere microbial communities from Kellogg Biological Station, Michigan, USA - KBS C3-4 metaG | ecosystem: Host-associated > Plants > Roots > Rhizosphere > Soil | place: Michigan, USA... | reverse complement strand
GTTCTTCTCGAGGGTGACGTTGTCGCTGCCGAGGAAGATGCCGTCTCTACCGATTCCAGTGGTGGCGCAGTATCTCCCAATGTCATGGATGTGGTTGCCGATGATGTCGAGAGACTGACCCCCGCTGTAGTTGCTGAAGGCATCGTCGCTGAAGCCCTTCACCTCGAAGCCTTGTACGCGAATGTAGCTGGCCGCAACGGACCATCCTTCGGCGGTGGTATTGTTCAAGCCGTCGATCACGGCGCCCCATGTATTCTCGGCCATGAACGTAATCCAACTGCTGGCCGTCCCGCCACGGGATACGCTGACCAGCTTGCTTCCGACGCCAGCCGCGGCCGCATTGCTATAGGTCCCGTCGCGCACGATAACTGTATCGCCCGGATTTACCATGCTTGCGGCCCTCTGGATAGTCAGAAGGGGAGCGCTGTCAGTGCCGAGGTTCGTATCAGATCCGGTGGGTGAAACGTAATAGGTGGTGGCAGGGGCAGGCCATGCGAACGCGATCAGGCCAAATGCCGACAAGAGGATAGTCCTGTTGTCGTATCCTAACCTTTTTTGTTTCGGTTTAAATTGGTCCCCTGGCATACCCCACCCCCATACCTCGCCTTGGAACGATATCTGGCGTGTAATATTTACCGCAAGGTGCGGCTCGCCGAGCCGTATCCTCCGCCATCTGTCTACTTATCCTGTACTTAGAAAATATCCCTATGTAAAAGTTACGTAAAGACTTAGTCGCTTTTACCGTAGGGTTGATTCCCTGTTTCGCTAAGGTCGCTTCCGACTAGTAGAGCTCCGAGCGAAACAGTACCATTGGCAGCGGTACTAGAAAAACTCATGTTGTGAACGGCTGCGGCTGCCTATATAGAAGACTGCCGCAGGGTCACTCCCTCACCAAAATCGGATTGAGGACATAAACAGTACCGCGAGAAGTGTGTTCAGACCCACAACGGGTCAAGCAGGAGACAAAGCTTTTGAAATCATTACGTTTACTGATTGCCCTGACATTTGCAAGCCAATTTTTGCCGTCATCTTACGGCGCAACCTATTATGTTTCGCCGGCGGGATCCGATGGGAACTCCGGCACTAGCAGCGCGCCCCTTCTGACCATTCAGAGGGCCGCCAATATGGTGAATCCAGGGGATACCGTCGTCGTGCGCGACGGGACCTATAGCAATGCGGCCGCAAGCGGAACCGGCAGCAAACTCATTACTATGACCCGCGGCGGGACGGCCAGCAGCTGGGTTACGTTCATGGCGGAGCACACCTGGGGAGCCGTGGTCGACGGCCTGAATAACACCACCGCCGAAGGATGGTCCTTCGCCGCCAACTATATTCGCGTACAAGGCTTCGAGGTAAAGGGCTTTAGCGACGACGCCTTCAGCAACTACGGCGGAGGCCAGTACATCAGCATCATGGACAACAACATCCATGACATGGGCCGGTACTGCGCCACCACCGGAATCGGCAGGGACGGCATCTACCTGGGCCACGATAACGTCACCGTCGAGCGGAACGTGATCCATGACATCGGCCGATACGCGCCGGGTGAGAACGGCTGCACGAACAGTCTTTACTACCAGACCAACGACCATGGGATTTATGTTTCTGGTGCGAACAACGTCATGATTCGCAACAACATTTTCTACCGCAATCTACATGGTTGGAGCGTCCACGTCTATCCCACAGCGATTAACAATCTTTCGGTATTAAACAACACCTTCGCCTTCGCGAACACGTGGGCATCCGGATACGTGATTCTGGCGGCGGGGGTCACCAACTCCCGGATCGACAACAACATTTTCTACCAGGCGAACACCGCCGGCGTGCATTACTACGTCACCACCGGCTTCGCAGGTTTAGCCATCAACAACAACATCACCTATCAGGCGACGATCGCCGATGCAGCGCCTTCAGGCGTAAGCATGTCGGGCAACAAAGACAATACGAATCCGCTGCTGGCGAATCCGTCCAGCTACGACTTTCGCCTGACCAGCGGCAGCCCTGCGATCGACGGAGGATTGACGCTTGCTGATGTTCCCAACGATTACACAGGACTTGCTCGTCCCCAGGGAGCAGGATATGACCAGGGAGCTTTCGAGTTTGCCGCCCAACAGTTCGCAGACTTGACCATAGCGGAGGCCCATTCGGGCAGCTTCACCCAGGGTCAGACCGGCGCCACGTATACGATCTCGGTGAGCAACGCCGGAGTCGGGCCGACTGTCGGGACGGTAACGGTGACCGACGCGCTGCCAACGGGACTGACTGCCACAGGTCTCAGCGGTACTGGCTGGAATTGCACTCTGAGCCCGGTCAGCTGCGGCCGCAGCGATGGGCTGGCCTCCGGTGGCAGCTACCCTGCCATCACGTTGACGGCGAGCGTCGCTGCCAACGCGGCGAGTTCGATCACCAACACCGCCACGGTGTCCGGCGGCGGCGAGGTCAACACATCCAACGACACTGCTACCGATCCGACCACGGTTAACGCTGTGGTTGCGCCACCGGAAGCGCCGCAATCCGGGACTTATTACGTTTCGCCTACGGGATCCGATTCGAACCCGGGCTCCAGCAGCGCACCATTCAAGACGATCCAGCGGGCCGCCAATCTTGTGAATCCGGGCGATACCGTCATCGTGCGCGATGGGACCTATAGCAATGCGGCCGCGACCGGAGTCGGCAGCAAGCTCATCACCATGTCTCGCGGCGGAACGGCCAGCAGTTGGGTTACGTTCATGGCCGAGCATACGTGGGGAGCCGTGATCGACGGCCTGAGTAATACAACGGCCGAAGGATGGTCTTTTGGGGCCAGCTACATTCGCGTACAGGGCTTCGAGGTGAAGGGCTTCAGCGATGACGCCTTCAGCAACTACGGCGGGGGACAGCATCTGGATATCGTCGGCAATCACATCCACGACATGGGGAGATATTGCACCACGACCGGAATCGGCCGGGATGGCATCTATCTCAGCAGCTCTAACGTCACCGTCGAGCAGAACGTGATCCACGACATCGGAAGGTACGCTCCGGGTGAGAACGGCTGTTCGAACAGCGCCTATTACCAGACGAACGACCATGCGATTTACGTTTCCGGTGCGAACAATGTCATGATTCGAAACAACGTTTTCTACCGGAATGTACGTGGCTGGAGCATCCAGGTCTACCCCAACGCAGTCGACAACCTTTCGATCTTGAACAACACCTTCGCGTTTCCAAACCCCTGGGAACCGGGCCATATCATCGTTGCGGCGCCGGTCACAAACTCCCGGATCGACAACAACGTCTTCTATCAGCCGACCACCGCCGGCGTCCATTTTTACACCACCAGCGGATTTTCGAATCTGACCCTCAGCAATAACATTACGCATCAGGGGACGATCGCCGACGCAACGCCTGCAGGCGTGACCAAGTCGGCCAATAAAGACAATACCGATCCGATGCTGGCAAATCCTTCTGGTTACGATTTCCGTCTGACCAGCGGCAGCCCAGCTATCGATACGGGCATGGCGCTTGCTGACGTTCCACAGGATTACGCCGGACTTGCGCGTCCTCAGGGTGCAGGGTACGACCTGGGAGCGTTCGAATTCGCTGGCAGCAGCGGCAGCAGCGGTGGAACTGGTGGAACGGGTGGAACCGGCGGCACCGGCGGCACCGGCGACACTGGGGGCTCGGGTGCTCCTCAGCCAGCTGACTTGACAATAGCGATGACCCATTCGGGCAGCTTCACCCAGGGCCAGACCGGCGGCACCTACACCATCTCGGTGAGTAACGCAGGGGCGGGGCCCACCGCAGGAATCGTGACCGTCACTGACGCGATGCCTTCGGGAATGACTACCGCAGATCTGAGAGGCAGCGGCTGGACTTGCTCGCTGTCGGGCGGCTGTACCCGCAACGATGTACTGGCCGCGGGTGGCAGCTATCCTCCGATCACTGTGACGGTGAGCGTAAGTGGGAAGGCATCGGGCTCGCTCACGAACACCGCGACGGTTTCCGGTGGCGGCGAGGTGAATACATCCAACGACACCGCTACCGACCCGACGACGGTGCAGGCATCCGGTCTCGGACGAAAAAACAAACACTAGGGAAAACTCCAACCGCACCCGCGGGACACGCCACTCGATGCTTGAAAAAGCCTCGGGTGGCGTTTTCTTTATTTTCCGAGCGTCTTTTCAGAGGCTTAGCTAACGTTCGCGACAGCGAGGGCTCTCTTGGTCTTTTCCTGCAGCGCCTGCCGCAGCACAAAGTTGCTGGGGTTGTAATCCGGCACCATTTCTTTTAACGCGAGCACTACGGCCGCTGGGTTGCGTGCTTCCGCGTGCTGCCGCAAGTCATCCAAACTTCGGCCCGTCCGCTCTATCGAGACTTCGCGGCTGGAGAAAACGCGGATTTGAGCATGCGGCGTCGGCACCGTATTTTCCTCCAGAGCGCTAAGCTCCTCGTACAGTTTTTCGCCGGGACGGATGCCAGAAAACTCAATTCGGATATCTTCATCCGGTTTCAGGCCACTGAGCAAAATCATCTTTCGGGCCAGATCCACGATCCGAACCGGTTCGCCCATGTCCAGGACGAAAATCTCGCCACCTCGACCCATGGTCGCGGCCTGCAGTACCAGTTGGGCTGCCTCCGGAATCGTCATGAAGAAACGCTGCATTTCCGGGTGCGTTACTGTAACCGGCCCCCCCGCCGCGATCTGATGTTTGAACAGCGGAATCACGCTGCCGTTCGATCCAAGGACATTGCCGAAGCGGACTGCGGCGAACTTGGTGCTTGAGCCATGTCCGGCCGCCAGGCACGTGAGCTCGGCGAGCCTCTTGGTGGCGCCCATCACATTCGTAGGCCGAACGGCCTTATCGGAGCTGACCAGCACAAAATCATCTGCCCCGAAAGCCGTAGCTGCCCGGGCCACGTTGGCCGTCCCGAAGACGTTATTCTCCACGGCCTCGAACAGATGCGCCTCCATCATCGGCACGTGCTTGTAGGCCGCGGCATGGTAAACAGATTCCGGCTGACGATCGCGAAAGACCTCCTCCAGACGACGAAAGTTTTGGACGCTACCGACCTCCGGGTAGAATTCACAGTTGGGAAAGCGCTCCCGCATCTCCTGATCGATCTGGTAAAGCGCTGTCTCCGCCTGGTCGAACCCAACCAAAGCGCGTGGCGCATAACGCGCGATTTGACGGCATAGTTCGCTTCCAATCGAGCCACCTGCGCCGGTCACCAGGACGACCCTATCCGCAAGGCGTTCGCGTATGGCGCTCTCTTCCAGCAACACCGGCTTCCGGCCCAGGAGGTCCTCGAGGCGGACGTCGCGAATTTGGTCGACCAGCACGCGGTGCTCGATAAGTTCGGCCAGCGCCGGTACCTTCCTTGCGGCTACGCGTGCCGCCTGGCACTGCTCGAGAATTGTTGTGACTTGATTGCCGGTTGCAGTCGGCAAAGCCATCAGCACTTCGTCTACTCGATGCTTCCGAACGATCTCGGGCAACTGCTGATGCCTGCCAAGGACGCGAACGCCATGGATACGCAGGTTGCTTTTCTGTGGATCGTCGTCCAGAAAACCCGCCACCGTATAGCCCAGCTGCGGGTTGGCGACGATCTCTCTGAGCAGGGTCACGCCAGCCTTGCCTGCCCCGTAGATGACGACTCGCTGGCTGGCGCGAGACGGCCCCGCGTCGCCACGGCGCTCGAATAGGACGCGCACTACGCCGCGCGCCGCCACCATGAGCGTCAGGCAGAGCAGGAGATCGATGATATGAACAGAGCGGGGAAATTGCCGGCCAATTGTCAAACGCAGCGCGACGGTCGCCGCGGCCGAACCCGCCAAATTGGCCATGGCCATCCGCACCAGCTCGGGGAATCCCATGTAGCGCCACGCCAAGTCCCTTAATCCGAAGGCGCGGAATACGGCAAGCTTCACTCCCAGCAGCACCGGGAGCGCGGACAGAAGCATCTTGGTATTGACCGGATCGAGTGTAAATTCGAAGCGGAGCAGGAAGGCCGCCGCGAGCGCAGCAGCCGCCAGAAAGGCGTGCATCGCCTCGGTGATCCAGCGCCGATACTCCAGAAAAATACGTTCCAGGCGTGCACAGTTCGCGTTGGGTATCATATTGCGATCGGATTCTGAGAAGATGGGCGAAAGCGAAAACGAAAGTATGTGTCGGCCAACTGCCGCGTCGGAAACCCGTTTAGGGGAAGCCCGCCGTTTTTAGTGGCTGTGGCTTGACTGTGAGCTGTGCGACGTGGCGATAACGGCTGAGCAGTCCGTAACTTTTGCCAGCAAGAATTCCGAGCCCGGCCCCGTAGATTCCTTTTCTGGGGATTGCCATACTCGCATCCGCTAGCTGGGTGTGCGGGTTCACAGCAAAGGCGATCTCGAATCCCGCGCGTTTGACTGCCGACGCAACCGCATCATTGTAATCGCCCGACGGGTACGCAAATGTCGAGACTGCCCGGCCGCAGATTCTATCGAGCGTGGCCTTCGATCCGATGGTCTCTGCTGCCAACTGACTTGTCGTACACGCCGTCAGGTACGGGTGATTGCAAGTATGGGAGCCGATAACAATCAGACGGCTCTTCGAGACCGCGGCTACTTCCGTTTCAGACATGCCGCGAAGCTCGTCTTCGATAATTTCAGGCTCTACAAAAGTTTCCACGGGGTATCGGGACAGGTCCTGGTAGATCCCCTCCATTGAGGCCGCGCGTGTCTCGCGCATGAAGGCCCACAGAGCCTGTAGCCGTGCAGCGGGCGATCCCAGTTTCCAAGTTCGTCCCAGGAGCCGAATTCTATTGCCGGGCCACAGCGTAAACAACGCCCTGGCATGGATGAACCATAAATACCGGCCGGGTTCGAGATGTCGCGTGCTTACAAAAAACACAGCGGCCATCTGAAGCTCCTCCAGTATGGGGCGGGCGATTGTCGCGTTATTAGCGAATCCGTCATCGAAAGTGAGCAGCATCGCGGGCTTCCCGTTGCCGGCAGCGGATTCAGATTCCTGTTCAAAATCGTTGGAATGAATAATGCGGAAATGTTGTTTCAAGTACCGCATATGGCTGCTGAAGCCTTCGCGGTCCACGCCTTGATTCCCGATAGCGGAAACCTTTCGTCGGAGTATGCCGTGGTACATCAGCACGACAGGGTTTGGACGCGGGTGGAACCTCCTTAAGACGCCGGCGCGGTCGGCGATTCGCAGTCCTCGATCCGCTGCCCACCGTAAAAACCCGCTCATATCAGTCATAGGTAAGCGACCCTCACTATCGTGAGGCCCGAGAGTTTTCGGCGCTCATTTTCTTCTGCATGAGGCCGAGACGATGGGTACAAAATACTTTTATTGAGGAAGCCATCTGATATGCGAGAGGAGAAATCCCGCCTAGGATCCTGCCGAGCGGCGGCGCTACCGTCACCCGCTCCATGTGAACATCAAAACCAGGAAAGAGATGCACAAGTTCCTTTTTTCTTATGCCTCGCACATCGGGATTTCGTGGATTGTCTAGGACGTAGTCGTACCAGAGCAACCAGCCACGCGGCTTTAACACCCGCTGAATCTCCGACGCGACAGCCGTTTTCATGGCGTCGTCGAGAATAGAGGTGAATACAGTAACTTGAGCGGCCAGGTCGAATGTCTCGTCTTCGAAGTTGAGCTTGGACGCATCTCCGCACTCTAGGTGGACTCCTTGCGGACACAACTCCCGCGCTTTCTCGATTCTCTCGGGCAAGAGGTCGGTTCCGAAGAGATTCTCGGGGTGTGCCCCCCACTGGATGAATTGCCTGAGCCAATAACCGGTTCCACAACCAACCTCCAGGATCCGTTTCGTGCTTAGATCCGGACCGAGGTGAGCTGCTATTAGGAATTGCATCCGCCGATGAACCTCCTCAATCCGGAGGATGTTGCCCGGCTCAGAGAGCGAATATCGTCTTTGCAGCCCAGACTGCTCGCGGCGTGAGTAGGCACTTCTGATTCGGGAGATTTCGACGTCGTTGGTTCTCGCGGTCATCTCAGTTAAGCGCTAGCATCAGGCGCCAGCGCGGGCTACCTGTGCAGCTTGTTCACGGGATCCAGCGGGTAAGAGCAGATCTTCAAACTGTTTTGCGGTCTTGCTTCTGGAATAGTGATCCGCAACATAGCGTCGTCCATTCTCGCCTAAGGATTTCCTCAATCCTGGGTCCCGGTAAAGCTCGAGCACCGCTTGCGCCATGCTGTTGGAATTCTCAGGTTCAACGAAGAATCCCCCGCGAGATTTCTCGATGATTTCACGGGCCTCGCCGTCGACAGAACAGATCACAGGAAGCGCCGCACCCATGGCTTCGAACAATTTTGAAGGGATGGCTCCTTTGAAGAGAGCATGCCGCTTCAGCGGCACCAGGGCAACGTCGAAGGCGCCGAGCACCTGCGGCATCCAGGCGGCGGGTTGAGCCGGGTAGAACCGAATATTTCGTAAACCCGCTGCTTGAGCTAATTCTTTCAGGCGCGCTGTTTCCGGTCCGTCCCCGATGAGTGCAATCAGGATGTCGGGGAACGCAGCGAGAAGTTTAGCGGAATCGATGACAGTATCGAGGCCCTGGGCCAATCCGAAGAGTCCTGCGTAACCGACAACGAAGTGGCCGTTCAAATCAAACGATTCCCGAATCCCTTGTCCTACGCCCGAGCCATGGGTTTCAGTCGTGAAGACTGCGGTATCCACTCCGTTGGGTATGAGGGTGACGGACTTGCCCACGCAACGTGAACGAATGCTGGCCACAATCCCTTTCGTCTGCCCTGTAATCACGTCCGCCTTGCGGTAAAGAAATTCCTCCAACCGTGTCGCGACTTGAATCAGCCGGCGGTTTTCAAGAACACCAAGGGCTACCGCGGATTCCGGCCAGAGATCGGAAATGTTGAGTGCGAACCGGGCTCTCTTGAGCCGGCTGATGAGAAAGCCGGTGAGACCCAGGGGAAGTGGTGGTGACTCTACGATGACGACATCCTGCCGTCCCACTTTGACGATCCCCGCGAGCAGCGCCAGCGTTGAAAAGGAACAATAGCTGAAGACACGCCGGAGAAAACCCTTACTCTTAGTCGCATAAAGCCAGGTTCGAATAATTCGCACGCCACGATCGTCGTCTTCCATCAGGAGACGTCCGCGGTATCCCTCGTAGATTCTCCCGACAGGATAATTGGGAAAAGCAGTAAGCACGGTAACGGTGTGTCCTGCGCTGGCCAACCATCGAGCCAGGTAAGAAAGCCGGTTTTGCGCAGCGCCGGTTTCTGGAGGATAGAACTGTGACAGCAGAAGAATGCGCATATGGTTTAAGCGGCCAGGAGACTGTCGACGATAAGTTCGGAGGCGTGTCCGTCGCCGAAAGGAAGATCCACTTGTTCGAATCCAGATGCGGGCTCGCCAATTGCCTGTAGCAACTCGCTGCGATCGGTACCCACCAGCCGGTTCGCTCCGAGTGTGACGGTTTCAGGCCACTCTGTCTCCCTGCGCAAGGTAACGCAAGGAACCTTTAGGTAGAACGCTTCTTTCTGCACACCGCCAGAGTCGGTGATTATCTTGCGCGCATACTTACCCGCCGCGAGCAGTTCCAGATAGCCTAGAGGCGGCACGATGCGGATATTTCCATTGTGCAGAGCCCCCTCGCCTGCCAAGAGTTGCCGCGTTCGGGGATGCATAGGAAATAGCACGGGCAGATCGAGACTCTCGACGATCTGCAAAATATTGCGGACTTGCTCGGGCTGGGTGGTGTTTTCAGCCCGATGCACAGTTAGAAGGTAGTATTGATTGGACTGCAGTTCCAGGCGCTCGAGCGTGGCCGGAGCCAGGGCTTCGGCATTGGCGAAGTTGGCCAAGAAGGTGTCGTACATCACGTCACCAACGAACTCTACAATTCGGTTTCGAGGATCCTGAGGTCCGCCAATGCCCTCCTTCCTTAGATTCTCGACAGCGCACCTGGAAGCGGTGAACAGGAGTTGGCTCAAGTGGTCCGTCAACACCCGGTTCTGCTCTTCGGGCATGCGGCCGTTGTAACTTCGACAACCCGCTTCGACGTGGGCGACAGCCATCCCGAGCCGCGCGGCCGCTAGTGCGCCCGCCAACGTCGAATTCGTGTCACCGTAGACGATTACCCAGTCCGGGTTTTCCTCTGCAAGGATCGGCTCCAGACGCTCCAACATGCGCGCCAGTTGCTCCTGATGCGATCCCGACCCGACGCCCAAGTTGTAGTCCGGTGCTGGAAGGCCGAGTTGCTGAAAAATGAGACCGGCCATCTCGTGATCGTAGTGCTGGCCTGTATTGATGACGCGATGATCTACCAGACGTGCCCCTCCGGTCTGGTTGCAGGCCTGGATCGCCTTGCCAACCGGCGACACCTTAATGAATTGCGGCCTGGCGCCGACAATGCTGATCCACTTCGCGTTCGTAGCGGGAGCCGGCACAGAGTCACACTCGTGAACTTGCGAAGTTCTCTCTGGACGAAGCGTACAGGCGATCTGCGTATCGGGCCAGGGCAGCGCTGGGAATCCACCCACCTATCGAGGCTCGTGACGCCATGACCAGCAGCATCCATGCCAGCCAAAAATACAGTTCCCAGAGGATATCGACAAAGAAAGCGCAGGTTAGGAGGCCCCAGCAGGCAGCTTCGTATGAGATTAGTCGTGATCGCGCTGGTTCGTGGAAGGCTGTGCGAAGGAGCCTCGCTGATAAGAAAAAATGGTCGAATATGACACACAGGAGCAGAGCCAGTCCGATGGCGCCCAGGTCAACCGCGGTCCCGAGGTAAATGTTATGAGATCCCTTAGGACCAGGGAAAGCATCAATGTAAACATAGCGGTACTCGGTGGTTGCATCTGGAAAACCATCAAGTCCCACACCAAGGACGGCGTGATGTTTGAAGGCCTGCAAACCGGCGGTCCATATATCAAGACGCCCGGCGCCACGATCTTCAAAAGTTTCCTCGAGTCTGCCGGCAAAAGCCCTGGGTTTCGCTATCGCCATCCCGGCAATGACCGCACCTATGATGGTCAAGGGCAGAATCACCCGCCAGCTCGATCGAGATCGCCACAGGTAGATCAGGAAGACCACGCATACGGCAACCAGCGCGCCGCGCGACATTGTGGCAAAGACGCAGGCGGTAATCAGCGCGACCGCTGCCAGGGAAATAAGTCGGCCCATCCAACTTCGAGTTGACAGCAAAACTCCGGTCGCCAGTGACAGCGATAGGATGAGACTGGCTGCCAGGATGTTGGGATCGGTGACCGTCCCGCGTAGAATTAGCGTGGCTCGGCTGCCGGTGGCTGCCGCGGCCAGAGCCTCTTGAAGATCCGACGGGATCCAAATCTGGCCTTGAGAGTACTCATACAAAGCAATACCGGATGCGGCGCACCCGCCCAAGATCGCCAGCCAGCCGACGCGCGCAAGTTCCTGTTCACTTGCGTGAAAGGATACGGCAACAAGATAGAGGACCAACAATAGCACCAGCACCGGCCACCGAAAAGTGGTGGTTTGGAGGTTGAGTGCCCACCCGGAACTCAAGACTGCCCACAGCACGAACAGAATCCACCACAGGGCGGGTCGAGGGGGAAGCACAAATCCGCGGCGGCTCATAAGGCCGGTCAGAAGAAGAGTGGCGCACGCAGCCGCGGCCGCGAACCATGCGACGTGAAGATGAATTGGGCCCACTTGTCCCGCGATCAAGACTGCGTCGAAGGGAAGCAGGAACGCATAGATCCCCAAAGCAGTCTCCACAGGCCAGCGGACTGCGAAGAGCGCCACCGCGGAAACGAGGCTGGCAATTAAGAGAAAGGACTCCATGAAAAGGTCGGATCTTCACTCCGTGCTGAAGCCGGGGCGTTTCACGCTGTTGCTTCTTGAACTGCCGGTTGGCCTGTGGCCAATCCTTCGGAAGTTCGTCCATCCATCAATCTATCTGGATGGAACGTCAACAGCCCTGCTTCCAGGTGGTAGCCGTTCCCACAGCTTTCGCAAGTGGCTTCGTCACCATAAAGCTTGAGGCGCACGCCACACTGGCACATCCAGCCAGCTTGCCTTGCAGGCACGCCCATCATCAGCGCGTACGCCGGCACGTCGGTAGTCACCACGGCTCCTGCGGCCACAAAAGCGTACTCTCCAACAGTGACGCCGCATACGATAGTGGAGTTAGCTCCCAGGCTCGCGCCCCGCTTAACGTGCGTGCGCTGATACTCGTTCTTCCGAACGATGTGGCTACGAGGATTGATGACGTTCGTGAAAACCATGGACGGTCCACAGAATACGTCATCTTCAAGTTCGACGCCGTCATAAATCGACACGTTGTTCTGGATTTTGACGTTGTTTCCGATGCGGACTCCTGGAGCAACATGGACGTTTTGGCCCAGGATGCAATGCTTGCCTATCCGGCTGCCCTGCATGACATGCGAGAAGTGCCAGATCCTCGTACCGTCGCCGATTTCGCAAGGCTGGTCCACCGCCGCAGTCGGATGGATAGAATGCTTGGGCTCGCGGGCTATGAGCGGAACTGGCTTTCCGGAAACCTGCGAAGACTTGTCGCACGCCTCTAGAATTCGCAAGACGCGTACGCCACTCTCACCGTCGGTGCAAGGTGTTCTTCTGTCGCGCACGCAGTCTAGAAAGTGCTGGCATTCCACGAGCAAGGGTTCGTCGCCAGGGATTGGGACAACCTCCCCGTCGGTCTTATGCGCCACTGGCACACGATCCACCCAATCGATATGGTGCGGGTAGACGAGCAGTTTGCGCTCCTTCTCCGTATCGTCAAACACGGCCATTTTGTTACTGCCAACGATGACTAGCTTTTGTTCCTTAAAAGGATGCAACCAGCTGACGAAGATGTGCGCCTCAACGCCGCTGGCAAACTCTAGTGTGCTCAAAGTGACGTCGGCAATCCGGGGATTCAGATAACAGGCGCCGTGGGCGCCCACTGCCGTCGGATCTTCCTCCAGCAGGTACAGGATGGCGGAAATATCGTGAGGCGCAAAACTCCAAAGGATGCTTTCCTCGGTCCGGAGTTTGCCCAAGTTGAGCCGAGATGAATAGATGTACTGAACCTTGCCCAATTCCCCGCTGCGGAGCATCCGCTTCAGTTCCCGGATCGCGGGATGGTACAACAGCAGGTGGCCGACCATCAAAATCCTTTTGTGCAGGCGGGCCAGACCAACCAGTTCCTGACCCTCCTCTGCATGGAGCGCGATGGGTTTTTCCACGAAGACGTCTTTTCCGGCGAGCAGGGCCTTCTTGGCTAGCTCGTAGTGCTGAGCTGCCGGGGCGGCGATGACAATCCCGTGGATCTCTGGGATTTCCAGCAGCTCGTCGAAACTACCGAGGGCCGAAACACCGTAGCGTTCCGCAGTCTTTCGCATGCGATCCGGATCCACGTCACAAACTGCCCGGAGGCTTCCTAGATTGTGGAAATTGCGTATGAGATTCTGGCCCCAGTAGCCACAACCCACCACTGCGACATTAGGCCTCTGATCGGTCATACGATAAGCTCCTGACTTCGCTATTTTCAGCATGAAAGGCGGCGATCGACTCCACCGCAGCTACCTGACGCTCGTTTCCAAGTTCTGGATAGATGGGCAGCGCAAGGACCTGCTGGCTGGCCTCTTCGGCCATCGCCAGATCACCGGGTTTATAACCCAGCGAGGAGAACGCCCGCTGCAAGTGCAGGGGAGAGGGATAGTAGACTTCCGTTGGGATACCAGCTTGCTGCAGATGCTCACGCAATCGATCACGCTCCTGAGTGCGGATCACAAACTGGTTGTACACATGCTCGCTGCCTGCCGAAACGAAAGGCAGTTCAATGCAATCGGTCAAGCCATAGTCAGCAAACAGAGTCCGGTATATTCCGGCATTGCGTTGGCGGGCGGCGGTCCATTCTCCGAGCCGCATCAGTTTCACTCTCAAGATCGCGGCTTGCAGCGCATCCAGCCGGCTGTTGATTCCCAGTAGATCGTACTGATATTTCTTGCGGCTACCATGAACCCGCAGTGTCCGTATGAGATCGGCAAGTCCGGAATCGTTGGTGGTGACCATCCCACCGTCGCCGGCCCCGCCAAGATTTTTCGAAGGGAAAAAACTGAAGCAGCCAATTGTGCCGATACTTCCGACAGTCTTTCCCTGGTACCGGGCACAGACCGCTTGGGCCGCATCTTCGATCACCCACAACTTGTGACGGTCTGCGATTTCCAGGATTGCTCCCATGTTCGCCGGCAATCCGAACAGGTGCACGGGCATGATTGCTCGCGTTCGCGGGGTGATGGCGTTCTTTATGCGATATGGATCGATGTTATAAGTGTCCGGCTCAATGTCCACGAACACCGGACGGGCGCCCAGCCGCGCGATGGACCCCGCGGTAGCGACAAACGTGAAAGGAGTCGTGATCACTTCGTCGCCGGGTCGAATCTGAAGTGCCATCAGGGCCAATAGGAGGGCGTCGGATCCTGACGCACATCCAATGGCTTGGCGGCAGTCGACCATCCGCGCGAAGTCCTGTTCGAGGCATTCCACTTCAGGGCCGAGAATGCAGTGCTGGCTCTCCAAGACTCTGGTGACAGCTTCGATGAGTTCCGGCCGCAGATTGTTGTACTGGGCTTTCAGGTCAAGAAATGGGAACTGAGTGTTAGGCATGGTGAATTGTTCTTTGAACCTCCTAGCTTCAAAGGAACTGATGGAGACGGATTACGCCGGCGAGGCGCCTTGGGACAGAGCGGTTCGGTACACGCAAATAGTTTGCTGCGCCACGGTTGAACAGGATACGTCCCGGATTTTGGTGTATCCGTTCGACCGCTGCCCGCTAATAAGAATCTCAGTGATTGCCCTGGCGAGGTCTTCCGGATTCCTCTCTACGATGCGTGAGGGACACACGCCCTCGAGCCGCTGAGAGACATCTCCCACGTCGACAGATACTACAGGAAGGCTACAGGCCAAAGCTTCCTGAACGACGGTCGGGGAGCCTTCCGAATCGCTGGTCAAGAGAAGGCAGTCCGCCGCATTCATCATGGTCGGAATGATCCCGGGCGAAACATCGCCATTGAGCACCACAAATCTCATATCTCCGCACGTCCGCCGGACACAGTCGATAGCGGCTTGCGCGAGGTCCAAGCGTTTGACCGCCGGATTGCCGCCGGCGTTGAAGAGAACGACCGGTTCGAGGCTTCCCCATCCGAGTTCCGCTCGGGCTTCGTCTCGTGGACGGGGATAGAAGATTCCGGTATCCACCGCGCTTGGGATCACAACTGCATGACGCCTTCGGAGCCACAGCTTGCGTTTGAGCTGTTCGCTCACGCAGATGATCTGGCTTGCCTTTAAGGCCGCCATCTGGGATAGCATCCGGCCGGCGAAGGAACGCGCCCAGGGCGCTGCAGGAGCATGATTTAAGTCACTCCCCCGATACGTAACTACGAGAGGCAGGCGAGCGCCCATTGCTGCGAAGAAGGCCGTCATCGTGCCGTATTGCGCGTGAAGGAGATCAGGGCGAAAGCGCCGAATCGTTTGGCGCAAGCGTTGCCACTCTTGGGCTAAAACCCAGGGTGAGGTTCTGGAGCGCAGCAAAAAGGTCTCACAAACAAGGCCGGCGCTCTCGAGAGAAGCTACCTGCCTATGGGCAAAGATCATGGACGCCTTTGACGATGACACGGGAATAACAAAGAGGACCCGCATTGGTCAGCGCGAAGATTCTCTTAGAACCGTTCGGGGGGCACGGGAGTTTTCCATCTTCGATCGCAGATATACCTCCGGCGCGTCACTTACATCTGCAAGGCCGTACACGAGTCATAGTGCAAAGCACAGGCCAAACAG
>Ga0105238_10003434_pt1 | contig 15786 bp, 8 predicted proteins | sample KBSC34metaG_FD_81526 | JGI IMG/M metagenome (GOLD analysis project Ga0105238, IMG submission 81526) | Corn rhizosphere microbial communities from Kellogg Biological Station, Michigan, USA - KBS C3-4 metaG | ecosystem: Host-associated > Plants > Roots > Rhizosphere > Soil | place: Michigan, USA... | reverse complement strand
GTCACCTTCTCCCCCGGCCCCAGGAAGTGCGGCTGCCGCGCCCACGGCCGCGGATCGACCTGTTCGGTCCGGACCGCCGCGGCCCGCACGTACCAGCTGCCGGCCGGCACACCCCGCAGGGTGTACGTCCCCGAACCGTCCAGGACCAGGTCGCAGGAGACCGGTGAGCCCTCGATCACCGGGCTGGCGAACAGGCCCACGTAGGTCCGGGTGACCGCGTCGCTGTCCGGGACCGCCACCGACCCGGTCACCTCCCCGGTCCAGCCGCCGGGTGCCGGCGGCGCCATGTCGGTCAGGGTGTGCCCGCCGGCCTGCGACTTCGCCCGGTACCGCGCGGGCGAGGCCCCGACACTGCGGCTGAAGCGGCTGGTGAAGGTGCCCAGGCTGGTGTAGCCGACCAGGTAGGCGACCTCCGTCACGCTCAACGAGGTCTGGAGCAGCAGATGCTTGGCCTTCAGCAGCCGGATGGCGGACAGGAACCGCCCGGGCGAGGTCCCGGTCAGGGACCGGAAGACCCGGGAGAAGTGGAACTTGCTCATGATCGCGGAGTCGGCGATGTCGTCCACCGACAGGGGCTCGCTGTACCGATTCCACATCGTGGCTATGGATTGCTCGATCGCTAGCTGTCTGAGGTCCACCGTCTCAAGTCTCCTGTGCTCCGTGCCAGGCGAGAACTCGTATCAGGGCACCGCCCGAGGCCCCGACGGCTCCGCTCGGGCGATCCACCCCCACACCGGCGCCGCCCTCGGCGGCCGGTCCCCCGACTGACGGCCCCGGCCCGTGAGGGCGGACCGCCGACGCACCAACGGATCGAAGCCGCCGCGTGTGGCGACGGCTCCCGGATGGTCTGGCGACCATGGGTGGGCGAGCGAGATGCCGCCCCGGCTTGCGAACTCATGGAACCCCCTCCTTCGTCGGCCTCCCCGGGGACCGGGCGCCACCCGCCCCGGAGACGCCGGCGGAGCCCGAGCGGCCATCACGGCCTACCGGAAGGGCCCGGGCATCGCGCATGATCCGGGCTTTCCAGGCATTCTCGAGCAAGACTCCGCCCACGCTTCTGAGTATCATTGCCCTGACGAATAGGCGACTTCTCCGCTCTTGCCCACCTGACGAACCGCACACTCCTCGGTGCCGTGCGTCACCGCCGATTTCTTTGTCAGCCTGCTGTATTCATCTCAGCTGATGCGGCGTCCGGCCGGCCCGGGTTCGCCCGGCACCGGCGACGCGGGGCGACGGCCCCGCCGGCCCGGTCCGCGCCATTCGCGGGACCGGTGGGGAATGAGAAGGTGAATCAAGGTCTCTCCGGGCTCGAACAATGCGCCCCGCGAATCCCGTAGATGATGGACATCGCAGCTTTGGCGGCGATATTCGGGCCTCGGCGAAGTGCCGCACAACGATCGCCGACGGCTTTCGGTCCGAACTATCTTCTCGGCATTTCTCTATGACGCTTCCATGGGCTGCGCCGCCGGTCTTCGGGCCTTGTCCGCCAAGACAAACCGCCGCGGGATCGCCGCTGCCCGCACCGGCCTGGCCACCGTCTCCCGCCCGCGGCAGTGCCGCGCTTCCATCGCTCGGGCGGTCCGCAATCGTGCGTGCATCTGCACGGGATCCGGTCGGCCCGAATGCACGCCTGACCGCACTTTCGCCATCGCGCCGGGCCGGCATTGCCATTGCCCCGCCAACGCATGTTTCGAAGAAGCCACGCCCGGCTTTCCCTATCTAGCATTGGCTTCACTCGGGGGCCGTGCCGGGCTCCCGGGAGATCAGGGCCCTGTCCGCGGTGGGCCCCCTCCTCGTAGACAGGGCCCTGATCCGCCTTGCCGCCACGGCCTTCTCGGCCCTCGTGCCCGTTCGGGCACCCTCGGCACCCCTTCGGCTCCTTCTTCGGGCCGCTCCGGCGCATGTCCGGATCAGCAAGCTCCGAGTAGTCGCAGCGTCCGACGGACGGCGACCATGCTACGGAAAGCGGGACAAACCCGAAGACACTCCGCCGACAGGGGATCCCTATGACCGGCATATGGGCGGCGTCGCGGCGCCGCATTCTGACACCCGGCACCTCACAGACGAAGCTGGCACGCCGTGGCTTCCACGAGAAGAGTCCCGAAGCCACCGAGCAGCTCGAAGCCGCCGGCGCCATGTTCCTGGCCGGATACGCCCACGCCGCCGAGGCCAAGCAGGCCTGGGCGGCCGAGACGGGGCTGCAGACGGTGCCGCGGGCGTACCGCGGTTTCGCGTACGAAGGCGCCGGCATGGGCTTCGCGGTGCGGGACGCCATCGGGCCCCGCCGCCGGCACATGACCGCCGACCTCATCGACGGCCGGGGCGCGGACCACATCTACATGATCTATGTGGGCGTGGGGTGGGCGCTGGGACGGCTGCCGCGCGCGCTGTGGGGCCGGATGACCGACAGCCTGCCCGATCCGGTGCTGCGCTGGCTGGTCCTGGACGGGTACGGCTTCCACCAGGCGTACTTCCACACCGAGAAGTACGTGAACCGGCAGTTCACCCCGACCGACTTCCCGTGGCCGCAGGAGGGTCCGGCGGCCTACGCCAACCGGGTCATCGACCAGGGCATCGGGCGGGCCATGTGGTTCGTGCACGGCGCCGACCCGAACCTGCTGGCCGACACCATCGACTCCTTCCCGGAGGCCCGGCGGGCCGACCTGTACTCGGGCTCCGCTTTGGCCGTCACCTACGCCGGCGGCCTGGACGAGACCGAGCTGGCGACGTTCAAACAGCGCGCCGGACGGTACGCGGGGCAGGTCGCGCAAGCCAGCGCGTTCGCCGCCACCGCGCGGGTCCGCGCCGGGAACGTCATCTCGCACACCGGCCTGGCCACCGAGGTGCTGTGCGGCGCCACTCCCGAGGAGGCGGCGCAGGTGGCCCTGGCGGCGTTCCCCGATCCGATGGAGCGCACCGCGTCCGGCGAGCCGGCGTTCGAGGTGTGGCGGCAGCGGATCGGGGCGGCGCTCGGCGTGCCGTCGACGACGTAGCGCCCCGGCGAGCGATGCCCTGCCTCCGCGGCGCTCGCCGCGAGCACACAGCGAAGCGCCCGGCTGGTCTTCAGACCAGCCGGGCGCTTCCTTACGGGGATGTCAGGCAGCTGCCGGCAGTGAGGAACTGCCCGCGGCGACCGCCTTGGCCTGCAGGGCGGCGGCCTGCTGCTTCCGCTTCTGGTACCAGTGGGCGCCCCACCAGCCCAGACCGCGTGCCGCGCACACGATCGCGGTGGCGAAGAACAGCGTGTACACGACGTTCAGCTCCATCAGGATTCCGTACGTGAAGGCGACCGATCCGCCGAACATGAACTGGGCCCGGCCCTTGGACGGCGTGGTGCCGGGGTCGGAGATCATGTAGTTGCTGAACAGGACGAACGGCACGCCGGTCATCACGCCCAGGGCCGAGAACAGCGACACGTGCCAGATCCAGTGGCGCAGGAACGCCTGGATCGCGAACCCGCCGAGCCAGCCGACGATCAGCGCCGTGCGCTTGGTCAGCGCGGTGTTGAGCACCGTGCCGGCGGTGGCGATGATCAGGGCGATCATGATCCGGAAGTACGTGTTCGCGTTCTCGGTGAACTCGTACGGCTGCGCCACCGCCACCCACTGGCTGAACACCAGCAGCGTGACCGAGATGCCGAAGTTCGACGGGTTCATGTAGTGCCGCATCCGGCCGGCGATCGGGGCCTGCAGGATGTACTTGCCGCTGACCCCGACGATCACCCCGAAGATCACCGGGCCGATGTTGTCGTTGGTGTAGATCAGCATGTTGACGGCCAGTGCGGTGATGTGCGCCGGCAGCAGGAACTCGTACACGCCGCGCATGCCGCGGCCCCGGTAGCGGGGCGTCTGGCGGTTCGCCCAGCCCTGGATGGTCGCCAGGGTGAGCTCGGTGGTGTAGGCGGTCAGGACCGCGATGATCGGGAAGATCCAGGCCTGCTCGAAGCCGAGCAGGGTGTAGCCGAAGGTGTTGAAGATGCTGATCGAGATCGCGAAGTTGCGCAGTGCGATGTAGTGGACGTCTTTGGGCTTGGCCACCGGGGCGGCGGACGCCTGCCCCACCGGGTGCGGTCCGGGCGCGCCGGCCGCTCGCTGGTCGGAGACTGTGGCGGTCATGACTGCGGGATCTCCTTGATGGTGTCGGTCAGCATCAGGTTGTGAGTGCCGGTGGTGAGCTTGATGTCCTGCGAGTGCAGGGCGCCGCTGGTGTCGTGCCACTGGACCGTGACGGTTTGCGGGCCCATGTCCATGCCCAGGCCGAAGCGGACCTGGAAGCTGCGGTAGCCGTCGTGGCCGCTGCCGCCGTCCAGCTGCGCGATCTGCGGCTTGCCGGGGGTGTGGATGGTGACGGTGGTCCCGTACGCCGGGCTGCCGATGCCCTCCAGGCCGGTGCTCGCCTGGCCGTCGGTGGACGGGCGGTACAGGTTCAGGGTCATCTGGTCGCCGACGTCCGCGGTGTTGGCGTAGAAGTCCGGCGCGCCCCACTGCCGGGCCACCGCGAAGTCCAGGTGGCCGCTGCCGGTGGTGTCGGCCAGCGCCATGCCGCGGCTCGGGGTGTTGTCGGTGAAGCCCAGGTTCTTGGCGATGTTGACGTACTTGCCCGAGGAGTTCTTGGCGAAGAACGCGAACGGCTGGTGGCCGGACACGTCGTCACCGGGCTGGAAGTTCGGCCACATCGCCGGGTTGGCCAGCAGGTCGTCGTTCATCGTGGCCATCTCCTGCATCCACGGCCAGCGGTTGATGGTGCCGTTGATGAAGCCCAGGGCCTGCACCACGTCCTGCTGTCCGTCGTTGAGGAAGTCGCCCATCTTCACGTCCCAGGCCCAGCCGCTCCAGGCCAGGCCGTCGGAGGCCGCGTCCTGGGTGAACGGCGCCACGCCCGAGGCGAGCTTGGCGGCCATCTCGGCGTTGGAGTTCGTGTCGTTCTTGAACTCGAAGTTGCTCTCCTCCAGGCCCCAGGGCTGCGTGATGTCGCTGACCATGAAGTCGAAGTGGCCCTTGCTGTCCATGTCGGCGAAGTCCACGCCCATGCCCTTGAACGAGCCGTTGCCCATCACGAAGGACTTGGGAGTCGTCGGCGAGCGGTCGCCGTAGGCCTCGGTGAACTTCAGGCGGTCCGGGGTGGAGACGTTGTAGAGCAGGTGGCCGTGCCCGAAGTCGTTGCCGTCGTACAGGTCGGCCTTGCCCGAGCCGGTCAGGTCCGCGGTGCCCAGGGCCAGCGTCCAGCCGGTGCTGTCGTGGAACGGGACGGCGTCCTTGTCCTCGACGTACTTCGCCGAGGGCATGTCCCCGCTGGTCGCGCCGGTCCAGCGCAGGAAGTGCAGACCGCCGCCGTTGTTGGCGCTGGACAGCGAGTTCGGCATGACCACGTTGTTCTGGCCGTGCACGTCCAGGATGCCGCTGTCCGGGAAGTAGTTCCCGATGACGATCGAGGGATGGCCGGTGCCGGTCAGGTCCGCGATCGCGACGGCGTCGGTGTTCCACTGCGGGCCGGTGTACTTGCCGTTGGTGTCGACACCGGTGACCAGCTCCTGCGGCTCATAAGCGTCCTGCGACACGGTGATCGCGCCGGCCTTGGGCAGGAACAGGATCGGGGTGCGGCCCCAGTAGTAGACCAGCAGGCCCATGCGGCCGTCGCCGGTGAAGTCGCCGGCCATGCAGCCGGTCGGGGCCATGGTGTCGTCGATCGGCAGCGGCGAGGGGTTCAGCACGAACGGCGTGAACCGGTCGGCCGCGGCGGCGGTCGGGGTGTAGGTGACGATGACGTCGTTGGTCCGGGTGTCGACGAGGCACATGCCGTCGGAGCGGCCGTGGCCGGTGAGGTCGTTGATCGCGACACTCGCGCCGACCGCCGACATCCAGGAGCGGACCTTGTAGTACGCCGGGTTCACCTGCCGGATGTCGTTCATCTTCTGCTCGTCATAGCCCGGCGGCATGGCGATCGGCATCTGTTTGAACGAGTATTTCGCAGCTGTCTGCGAAACCTCGCTGGCTTGGGCCGGGTTCCCCACCACCACGTAGACGGTGAGGAGAGCGAGTATGGCGGTTATCGCCGGAGCCAGCTTTCTCAATCTTCCACGCAGCACGGAAGCGCCCTCCAGGTCTCGGATTCCGATACCTGACAAACATGACGGGCCGTGCGGTGGAGCCGCTTCTCTAGCGTTGCCTGCCGTGGTTTGAGCTATTCACGGGGATATGCCGAAGACTGGGCAATCACCCCTCTTGCGCGCTATCCGGCGGCCGGTTCGGGCTCGGGTTCGGGCTCCAGTTCGGGCTGGGACGCCGCGGCGCGCTCGGCATCGGGATCGTCGTCGCCGACCGCGAGCCGCACCGCGTCGACGATCCCGACCGAGCTCCGCATGGACACCCGGGCCCGCTCCGCGTCGTCGCCGAGGCCGACGATCGTGGCGTGCACCTGTGCGTCGAAGCACGCGTCGGCGTCGTAGGGGGCGAACAGGTAGCCGCCGAGCTCCAGGGTCACCAGGCCGTGCAGCCCGGTCCAGAACTGGTGCGCCACCAGCTCCGGATCGCCCTCGGCGAACCGGCCGGCGGCCATGCACCGCCGCACCGAGGCGACCAGGATGTCCAGCACGTAGCGGCCGTGCAGCCGGTCGGCGTCGGTCAGGGAGAACCCCGCGATGTTCAGCACGCCCAGCATGACCTGGTACAGATCAGGGTTGCGATGCGCGTTCTCGCGGTAGAGCCGGCCGTGCGCGACGACGTCGGCCACCGGGTCGGCGGAGTCGCCGATCAGCACCATCTTGGTGTTCAGCCGGGCGAACCCCTCGTGCACGACACCCCGGACCACCTCGTCCATGCTGCCGAAATGGGTGTACACGGCCATCGTCGAGCTGCCCACCTCCTTGGCCAGGCGGCGGGTGCTCAGCCCGACCGACCCGTCCCGCGCGAGGATGCGAGCGGCGGCTTCCAACAGGGACTCGCGCAGATCGGTCTGCGCCCGGCGAGGACTCACCCTTGACATGCTCCATCACTCGCGGTGTTATGGGAAGAACGCTGTTATGTAACACCGATATGCCGCCGGTGGCGGACGGACGGCTGTCGGTTCCCCGGTATCACGCTCGGCACACGCTCACCAGGGGAGGTGAGCGGTGGCGTGCGTGGTGCGCGGCCCGAGCGGGCCCCTCCTAGAAGAGGTCTTCCCCGCCCGGGTCGTCCAGCCAGCAGAAGTCGGGTTCGCAGTCCTCGTCGTCGACCGCCCGCACCCCGGCGAACAGGTCGGCTTCGTAGCCGTCCTCCAGCACCATGCCCGGGACGCCCCGCAGCAGCTGGAAGTGCTCCATGCCGAACCCGCCGTCGGCGGCGGCGGCGAGCTTGAAGAACCAGCCGTCGGGCGCCATCTGGGACCGGTGCGCCCGCATGGCGGCGGTCTTGGCGTCCAGCCAGTCGCGGGCGTCGATCCGGGCCGTCACCATGGCGTCCGGGACGCTGAACGGGATCCGGATGTCGTCCTCCCGGCCTCCGTCGGCGAGCGCCTGCGCGAGCGCGACGAAGGGGTGGTCGCCGCCGGGGCCCAGGCGGCGGGCGACCGATCGCAGGATGCTGACGGGGACGACGGCCGCGTAGACCTTGGCGACGCTCCAGGGCCCGCCGTCCGCGGCGTCCGCGCCGTCGGCGTCCCCATCCGCCGGCTCGGCCGCGCGGTCGACGGCGGCCAGGCTCAGCTCGTGCGCGCGGATGTGGTCGGGGTGGCCGTAGCCGCCCCGCGAGTCGTAGGTGACCAGCACCTGCGGCCGCACCTCGCGGATCGCCGCGGCCAGGGCGTCCACCTGCTCCCGGAAGTCCCCGGCGACCAGCGAGCGCGGATCGTCGTTGCCGGCCTGGCCGGCCATCCCGGAATCCCACCAGCGGCCCGGGCCGCCGAGGAAGCGGGACCCCTTGATCCCGAGCTTGTCGACCGCGCCGGCCAGCTCGCGCGACCGCAGCTCGCCGAGGGCCCGGAGGCGGTCCTCGGCCGCGCTCACCGCGCACTGGACCTCCGGGTCCACGATCTCGCCGCGCTCGCCCCGGGTGCAGGTCACCAGGTGGACGTCGATGGTCTCGGCGGCGTAGAGCGCGGCGGTGGCACCGGTGGTCGTGGTCTCGTCGTCGGGGTGCGCATGCACCATCAGCAACCTGAGAGGGTTCCCGAGGCGGTCGCCGAGGCGGGCGAACGGCATGTCGAACACGTCGAACGGGTCGAACGGGGTACTCATCGCCTCTGCCTTCTTCATCTGTGATTCGGTTGTGGCGTCGGGCCGCGCGCCGCTTCAGCGCGGGCGCGGCCCGACGCGGGCGGCGCGGCGACCGACGGGGATCCCGGCTCACGGGTGTCGGGCTCGGTCGTCGTCGCCCATCCGCCCCCGCGCCGACCGCCGCCGGCACGGGGCCGGGCCCGCCGAGCTCCGGCCGTCGGGGGGTGGCGGCCGGGCGGGCGGGGTCAGCGATCGCGGAAGCCGTATCGGTACCTCAGGGTTCGGTGATATCGGACAAATGGGACGTGCGGTGGCGGATCGGTCGTACTGGTATACCAGCATCGCCGAGCCGCCCGGCCCGGCGTTTCTCCGAACTTGCTGACTTGCGCAGACGCTGGTCGCAGGGCTTTTCCTTTCTCTAACGTTGCCCGTTCGGACACCGGGCCGCCCGGGCATTCCCAACGGCCGCCGAAGAGCGGATCATGGACAGAGTGAGCCCCCGTCCCGCGCAACCCGACGTCCGCCGCGCCCTCATCGAGGCGGCCGCGACGAAGCTGGCCGAAACCGGACCCGATGGATTGTCCACCCGCCAGCTGGCCCGGGAGGTGGGGGTCTCCACCACCGCCGTGTACACGTACTTCGGGGGCATGGACGATCTGGTGCGCGCGATGGTGCACGAGGGTTTCGCCCGGTTGAACAGTGCCCTGACGGCCACGGCGGATTCCGGCGACCCGGTGGCCGACGTGGTCCGCCTCGGCCGGATCTACCGCGAGAACGCGCTGCGGCACCGGCATCTGTACGCCGTGATGTTCGGCGGGTCGGCGATGGCCGGGTTCTCCCTCACCGACGAGGACCGAGGGCACGGCCTGTACACATTGGACTTGCTGGTCACCGCTGTCGAGCGCTGCGTGCGCGCGGGGCGGTTCCGCGCCGGGGACCCGGCGCTGATGGCGCACCAGCTGTGGATGTCGGTCCACGGCATCGTCACGCTGGAGATCGGCGGGTACCTGTTCGAGCCGTACGACGCGGACGCGTGCTTCGACGCCCAGGTGTGCACGCTGCTGGTGGGCTCGGGCGACGATCCGGAGCGGGCCCGGGAGTCCGTCGCGTACGCCGCCGCGTCGGCCGGGGAGTCTGTCGGCCGCGAATCTGTCGGCCGCGAATCTGTCGACCCGTGAGTCTGATATGGCCCGTAAGTCAGTTGGCCCGTAGGCCGCAGGGTTCGCCGACAAGTATCGGCGAACCCTGATACCGCTTGCGACGCGAGCGCCCTGACGCCGCTCAGCTCGCCCCGAACCGGCTGGGAACGCGACCCGCCCCGGCCGGGCCGGGATAGGACTGCGCGATGCCCAGCCACCGGTCCGCCTCGCGCCCGACCGCCTTGACGTCCACGTCGTCGCGGTGCCGGCGGCAGGTGACCAGCAGGCAGAAGTCCACCGCCGGCCCGGTGACCCGCTGCTCGGCGTCCTCGGGCCCGAAGGTCCACAGCGCGCCGGACGGTGCGGTGATCTCGAAGCGGAACCGCATCTCGGGCGGCTCGAAACCGTGCGCCCGGTAGCCGAAGTCCCGGGTGTGCGTGCCGAACCAGACCACGTGGCCGATCCGGTCGGTGTGCGTGCGCTCGAGCCCGAGGGCGTCGACGATGTCCTGGCCGTGCCCGAACAGCTCCATCGCCAGGGCCGCGCCGATCAGCGAGGGCCGGCCGGTCCCGCCGGCCCAGGGCAGATCACGATCCTGATCCGCCGCGGCCAGAGCCTGCGCGGCGGCCTCCCGCTCGGTGCGCCAGCGGCGCACGGTCCGCTCGGGACCCTCGACGAGTTCCATGGCCCGCCGCGGACCGCCGGCCGCGTCCGGGGCGCCCCCGGGCGTCGCGGCCGCGCGCGCCATCCCGGCGACGTCGGCCAGATGCGCGACCTGGCGGCCGATGGTCCATCCCGGGGCCGGGGTCTGGGAGTACCAGAGTTCGTCCACCGGGACGAGCGCCTCAAGTTGGTCCGAGTCGGTCAGCAAGTCTGCGAACACGCTGCTGGGCATGACTGTTCTCCGCCTTTCCCCCACGATCGACTGATGTCACCGAGTATTGGCCGGATTGCGGGTTACCGGCTTCTTTGACGGTGCCGTCGCCGTCGCGCGGGACGGTGCCCTTGACACGGCGAGGCGCGGGGCCGATAGTTGAAGAACACTGTTATGTAACACTGATATGCCTGGACGGTGAGCTCCGATGGCACTACCGGACCTGCGCACTCCCTCCGACGCCGGCTTCACAGCCCCCTTCGAAAACGCAGCCCCCTTCGAAGACGCAGCCCCCTTCGAAGGCTTCGGCTTCCCCGACCTCGACCACTCGGCGTTGGCGGTGAAGGGAGCCGTGCCGCCGGAGCTCGACGGCACCCTGTTCCGCATCGGCCCGGAGGCCGGCCGGCCGTACGTGTCGGCGCTCCGGCTGCGGCACGGGCACGCGGAGTGGTTCCGGGCCCGGCGGATCCGCACCGACGAGGTCTGCCGGCAGAACGGCGAGCTCCCCAGCCCCGGCCCGCGCCGCTGCGCCTCGGACGTGACCGCGGCGGCCGTCATCCGCCACAACCGCCGCACGCTCGCGCTCGGCGACGCGGCCCTGCCGTACGAGCTGGCCGAGGATCTGCGCACCAAGGCGCGGTGGGATTTCGACGGCACGCTGCCGGCCGGCTTCACGTCCCAGGCGGTCCACGACCCGCTCACCGGCGAGCTGTACGCGGCGATCGCCGGCCATCGAACACAGACGCTGGACTACGCCGTGGTCGACGTCCAGGGCAGTGTGCGCGCCTACACGCCGATCCCGACGCCGCACGATCCGGCGCTCTACGCCCTGGCCCTGACCGACCGGCACGCGGTGTTCTCCGGCCCGGCGGGCGTCGGGATCATGCCGCGCGAGGGCGGCGCGCAGGACGTGGTCTGGGTCGCCACGGCCGGCACCGCCGCCGGACCCGGGCCGGCGGGCCGTCCGGTGAACGCGTTCGACCTTCCCGGCGGCGGCGTGGCGATCGACGCGGTCGGCGTGGCCGGCGCCGCGCCGGGGTTGTGGCGGTGGCGGGTCGAGCCCGGGGCGGACGGCGGTGCCGGCAGCGTCCGGGCCGAGTGCCTGAACGGCCGCGACCAGGATCTGGGCAGCGTCGACGAGCGGTACCGGGGATCCGGGCACCGCTTCGCGCTCACCCGGCGGGTGGCCGTGGACGGCGCGGGCAGGCTCTCCGGCATCGGTCTGCTGCGGCACGACCTGGACAGCGGCACGACCCGGCAGCACACCGCCGAGCCGGGGCGGACGTTCGGCGCCCCGGTGTTCGTGCCGTACTCCCCCACCGCGCCCGAGGGGCACGGCTGGGTGCTGGCGGCGGTGCACGACAGCGTCCTCGACCACGACCAGGTCGTGATCATCGACACCGCCGACTTCGCCGGACCGCCGGTGGCCGCGGTGGAACTGCCCAGCACCGGACAGCGCGAGGCGTCCGCCTGCTGGCAGGTCGCGGACCCGTGGTGAGGTGAGATGCCGTCGCCTCCCGGTACCGTGACGGAGAATCAGTCGCAGAGTTCTGCGACCTCTCCTGCAGCGTCGCATCCCCGGGGCGGGATCGACTTCTCGCTCTGTGCTCATCCGGCCTCGCCGTGCCCGGCTGGACGACGCACGTCAGGCCTGGGCCCCGTGCCGCCGGCCGATCGCCTCGACCACCTCGACCTGCGCGCTCACCGTCGGCCGGGCCTCGATCGCCGCGAGCGCCCGCGGCCGGCGGCCGATCGCCGCGATGACCTTGGGACGCAGCTCACAGGCCTTGATCACCTCGTCCACCGAGCCCACCTCGACGGCCCGCCGGATGCTGTGCACGCGGTCGAACTCGGCCGCCACCTCGCCCAGCTTCTCGGCGCGCACCGTGGCGCGCTGTTCGTCCAGCTCGGCGACGAGCGCGGCGCGGTGCGGCCCGAAGGCGGCGGTGAGGCGGGCCTCCAGCTGACGCACCCGCGGGTCGTCGGCGGTGCGGGCGTCCACGTCGCCGGAGAACACCACGGCCGCGGCCGGCGCGCCGCCGAGCACGGAGGCGAAGGAGCCCTCCAGCGCCAGCACGGTCATGTTCGGGTTCAGCGTCTTGGAGAACACCACGAACGCACCGCCGTGATAGCGGGAGATCACGCAGAACACGATCGGGCCGCGGAAGTTGACGACGGCGCGGCCGATCTCGGCGCCGTACTCCAGCTGGAGTCTGCGCATCGATTCCGGGGAGCCGTCGAACCCTGACAAGTTCGCCAGCACCACGAGCGGCCGGTTCCCGGAGGCGCCGTTGATGGCCCGCGCGACCTTCTTCGAGGACTGCGGGAACAGGGTGCCGGCCGTGTAGGCGTCGGGACCGTCGGTGGGCGGGAAGCCCCTGCGGGCCACCTGCCGGGACTCGATGCCGATCAGGCACACCGGCCGTCCGCCGAGGTGGACGTCCTGCACCACCGCCGTCTGCGCGTCGGCCATGCCGGCCCAGCGCTCCAGGACGGGGTGGTCCTGGTCGGACACCGCCCGCATCACGGTCCTGATGTCGAAGGCCTTCTTGCGGTCCGGGTTGGCGGTCGCCGAGAAGATCTCGCCGACCGTGGTGAACTCCGAGCCCGGATGCGTGTGCGGGTACCCGGTGATGTCGCGGTCGAGGGGGTCGTTCGTGCCCGCCGGCCGCGGTTCGTCATCGCCGGGGGCGATGTAGGTGTGGTCGTAGTGCGCCATCAGGACTTCGCGTGCCGCGGCCATGTTCGGGGCCCAGTACTGCGCCTGGCCGTTGGGGCCCATGATGCGGTCGTAGCCGCCGATACCGAAGTTGTCCTCGGCCGAGACGCCGCCGGAGAAGTCCAGCGCGTGCTTGCCGGTGAGCACCATCGCAGAGTCCGGAGTCATCACCAGGATGCCCTTGGTGTGCATCAGCATGGTGGCCTCGGCGTTCCAGTACGGCTGCGCCCCGACCGTGATGCCCGCGACCACGATGTTGATCTCGCCGCCGTCCTGCGTGAACTCCACGATCCGCTTCAGCGCCGCGCCGACCCAGTCCATGTTCTCGGTGCCGGATTCCATCGAGATCCGGGCGCCGGAGGACAGCGCGTACCACTCGACCGGAACCTTCAATCGCTCGGCCAGGTTCAGCGCCGCGATGACACGGCGGCACTCCGGCTCGGACAGCGCGCCGAGCGACTTCGTCGGGTCGCCCAAGAGCACCACGCGCGCCACGCCCTGCGGGTGCCGCCGGGTCGCGGTGCTGACGACACCGGTCACCATCGCGGCCTGGTTGCGGCCCTTGGGACGGTTCACCGGGACCAGGGTGTGGGTGTCGTCGAGGTCGTATTCGGTGAACTCGCCGAGGGAGTCGACCAGTTCGTACGGGTACACCGTGCCGCGAGCGGCGGCGCGCAGCACCTTGAGCCGGTAGTCGTCCAGCGGCTCCACCGGGGCCGTGGTCGGCGCGCCGACGGTGATCTCGGCGCCGTCGGCCCCGGCGAACGTCACCCGCGCGGCGGTCTTCACCAGCTCGCCGGTCTGCTCGTCCCGGTACCTGGCGATGACCGTGAGCTCCTCGAGCCCGACGTTGACCGAGGTGGCCAGCACCCGGTTCGCGATGCCCAGCAGGTCCTCGTAGACGATGGTGACCGGCGGCCAGACGTAGACCACGACGCGGTTGGTGTGGAAGCGCTTGCCGGACGACCGCTGGGACTGCGCGCGCCGGATCGAGTCCAGGCACGCCGCGATGGTGTACTCGGCGGTGGGCAGCGCGGCCAGCCGGCCGTCGGGCTCCCGCAGCTCGGTGAGGTCGCGGATCTGGGCGAAGGCGACCAGGCGGTCGTCGGCCGGGTTCTCCCGCGCGACGCACTGGTAGAGGTAGACCTCTTCGTCGGTCGACGGCAGGCGCGTCAGGTCGAACTTGTTCAGCCGCTCCAGCTGCATCCGCTGCGCGATGTGCGGGTGCAGGCCGCGGATCAGCCGTTCCTCGGTCAGGCCTTTGGAGGCGGTGGGTCCGGTGAGGCCGCGGCGGAAGGTGAAGTGGTGGTGCATCAGCTCATTGCGGCGTCCGGCGACGGTGGTCGTCACCCGGCGCACCTGGCCGGGCAGCGGGTGGGCGCTGATGACGTCCTGCAGGACCGAGGCGGCCGCGTCGGATTCGGGCTGGTCCTCCCAGCGCAGGTAGATGTCGGCGTCCAGGGCCCCGTCGGCGGCGGCCAGTTCGGCGAGCCCGTCCAGGGCCGCGCCCAGGCGCTCGACCGGCACCGCGGCCGCGGCCAGGCGGGAGCCTTCGCGCTCGGCGACCACGAAGGTGCATCCGCCGGCGCGTGCCGTGTGGACGCCGGTCAGGCCCTTGTTGCCGTAGTAGCGGCGGGTCAGCACCTCGAGCATGACGGCGTTGTCGAGCCCGGGCTGCGTCAGGCGCTGGCCGAGCAGCCGGACCAGCGGCTCGGTGCTGCGCACCATCTCGGCGATGCGCCCGGCGCGGTCCGGGGCCTGGGGGTGCTCGTCCAGGTAGCGCAGATGGCTGCGGACGCCGGCGTAGACGCGGGCCCGGTTGCGGGCCAGCAGCGGCTGGCCGAACCAGCCGTACACCACGCCGCGCGCGAGGTCGGCGACGCGGGGGAAGCGGATCTGGGTGGCGGCGATCAGCCGCTCCAGCACCGGCCCTACCGGCTCGCGGTCGGCCTCGGGCGGCAGCGGGTCGTTCAGCCAGCCGCGCAGGACGGCCGCGACCACGCCGGCGTGCTGGGCCGAGCGGCGCATGGCCAGGAAGATGCGGAACACCGCCGCCTCCAGCTCCGGCGTGCGCTCCAGATCGGTGACGCCGTAGCGGGCGAGGGTCTTGGTCAGCGTGGTCCGGAAGGAGTCCGGCAGGCCGGCCCGGTCGGCGTCGAGGCTGCGCAGGTAGGTGTGGAAGTGCTCGTGGGCGCTGTGCAGGTGGCTGTCGGAGTCGTGATATTGCCCGTTGACCGGCCGGTCGGCACTCAGCTCGGCGAGGTCGGCGAAGACCTCGATCAGGATGAGCTCGGCGGTCGGTCCGACGGGCCCGCCGACGGCGGCGCCGGCCCGGGCCGCGAGGTAGTCCTTGAGCACGCGGTCCTCGTCGTGCGGGTCGACGTCGAAGCCGAGGAGCAGGCTGGTGAGGTCTTCGATGCCGCGGGCCATGGCTGCTCGGTCGCGGTCGGTGCCCTTGGTCGAGGCCGGGAGGCTCGGCAGGTCGAGGGTGACGGTTTCGGCCGGCTCGGGAGTCGCGGGGGTGTCGGCGTCGGTGTCGTCGGTGATCTGCTCGAGGCGCAGCAGAGCGGCGCCGGTTTCGACCTGGGAGCCGACGGAGACGGCGAGCTCCTTCAGGCGGGCCTTGAACGGGGCGCGCAGGACCGTCTCCATCTTCATGGATTCCAGGACCACGACGGGCATGCCGGCTTCCACTTCATCGCCGATCTCCAGCGGCGTGGCGATCACCAGGGCGGGCGCCGGGGAGCGGACGACGCCGCCTTCGTCGCGGCTGACGCGGTGGGTGACGCCGTCGACTTCGACCTGGTGGACGGAGCCGTGGGTGGCGGTGAGCAGGCGGAAGCGTTCGCCGTTGACGACGATC
>Ga0105238_10003431_pt1 | contig 15794 bp, 13 predicted proteins | sample KBSC34metaG_FD_81526 | JGI IMG/M metagenome (GOLD analysis project Ga0105238, IMG submission 81526) | Corn rhizosphere microbial communities from Kellogg Biological Station, Michigan, USA - KBS C3-4 metaG | ecosystem: Host-associated > Plants > Roots > Rhizosphere > Soil | place: Michigan, USA... | reverse complement strand
GTCTTCCGCGCCGGCATCCGCGATGCCGCCGATGAATTCCATGAATTGCGTCGCGCGAACGATGGTGTACGGAACGCCCGCCGCTTCGATCGCCTGTTCCTGCGCGACCTTCGCCGCGAAATAGCCGTTCTCCGGCATGCGGTCGCAGCCGACGATCGACAGCGCGACGTGATGGCGCACGCCGGCGGCCACTTCCGCCTTGCCGAGATTGCGTGCCGACGTGCGGAAGAAGTCCAGCACCGCCTGCGGCTCCCACGACGGCGCATTCGCCACGTCCACGACAACATCCGCCTCCGTCAACGCGTCGGTCAGGCCTTCGCCCGTGATGGTGTTGACGCCGGTGCGCGGAGATGCCGCAAGCGCCTGATGGCCCGCTTCGCCGAGCAACGTGACGACACGCGAGCCGATCAGGCCCGAACCACCGATGACAACGATCTTCATCGCAAAATCTCCTGACGAAAGGTTTTGATAGGAACGCGTGAGGTCCGTAACGGGCGCCGTATCCGATGAAGTCGGTCATGACCGTCGCATCGCGTGGCTTAATTGTGGAAGAATCATGTCCTATCCATAAGTGCCAAGAATTGTCGATCGGACTAGTCCATGCCATGTCCGTGCCCCGTTACTCACGAGATCGCGATGCCTGAGCAAACATCCACGCTGACCATCGAGATCGACCGGCAAAATCAGTTGCCGATTTATCTGCAGATTTGTGAGCGCTTCAGAACAGCGATCGCCGCGGGTCATCTGCGTCCCGGCGATCGCGTACCCGCGCTGCGTGGTCTCGCGACACAACTGAGCACGGCGCGCGGCACGGTCGAACAGGCTTACACGATCCTGGTCGACGAGGGATATCTGCAAATGCGCGGCGCGGCAGGGACATTCGTCTCGCCTTCCCTGCCGAAATCGGTGACGCGGCCGCCGCCCAAGCGCACCGACGACTCCGCCTCGTTTCAGGCGTCGGACATGTCGCGCGACAGTCAGCCTCCACGGCGTCCGCAGCCAATCGCCGTCGCGATGAGCGGTGAGCCGCGTCCGTTGCAACCCGGGCTCCCCGCATTCGACGCATTTCCGCGCAAGGTCTGGCACCGGCTCGTTTCCCAGCGCGCGAGCAGCGGCGAACGCGCACTGCTGGGCTACCCGAATCCGGCCGGTTATCGGCCGCTGCGCGAACACATTGCAACCTATCTGACGCTGTCGCGCGGCGTCACCTGCATGCCGGAACAGGTGTTCATCACCAGCGGTTACCGCGCAACGCTGGAACTCGTACTGCGCAGCCTCGCGCGCCCGAACGACCGTGTATGGTTCGAGGATCCCGGTTATCTGCTCGCACGCAGTTTCCTGTCAGAAACCGGAGTGCAACTCGTCCCGGTGCCGGTGGACACCGAAGGGATCGATGTCGAGCGCGGCATGCAACTGGACGCGCAGGCACGCTTCGCACTGGTGACGCCGTCGCATCAGAGCCCACTCGGGCACACGCTATCCCTTGTCCGACGCATCGCGCTGCTGGATTGGGCCGAAAAAAAATCGGGCTGGATCGTCGAGGACGACTACGACAGCGAGTTTCGCTATCTCGGACGGCCGCTGCAGGCGCTAAAGAGTCTCGATCGGTGTGATCGCGTGATCTATTGCAGTACCTTCAGCAAGGCGATGTACCCTGGTTTAAGGCTTGCCTATACGGTTGTGCCGGAGCGTGCGGTGGAGCGCGTCGAACGAGTGGCATGCAGCATGAATGCCGGCTCGCCAACGCTGTTGCAGGCGGCCCTCGCGGATTTCATCGAACAGGGGCACTTTGCCCGGCATCTGAAGCGGATGCGTACGCTGTACGGCGAGCGGCGCACGCTGATCGTGCGCGCATTGCGGCAGGCGTTCGGCGAGCGGCTGATCGTCGAATTGCCGCCCGGCGGCATTCAGTTCGCGGTGCGGTTCGCAGAGGGGCCGGAAGGACCGGTCGACGACGTCGCCGTTGCTGCGCGTGCCCGCAACGCGGGACTTGCGGTCCTGCCGCTTTCGATCTGGTATTCAAACAGTCATACGCGACAAACGCCGCGCGGCCTCATCATCGGATTTGCAAACATCGCCGATGCGGACGAAGCGCACCGTCTCGCACAAACACTGCGTGCATGCTTGGATTGATGACGCGCGGCACGCAACAACTGCGCGGCCGGTGAGCGGCGGCAGTCCTCGACCCGGTGCACCGCAGGCGATCGCGTTTCTCGTGCCAGCGTTCGGATTGGTGTTCAACCGGAAACATACAATCGCCTCGAACGGCTATACCGTCGCCATTTGCGCTCCGCTAGCATGAAAGCGCCTTTCCGTCGACGAACCAGGAATCCGGGCTACACGCGGCGAGTGCCGCATTCCTCATACGATGGTTCGACCCGCACCGCTTCTTGAAGCCGCCATCTGCGCGCGTAGCGCAGCCCTTTTTTGCAAAACGCTTCGCCGAATGAACGATCTAGGGTCGGGGCGTCTCTCTGAACGCGAGCCTGCATCATGGATGACAAGACGCTGCAAGCCCCTCCTCTTTCCCTGCTCGACCGGTATCGCGGTCGGGATTTTCAATCTCTGTATGCGACGACCGTTACTGTAACCGGCGGCGAGACGGGACACGGCCGTGCATCCGGAGTAGTCCGCTCTGACGATGGTAATCTCGCTGTCGATCTGCGCCTTCCGACCGAGTTTGGCGGGCCTGGCAACGGAACCAATCCGGAGCAGCTGTTCGCGGCGGGCTTCGCCGCGTGCTTCCACGGTGCACTTAATCTGCTCGAAACACGTGCCGAAATGGCCATTACCGATATGGCCGTGGAGGTGCAGGTTTCATTCGGCCGCGACCCGATGGACGGAGGCTATGCATTGCTCGTCGATGTCCGGGTCCGGATGCCGGGCATCGATCGCAGCATCGCGGAAGAAATGGTTCGAACCGCGGAGCGCTTGTGCCCGTACGCAAAGATGGCCAGACAAGGTACCTTCAATATCGTGACCGTCGTTGACTGACAAACCGCCGGCAGCATGGCAACGGCCTCTTGTCGGTGGATGGCGTTCATTGCTGCTGCCATGTGTGTGACGTCCCCGCCGCGCATCGCACGACACGTACGGGGACGCCGGCAGGTCAGCCGAAGGAGGCTTGCGGATTACCTGCTGCCAGTGCGTCGGCGCGATTCGGTGCTGGCGGATAGATCCACTGCGTGTTGATCATTTGCTTGCGCGCCTTTCCTTCGGCATGCGTCAGTTTGATCTCACGGTCCCAGCCTTCCGAATAAACAGCACCCCATTCACCAAGATCGACGCATGTCGCATAGAACGGCTGCGTGTATTCCAGCGTCGGCGCACCAAGCAAGTCGGCGGCGACGTTGTACCCGCCGAATTGCCCCATTACGATCGCGTGCTGGCACGACATCAATGCATGGTGCCCGTCATTGTCGCTCCGCGCTCGGGCCACATCGCCCGCCGCGAACACATGCGGCGCTTCGGCTACACGAAGATCACGCGTTACTTCGACGCGTCCGAGCGAATCGAGATGCGAGGAGACTTGCGCCGTCAGCGGACTGGCATGCATGCCACCCGCCCAAATCACGGTCATGGCTTCGATATGGGTGCCCGACGCGGTGCGAACGCCGTCCGCCCCCACCGACACGACGCGCGATCCGAGTACGGCCTCGACACCCAGCAAGTCGAAGGCTTCAGCGACGTAAGGCCGAGGATTGGGGCCGAGATCAGGGCCGATTTCAGCCTGCGCACCGATCACGACGACCCGAATCGTCGCATCCGTGCCTAATCTCTCGCGCAATCGCGCGGGCAATTCGGTGGCGACCTCGATACCCGTAAAGCCGCAGCCAACTACCGCGACGGTATTGCGTGCCGGCGAATCCGGCAGTTTGGCCAGCGCCGCGAAGTGCTCATCGAGCGCTACCGCGTCCTCGATACGATCGACGGAAAACGCATGCTCCGCCAGCCCCGGCACCGGCGGCCTGCTCAACTTGCTGCCGCTGGTCAACAACAGCCTGTCGTACGCGAGCAAACGCTTTTGGCCGTTGGAGCAAGCCACGCTGACCGTCTTCTCCCGAACGGCAATCTCTTCGACGCTACCCTCGAGAAATTTCACACCGACGGCATCGAACAGCGGCAGAAGCGGTGCAGCCATTCGCTGCGGCTCGCTTTCGTACAACCGCGGCCGGATCTGCAATTCCGGTTTCGGCGAGATCAACGTAATTTCAATATCGCTGCTCGTCACACCGGCGCCATCCAGGACGCGCGCCGCGCTCAGTGCGCCCCACACGCCGGCGAAGCCCGCGCCCACTATCAAGATTTTCTGCGACATGATGATTGCCCTCGGTTGGAGAATTGCGATGTCGATGGATGCCTGTTGCAAGCCAAACAGGCAAAATGAAAACGTCGTCGCGCGAAGTCATCGTAGGTCGACGCGGCATTGCGCAGTAGATCCGCAAGCGTGCTCACGATGTTGCCTCCTTGGCACCAATCGACCTCATCCCGGCCGAATCGATCGCAGGCATGATGCGTGACGGAAGATCGCGCGCGACCAACGCGCCATATTCGTCACCCACCTGAGTTATCGATGAGGCAAATAAAATGCATCTCGGCAAATCGTACAAACTATCGGAATTTCTGATCTGGACTCGCTGGAAGATTTACGAGCTTCTCATTTTCGGTTCCGTGCCGGTCATCCTGTATCAATTCTTTTCCGTCACATGGCTGTCGATACCCCTGACGATCGTGGTCCTCCTCGGAACCGCGACGTCGTTTATCGTTGGCTTCAAGAACGTCCAGACGTACAACCGGGCAATGGATGCGCTGGACATATGGACCGACATCCAGGGCAAAAGCCGTCGCTGGGGGCAATTCACGCGCGACTTCGTGACGGATGAAGAGGTTGCCAGAAAGCTGGTCTATCGACACCTCGCCTGGTTGACCGCGCTGCGATACGACCTGCGCCGTCCTCGTGTCTGGGAAAGCACGAACAAGCGCCACAACGCGGAGTACCGTCGCTTCTATCGCGTGCCGGAATGGGAAAAGGACGTCAAGGAAATACTGCCCAAATACTTGTCTCCTTCTGAAGCGGAACAGGCTCTCTCGTCCGCTTCCATTACGACATTCGTGCTGGGCCTGCAAGGCAGTTCGCTAAAAGCACTTCACATGGCCGGCCATCTGAATTCGAATTTCCATATGGAACTTCAGAAAGCCATTGGAGACTTCATCGATCTCCAGTCACGATCGGAACGTTTCAAGAATTTCCCCTATCCGCGTCAGTACGCGACTGTCAGTTCCCTGTTCGTCCGGTTTTTTTGCCTGTCGCTTCCGTTCGGTCTTCTGAACGAATTCAACCGTCTGAACGATGGCGTGAGCGGCTTCATGCACGGCAATATGGTCTGGCTGGTGGTGCCATGCAGTGTCGCGGTGTCGTGGATGTACACGTCGCTCGATCAAGTTGGCGAAAGCACGGAGAATCCGTTCGAAGGCGGCGCGAACGATGTTCCCATTTCGACGCTGTGCGGCACGATCGAGCGAGATCTGAAAGCAATGCTCGGAGAACCTGAAGCCGGTTCGTCGAGCCACGCCATCATCGCGCTATAGCGAATCCGTCGTCTTCCGGCCCCGCGTCGGACCACTACAGTTTCGTGCTTCTGGCTGGAAGGCGCACCGCAGACGCGGCAGACAACGGCGATGTGCAGCCCCTCTGCGTCGACGTCGCCGCCAGCAACGACCGATGTCGTCTTTCGAGTGGCACCGGATTGCCACACCTCGATCATTGCTTCCCGCCCCTCCTGTCGTCGATTGTTGTCGCCAGGACAACATGGTGAGGTCCATCGCAGCGCTACTGCCGCAAGACCACATCGACTACGCTTGGCCCTGACGGTGGCCGCATATGCCGCGCGCTGCATCCGGGAAACAAGCGCGTCACCGCAAGAGCAACGTGCAACCGCGCGCGGCAAGTCTGCGCCGCGCTGCGTCCTCGCACGTCATTGGCCGTGCCGGCCGAGGCTGGCGCGATGGGTGTGACACCGCACCTCTCCAACCGAGGAACGATCCGTGACAGAAGAAGACATCCGCCACAACGCGTTTGCGATGCCCGTGCATAACCCGGCATATCCGCGTCCGCCCTTTCGCTTCATCAATCGGGAGTACTTCATCGTTTCGTACGAGACGGACATGGACGCCCTTCGATCCGTCGTTCCGGAACCGCTGACAGTCGACCATCCCATCGTTCATTACGAATTCATTCGCATGCCCGATTCGTCCGGATTCGGCGACTACACGGAGAGCGGTCAGGTGATCTCCGTCCTCGATGAGGACGGCAATCGAGCCAATTTCACGCACGCGATGTACCTCGACGATGAAGGGCCGATCGCGGCCGGACGCGAAATCTGGGGATTTCCAAAGAAGCTGGCGTCGCCGACGCTCTGCGTCGATGGCAAGGACACGCTGCTCGGGACGCTCGACTACGGCACGCAGCGCATCGCCACCGGAACGATGGGCTACAAGTATCGCGCCCTCGACACGGCGATCGAGCGCCGCAAGCTCGCCGACACGCCCAACTACCTGCTCAAAGTCATTCCGCACGTCGATGGTTCGGCTCGCATTTGCGAACTGGTTCGCTTCTTCCTGCGCGATGTCGACGTGATCGGCGCATGGGAGGGACCTGCCGCGCTTGAGCTGCATCCGCACGCACTCGCATCGGTCGCCGATCTGCCGGTTCGCCGCGTGATCGGCGCGCGCCACATCATTGCGCATCTCACGCTCGATATCGGCGAAGTGGCCTATGACTATCTCGCCCCTGCCGAGTCGCTGAAACTCGCAGTCAACCAATAAGCTCCCGGAGGACGTATGGCACTGGATGACAAGATCGCGCTCGTGACGGGCGCGGCAAGCGGTATCGGCGCGGTGTGCGCGCGCAAGCTCGCGATGGACGGCGCGATGGTCGTTATCGCGGACCTGAATCTCGAGGCTGCGCGAAAGGTTGCCGACGACATCGTCGGCAACGGCGGGAAGGCGTTGGCGATCGCCATGGACGTCACCAGCGAGGAAGCCGTCGACGCGGGGCTGGCCGAAACGGTAAGCCGGCTGGGCGGAATCGACGTGCTCGTGTCGAACGCAGGCATCCAGATCGTCAACCGGATCGAGGATTACGCATTTTCGGACTGGAAGAAGATGCTGGCCATCCACCTCGATGGTGCGTTTCTGACGACGCGGGCCGCCATCAGGCATATGTATGCGTCGAACAAGGGTGGCACCGTGATCTACATGGGCTCGGTGCATGCGCACGAGGCCTCGCCGCTCAAATCCGCCTATGTGACCGCGAAACACGGGTTGCTCGGTCTCGCACGGGTTGTCGCGAAAGAAGGTGGACCGCGTGGCGTGCGTGCCAACGTCGTGTGCCCCGGTTTCGTCAGGACCCCGCTGGTCGACAAACAGATCCCCGAGCAAGCGAAGGTCCTCGGCATCTCGGAACAACAGGTCGTCAGGGACGTCATGCTGAAAGAGACGGTCGACGGCGAATTCACGTCGCTGGTCGATGTCGCGAACACGGTTGCCTTCCTGGCCGGCTTCGAATCGAACGCGCTCACCGGGCAATCGATCGTCGTCAGCCACGGCTGGTTCATGCAGTAAGGAGAACGCCATGTATTCGAGCCAGCGTAACAAGCTGAAGCAGCCTCCCCACATCAAGCTTCCCGCTTATGACGAAATCGGGCTCGTGCTGCAGGGCGGCGGCGCCCTCGGCTCATACCAGGCCGGCGTATACGAGGGTATGGCCGAGGTCGGCGTGGAACCGACGCGCATCGCCGGGGTATCGATCGGTGCGCTGAACACGGCGATCATCGCAGGCAATGCGCCCACGGATCGAACGGAAGCACTGCGCGGCTTCTGGAACACCGTCAGTCAGCCGACCGATCCGCTCTCGCACTTCGGCAATTACGTGTCGGCGTGGCCCGGGCTGGAAGACATCGGACGCAGGTGGTCGAGCGCATGGGCCGCAACGCGCACGTTGATGGAAGGCCAGGACGGTTTTTTCTCCCCGCGCTCGCATGCGCCTTTCGCCGGGTTCGGCAGGAAACGCCCCGACCAGATCAGCTATTACGATACGTCGGCGTTGCGTGAAACGCTGTTGCGGTACGCAGACTTCGATCGCATCAATGACGGAAACATTCGCGTATCCGTCGGCGCGGTCAATGTGAGAACGGGCAATCTCGTCTATTTCGACAATTCGAAAATGCGTCTCGCACCCGAACATTTCATCGCCTCCGGCGCGCTGCCGCCGGGCTTTCCGGCGGTCGAGATCGATGGCGAGTTCTACTGGGACGGCGGACTGGTTTCCAACACGCCGCTGACCGAAATCATCAGGGAAAGCCAGCACAAGGACACGCTCGTTTTCCAGATCGATCTGTGGAGCTCGCGAGGCAAGTTGCCCGGCGATTTCCTCGACGTCAGCGAGCGTACCAAGGACATTCAGTATTCAAGCCGCACGCGAGCCATCACTGCGTTCATGTCGCAGAACCAGAAGCATGCGCAGATGATCAAGGCGCTGCTCGAACACATTCCCGAACACGTGCGGCGTGCGCACCCGTTGTTGCAGGAGGCGCAGAAGACGGCCGATGGCAGCGCAGTGAACGTCGTGCACCTGATCTACAAGAACAAGGCGTTCGAGGGGCACTACAAGGACTATGAATTCAGCAAGGACACGATGCGCGAGCATTGGGCGAGCGGCCTCGAGGATATTCGGCGTTCGTTCGGACACCCGGACTGGTTCGATATCCCGAACCGCGAAATCGGCTTCGTCACGCGGGACGTTCACCGCTATCGGCAGGACGTCAATGAAACGGAAGGCCGGGGCGCGGACGCTTTGCCGCTAGCGAAACGCTCGCGGGAGCGGGAGCGGGAGCCGTCCGTCACCAGGTAATGCGTTGCGATACTTCCTGTGAGCCGGAAGATCACGGTCACGGCCAGCGAGTAGCCGGCGGCGGGCAGACGGATTCAAGCGGAACAAGGAACGATCTTCGAGATCGGGTATGTGCGAGCCTCAAGGAGAACGCCATGATGTCGCATGAAATGATTTCGCGGTACGGTACGTTGATCGTATTCCTGAATGTGTTCGGCGCTTCGCTCGGCCTGCCGCTGCCTGCCATACCGACTTTGATCACGGTCGGGGCAGGCGTTGCGCTCGTCACGCATGTTGCATCTTCGACATTGCTGCATTTCTCGACGATACTCGGCGCCGCCGTGATTGGCGGCTTTCTCGGCGATCTGGTCTGGTTTCAGGGCGGCAAACGGTACGGCAAGCGCACGCTTCATACCGTGTGCAAGCTGTCGCAGTCCCGCGAAGCATGCGTCAGGACGACAGAGCGCTTTTTCGGGCGATGGGGCGTTCGTGTGCTCATCGTTGCGAGATTCGTGCCCGGCCTGTCCCTCGTTGCCGTTCCGCTATGCGGTGCGATGGCCGTCAGGTTGCGCTCGTTTGTCTTGCACGATTGTGCGGGCATCACACTGTGGGCGTCGATCGGACTGGCGATCGGCACGCTATTCGCTTCGCAGATCGATGCGATTTTCGCGTTTGTCGCCCGTCTTGGCTGGCGAGCGCTGATCGTCGTCGTCATCGTTCCCGTGCTGTATGTCCTGTACCGCTACTGCCGCAGACTCATGCTGGCAAACGCGCTCGGTAAGGCGCGGATCAGCGCGGGCGAATTGCATGCCTTGCTCGCGAACCATCCGCGGCCGGTTGTGATCGATATTCGCTCCGCCGAGCGACGGATGCTCGATCCATTCCTCATTCCGGGCGCGGTAATTGGCGATGAGCGAAAGACCCGCCAGATCATGGAGCGCCATGGAACGAACCGGACACTCGTCATCTATTGTGCGTGCCCGAACGAAGTATCTGCAGTGTCCGTGGCCAGGCAGTTGCGGCTGTCCGGCATCAAGCTGGCGTTGCCGCTTGCAGGTGGCATCGAGGCATGGCGCGCCGCGGGCTTCGACGTCGAGCCGATGATCGCGACGCACGAGCCGGCGATTGGCTGATATGTGTCTAGATCCGATCTCTCGGTCGGTATTAGATCAGGGCTGTGATTGCTTCGGGGTTACCTCATGAAGGGCCGTGATCGGACCCGCAAGAGACGTTCGAGCCTGCACGAACGAGGAAACAACAGTCGTCCGCCCCGCTATGTCGATTGCAAAAATGCCGAGGTGCGAATGTGCTGAATACAACCGGTGCTGCTTCTATTGCTACACAGTCGACATTAGCCTGACAATTTCCCGCAGGAGATAGTTCGCGGCCGGGCCAAGTCGCCGTCCGGCCCGTGTTATCACGTAGCGGTCAAATGTACGCGCGATTGGATGGTCGATCGGCACGGCCTTGACCTGACCCGAGGCAATTCTCTCCTGGGCTGCGCCGCGCGTCATGAATGCAACAGCCAGGTTCTGTGCCGCAATTGCAGCGGCCGTCGAAAACCGATCACAGCGAAATGCAGGCATGTACGTGCGTCCGATATCGGCGAGGATCGCGTTGACATGGGCCTGCAGCCCGAACTCCTCGGGCATAAAGACCAGGCGCTCGTTGGCGAGATCTTCCATCTTCACCGATTTGCGCGACGACATCGGATGGTCGACCGAAAAGATCGCGCATAAGGGCTCGCTCTGGAACATGCGCGCGTTCAGAGTCGGATCGGTCGAAGCACCGATGGACACGCAGATGTCGACCAGGTCCTCACGGATCATGGAGATGAGCTGGGGAAGCGAGCCGGTGCGCAACTCCACGACGATGCCGGGGTATCTGTCGAGGAAGGGTTTCAGGGCAACCGCCACCAGACTAGTCACGATGCCCTCGCCTGCGGCGATGGTAACCTGCCCGCGCCGCAGGCCGCGGTATTCCTCGAGTTGAGCGCGAAATCGGCGGGCATTGCGCTCGCAATCGCGGAAATAATCGACCGCCATCTGACCCGCTTCGGTCAACTCCATGTTTCGCCCACGACGCGTGACGAGCGAAAGCCGAAGCTCGCGCTCCGCAAGGGCGACTTGCCGGCTGATCGTCGACACGTTTACATGCAGGCCAAGTGCCGCCTGACGCATTCCGCCGAATGCCGCGATCGCGACCAGGTATTGCAGCGTGCGTTCCGAGAGACTCCGTTCGAGGGTATCCAAGCCAGACTCAAGTGTTGCATTCAATGCAACATTTTCGCAGCTCAACAGACAACTTTCCACTCAGATTTTCGTCGATACTCCGCCCATGGCCGGTCAGGGAACGCGCACGTTCCCGAGCCGAACGGAGACAGAGCGGATGACCGCTCGAAAGCATCGATGGAGGAGCAACATGAACGACGTCAGCAGGCAAGTCGAGAGCGTGGAGCAACGGCGGCCAGCCCGCGCGAACGGCGGCAGGGAGCCGATCAGCCCCTATGTGCTGCTGTTCGTCATGCTAGTGGCGGCGGTGATCGCGACATGGGTCGTGCCATCGGGCGAGTTCTCGCGGACGGTCAGCGATGGCGTCAGCCTCGTTGTCCCCGGCAGCCTGAAACCGGTGGCTCGGCACGGCGTGTTGCCTGGCGAGATGTTTGTCGCGCTGGCCAAGGGAATGATCGCGTCCGCGCCGATCATCTTCCTCATCCTGTTTACCGGCGGTGCGCTGGCGGTGCTCGAGGAGACCGGGGCTGTTCGTAGCGCGCTCGCATTGGCCGCTCAACGGGAAGGCGCGCGGACGCACATCACCGTCATCGTCCTGTGCGTCGTCTTTTCGCTGCTCGGCACCCTGGGTGTCGTGACGAATTCGGTCGTGGCGTTCGTCCCGCTTGGACTGCTGCTGGCCGAATCGATGGGGCTGTCGAAGGAAATGGGGGCTGGCCTGATCTATCTGAGTACCTATGCGGGCTTCAACACGGGCATCCTCAACCCGGTGACGACCGGACTGACCCAGCGTCTGGCCGGCCTGCCGATGTTTTCAGGCATGACGTTCCGCGTGTGCATCTACATCGCTTTCGTCGTGGCCACCATCATTTTTCTCGTCGCCCGGCTTCGCTCGAGTCGAGTGAACGGCGCGGCGGTTTCCGCCTCGACGCCGTCGATGGGCAGGGCCATGCCGCCGCCGTCTCCGCGACGCCCCGACACCCGGCAACTCGTCGTCGTCGGCATCGTGCTCGTCTGCCTGTCGGTATTCGTCTATGGTTCGTCGACGCGGCACTGGGCCGAAACCGAGATGATCGCGATGTTCCTCGTCATGGCGATTGCCGGCGGGATTGCGAGCGGCATTCGACCGGGCGAGATTGCGGACACGTTTCTGCATGGCTGCAGCGGACTCGTCAAGGGTGCGCTCGTGGTGGGGATGGCGCGAGCCATCTCGATCGTCCTCACCGACGGGAAGATCCTGGACCCGATCGTCGACATGCTCGCCGGATGGCTTGCCCCGCTCAATTCAACGGCGGCCGCGATCAGCATGTTCGCGAGCGCCGCGTTGATTCACGTCGGAATCTCGTCCGGATCGGGCGAATCGGCGGTGCTCATCCCGATCTTCGCTCCGCTGGGCGACACGTTGCACCTGACCCGCCAGGTAACGGTACAGGCCGTGCTGCTCGGCGAAGGCTTCATCAACTGTTTCAACCCGACTTCCGGTGTGCTGATGGCGGTCCTCGCGACCTCCGGTGTTTCCTACGTCAAGTGGCTGCGTTTCGTTGCGCCCCTGCTGGTCGCCTGGTTCGGCATCTGCATCGTCGCCATTGCAGCCGGCGTCGCCATCCATTTGGGCCCCTTCTAGTCCGCCGCTTCTTCCTGGATCGAACATGCTATTACCCGACCTCAGTTCCGTCTCCGACCTCGAACCGCTTGCCGACGACATGCGCAAGCTCCGCTATACGCTGCATTGCTGCCCTGAACTCGCGTTCGAGGAAGTGGAGACCGCGGAACTCGTCGCGAATCGTCTGAAGGAATACGGCTATTCGGTCGAGACGGGAATCGCCGAGACGGGCGTCGTCGGCACGCTGCGGCTGGGTGCGAGCGAACGCAGCATCGGGATCCGGGCCGACATGGACGCGCTGCCGATCGACGAGCTCAACACGTTCGACCACAAGAGCCTGCTTCCGGGACGGATGCATGCCTGCGGTCACGACGGGCATACCGCCATGCTGCTCGGCGCGGCGCGATACCTGGCGCAGCGCAGGCAATTCGATGGCACCGTGAACCTGATCTTCCAGCCCGCCGAGGAGCGCGGCTATGACAGCGGTGCCAAGCGAATGGTCGAGCAAGGGCTATTCGAGCGGTTTCCCTGCGATGCGGTGTTCGCGATGCACAACCACCCGGGCGCTCCGGCGGGCACGTTCATGTTCCGCAAGGGCAACTTCATGGCCGCGGGCGACCGCGTTTTCATCAAAGTCGTCGGCAAGGGCGGGCACGCTGCCCGCCCGCATCTGGCAAACGACCCGATCGTCGCGGCAGGCAGCATCGTGATGGCCTTGCAGACAATCGTGTCCCGCAATGTCGATCCGACCCAGTCCGCCGTTGTAACCATCGGACGGATAGCCGGTGGATCGGCGCCCAATGTCATTCCGGGCGAGGTCGAATTGAGCATCAGCGTTCGATCGTTCGACGCGGACGTCCGTCGGATGCTGAAGGAAAGAATCATCGGGCTCGTGCACGCGCAGGCCGACAGCTACGGCCTCACGGCCGTCGTCGATTACGTGGAGGGCTATCCAATGGTGACGAACACCGATGCCGAAACGGAGCTTGCGATCCAGGTCGCGAAAGAACTGGTCGGCGACGATCGGGTCACGGAACAGATGGCCCCATTGATGGGGAGCGAGGACTTCGCGTACATGTTGCAGGCGCGCCCCGGTGCCTTCCTGCGGATCGGTAATGGCCCGACCGATGGCGGGAACATCCTGCACAGCGCGACCTATGATTTCAACGACCAGAATCTGGTCGTCGGTTCCGCCTTTTGGGCAAGACTGGTGGAACGTTATCTGCCTTCGAACGTCGGCAACGGCCGATGATGCAACAATCATCATCGATGCGCGATTGGTCGATAACCAAGCGAAGCCGACGCTCGAATGTCGACCTACACCCGCATCGAACGACGGCTCCTGGCCGGTTTCTGTCTTTTATCGATCGCTTACCGATGGGACGACGAGTCCGGCATCCAAGGCCATGCGTATTCGGGGTAAGGAGCCCCTGCAGTTCCTTGCATGCTCCCAGGGCGCAAGCGCACAGGAGATATTGCCTCGAGAAATCAGTCTGCGCCTTCGGCAGTGCACGGAGTGTCACGTCGATGTCGCATCCTGGCGGCCTGCCCGGATTACTACTCCCTGCGGTAGTGGCCTACACTAGAACTTACACGTTCCGCGGGCTCGGTTGCAGTTTTGATGCAATGCAGTGTTGCCGCCGGCCGATTGAAGCGAGCGACTGGCGATACCACGGGCAACGCCGGAGTTAACTGCTGCCTGAGCGCATCTGGAACCGACGTTCAAGGAGGAGGTCATCATGTTGCAAGCCAGTGAAATCCAAAAGCGCTTTACCCATCTGCAGCAAACCGTGAGCGAGGCATCACGTACCTGTCACGCCGACAGGACGATTCCAAAGGACCTGATCAACTGGGTGGATGAGTTGGACAAGGAATGCAAATCGGCGAAGAAGCTCATGGCGTCCAACGATGAAGATCGTATGCGGCAATGCGTCGACGATCTCGAACGAATCGGTGATCGTGCAGAGCGTGCTTGCCAACAGGCCGGCAGTCTTGATGCCAAGATCATGAATGCAGTAAGTACGATGCATTCGGAACTTTCCGATCTAAAGCGACAACTGCATTGACGTACCCGACAGCCCCGGTTTCATGTATGTTTCACGCCGGGGCTGTTTGCCCTTCGGCCCGCACTTTGACACGCCGATAGGCAATATCAACGACTGGACCTTACCGGCACCCGCTGTTTGTGAACACGCGGCGCAACAGTTCGAGCACTTGCACGCGGGTCCTGAAGCAAGCGCACTTTATGCGCTGATGCGATTGATCGAGGGGCTTGATCCGTCCTTTCGGGATTGATCGCAGCCGTGGTGGTCGCGCCCATGCGAGCGCGATTGGGCAAGCCCACCCCTAATCTGTGCTCGCGCTCGCAGATCATCAGCGGACCGGAGTCGACCCGAAGCGGCCGGTCAGATTTCTCCAAAACGGCCATTTCGAGCCGTTCAAGTCTTACGCATCCTTCACTGACTTTGCTCGATCATCACCTCGCACGAAGCGCGTAACGACGGAAACACTCTCATTACCCTACGCAGATGTTCAATGCGGCTTGAACGCTCGATAAATGGATAAGCATCCTGATGCAAGGCGACCCAAACTTTACCGAAATCCGAGCATTCACTTACCCACTGCGTCAGGGTGCACATGATGCGCTGACCATTGTCGTTTGTTCGCCACGCCCACAGATTTAACAGGTCAGCAACATCCTGCAGGCAATAATTCTCCGGCAGGTCGGACCAAAGCAATTCCGCCAAATCGCTGTTCTCTCCATACATACTAAGCAGGTGGCGAAGATTCTCTTCGTCACCTCCAAAGTCTACGGCCCGTAGTGCTGCAACCTCGTCTAAGGTTGCGCGAACAAGTGCAATCCGGTCTGCCATTTGGATCATGTGTGTAGCAACGGTGCAAGTTTAGATTGTCAACGATGCAGGCAATCACGTCGAGCGACTCTTCATGGCCGAACTGAGTCAGACACTCTGACGCTGTCTGCTTGGTCTAGTCCAGACTTATACAGCTGACAACAGCGGGGGCAAAGCGCATGCGATCCAGCGGTCGCTCCTGAGGGACCTGCTCGTGT
>Ga0105238_10003427_pt1 | contig 15814 bp, 13 predicted proteins | sample KBSC34metaG_FD_81526 | JGI IMG/M metagenome (GOLD analysis project Ga0105238, IMG submission 81526) | Corn rhizosphere microbial communities from Kellogg Biological Station, Michigan, USA - KBS C3-4 metaG | ecosystem: Host-associated > Plants > Roots > Rhizosphere > Soil | place: Michigan, USA... | reverse complement strand
CAACCCGGGGCGGTACAGGATCGCGTGGCCCAGCGTCACGCCCCCCACCCAATCGAGCCCGCGCCCGGGGTGGATGCGGTAGAGCCACGCGCTCGCGGCCGGACCGCGCACGCGCGCGGGAAGACGCCCCCCCGACGCGAGCAGCCCGGCGAGGTGGCCGATCACGTTCGTCGGCAGCGTCCAGAGCCGCCAGAGCCACCGGAGCGGCGAGGGGAGCTTCCGGCGCGGAGGCGGGATCACCACGTGCGGCCGGAGCATCGGCGACAGCGACTACGGCACGAATTCGTAGGCGCCGCAATCCGCGGCCATCCCCAGCGGCCTGGCGTTGCCATCGAAATCGTCGAGCGGCATGGGCATGATGCCCTTCGCGAAGTCCGTACACGGCGAGGTCTTCGTGAGGTGGTAGTCGCCGGTGGTGGGTTGAAACATCGGATTGCCGCCGCTCTGAGAAGTCATCGCGTCGATGGCGCAATTGACCGATTCGCCCGTGGCGTTGCCGTAGAGGAGAAGGCCTCCCATGGACGGTGACGAAGGTTCGCACGCCATGCCCTTGTCCTTGTTGTTGACGACGGTGTTGAAGTTGAACCGCGCCACCTTGCCCATCGGGGGCGTGCCGACGTACACGCCACCGAAGCTCGCGGCACCGACCACGCCCTGGCCGTTGTTCGCAAAGACGGAATTCACGATCTCGAAGCTCGCCTTTGCGAGCACCAGCCCGCCGAGGGTATTGTCGTAGACGTAGACCCGATCCATCCGGAGGGTGGTGTTCTGTTCCGCCTTGATGCCGATGTCGGTGCCGCCCGAGACGGTCACGCCGCGCACGTACAGGGACGCATCGCCGACCAGGTGGATCCCCACGTTGGCCCCGGGCGAGATCTGAGCGTTGTCTTGTCCGATGACCGACAGCTCGGTGCCATGCGCCGGCGCCGCCTCGAAGTTCGCGAGTGCCACCCCTCCTCGCAGCACGATGAGGGTCTTCGCGGGCGAGGTCGCGGCCATGTCGAACGCGGCCTGCGGCACGCAGAACGGCGACGCGCTCGTGCCCGGGCCGCCGATCCCACTGCAGCCGGCCATGGGCTTCTGCACGTAGAGGGTCTCGGCGTCGGTGGCGCAGTGGCCGTCCTGGTGGAACATGCACACGCCCGGGTTCGCCCCCAGCTTGGTCGCACATTGCATGTCCAACGTGCACGGGGCGCAGGCGTTCTTCACACAGATCGGTTTCTTTGCATCGGCCGTGCATTGGGCGCTGCTCGTGCACTCGACGCAAGTCTTCGTGACGGTGCTGTCGCAGTGGGGAGGAGTCGAGCCGCCACGGGCCGTGCATTCCATGTCGCTGGCGCAGCCCTTACACATCTGCTTCGACGTGTCGCAGATCGGATTGGCGTCGGGACAATCCTTGCTCGCCAGGCACGGCACGCAGACGTGCGTGGCCTGATTGCAGACGGGCTTGGTCTTATCCGCCGTCATGCACTGCGCATCCGCAGTGCACGCGACGCAAACGTGGGTGGTCATCGTGTCGCAGTGGGGGGTCGTCATGCGCCCGGAGCAATCTGTCTCAGCCGAGCAAGGCCCGCAGGTATTGTCTGCGCCGCAGACAGGCGCTGAAACCGGACAGTTGGCGTTCGTCAGGCAGACCACGCAGCGCCCACCGCTGCTGCAGAAGGGCTTGTCAGCGGTACACGCGCTCAATTCGTTGGCTGTACACATAGGCTTGTCGACCGGCGCGTCCATCGGAACGCCTTGATCGATCGGTCCGTCCATTACGCCACCGTCTGGACTTTCGGTACCGCCGCCACCGCCGGCCCCCCCATTGCCCGCGGCACCAGCACTGGCCCCTTCGCCACCCGAGCCGGGCGTGGCGCGACCACCCGCGCCGGCGGTTCCGATGGCGCCGGCGGTTCCGATGGCGCCGCCGGTTCCGAGGCCTCCGCCTTTACCGAGCCCGGCTCCACCGGCGCCGCCCTTGGGCACGCACATATGGTTGACGCAGGTCCCATTCGGTCCGCAATTGTCAGAGTCCATGTCCGAAACGCACACCGCCGGGTTGTCCTTCGTCGCCAGCTTGCAGCCGAGGGGCGTGAGCCCGGCGCCCAGACTCACGAGGACCACGACCACCCCGACAGTGCGCGAAAGGACACGGATCATGGCCGGCTACGATATCACCGCAGGAGGCTGGCCCCCCAAAAACGACCGTGAAAATGACCCCTAGAACAGGCTCCGCTGCTCCCCGCGCCGCGGATCGTCTGAGATGCGTACCAGGCATTCCGGGTCGTCGTTCTTCACCGAGCTCACGCGCTTCGAGACGGGCGTCACCACCAGCGCGTCCTCGGGCGCCGTCGCGATCAGGCGCGCGGCGCGCGCGGCCGGTCCCGCCAGCCAGTCGTCGATGGCGTCGGGCGGCAGCACCACCGGCATGCGATCGTGGACGGCGCTGACCACGTGGTTCGGTCGCGTGGTCAGGATCGTGAACCGCGGCCGCGCCACGGTCGCCCCGGGCCTCGCCACCCCGGCGGCGGCCCCCGCGTCCTGATACAGCCCCGCCAGCAAGATCAGCCCGCCACCCTCGCGGTGAAACCAGAACGGGCGGTGATCCTTCGTCCACTCGTAGAACCCGTCCGTCACGATCGCGCAGCGCCGCTCGGCGAACGCGTGCCGGAAGCCGCTGCCCGAACCCACCTGCTCACCCCGCACGTTGATCAAGGGGCGTCCGGTCGCGGTGACGTAACCCCACACGCCCGGCAGTAGGACGCGGTGGTCGGCGGCCCTCTCCAGGATCCAGTGCGTGTCGGTGGGCGCGACGTTGTAGCGCGGCCGGTACGAGGCCGCGTCCTCGCCGGCGACCTCGGCCTCGAGCTCGTCGGCGATCTCGCGGATACCGGACTTCGTCAATGTCACGCGGCCACACATGGAAAGATCTCGGGGTGAGCATAGCGCGCGACAACGTTCGGATCTGAGCGAAGAAAGGGAACCGACTGGCCCCCCGATTGTGGGGGACTCTGGCGAACAGACCGGCGTGCCAGCGGTCGGACGCGAGGCAGGCGGCGTGTAAGGCGGACCAGTTGTCCTCGCCCCGGCGTCAGCCGGGGAGAGGATAAAGGAGAGGGGTCCGCGCTCAATTGTGGCGCCGCTCCCTCTCCCGCCGGCCTTCGGCCGGCGACCTCTCCCGCTGCGCGGGCGAGGTGTTTGGCGTTCATCTCGACCGGCCGAATTCCTCGTGGCGAAGTCCTGGGCGTACTTTCGGACGCCCAAGATACTCCTTGTGCCCACTTCACGAGGGACCGGGGGCTGGCCGTCAGTCCACGAACAGGTCGGGCAGGAACTGCTTGGTGCCGGGGACGTGGGCGTAGCGGTCGAAGTCGGTCACGCCTTCTTCGCGCAGAACGTCCTCGTCCAGGAAGAAGTTGCCGGTGCAATCTCGGCTCGGGCGGCACAGGATCGCGTGGGCGGCGTCGGCGACGATGTCGGGGGTCCGGGCGCCCCGGGTCATCTCCGTCGCGTCGGGCGCGATGGCGGTCAGGGCGGCGGTCGCGATGATCGTGCGCGGCCACAGCGCGTTCACCGCCACGCCCCGCGCGCGCCACTCCTCGGCCATGCCCAGCACGCACAGGCTCATCCCGACCTTCGAGATGGTGTACGCGACGTGGTTCTTGAACCAGGCCGCGCGCAAATCGACGGGCGGCGCCAGGTTCAGCACGTGCGGGTTCGCCGCCTGCTCCAGCCACGGCAGGCACGCCTGCGAGCACAGGAACGTCCCGCGCACGTTGACGGACATCATCAGGTCGAACCGCTTCATCGAGGTCGACGGCGTGTCGGTCAGCGCGATGGCGCTGGCGTTGTTCACCAGGATGTCGATGCCGCCGAACTGCGCCGCCGCGCGCGCGACCGCCTGCCGCACGGCCTCCTCGTCGCGCACGTCCGCGCCGATGGCCAGGGCGCGCCCACCGGCGGCCTCGACCTCGGCCGCCGCGCTGAAGATGGTTCCTGGCAGCTTCGGGTGCGGCTCCACTGTCTTCCCGATCAGCGCGACGTTGGCGCCGTCGCGCGCCGCCCGCAGCGCGATGGCCTTGCCGATCCCGCGGGTGCCCCCCGTGATGAACAGCGTCTTGCCGCGCAAGCTCGCGGCGGTCACGGGCACGACACCACGTTCACGGCATAGTCGATGGCCGTCGGCGTGCCGGTCACTGCCACTTCGTAGGTGTGACCGGCGGTGGTGGACCACCCCATCGGCACCAGGCTGATCGCGTACTTGCTCCCGTAATTCGCGGGCAGCTGCATCACCGTCACCGGACGATCGGTGCCGGCGTCCGTGATGGTGACCTTGGCGCTGGCCAGGTTGATGGTGTCGCTCTGGATCGACCACCCGACCTTGTCGAGCGAGCCCTCGACGGTGAGCGCCTGCAGGGGCACGTCGCCGGGCGGCGGCCAGGCGGCGTACGCCTTGCCGGCCTTGCCCGTCCCCCCGATCGTCATCAGGCACGAGTAGCCCGACGTCGACCCCAACCCCACCGGCCCGAGCGAGTTCGACAGCAGCCAGCGCCGGTGCCCGATCGTCGTCTCGTTGCCGCGGTCGTTCATGTACAGGTCGACCGCGCGCACGCCGGCCGTCGTCGCGATGTTGCTCTGCCCGGCCGCCGTCGCGCCCGCCGTCATGTAGCAGCTCCAGGTCGTGGGCGGCTCATGCGACAGCATCTTGTTCGCGTGCTCGAGCAGCGCGCAGGCCTGGGCGTTCATGCTCTTGGTGGAATCCTCGGTCACGGCGGGAAGGCCGGCCAGGAAGCGGAACAGGTTCACCTGGCGCAAGGCGTTCGCCCGCCCCGCGCCGGTCAGGTCTCCGGGGTCGCAGGCGGCGACGCTTCCGGTCCAGCTCCCTTCCGACAGATCGGCGCGGTCCGCCTTCCAGCGCTCGCAGACGCCGCCGCTGGAACCGCCGGACGCCCCCCCCGCTCCACCCGCCCCGCCCGGCGCGCCTCCATTCGCGGCGGGCGCCCCGCCCACCCCGGAGCCTCCGCCGCCTCCCGACCGCCCCGCCGAGCCGCCGCCTCCGAAGCGTCCGGCCGATCCCGTGGCCCCCGCTGACGCGCCGCCGGCGGCGCCGGACGCCCCCGCGGTCCCGCTCGCCCCGCCCGGTGAGCCCTGGCCGCCGCCCGCGCCGCCCGTCCCGGCCGGTCCACCGCCTGCCGCAGCCGGCCCCCCGGTCCCGGTCGCGGTCTTGCCGCCGCTCCCGGAGCGCCCCGACTCCTGGCCGAGTCCGCAGCCCACCGCCACCGCGGCCAGCAACAGCAACAGCGCGACCCGTCCTGCGGAGCCCGCGCTCGGTCGGAAGTGGTTCGGCTGAGGGTCCGTCTCCATCGCGACTTCGTCCGGCGGCGGCGCAAACCCGCGATGGTTCCCCATCGCTGGCGCACGCCCGCGCCCCGTCAAAGGTAGGCGACCACAGGAAGCCGTGCAATCCTCCCGCGCGGTCGTCGCCCGCTCCAACCGCGCGCCACGCCGACGCCCAGCAGCGAAAAATTCGCAATCGCCTGCATCCGGGACGCGCGAGCGGCATCGAAGCATCGCGACCAACTATCCCGTCCTCTCTTCGAAGGAGCCCCATTCATGTACTACCTGCTGGTGAGACAGTTCGCGCTGACCCTCAAGAACCTGGACGCCGTCATGGCCAAGGCCGAGAAGTACGCCGAAGCCCGCAAGTTCGACGTCAACAACTTCTGCAACCAGCGCCTGTTTCCGGACATGCTGCCGTTCACGGCCCAGGTGCGCATCGCCTGCGATCAGGCCAAGAATGCGGCGGCCAACCTGGCCGGCAAGCCGCCCCAGGTCTTCGAGGACAACGAGGTGACCTTCGCTGACCTGCGCGGTCGGGTCGCGAAGTGCATCGCCTACCTGGACACCTTCACCGAGGCCGACTTCGCGAACACCAAGGCCGACACGGTCGTCAAGATGCCCCGCCCCGCGGGCAAGGGGCTGCGCGCGAACGACTACCTGCTCTCGCGGCAGATGCCGAACTTCTTCTTCCACGTCACCACCGCCTACGACCTGCTCCGCCACGGCGGGGTGGACGTCGGCAAGAGCGACTACCTGGGCCCGCTGCCCTTCGTCGACGCCTGACGACGGTCAGCGCCGGGCCGGCACGCGCCGGGGCCGCCCATTTTTTTGGAGGGTGCTCGATTCGAACATAGGCTGGGACACCCGGGCTCGACGAGCCCGGGCCCCCTTCACCGCCGATGTATCGAATCAAGATTGGCTGCCAGCTCGAGTACACGACACCCACCGCCAACCCGGCCGTGTTCGTGGTCCAGCCACCGGCCCATCCGCGGCAGATGATCGAGCGCGAGTCCCTGCTGCTGGTGGGCGCCACGCCGACCGGCGAGTATGCCGACACCTTCGGGAACCGCTGCCAGCGCGTGATCCTGCAACCCGGCGACAGCCAGCTCCGCTACGAGGCCCTGGCCGCCGTGCCTCCCGAGGGCGATGCGGTGGTGTCCGACGCGCGCCAGATCCCGCCCGACGAGCTGCCTTCCCAGCTGCTGCGCTACACGCTGCCGAGCCGCTACGCCGAGACCGACAAGCTGCTCGGCTTCGCGTGGGAGACGTTCGCCCACGTGCCCCGCGGGTGGGCCCGCGCGCGCGCCATCTGCGACTGGGTCCATGACCACGTCGAGTACAAACGCGGCGTGAGCCTGCCGCACTGGTCGGCCGCCGACACCATCGCGCGCCGCCAGGGGGTCTGCCGCGATCGGGCCCACGCGGTGATCGCGCTGTGCCGCGCCTTCAACATGCCGTCCCGCTACGCCGTCTCGTACCTGCCCGACATCGACGTGCCCGACGACGGCATCCCCATGGACTTCCACGCGTACGCCGAGGTTTGGCTGGAAGGGGGCTGGCAAGTCTTCGACCCGCATGACCGCTTCCCGCGCAAGGGCCGCGTCTTCCTGGCCAGCGGCCTCGACGCCGCCGACGCCGCGTTCGCGACCCTTTACGGAGGCGCGCGCCTGACCGCCTTCGACGTCTGGGCCGATCCCGTTCCCCTTTACGCGGCCGAGGACGCGGGCAAGGCCGCGGGCAACCACGACCGTTCGCCAGCCGCCGAGCGACCCACCTCCCCCGCGGCGGAGGCACGGCCGACCCAGCCGCCGACGGGAGCCCCGGCCCTCACGCTGGTTCCCCCCATCGTCGCTTCTTAGGCCGCGGAGCGCCACGCCCGCGCCGGCCGTCAGCCCGTCATCCCAATGGGCGCGGTGCGCGCGCGGCGACCGCGGCGCGCTCGAACAGCGCCTTGACCTTCGCGTTCCGGGTGGCGCTCGACTGGGGCCGATACGACTCGATGGCCGCGGTAGCCCAGTCTCGCCCCCCGATGGCCCGGTTGAGGTTGGGCCAGCCTTTCTTCAGGCCGTGAGTCCCCAGGTTGAAGGCCAGGTCCAGCATCGCGAGCTGGACCGAGCCGGGATAGCCCTCGAAGTCGGGATAGGCGGCGTGCAGCTCCTGCCGGAATCCCTCGACGCGCCGTCGAAAGAGCTCGTCGATGCGCGGCCCCGGAAGGTCGAGCGCCGTGAACGAGCGGTAGAACCGCGCCACCCGCGGCCAGGCCTGGCGCGACACCGCCTCGAAGTCAGCCGCGATCTCGGCCTGGGTGGCGCTCTCGGCGGTCGCGCGGTTGACGAACGCCAGCTCGAACGCCACCACGCGCGTCGCCAGCAGGTTGCCAATCCCCACCGTCACCTTCCCGACCGAGTCGAGGTACATGTGCGCGATGTTCCCCTCCGACGGCGCGATCAGCGCCTTCACCTCTTCGAACGTGGGCGACGACATGGATCTCCTTGCAGCACACCGATCGATCCGCGCCTCCAGCCTCGAATCGAAGCGACGAAAAAGTCATCCGTGCCACGACGATATCACCAGGGCACGCGCTTCGCCGGCGGCCGGCGGTATCAGGCTCGGATGGCGTCGAGCAGGCCGCCCGTGCCGTCACCGAAATTGTCGATGACCGTGCCCGTGTCCTGGAGCGCCGCGCTGATCAGCGTGTTGAGCAAACGGTTGTTGGTGGCCCCGGCGGCATCGACGTAGAGGCCCTGCTTGAGGAAGCCGCCTCCGTTGCCCCAGATGATGTGGGGAATGTCGGCGAAGGCGTGAGACGGCCCCTCGGCGTAGTGGTTGGTCCACATCACGAAGCACTGATCGGCGAGGCCGCGGGCCTTGAAGTGATCGAGGCCGGCCGCCAGCGTCTTCATCCGCGCGGCGTCGATCTCGACGTGGGCCTGGGTCGCCGTCGGGTTGCTGGCGTCGCTTCCGACGGCGCTGTCGCTCTGCACGCGATGACTGATGTGAGTGAAGATCCATTGCGGACTGGGATTCGAGGGCACGTCGTAGATCGTGCGGTCATAGGGATCGCCCCACTGCAGCGAGGCGGCCCGGCGGTAGTTGCAGGCGAAGGCCATCGCGACCAGGCTCATGTGCAGGCCCACCATCTCGTCGGTCCGGTGCGCGTCGTACTTGAAGGTGGCCAGCCCGGCCAGCTTCGCCGTGTCCAGCCCCTCGCTCGAGCAGACGCGCGTCATGGTCGTCTCGACGTCGCGGATCGAGTCGAAGTGGAGCTGAAGGCGCTGCCGATCGGCCGCGCCCAGGCGCGAGCTCTGCATGAGGGTCTTGAGCTCCTCCCGCACCAGGTCGTGCACGCTCTTGCGACTCCGTAGGAGGAGCTCGTCGGCGGTCGGCCGGTCGAGGCCCACGAGCTGCTGGTAAAGCGTGTGAGGATTGTCGATCACCGGCACGAGCGTCCCCGGCCCCGAATACGACAGGCGCTCGGCCGCGAAGCCGTTCTTGAGATTGCCCGCGTAAAGAGCGATCGGGCCGCGATCGGGGTGGGCCTTCGAGGCGATGAAGGCGTCCGCCGAGGGGCCTGCCCCCCGCGGAGCTTGAGCCGACCCGCTTGCCACCAAGGGCACCTTCCCGGTGAGCGCCGCGCAGAGACCGTCCACGTGGGAGTCGCTCATGACCGAGCCGGGGGGCCACTTGATCCCGGAGACCAGGAGCAGCTTGTCGGCGTGCGCCGCGAGCGCGCTCGTCGCCTTCGCCTCCGCCGCCAGGCCCGCTGGCGTGAGGGGCCCGGTCGCCGCGGGAAGGAACTGCGACCGGACCACCCCTCCCACCGCGCAGAGGAAGAAGCCGAACACCGGCTTGGGCGCCGAGGCCGCCCACGCCGAGCGTTCGGGCAGGCTCTCGAGAAACGGCAGCGCCACGGTGGCGCCGGCCACCCCGCGCAAGAACGCGCGCCGGTTGGGCCGCACGAAATTTTGCCCGCGGCGCCGCGACATCAGGGCCCTCCCACCGCCCGCAGGCGGAACGCAGGATTTCGCGCGAGCGCGACGATCAGCTCCTTCAAGGATTTGTCGCGCGCCACCGTCGCCAGGTCGCTGACCAGGCTTCGATCGCCCTCGACCATGTCTCGCTGGAGGGCGTAGCCCGCCAGGCCCTTGGCGTAACAGCCCTGCGCGTCGGGGCTGTCGGCGATGAGGGTCATCAGGGCCCGCGCGTCCGCGAAGGTCCGCGTCCCCGTGGCGAAGGGATAGCTCCCCTTGGTGTCGACCGCGACCCCGTTGTCGCGATCCCGGGCCCGTCCTAGCCCGTCGAAGCCCTCGAACGCGTAACCGAGCGGATTGAGGAAGACCGCATGGCAGGTTGTTCCGCAGCTGGTCGTCACCTGCTCGAATCTCGCCCGATTGGTCTGCCCGGGCATGAGCGGGGGAACAGCGTTCCGGTAATCCTCGTGCATCGGAAGCGGGACACACAGCACGTCGTAGCTGAGGACGAATCCACGGGTGAGCGGGTCGGATTCCCCGTCGGAGGCGCCATAGAGAAGCAGGAACGGCGCTTGGGTGAAGTACCCGACGCGCGACGGGTCTCGCGTGGCATCGAATGTCCGCTCCTCGATCCCCGCGGGCGGCGGATCGAGCCCGTACAGCGGCGCCAGCGCGGGACCGACGAAGAACCGGGTCGAGATGAAGATCGAGCGGACAGATTCTCCGCGGGTGAAGATGGCGTCGAAGAAGCGGGATGACGCGTCCGCCAGCTCGGCCCGCAGCCCGTCGGGCGCGCGCGTCGGATCGATCCCCGCGTAGCGGTCGAGGTGATAGAGCTGGCCGTGAAAGTCGCGCATCACGGCCGCGGCTTCGGGACGCTCCAGCATCGCGCGCGCCGCTGCCTCGACGCCCGCAACGGTGTCGAGCTCCCCTGCCGCGGCCATGTCGAGGAGGTCGTCGCTCGGCGTCGTCCCGAGCAGCCAGAAGGACAGCTTGGCGGCCACCTCGTAGCCGCTGAGCGGCTCTCCCTCGGCGCCGAGCTCGGAGCGGTAGAGGAAGTTCGGTGACGCCAGCATGGCGCGGATGACCAGGCCAGCGCCGTTCGCGACCCCGGGGCCGTAAAGGGTCTCCCCCCAGGCAAAGATGCTCTGGTAGTGCTGCTCCTCCAGGGCCGTGAGCGGACGCCGGAAGGCGCGCCGCCCGAGCGCCCGCACGAACCCCGCTGCGTCCGTGCCGGCGTAGAGGCGGGCGAGTGCCTCCGCCGAGCCCGTCGCGCGGGCCGCGGCCGCCTCCGCTCCCGCCTCGAAATCGACCGCGGCCTCGGCGTCCACGAGCAGCAGCTTCTCGTTGTTGGTGAAGTCGGTTGTGCCGGGCGGCGGAGGATTCGCGGGGGCCTTCAACGGAGCCACGGGCGAATCGAAGCGGAGGATGTCCGTGACGGCCCGCTGCCACTGGTCGTTGGTCAGCCGCTGCACGCGCGTGTAGAGCGGTGAGCCGTAATACTTCGGGCCGCCCCCGAGCGTGCCCCCGGTCCCGTCGTGGCCCGACTGGCCCCCCGAGAGGCCCGTCCCCCCGCCGCCGCCCGCCGGCGCACCTCCGGCGGCCCCGGGACCGCCCCCGCCCGCGCCCCGGCTCAGCCCGTCATTGCCACCACCGCCGGTCGCCGAGCGGCCGCCCACGCCCCCCGATGACGAAGACCGCGACTGGCTGCCACACGACAGCTGCCATGCCGTAGCCAGCAGCATGAGCCAGACGGCGCCTCGCCCTGCGTGCCGCTGCATGCGGCGCTTACTATAGCGCGAACCCTCGGAGTCCTTGGCAACGAGGGCGATTGCGCCGAACGATTGTCGGGGCAAGATTGCCGGCGTCGTGCATCGAATCGCCCAGCTGCCCCGCATCGCGCGCGGTGGTGCGCTGCTCTTCGTTCTTGCGCTCGAAGGCGCATCCGGGACACGCGCGTCAGCGGCGCCGGCCGCCTCCGGGCCGCCGCCGCCCAGATCCTCCTCGTCCGCCGCCCCCGGGTCCGCCTCCGGCTCTCTCAAGGGCGACGACGCCGCGGCCCTGGCCCGTCTCGACTGGCTGTACCAGCGGCGCGAGGATCCGGCGACCTTCGAGGAGGCTCACCGCCTGGCGGTCGCGGCCGTGACGAAAGCCCCCTCGTCCTACGAGGTCCTCTGGCGGGCCGCGCGAGAGACGTTCAGCGAGACCGATCAGCCGAGCCGGTCCGCCGACGAGCGGTCTCGCCTCGGCAAGGCGGCCCATGATCTCGCCGCGCGCGCCATTGCGGTCAACCCGAACGGAGTCGAGGGGCACTACTGGGCGGCGCTCGGGATCGGACGCCACGCCGAGACCATGGGCGTGGTGCGTGCGCTCGCCAACGGGATCGAAGGGAAGTTCACGCGCCCGCTCGAGCGGGCCACGGCCCTCGACGTGCGTTACGACCACGGCAACATCCCGGTGGTTTGGGCGGCCTATTACCTCGAGCTGCCGTGGCCGAAGCGTGACCGCGCGAAGGCAGCCGCCAAGCTGCGACAGGCCCTGGAGATCAACCCGGCCAACTTGCGGGCGCGTTTGTACCAGGCGCGCCTCGCGCTCTCCCAGGATCAGCCGGCCGAGGCCCGCGCCATCCTCGACGGCATCGCCGCCGCGCCGGTCGGACGCTACGACCCGCCGGAAGAGCGGGCCGTGAAGAAGGAAGCGGCCGACCTGGCAGCGACCGTGCCGCGATCGCCGTGACGGCGAGACCCGGTCCCCCTCAGAACCTCGAGACGTAGCTCCAGGCCAGGGAGGCCGCGCTGCCGTCGCCCGTCGCCGCCAGGTCGCCGGACCGGTAGGCGCGCAGGTCGTCGATGGTCCGCGTGGGCTGCGTCAGGATGAGCGCCTCCCCCACCACCAACCCGGCGGCGCCGTTGATGATGCCGCTCGTCCAGTGGTGAAAGCCGAAGCCGAGAAACAGGGTCACCCCCGTGTTGAAGGCGACGTTGCCGGCATGGAACCACCAGGCCTGCTGCTGGCGCTGATCGTCGGCGTCGCGAACGAGGCGGGTCTCGGCGTCGGCCAGCAACGCGCAGACATCGGCCCCGGGCGTGAAGCCGGGGCCGCTTGCGCTGCGCCGGGCGTGAAGCTCGCGGGCGTCGCGGATGACGGCGAGCGGGGCCACCGCGAGCGGGATCACCCCCACCGCGGCGCTGGCCGCGCTCGTGTACCAGTCGACGCGATCGCCCCGGGCGGCGAAGGGAACCACCGCCAGGCTCGCGACACCGCTCAGCCCGATGCCACCACCCCAGGCCCACGACCACGCGAGCGCGCTTCGCCGCGCCAGGGCCAGGCGCGCGTCGATCCAGGCGAGGCGCGTCTCGGGCGCGACGTCCCCGAGCCGCGGATCCGCCGCGAGCGTGGGCGCACAGCCCGCCGCCTGCGCGCAGCGCACCGCCGGTCCAGCCGAGATCGTCACGGCCGCCACCACGGCCACGATCACCGCCGCCCCCGCCGGACCGCTCGCGTTCGGGCGCATCCGTCCGAGCTACGTGCCGGCGCGGCGCTTGAGGGTGTTGCCGGCCAGCGTGGTCGCCAGATCCCAGATCGAGCTCGGCATGCGGTGCGCATCCGCGATCACGTCGTCGAGGGCCCGCACGATCCAGTCCTCGTCCGCTTCCGAGATGCAGAGCGGCGGCAGCAGCTTCACGACGTACATCTCGTGCCCGGCCACCTGCGACAGGATCCGGTGTTTCGTGAGCAACGGGATGACCACCGTCTGGCAGAACAGCCCCTTGGTGGCCTTCTCCAGCAGCGCCCAGGCCGTCCGGAGGCCGAGCGACTTCGGCGGTCCGAACTCGAGCGCGATCATCAGACCCTGGCCCCGCACTTCCTTGAGCATCTCGTAGTTGGCGGTCAGCGCGCCCAGACGGCGAATCAGGCTCTCGCCGCGCGTAGCGGCGTTGGCGATCAGGTTCTCGTCTTCGATCACCGCCAGCGTCGCCAGCCCGGCCGCCATGGCCAGATCGTTCTTTCCGAACGTCGAACCGTGAACGACGGCGCGGTCCATGCGATTGAACAGCTTCTGGAAGATCCAGCGCTTTCCCGCGACCGCGCCGACCGGCACGAACCCGCCTGACAGCGCCTTGGCCAGCAGGACCAGATCGGCGTCGACGTCCGCGTGCTCGCCGGCCAGGAACCGCCCGGTGCGGCCGATCCCGGTCTGCACCTCGTCGAGGACGAACAGTGTCCCGTGCCGGCGGCAGGCCCGAGCCGCCTCGGCCAGGTAGCCCGGTGCTGGCAGGTGGACGCCCTTGCCCTGGATGGGCTCGACGAAGAACGCGGCCGCGTCGCCGCCGGCGAGGGCGGCCTCGAGCGCGGGCAGATCGTTGAAAGGGATGCGGACGCTGTCCGGCAAGAGCGGCCCGAAGCCGTCTCGGAACGTGTGATCGCCGTTGAGGGACAGCGATCCCAGCGTCAGCCCGTGGAACGCGTGATCGCAGAAGATCAGCTTGGCCCGCCCCGTCGCCACCCGCGCCATCTTGATCCCAGCCTCGACCGCCTCGGTCCCCGAGTTGCAGAAGAACACGTTCTCCTGCGTCGGCAGGTGGTGTAACAGCCGCTCGGCGAGCAGCCCCGCCAGCAGCGAGACGTCCATCTGGACCAGGTTGGGTAGATCCGCGTCGATGACGTCGCGCAACGCCTTCTTGATGACCGGGTGGCTCCGTCCCACCGCGAAGACGCCAAACCCGGCCAGCAGATCGAGGTAACGCTGGCCCGTGGTGTCGAAGAGATACTGGCGGTCCGCGCGCGCGTATCTCCGATCGAACCCGATGGTCTTGAGGACCCGCACCATCTGCGGGTTCAGATACTTCTCGTGCAGCGCGAAGGCCTCGCCGGCGCGCTCCGCCAGCTCTGTCGCCAGGTCGAACGTCATCGGGGGGAGCGATCCGCCTCGCCGTTCGTCGGCCTCCGTGACGACGCCGAGCCGGCCGGATGATCTGCCGGATCGAACAGGGGAGCGCCGTGATCGATGGCGTGCATCACCCCCGCCACGATCCCGACGACTTGCGGTCGCGTCAGCTTGGCGCCCGGCCCGCGATCCCGTACCAGCCGTAAGGTCGAGAAGGCCAGCGTGGCATTCACCGCGTTGAAGGCGACCAGTCCGCGGTCGGCGCCCGCAGCCCGCAGGATCTCGCAGTACTCGGCGGCCGCCTGCAGATCGGCGCGCGCCAGCATGAACACCTCCGCGAGGGGCACCGCCTCGGGCAAGTAGAGGCGCCCCTCGACCTGATCCTGGCCCGCGTCCTTGAGGATGTTGACCAGCTGGAGGGCCTCGCCAAAGCGAACCGCCCGCGCCCGCAGCTCGTCGGCCCGCGCGGCGATCCGAGGATCGCCGAGCACGAACAGCTCGGTCAACATCTGACCGACCAGGCCGGCCACCACGAAGCAGTAGTCGTGCAGATCGTCGACCGTCTGCAGCCGCAGCACCCCGTTCGCGTCGGTGCGTTCCACGAACCGTTTCATCCCGCGCGCGCTTTCGGCCACGTGGCGGCGCAGCTCCCGGCGGCTGGCGGGCGCGAGACCGCGATACCAGTCGAGGACCCGAGGCGTGGCCCCCAGCAGCTCGATGTAGCCCTGGTGGGCGACGGGCGGCTCGCGCGTCCAGGCCTCGGCGACCGCGCGAATCGATCGCGGCCCGGCCCCGGCGCCGTCCTCTTCCAGCATGGCCACGAACTCCTCCAGCGCTTCCATGCGGCGCGCCGGAGGCCAGGCCGTCGCGTCCTCGAACGTGTCGATGACCCGGAACAACAGATAGGCGACGCCGATCTCCCGGCGAAGGCGGGCCGGCAACATGGGGATCGTCAACGCGAAGGTCCGGCTGGTCTTCTGGAGAAAAGCCTGCAGTTCTCCCTCGTCGGCGGTCCCCGTGCCGGTCGCCGCCTCGGCCGCCGCTACCACCTCTGTCGAGCTCATGTCATTCCTCCCTGGCGGGACGACGTGCCCATCGGCTCGCCTCCCGATCCGTTTTTCGATGATGACGACCCGCGCTCCGGCGCGGCGAGCAACGCTGCGATCGCGCGGGACAGCACCCCCGCCCCCATCTGTACACGCCGCCGGAGACCGAGCAGCGCGGGAAGGAGGCCGGGGTCGCCCAGCAGGCCGCGCACGACGCTTCCGCGGCGAACGGCGCCGCCCTCGTCGCGAGAGCGGTTGAGCAACGCCGGGAGCTCCTCGTCGGCGGTGTCACTCACCGCGCGCAAGACGATCCAGGGGATCCCAGCCTGGACCGCGGCGCCTATGTACCCGGCCGACTCGAGGTCGACCACCGCCGAGGCGCGCCCTTCGCGATTGCCCTGCTGCGGGAGATTCGCGGACCGAGCCTCCACCAGACCCAGCAACCGCTGCTTCTCGGCGGCCGTGTCGGCGATCCGCTCCGCCGTCATGACGACCCCGCGCCGCGCGCCCGTGGCGCGGGTGGCGCTCTCGACCAGGACCTCGTCGGCACGCAAGACAGTGTCCGGCCCCCCGCCCTCGAGCAT
>Ga0105238_10003424_pt1 | contig 15820 bp, 19 predicted proteins | sample KBSC34metaG_FD_81526 | JGI IMG/M metagenome (GOLD analysis project Ga0105238, IMG submission 81526) | Corn rhizosphere microbial communities from Kellogg Biological Station, Michigan, USA - KBS C3-4 metaG | ecosystem: Host-associated > Plants > Roots > Rhizosphere > Soil | place: Michigan, USA... | reverse complement strand
TACCGCGCACGATGGTGTACTGGACGCCGATGTCCTTCACGCGACCGCCGCGCAGAAGCACGACGGAGTGCTCCTGGAGGTTGTGCCCTTCTCCCGGGATGTAGGCCGTTACTTCCATGCCGTTGGTGAGGCGCACGCGGGCGATCTTGCGGATAGCCGAGTTCGGCTTGCGAGGGGTCTTGGTGGTGACCTTCGTGCACACGCCGCGCTTGAAGGGCGCAGAGTAGTAGGTAGGGCGGTTCTCAAGGCTGTTGAAGCCACGGGAAAGGGCCAAGACCTTCGTCTTGCGTGCCTTGTCCTTCCTGCGGGACTTGCTCAACTGATTGATGGTAGCCATGAGGTAAATGAAATCCCGCCCTGCGGGATGTACGCACTATATAAAAAGTTACCCCGGAATGCAACACGGGGAGGCTTTTGGCCTCCCCGCATAGTCACAGCGTCCATTTGGCCACTTCCACCGGACGAGCCTTCGACCCGTCCATTCGATGGTTCCGCTTGCGGAAATCGAGCGAAATACCCGTATATACCGGCTCCTTCGATTCCCGGTACATCTGCGCCTGGTGACGGGCCGCGAGAATTTCAGCCCGCGCCTCGGAGATATTGGACTCGATTACCTCAAGCTTATCCCCTTTCTCGTTACGCTTGCGCAGCCACTTCTTGAACCGACGGCGATCGGTCCCTTTAAAGGTCCAGAAGCGGCCGGTCCCGGGCTGGTGTAGTGCAACGACGTACTTCTTCTTCATGCTGCCCTCGCTGCTGCTTGTCTTGCGGCATTATAGCCACGGTATCTCGAGAGATTCAATGGCAAAGAAAAAGGGCGGTAAGGCAGATCGGCGAATCATGAAGATTCAGAGCCGACCACAATCCTTACCGCCCAGTTTGCCAAGAGCGCTGCGCGTTAGAGAACGCTGCTGCTGCTTGGCGGTGTAGATGAACCGTGAGCCCGGGAGGGGGCTGGGGGGCTTAAGCCTCCCGGGACTCACGGCCATCCTGAACATCTCGCTCCTTTGGCACCGGGGGAGGCTACCTTAGAAACGATAGTTCAGAACTGCTACCGTGAATATAGCATACCCCCTGGAAAATGCAAGCCCCCTCGCCTAGCGCGCGCCGATGGTGAATTTGCGCGGGTTGTCGCAGAGGTCGGTGAACGCATGCGCCGCTTCCTTCAGTTTCCCCGAGGAAGACTTGCCGAACGACACCACTTCCACCTGCGTGCCGTGCATATCGAGGTATTCGATGAGCGGCACGAAGTCGCCGTCGCCCGAAGCGATGATGACGGTGTCCAATTTTGGTGCGAGCTTGATAGCGTCCACCGCGAGCCCCACGTCCCAGTCGGCTTTCTTCGCGCCGTCGGAAAATACCTGGAGGTCTTTGACCTTGGTCTCGATGCCGATCTTAGTGAGCGCCTCGAAGAAGCTCGTCTCGTCGCCGGCTTCCGTCGAGATCACGTAGGCGATAGCGCGGACGAGGGTACGGTCCCCCACCGCTTCCGCGAGCACGTTCGCGAAGTTCACCCTCGCCTTATAGAGGTGCTTAGCGCTGTGGTAGAGGTTCTGCGTGTCTATGAATACGCCCACACGCTGGGCTGGATGTTTGATAACTGCCATAAAAGATTCTTATGAAAAAAGAATTACTAAAAAGCGCACGTATATCATGATAGCACTGCAACGGAGCGCGGCCCCGTACGGGGCCGCGGCGACTTACCTCTTCAGACCGAGTTTCTTCACGACCGCGTTGTAGCGGCGCTTGTCGTTGGTCTCGAGGTAGCGAAGGTGGGAGCGGCGGTCAGCAACCATCTGGAGAAGTCCGCGACGCGAGTGCACGTCTTTGTTGTTCTTCTTGAGATGCTTGGTGAGATCCTCGATGCGGCGCGTCAAAACAGAGACCTGGACCTCCGGAGAGCCAGTATCCTTGTCATGACGAGCGGCGTCTTTGATGACCCCGGCCTTTTTCTTCGTGGTAAGCATGATTCCCCTACCCTACCACATCTTGCCATTTTCCGCAAGGGTGGCGGAATGCGGGTCCGCGCGGCTTCTATAAATTCGTTCGGCCTCTCCTTGAGGGAGAGGCCGAGAGAAAAGGTGGTCGCACGACAGCTACCGTCCGCAAGTGTAGCGGATAGGGCTTTGGGTAAGCCCCCAGAGACACGAGCGCGTATGCCAGGACTGCTCCCGTTGCATGCGATTGAGACGCGACCCACGCGAACACCGCACTACCTTTCCGCGGCGCATGGTACTCGACGCGCCGGAAGCCTGCAAGCACCTGCACTGCTAGAGCTCGTAGAGTGCTACGGCGTCGTCAGAATAGATGAGCTTGAAGCGCGGGTCGGATTCCACCCACACATTAAAGGTCTGTACGCCCAGGTAGTGGTCGTCCTTCTCGATAAGCACGTACCGAGGATTGAAATCCTGCTTGATGACGTCGAAGGGATGCGACTCCTCACCGAGGACCATGCGCTTCCAGTCTTCGTAGAGCGCGGGGCTATAGGAATACGTGAGCGCCGGATCGATGCCGAGCGAGTAATTGTTATAGGTATCGAAGAACACGAGCTGCGCATAGGAGTTCGTATCGAGCGAGAACACGGCATCGCCCCTGTTCGAATGGGTAGTAAGGTATCCGGTGACTCCTTCCAGACTCGACAGGTCCGGAGCTGTCTTTGCGTACGCCATGAAGACTCCCGTGTAGAGGATGAGTAGCGCTGCAATGACCGGAGCCGCCACTCTTGAGACTACGCGCGCGAGGTGCCTTTTCTGTACCAGCCACGGGCCGTCCTTAATGCGTGCGACGAACACAGTGAAGAGAAGCACTGCGCACGGCACGACGTATTCAATAGCACGCTGCAGGAACAAGAAGAGGACGCAGTAGAACCCCGTGAGCAGGAACAAGCACAACTCCGCGGGACTCACTGCGCGCCACGTCTTCCCTCTCACCATGCGCACTACGTAGTACCCGAGCGTGAGCAGCGTCGGGATGAACCAGATCTCTCTCGCTGGATTCCTGTACGGGACCAATTCATCGGAACCGATGAACCCCCTGAACGACGTATTAATGATGTTCTGTAGGTCGGGTAGGTAGTAATCGTGGATATACGAGAGCGTGTCGGGCCGCAGGAGGATGCCCGCTATAAGCCCGCCGAACACGATGAAGAGCGGCTTCCAGTCCTTGTATGCGATCCCGTACGCGAGCGGGTAGATGAGCACGAACGGCGTGATGGAGTAGAAAAACGGGAATGCGAGGCTCGCGATGAATAATGCCACGTGCTTTTTGCTGTACACCAGGTAGAAGATGCCGAGCGAGAACAGGATGGCCACTACGCTCGGCCGCGCGAAGAACAGCCGGTAGGAAAACAGCATGGATACCATGAACAAGCCGACGGTCGCGATGAACGCGTACCGTTCGGACTTCACTATTTCGTACGCGAGCAGGAAGAATACACAGAAGATGAGCGCGAAAATGACGGAGTGGCAGAGCTTTGACCCGTCGATGAGCGCTTGATAATTATCCCCGTGGAAAAATGCCGTGAACGGCGCCATGGTGAGGTGGTACAAGAGGTACGCATCGCTCGGCTCGGCGTAGAGCGGCGTAAATATGGGCACCGGGAAATGCTCGCCGGTCCAGTAGGTATTGGCTTCGCGCGCGTTGAGATACGTGTCGATCGAGTTGAAGAATGGCGCCGCTGAGAACGAGACGATGCACGCGATCGCGAAGAAGATGGCCAGCACGGCGATGAGGTACCGGCTCTTTGGGGCCATATTCGCTGATAGTACAATAGATATATGGATGCAGAGTCAGCCAAGCGCCAGTTTCTCGAATACATCGAGATAGAACGCGGCCGCGCGGTGAAGACGGTCGAGAACTACGACCACTACCTCACCCGCTACTTCGAGCAGATGAAGATTAAGAGTACGAGCGATATCACGGAAGAGAACGTGCGCGAGTTCCGCCTGTGGCTCAACCGCCAGCCGGGCACGAAAAAGGACTCGATGAAGCGTCGCACGCAGAACTACTACCTCATCGCGCTGCGCGCGTTCCTCAAGTTCCTGCGTAAGCGCAACATCGAATCGATGTCGCCGGAACGGATTGAGCTCGCGAAGGTTCCGGAGCGCCATCTTGACCTCGTGAGCACCGCGGAATTGAACCGCCTGCTGAACGCGCCGTCGGAGGCGCTCAAGAAAGCGAAGAAACCGGAGGACCGCCTGCGGTACTTGCGCGACCGCGCGATCCTCGAGCTCTTTTTCTCCACGGGACTGCGCATTTCTGAACTCTGTTCTTTGGACAGTGACTTGGATTTATCGAGAGACGAGTTCTCGATACGCGGCAAGGGTGAGAAGGTGCGCGTCGTCTTCCTTTCTGAAGCAGCGAAGACTGCGATCCGCGAGTATCTGAAAGAACGCAAAGATATGGAAGAGGCGCTCTTCGTGGACGGGCGCGCGAAAAAGCTCCACCGCATCACACCCCGCGACATCCAGCGGCACTTGAAGACGTACGTAGCGCAAGCGGGCATCACGAACACCGTGACGCCGCACACGCTGCGCCACGCGTTCGCTACCGATCTCCTGAGTAACGGCGCGGATATCCGCAGCGTGCAGCAGCTCCTCGGCCACGCCTCTATTAATACGACGCAGATCTACACCCACATCACCGACGCGCACCTGCGCGAAGTGCATAAGAAGTTCCATTCGAGGAGCCGGTAGTCGCACAAGCCGTTGCGCTCGCTCCACCCACTGCTAGGCTATGCAGTAGAGAGAAACTGTCTGACAGAAAGGGGTTACCAAATGCAGATAGCAACTCACCCGAGCCCAGGAGCAGCGAAACCACTGCGCTGGGGATACATAACATGGTTTGCGTTCCTGCACGTCTACGCACTCGCCGCTCTTTACTATCTCATCTTCGTACGGGTTCTGTGGGCCGACCTCGCGCTCGCAACCGTGCTGTTCTTCTCGATGCATCTCTCGATCACCATCGGGCTGCACCGGCTTTACTCGCACAATGCGTTTAAAGCGTCACCGGTGGTGGAACTCGTGCTACTCCTGCTTTCTGCCGGAGTCATGCAGAGTTCTGCGCTCTGGTGGGCGGGACGACATCGGGCGCACCACCGCTATTCGGATAAAGATCAGGATCCGTATAGCGTAGTGCATGGGTTCTGGTGGGCACACATCGGCTGGCTGCTCCACGAGCACGATCCGATCGAACCCGCGCTCGTAAAGGACCTCTACAAGAACGGTCTCGTGAAGTGGCAGCGAGAAAACTACTGGTGGCTCGCGCCAGTAATGGGACTCGGGCTTCCGACGGCGATCGCATCACTCTGGGGCGAACCGCTCGGCGGACTCTTTATCGCTGGGTTCTTGCGGCTCGCGGTCCAGTACCACGCGACGTGGGTCATCAACTCGGTTGCGCACTCGTTCGGCTCGTACCGGTATCAGAATCGAGATACCGCACGCACGAACGGCGGCATCCTCGCGATACTTACCGTCGGCGAGAGCTACCACGAACGCCACCACCTCGCGCCGAACGACTACCGGCTCGGGAATCGGTGGTACGACATCGACCCGGGTAAGTGGGTGATCTGGCTTCTTGCTAAAGCAGGGCTCGCACGAGACCTGCAGACACGAGAAGAGAGCGCGCTCACGGCGTGAACGAGGACAGGAATGGGAGTTTGGTGCCCGCGGAGCGATCTGCGGGCATCTTTTTATTTATTACGACGCTTCTCTCAGTGAGACCTCGAAATATTCAAGGGCTTAGGTGAGGGGGGAACGGAGTTCCCCGTGAGACGACAATTGGTTCAGGATGTCGCGTTCCCCCGAAGTCCCGTTTCTGTTGCCAAGCCGGACTTACTTGCTCCGCCAGCACTATGAGTGCTTCGACAACACCTCAAGGAGGGTGCCGACTATGACCACGATTGGCTCAGCCAACCGGGCATAGAGCAGGATGGCGCGCAGCACGCTCATCGCTTTCACGTTTGTCACTCGAACTCCTTAGATTGTTCGAGTACTTAGAGTACTCAAGTACAACTACTCACAATGGTACTGAGCTTAGGTGCTGCACGGTGCCTGGGAAGGGGTCATTCGGACGCATCCCCGGGTCTGGAAGCTATATACTCCACTACTTGACGGCTGTCAAGTCTTGTATCTGGATGCGCTAGGAACCGACGAGCAGGGTGAAAAGGTAGGAGACGAGGAGCGAGAACGGGCCCGCGAAGAATACGGAAAAGACGATGAGGATCAATATGAGGCTCGCGATGCCGCCGCCGCGGATACGATTCTCGAAATCGCGGAGCGTCATGCTCGCTTGGTACGGCAGGATGCCGCGCAGCGTGGTGTACCCGTCGAGGGGCGGGAGCGGGATCAAGTTGAAGAGGCCGAGGAAGAGGTTCACGAACGATGCGACCGTGGCGATGAGGACGAACGCATCCGGAAGCTGCCCTACCCCGAACCGCGCGATGAGCCCGAAGATAATCGCGATGAGCAGGTTCGTGCCCGGGCCCGCAAACGCGACGATGGCCTCGCCCCAGCGCTTGTTGCGGAGGTTGTACGGGTTATACGGTACCGGTTTCGCCCACCCGAAGAGTATTCCTGCGTTCGTAATCACGAGGAATGCTGGGACGAGTATGGAGCCCACCAGGTCGATGTGCTTTATCGGGTTCAGGGTGAGCCTCCCCGAGAGCCGGGCGGTCGGGTCGCCGAGCATATTGGCCGCGTAGCCGTGGGCGACCTCGTGAATGACGATGGAAAAGATGAGGATGGCGAGCTCAAATGCGATCGTAAGCGGGTCGCTTGGCATGCTGGTGGGGCCATGGTACCATGCGGCGACTATGGCACGTAGCTGCGAAATCACCGGTAAGAGCACGCAAGTCGGCGGGCGCTATTCGAACCGCACGCGTGCGACCCAGTTCAACCCGACCGGCAAAGTCCGCCGCAGCGCGAACCTCCAGAAGCGCCGCATCTTCGTCCCGGAACTCAATAAGGTAGTGATCGTGGACGTCTCGGTGAAGGGACTCCGCCACATCAAGAAGAACGGCGCCTTTGCCACCCTCAAGAAGGCCGGCAAGATTTAGTCCCCACGAGGGCAAGCATAAAGGGTGGCCACCATCGGTGACCACCCCTTGTCTTTACGCAGCGACGCGAACCTGGCTGTCCGAGAGACCGCCATCGATCAATCCGAGCGGCGTACGCATGCGGTCGAGCTTATGAGCTGAGACCGGAGCTGCAAGACCTTCGCGGTCGCACAGCGCGAGCATGTGTTCGGCACCCACTTTGGGGATACCGATCGCCACGATCTCGTTGCGCGCGCAGTCGTAGCAGACCTGACCGGCCTGGTAACGACGGAGGATCGCTGCGGAGTCTGCGATTTCGCGCTGCTCCTTCTCGAACCGAGCCGAGAGTTCGCCTGCAAGACGCGTGCATTCGGCGGCGTTCGCGAGTGCCGCCGCTTGCGCGAGCGTTATTTGCGCTCGAGCGAGCTGCAGCGCGATGTTCTTGCGAACGAGACCCTTGCGGATCATTTCGTCTGCGCCTTTGCCAATTTTCTTTGTCATGGTGCCCCTCAAAAGTGTTGCCGCGGCCCGAGGATTCGGGCTTCGTGGTCTGGTTGATATTATATACACAAAATATGCAACTGTCAATACCTACTCCGTATGCACGCTCGCGCCGTCGCTCACAAAGTGAATAGTGCCCTTCCCCAAGGTTGAATAGATGGCCGCGCCCTCATTCTTAATACGGTCGATCGTTTCTGGTGCCGGGTGCCCGTATGGATTATTGAGCCCCGCGGAAATCGCGACCATGCTCGGATGGAGCGCGGCGAGCCAGCCGTCGTCGGTGGAATATTTTGACCCGTGGTGCCCTGCTTTGAGCACATTGGTCGGCAGCTCTCCGTCACCCGCGTCCAATTGCGTGAGCCAATCTTCTACGGGAGACGGCAGGTCGCCCGTGAGCATGAACGATGTGCTGCCGTACACCACGTGCATGGTGACTGAACCATTATTCGTGTCCATCTTCGACGGATCGCGGTCCGGATAGAGCACATCAGCGTATGCGCCACCACCGAGGTCAATGCGCATGCCGCGGCGCGCGATGATGTGCTCGACGCCCGGCTCGGCATCAGCTGCAGCCGCGAGCGCGGCCGATGCGTTCGTGCTGTCTGGAATCCCGGGCTCCATGAATGCACCGACACTGTAGCGACCGAATATCGCGGGCAGTCCACCGATGTGGTCAGAGTCCGGGTGCGTTTCGACGACGAGGTTGATGCTCCGATCAAAGAGCCCTAGTTCGTGCCCCACTTGAGCCAGGTCCGTCTGTCCAGACCTGCCGCCGTCCACGAGCATCGTGATTCCCGTCGGTCCTTCTACCAGGATCGAGTCTCCCTGCCCGATATCGAGCACCGACACGCGCAGCACCGCGGGGTGCGGAGCTGCGACCTGGAACACGATCCAGGCGTTGAGCGCGACGAGCGCCGCGACAGCGTAAAGCAATAGGGGGATGCGAGTCGGTCCCATGCTGCATGTATCATACTCCTATGAGCTCCATAGAACGCACTGGTCCAGAACGACGCGCTCCGAGGAGCGAGCACGCGACGATATCGCCAGAAGTACTCGAGGTGGTGCACCAATTTGCGCGCGCCCGCGAAGAACACGCGCTCGACATCCGCGATCCGCACTTTGCATCGTTCACCGACGCAGAACGGCGGCATGACGAAGAGTACGTCGATAAGATCCAGGGACGCATCCAGAAGAGCGATACCCAGAACGACCGCGAGCTGTACACCCTCTCGAGCGCCTTTGAATACACAGCGGCAGAACGCATTAATAGCGGCGCGTGGTTCGGACCAGACATGAAAGCGCAGCTTACCTCCCAGTACGACGACCTCAGGAACGGCATCGACCTCTACGTCGAATCGAATACTTCCGAAAGCACTCCGCTCGGTCTTTCCGTGGACCTCACGTTCTCGCGCCGGTCCGAAGACCTGTCGCACAAACTGCAGTCCATACAATCGTTCCACCTCGACCGGGGCACGCTCGCCGAACTGCGCTACTACAAGCCGCTCGGCAAGAATGACAGTATCGTCGCCGCACCGCTCACGAACCTACCCAAGGTAGTCGTAGCCATGACGCGCGACCGAGCGCTGAACGCCATCACGCTCCTCGCGAAGAAACCGGAGGACCGCGACAGCGTCACGGGGCTCATCATGCTCTTTCAGATAGAGCGGCAGCTCGCTGCGTTCGCTCGCTATTCTCGCGCGCTCGGGAAGAGCAAGAAGCGCGCCGCCTTCGAGGATGCCGCCGAGCAGTACGAGTCTGCCCTCGCCCGGGTCCGCGCGCTCACCGACGAAAAGCTGCGCGCGCTTCAGATAGACCGCCAGGTCATGACCGCCTACGCGCTCCAGGACCCCACTACGAACATCGTCATCGAAAACCTCAACAACCTCGTGGAGTCCGTGGGCGGGTAGCAGCGCTTATCACCAGCCCTTCACCCCGGGTCGTGCTACGGTAGTGGCATATGAAATACGAAGCACGGAAATTCGACCTCCCGGAACTCAAGGGCCTCTCCAAGAAGCAGATAGAAGTGCACCTGGCCCTCTACGAGGGGTACGTGAAGCACGTGAACCTGATTATGGAAAAGATGGCGGCCATGAGGAGCGCCGACCCCGAGGGTAATGCCTACGCGATGACTGAGGTGCGGCGCCGGCTCGGGTTCGAGTTCGATGGCATGCGCCTCCACGAGTACTACTTCGAGCAGTTCGAGGGCGGTGGCAACCACCAGGACGAAGGGAGCGGATTGTTCAAAGCCGCGATTGACCGCTACGGCAAAGCGGGCGGACTCGTCGCGCATATTAAGGAAGTCGCGGGCACACGCGGCATCGGCTGGGCCCTCGTGTACTGGGATCCGATCGGCAAGATGCTCCACACCGCATTCGTGAACGACCACGAGACCGGGCAGCTTACCGGACTCCCCATCATCATCGCGCTCGATCTCTGGGAGCACGCATACATGGTGGACTACCTCCCATCGGAGAAGAAGAATTATGTCGACGCGTTCTTCGATAACTTCAACTGGACCGTCGCGGAGGCGCGGTTCGAGAAAGCGATAGCGTAGCGCATGCAATAAGGCCGCGTCGCGAGACACGGCCTTTTTGTATTCCTGCTTGCTCTATTTGCTTTTGAGCAGCGTGCATATGGTCGATTCTGGTTCGGCGCAGCCGACATGCATGGCGAGACCGCCGAACAGAAGCACGAGAAGCACGACTACGGCAATGACGGCAAGCGCAGTCGCACGAGATGACGTCTTGTCATCGAACTCAAAGGGCTGTTCCATGATCCATGGCTCCTTTCTCCCCTATTCACGAAACTACGCTACTGCCGCACGCGTTGCAACTTTCCTGCGAAATACCAGATTCCGCAGTACAGGACGATGACGAGCCAGAACGGGAACGCGGGCACCGTGACCGCAGCAAGCGGTATAGCTGCTGCATACTGCGCGACGCCGATAATGTAGGAGAGGAACAGGAATGCCGGGAGGCCGATCGCGGGCGCGATGAATGGCACGACGATGCCCGCGAGCCCTGCGATAAATGACAGCGCCATGGTGATGGGCACGATGGGCATCACGGCGATGTTCGCCGGTATGGATACGATTGAGAGGTTCCCGGTCTGGTAGAGGAGCATCGGGAGTACGGCAACCTGCGCAGCAGTGGTAGTGGCAATTGCTTCGCGCAGCTGCGGGCTCTTTATGCGTGCCAAGTACGGCTCGAAGAGCGGCGTCCCGATGATGAGCCCGAGCGTGGCGAGCGCGGAAAGCTCGAAGCCGGGATCGAATACCAAGTAGTACGGATTCCAGATGAGCATCAGGAATAGTGCAGCGAGGAGCGCGCGCAGCGCGCTGTAGGTGCGGCCGCTTGCGCGTGCGTAGAGCGCGAGGCACGCCATCACACCCGCGCGCACCGCAGACGATCCCGACCCCGCCGCGACGATAAACGCTATGATGCTCGTGGCGGCGAGTACGTACACAAACTTCCGCGGGATGAACCAGAGCGACTTGAGCACGCTCTCGGCCACGATAGTGACGTTGTACCCGGAGAGCACCACTATCTGCAGCAGTCCGGCGACGGTGAACGCCGCGATAAGCGCATCGCCGAGCCCCTGCTTCCCTCCCGCGAGCAGTCCCTCTGCGAGCGACGCCGCGGGTTCGGGGAGCGCTGCGTCGAGCCCGTTTACAAATGCATGCTTCGCGCCGAAGAGCGCGCCCAAGATGCGCGACGTCATTCCCGACGGCGGCGCATCTTCTTTGATGTACGCGCGGGTAATTACGGCGAATATGCCGTCTTTCGCAAGGTAGTTTTTGTAGTCAAAAGTTCGACCGCCGTCGGTCGCGAATGGTTCTGGTGATTCGAGCGTGCCCGAAACGGTCACTTTCTCTCCGTATACGAATGGAGGATAGAGCGGTGCGTACGCGAGTATCTTCGTCGACGCGGACGACGTCGCGATGAGAATCGTGACGTGCTGGTTGGTATCGCGCACATCAGGGTCAGCGACGACCGTGCCCGTAAGCGACACGTTCGTAGTAAGTAGCGGCACGAACGCCGTAGGTATCGCATGCGGCGCAACGATGAATCGCGCAGCACCGAGCGCAGCGCACAGCAGAATGAGCGCGGCAGTTGCAAATGATTTCTCGCGGCGCACAAGCCATACAAGTAGGAATAGGAGCGCGAGGAATATCGCGAACCCGACGCTCGGCCACCCGAACGCAATAAGCGATCGCGCGGCAACGCCTAGTGCGAACGCACCTATGGAAATATAAAAGTAATCCATTGCGAGCGGACTATGCTCGCATTATACGTTATGTTCCGCGGTCCATCGCTTCGTTCGCGAGGCGGTCGGCGTAGCCGTTCTTCTCGCGCGGGATGTGGGTGAAGCGCACGGATTTAAATTGGGAGGCAAGCTCTGCGGCACGCTTATGGAGCGGCTTCATATTCGGGTGCTTCACCTTCCACGCGCCCTTCATCTGCTCGATGACGAGCTTGCTATCCATCTCTACGAAAATTTCTGCTTCTTTTGCTTTTGCTCCGTACTCGGCTTCAAGGAGTTCGAACGCGCCGATGAGTGCGGTGTACTCCGCGACGTTATTGGTGGTGTGCCCCAAGAAAAGCGCGACCTCGCCCACCACTTCCTTCTTCTCGTCCCACACGACCGCGCCGCTGCCGGCCGGCCCCGGGTTCCCCCGCGAGCCGCCGTCTGCCTGGATCAGGAATTGCATATACCCAAAGTACCAGACCTAGCCGAGCGACACTATCCGCAGCCGTGGCACACGCTTCTTCGAGAACTGGTCGCGCTCAAGGGATGCAAGCAGCGTGACACGTTTCGCCGACTCCAAGTGTTCTGCCCGCTTCCCCAGTTCGCGTTTCGCGAAGAATGCGATCGCGTCGAGCGGGTCGCCGAACTCGGTCGCCACCGAGAGCTTCAGGTGCTCAGAAGACTTCCCGAACCAAGAAACGCTCGATATGTAAATGTCCTGGAACAAAAACACTGGCTTCGGATTACCCTCCCCGAATGGGGCGAGGCGACCCAGTTTGCGTAGGAGATTGAGCGTCACCTCATCCGGGGTCAGCACCGCGTCTCCGTGTCTTGTCTCTGTGACACTTACACTTTTCCCCGCTTCGCGGGCCTTCACGAGTTCCTCTTCGAGGAAGAACACGCGATCGTCCTTGACCGTGAAGCCGCCCGAGTACGCATGCCCGCCGAACTGGGTGAACACGTCCTTAGCCGCGGTCATGAGTTCGACCAGGTGCACATTCCCGTACGAACGACAGGAGCCCTTGAGCGTCTGATTCCCTTCCCGACCCCAAAGGAACACCGGGCGCTCGTATTCTTCTGCGATGTTGTTCGCGACGAGGCCGAGGAGCGCCGGCTTCCAGTCTGGGTCACCGAGCGCGATGACCGATGGTATCTCGCCCGCGCGTACCGACATCTTTTCATGTACGCCGCGCGTGATGGCTGCTGCGGCTGAACGGCGGCCGCGGTTAGCAGCCTCCAACTTCTTCGCGAGCGACTCGGCGAGTACTTCGTCGTCGGTGGTAAACAGCGTGAACGCGTCGCGCGGGTCGCCCATGCGGCTCGCCGCATTCACTCTGGGCGCGAGCATGAATGCCACATCGTCTTCGCTGATGAAGCGCTGATTCACGCGCATAACCTTGCACAGTTTCTGGAGCCCGATGCGCGGCGATTTGCGCATCACTATAAGTCCGTAGTGCGCAATGACGCGGTTCTCCCCCGTGAGCGAGACCATGTCGGCGATCGTCGCGAGTCCCGTCATGTCGAGGAGCCATTTCTCCCACCCGGTCGGCACTTTCTCGCGCAGTTCCGGTGCGACCGCGAGCGTGGCGCACACAAGCTTCCACGCCATCGCCGCGCCGCACAGGTCGCGGAACGGATACATTTCTCCGTCCTGCTTGTGGTCCACGATGATCGCATCCGGAAGTTTTCCTTCTTGGGGAAGATGGTGGTCCGTCACGATGACATCCATGCCGAGCGATTTAGCATGCGCGACCGCCGCGACATCTGTGATACCGGAGTCAACCGTGATAAGGAGCTTGGCGCCATTCTTCGCGAGCTTATCGATACCGTTCTCATTCACGCCGTACCCTTCTTCGTGCCGGTGCGGGATGTAGTTCTCGAAGTCCGCGCCGACTTTCTTCAGGAAGTCGTGCAGGACGACGCCGCCCGGAATGCCGTCGCAATCGTAGTCGCTCCATACGGCGATATGTTCTCCGTTCTTTATTGCCGCGCGCAATCGCTCTGCTGCTTCCGGCATATTTTTAAGTAAGAGCGGGTCGTGGATGTGCGCGTCGTAGCTTGGCGCAAGGAACGCCTGCGCTTCCTCCCTTGTCGTCACGCCGCGGCGGTGGAGCAGCGCTGCGGTAAGGTCGTCGTACTCCCTAAGTTCCTCGCGCACTTTTTCGTCGATAACCTCATGGAGTTCGGGCATTCACTCGATTGTATCAAAATACCGATTCCGTGCGCCGAGAAATTGACTTAGATGCGCTAATGTGTTTAATTCATATCCAGATTAGGCGCTACGCTCTGATCGACCTACAAGGAGAATTAGCAATGCGCACAGCAAAGATCGCACTCGCGGCATGCATCGCCGCGACATCGGTACACGCGACCACGATACCGGCGCTATCCGGAGACTACGTCGTGAACGTCTCGCTCACATGCCAACCGTCACCGAGCGTGCTGACAGGTGCCATCGTCACCCGGCTGCTCACCGTGCATTTTGACCCGGCGACTGGATACGCGGACGCAACAGGCACGGAAACCGTAGGCCCGCTGATTCCGAGCGGCGTCACCGGGTTCTACCGCGTTCCGATCAGCTACCACCAACCGTACTCGAATACGGGAGACACGCTGACCGTGGGAAGCTCCGCATGGAGCATCCTCTACAGCCACGTGACTAAGGGTATCGACAGTAGCTACGACACCAACGGCACCGAACCCGTCCCCGGAGCCTCGGACCAGACGAAGGTCTGCGCGGGAAGCGCCCACGGCACCCGCATGTAAAGTGCAGGAGATTTTCCTGCGACCCGCTCAACGCCTCCTGGCCTGGGCGGGTTTTTGTTTGTATCCTCTTCATATGGACAACTGCATCTTCTGCAAGATCGTGCGCGGCGAGGTTCCGTCCGAAAAGGTCACCCATGAGGACGGGCGCATCGTGTCCTTCCTCGATATACATCCCGTACGCCCCGGCCACACCCTCGTGGTGCCGAACGAGCACTACACCTGGTTCTGGGAACTTCCTGACGACCTTGCGAACGATCTCTTTAAGGTCGCGCGTACGCTTGCGGTAAAACTCAAAGAGGAGACGGGCGCCGACTTTATACAGCTCTCCATCGTAGGCAAGGACGTGCCTCATGTGCATATGCACCTCATCCCCCGCAAATTAGACGATACGAAAATCCTACCCTAGCGCCTCGATACCAGGCAGTGTGCCTTTAGCGAGAAAGTCGAGCATAGCGCCGCCGCCGGTGGAGAGGAATGAGAAACGTTCGTTCAGATTGAGCTTTTCTATCGCCGCGACCGTGTCGCCGCCGCCGATGACCGAGTGCGCACTCGAACGCGCGATTACGCGGGCGAGCGCTTCCGTTCCTTCGACGAATCCATTCTCATAATTTCCCAAGGGGCCGTTCCAGAGCACGGTCTTCGCCGTCGCTACGATCCCTGAGAGCATCTCCACGGTCTGCGGACCGTTATCGAGTATCGCCTCATCTTCTTTCACGTCATCGATGCCAGCAAGCCTGCCCTCTGCGCGCGTCTTGCCCTTGGGCGCGACCACATAATCTTTCGGCAATAGAAGTTTATGGTTCTGGAGTAACGGCTCGATATGCTCGCGGTCGGCGCCCGAGACGAGCGACGCGCCCACCGGGTGCCCCGATGCCTGCATGAAATCGTTCGCGAGCGCGCCCGAGACGAATACGTAGTCGTAGTTCTGTATGAGCTTGGTGAGTACGGGCTCTTTGGTAGAAAATTTCGCGCCGCCAATCACAGCGAGTGCTGGGTGCCCTGGCGTAAGCGCCTTCGTAAGCTCCGTCACTTCTTCTTCTACCAAAAGTCCCGCGTAGCTTGGGAGTAGCTTTGGTACGCCCACCACAGACGCATGTTCACGATGACACACGTCGAACGAGTCCTCGACGAATACGTCACCGAGTTCCGCAAGTTTGGTCGCGAATGCGCGGTCGTTCCCCACTTCTCCAGGGTCTCTGCGGAGATTCTCGAGCATGACCACATGCCCAGGCAAGAGGTCGCGTACGGCCGCGCGCGCTTCCGGGCCCGTCG
>Ga0105238_10003421_pt1 | contig 15825 bp, 17 predicted proteins | sample KBSC34metaG_FD_81526 | JGI IMG/M metagenome (GOLD analysis project Ga0105238, IMG submission 81526) | Corn rhizosphere microbial communities from Kellogg Biological Station, Michigan, USA - KBS C3-4 metaG | ecosystem: Host-associated > Plants > Roots > Rhizosphere > Soil | place: Michigan, USA... | reverse complement strand
GCGGTGATCTCGACCCCCATGAAGCGGTTCTTCTCCCACTTGCCGGCCTGGGTCGAGGCATCGGCCTGCGGAATCTCGCGCGCCAGCGCCAGCATCAATGTAATGGCGTGTTCGGCCGTGGTGATCGAATTGCCGAACGGCGTGTTCATCACGATGATGCCCTTCGCGGTGGCCGCCGGAATCTCGACATTATCGACGCCGATCCCGGCGCGGCCGATCACCTTTAGCCGTTTCGCCTTCTCGATGATCTTCGCGGTGGCCTTGGTGGCGGAACGGATCGCGAGGCCGTCGTAATTGCCGATGATCTCGGCGAGCTTGTCCTTGTCCTTACCGAGGTTGGGCTGGAAATCGACGTCGATGCCGCGATCCCTGAAAATCTGCACGGCGGCGGGCGACAAGGCGTCGGAAATGAGAACTTTGGGTTTGGACATTGCGGGTTTTCCTTCACCCTCCCCTGGAGAGGGAGGGTCGGCCTGCAAGGCCGGGGTGAGATGAAAGACTTGCTGCGATCTCTTCTCCCTCGTCCCCGTTCTTACGGGGAGAGGGTTGGGGTGAGGGGCATTTGTCAACGAGTGCGAAGCCCAAGAGCCCCTCACCCGGATCGCTCAGGCGCGCAAATGCGCTGCCGAGCAATCCGACCTCTCCCCGCAAGAACGGGGCGAGGTTAAGAAAAAACCTACGCCGCCTTCGCGAGCGTGGATTTGGTTTCGGCGAAGGCCCAGTCGATCCACTGCGTCAAAGCCGCGACGTCCTTTGCTTCCACCGTGGCGCCGCACCAGATGCGCAGGCCGGCCGGCGCGTCGCGATAATGCGCGAAATCGTAGCCGGCGCCTTCCTTCTCCACCAGGGCCACCAGCTTCTTGGCAAAGTCGGACTGCGCGTCCGCGCTCAGCGACGTGATCGCGGGATCCACCACCTTCATGCACACCGAGGTGTTGGAACGGATCGCCGGATCCTTGGCCAAAAAATCGATCCACGGCGTTTTCGCCTTCCAGTCGGCGAGCACCTTGGTGTTGGCATCGGCGCGCGCAATCAGCGCTTTAAGGCCGCCGACCGACTTCGCCCAATTCAGCGCGTCGAGGTAATCCTCGACGCACAGCATCGACGGCGTGTTGATGGTCTCGCCCTCGAAGATGCCTTCGTTGAGCTTGCCGCCCTTGGTCATGCGGAAGATCTTGGGCAGCGGCCACGCCGGCTTGTAGCTCTCCAGCCGCGCTACCGCGCGGGGCGAGAGCACCAGCATGCCATGCGCGGCCTCGCCGCCCAGCGCCTTTTGCCAGGAGAACGTCACCACATCGAGCTTGGCCCAGTCGAGCGTTTGCGCGAACGCCGCCGAGGTCGCGTCGCAGATGGTGAGGCCTTCACGGTCAGCGCTGATCCAGTGCGCATTGGGGACGCGGACGCCCGAGGTGGTGCCGTTCCAGGTGAAGACAATGTCGGAAGCCGGGTCGGCCTGACTCAAATCGGGGATTTCGCCATAGCCGGCATGCAGCTTGGTCACGTCCTTGAGCTTCAATTCCTTGACGATATCGCTGACCCATCCTTCACCGAAGGATTCCCAGGCAATCGTGGTTACGGGCCGCGCGCCGAGCAGCGACCACAGCGCCATTTCGACCGCGCCGGTATCGGAGGCCGGCACGATGCCGATCCGGTAACCGGCCGGCACTTCAAGCACTTCGCGCGTCAACTCGATCGCGAGCTTGAGCCTGGCCTTGCCGATTTTCGCGCGATGCGAACGGCCGAGGGCGGCATCTTTGAGGTTTTGGGGGTTCCAGCCGGGGCGCTTGGCACAGGGGCCGGAAGAAAAATGCGGCACGTTCGGCCGCAATGCGGGCTTCGCTGCAGTCATGACCTATCCTTCCAGATAGTAAGCCTCCCGTTGGGGGGAGGTGTCCCGCCGCGGTGCATAAGGGAAACGCCTTGAATCGTCAAGGAACTTCGCGGGGATCAGGTATGACCTTGGGATCAGGTGTGACCCTGGGATCAGGTGTGACCCTGGGATCACAGGGGATTGATGGCTCGGCGTCTGCTTGCGGCGCCAATGGCGGGGCCGGTTGCGAATCCAGCAGTTCCGCCGCATCGCTGACAAGTCTGGCGGCTCTTCGCCTGCTCGCGATTTTCAGGACGCTCTTCTCGTCGGCCTGCACAATGTACTCATTGCCGATCTTGATGATCGAATAATTTTTTTTCATATGAGATCCCCAAGCTGCCCGGGCCCGACGGGATGCATCATGATGTCACGAACCGTTGCGCAAAGAAAATTACGAAGGGCTGGGTAGTTTATCGCGCGTTAACCGGATCGAATGGCAAAGCGCGTTTCGCAATGGTCGCAACACCGCCGGGATTGTTGCAGACCAAGCTGGCTGTATCAAAATCGCAGCGTCATCCCGACATGGCTCGGCTGAAATCCCAGCCGCGCGTAGAACCGTTGCGCATCGACGCGGCTGCGATGCGTCAACAGCTCGACCAGCTTGCAACCGCTGGCGCGCGCTTCCGCGACGGCCCATTGCACCATCCGCTCTCCAATGCCGCGGCTGCGGCAATGCGCCGCGACGCGAACATCCTCGATCAGGCCGCGCGAGGCGCCCTGCGAACTCAGTCCCGGCAGGATGCAGAGCTGCAGGCAGCCGATGACGGCGCCCTCACCATCCTCCGCGACCACCAGCTGGATATTCGGGTCATGGTCGAGCGCCTCGAACGCCCGGAAATAGGACGGCGGCAGCGGGTGTTCGAGCCGTTCGCGCGCGCTGCCGAGCGGATCGTCCGCCAGCATCCCGACGATCACGTCGACGTCGTCGCGACGGGCGCGCCGGATGGTGATCGAGGAAATCGCGGCCATGAGGGTTCCGGTAAATCCTTAGCGCGCCGGCGGCAGGCCGAGAGCTTGCTCGCTCTCACCAATCCAGCGCCGCACCGCGGCATAGCCGTCGAGGTGGAAGCCGCCCTCATGCGCCAGCCTCGTATAGGCCAGCAGCGAGACGTCGGCGAGCGTGAGGGTATCGCCGACCAGGAATCGCGTCGCGGCGAGCTGGTGCTCCATCCGCGCCAGCGCGGCATAGCCGCGCTTGATCTTGTCGGGATCGAGATCGGATGCCGGCTTGCCGAGATACACCATCTGGAAGCGGCACACCGCGACATAGGGCTCGTGGCTATATTGTTCCCAGAACAGCCATTCATCCATCTTCGCGGCCGCAAAGGCGTCGGCCGGAATGAGATCGCTGCCGCGGGCGAGGTATCGGATGATGGCGTTGGATTCCGCCAGCACCCGGCCGTCGTCGAATTCGACCGCCGGCACCTGGCCCGCGTTGTTGAGCTTGAGAAATTGCGTGGTGCGAGTCTCGCGCTTGAGCGTGTCGACGCCGATCCATGTGTAGGGCAGCGCCAGCCTGTCGCAGACCCACTTCACCTTCAGGCAATTGCCCGAATTGGTATCGCCGTAGATTTTCATGGATTGCGCGGCCTCCCGGACAGGAGCGGCATCGGACCAGCCGCGTCAATTCCTGTCAAGGTGGCACGCCGTGAGGATCAGAACTTGTAGCCAATCGCTGCGCGCACATTGTTCATCTCAACGACGGTGTTCTTGACCGACAGGAATTTGATGTATTCCCATTCTCCCCGCATGAACACATTGCTCCACAGCATGTATTCCACTCCAAGACCCCCGGTCCAGCCAGCCACGAAGGCGTTGGTCCTTTGTTCTATCAGAGTCTGGGATTGCGCCGGAACGGGAAGCGTGGGTCCTGTTATTATGCTCGTATTGCCAAAGATGTCGGTTGTGGTCACATCGTCGCGCCTCGTTACGTTACTCGTCACCGAGCGAGAGACGTCCATGCGCCCAACGGCAAGACCGCCGAATACATAAGGCAGAAAATTGCCGGTTGCCCAACCCGCGCGCCCCCTGAGTGTGATCGCGTCCTTGATCTGCACCGCGGCGCGGCCAGTCAGCGTTACGCCATACGTGGTGGTGACGTTTGGAGGGTTGGTCTGACCGGGCGGATTGACGATTTCGAGGGAGTTTGAACCACTGGTCGAAGTAGCGAGCCTGTCAAAGTAACTGTAATTCCCTTCAACACCGAAGACCAGATCGTCCCATTGCCAGTTGTGGCCGACGAACCCGCCAAAGCCGGTGCCCTGCGTCGTCGTTTTGGGTAGCAATCCGAATTGCGAGGTCGGTTGCTGAAGCACGCTGTCACGAAAAATGAAATTCGTCAGACCGACGATGCTCTTGCTGAAATCGCTCGCCACCGCCGAATAGCCGACCTGCCCGCCGGCGTACCAGCCATCCCAGTTTCTGCTGGCCGTGGGTGGGGCAATACTGCCGCGAAGGTAATCGGGCATATCGGCCGCCTGCGCGCCGGACGCCGCTCCGAACATCACCGCCGCCAACAGAAACCCACGCATCGCAATGCCCCTGCAAATACTCAAACCGATTATCATCTGTTAACGTTAACCAATCCTTTCAAATGGGATGAAGGGGGCTCATTCGACTGGTTAAGCCAACCGACCCCGTGAGCTCATACGAACAAGCGGTCTGGTTTTCGCGGGCGACGCCGAGCCGCAGGTTTGGCAATGGATGCTGCGTCGGGACCGAGAAGGGGGCGAAGGCCGCTAGCGTTTTCGATTATTGAAAAAAGGCTTCAGGGAAAACACGACGTGGCCGAAATTGGAATTGTGAAAGTTCTAAACCCCACATTCATCGAGTAACTGATCGACGCGCTCACCGAGTTGCCGCAGGCGGCGGCGGCGTACGTAAAGGTGGGCGAAACGCTTGGGCCAAAATAATGGTTTTGGGTATAGGTTTGGGTCAGGGTTGCATCAGCGACGCCGGCGATCTGACAGGCAGGCTTGACGGAAGCGCAGCGCGCGCCTTCTTCCACGGCAAAATGCAGGCTCCCAATAAGAAACAGAGCAACACACAATGCCAGCGTGCCTACGAGCAAGGCGATGAAAACCGGCGCCACAATTGCGAATTCTACCGCCGTGGTGCCCTGCTCGTTGAAACGCAACGATTTCAAAAGACTGCGCACGATCAACCCAATCTCATCATTGCGGATCGGTTGATTGGTGTCGGGAAGGTGCTGCTGATACTGAGGCCGGGGAATAATGGCACATAAGTAAATGTCGTTTGCACCTGAATATAATCACCGGGTTGCAAGCTCGGCATACCCGCAGCTGTGCAATCGGCAGGTTTGGAAGAAACATTGCTCACATATTGCAGCGCGTTTGACGAATTGACGCAGTAATATCCCTCGGATGGCGAGCCTGACATTAGTGCAACGCGCGTACCAAGCGAGGTGCTTCCCAATGCGTTCTGGATGGCGGTCGCCAGTCCAGGGCAGTTTGTGGTGGCTGGCAACTGCGACTGCGACGGGTCGCAGGCCTTCCACGCCGCCTGTGCTGCAACCTCCGTCGCGTTCTCCGCCTGCATCCGCTGGTAAATATAAATCGAGACGTCCGTGACGTTGACGAGCGCGAGCGACAGAAAAATGGCAAACAGGCCAAACTCGATAGCAGCCACACCGCGCTGGTCGGCCCAAATCGCCGTGGTCCTGCCGGCGAAGTTGAGCGCAAGCTTCCTCGGCGACGGACGCTTCAACCGTACTGCTGGATCGCGTTTCATAGGACTAACGCGCTCCTCCCGGCAATTATCGCTTGTGGCATCTTCAACCCCGCCTGCGGGCATTGTCCTATATCCGTCTTTAAAATGCCGGCCGTGCCGCTGATTGTGAAATTGTCGGCGACCAGGACAACGCATGATTTGCCAGCGTTCGATTTATCGATCGCCCCTTTCAGGGTGACGCTGGCATGGGGCATGTAAACCAATCCGGTTATGTTCCAGGTCGGGCTGTTGCCCGCCGCCGAAACATCGAGACCGGACGTCAAGCTGGGATCCTGGTAAATCGCGACGCCCGACCAGGGTCCTGAACTCGGAGCGGTGATGTCGAGAAGGCCCGTATTACCGTTGGTGTTGTCGGTGGGTGCGTGGGTGTACGAACCCGAATCGCCGGAAAAGACCAGCGTCACTGCCGAGCCACTGGAGGTCGTCAGGCTGAATCCATTGAGATCGAGTTGACCGTTTTCAATAACGAGGACGGCGGGGCTGCCGGGTGGCGTATTGATAACCGTGTTGCCAGTGAGCATCTGGTCGCCGCACTTAAAATTATTGCCAGCCGACAAGTTCAAGGACCCGGATACCTGGTTACTGATCGCCACCGTGGATGTATTGCCATGGTGAGTTTCTTGCGGATAAGTTCCGCCACAGCCACTGGAGCTGAGAGGGGGAATATTGCTCGCGAAACTAGCGTAAGAGTCCGTCACAACCGGAACATTCGAAACCGGTGTAACGCCGCAGCCATTGCTGGTTCCGTGGGCAAGACCAAAGGTGGCGTTCAGGTTGGAGCCATTGCACTGAGCCGCGGTATTTGACATGACATTGCAGCCGTTCATGTTGGCGGTTGGCGCCCCGTTGGTGCGGATACCCTGAGCGGCGCCACTCGTGGCGAGCGCCAACATGCAGACATCTTGAGGCTGGATGGTTGGCTTGGCTACCGCGGCAGAGCTCAATTTCTTTTCCAGGGTGCCATTCAAGTTGGTGTCGCCCTTGAAGCCCACAACTTGCGACAAAAGCAGCGGCGTAAAACCAGAAATTGTCACGCTATAACAAGTGTTGCCACCAGCGGGACAGGGTGCCGTATTGGATACCGCGACGCTGATATTATTGGTTCCATCGACAAAGCCATACTGCGCCGCGACAGCCTTGGCTTCGACGTCGTAATTGGACCCGGCATTGGTCGCAGCCGCAAGAGCCGCCGCATCGGCAGCGTTCTGCATGCCGCGCGTTGTCATGTACCAATTGGAAACCTCAAAGCCGATGCCCAAGGCCCCTACCAGCGGGATTATCAGAACGCCCATTATTATTGCAACAGTGCCGCGTTCATCGGCGTGCAGGCGGCGCAGCTGTTTCGTAATCGGAAAAGTGATCATGAGCGTCTCGCTGATTGCGGTTCCACGACACGGACCTGACCGATCATGACACGGGATACCCCCACAAAAAATTCAAGAAACCAATAAGATTTTCTGAAAATTACAACAGTCTTGCTGCGCCAACCCAAACGGCGCGGAAAAGCTCCCGCGCTGTCTGCAAAGATTAAGAAAAGATTAAGACGCGAGGCCCGATCAGCCCTTGCGCACCAAAGGCGGCGCGTCGGTCGGCGGGCTTTCCAGATTCCAGCGCACACCCAGCTTGAGGTCATGCGAGGTAAGGCCCTTGAACGTCGTCGGGTTGACGATGTTGTTGGTGCCGTCGAAGCTCCGCAAGTCGCCGGTCAGGCCGTCGCCCATATCGAGATAGCGATATGCGAGTTCGACGATGAAATTCGGCGAGACCCTGTAAGCAAGGCCTGCATGAAGCGCCCAGGCGAAATTCCATTTTGACACGTTGTCGCCGAAGGTCAGGCCCGGCGGCACGCCGGCGCTGGTGATGCCGAGGTCGGTGAAGTTCGCGATCGAGACCCGCGCCGCGCCGGCGCCGGCGCCGATGAACGGCGTTACGCCCCACCAGGTGCCGAGGTCGACATAGGCGTTGGCGAGAGCCAGCCACTCGGAGGTGGTGGCATGAAAGATGTGGCCGCCAAAGCCACCTGGGAAGGTGACGAGGTCGAGACCGTTGAAATTCGAATTACCACGATACTCGCCGGTAACATCGCCGCGAAACCAAGGGTTGAACTGATAACCGACGCCGAGGCCGAAGATGCCCGCGGTGTCAAAGCCCAGGTGCTGACTCGACGAAGTGTTGGCGGCGTCGAGCGCGTTATTCAGCCGCTTGACGTGCTGATTGCTGAACCCGATATCGCCCCGCAGATACCATCCGCCGAAATCCTCGATCGGGGGCGGTGCATATGACATTGGCGGCGGCATGATGGCCATGTCCGCGGCGAACGCCATCGACGACAACAGCGACGCCGCTCCGGCGGCAACAACAGACTTAACGCTACGCATTGGCTTCGTCCTTTGGTCCGGTGAGGCAAACAACGGAGGCCTCACGTCTCGAAACTCACGTCCGGACGATGGCAGCAAATATTTAAGCGCCGCTTAACCTTAATTTTTAAGGTTGATATTCTCTGACTATCTCTGCATCGCTGAAATCGGCAGCGCCAAAAATGGCGGAATCGCCGCAATCGCTAACAATGTATTGATAAATCCGGAATGGACGCTGCGCCCGTGGGCGTCAGCGCGCGGTTCTGGGCATCCTCGGCAGGAACACCGCGAGCAGCCCGATCGCCGGCAATACCGCGCAGACCTGATAGACGAACGCGATGCCGGTGTGGTCGGCGAGCTTGCCGAGCGCGGCGGCGCCGAGACCGCCGAAGCCGAACGCAAATCCGAAGAACACCCCCGATATCATCCCGAACCGGTGCGGCATCAATTCCTGCGCGAACACGATGATCGACGAGGTCGCCGACGAAATGATAAAGCCGATGAACACCGTCAGCACCGCGCTGGTGAACAGGTCGGCATAGGGCAGCGCCAGCGTGAACGGCAGCGCACCGAGGATCGAAAACCAGATCACGTATTTACGGCCGAAGCGATCGCCGAGCGGCCCGCCGAAGAAGGCTCCCGCCGCGTTCGATGCGAGGAAGATAAAGAGATAGAGCTGCGCGGCCTGGGTCGAGACCGCGAACTTGTCGATCAGGTAGAATATGTAATAGCTCGACAGGCTCGACACATAGAGCTGCTTTGAGAACAACAGCGCGACCAGCACCACCAGCGCGATTCTGACCCGACGGGAGCTCGGCGCATCCGGATGTGCAGGAAGCGGCGCCGGTTTTTTTGCCGTGATCTGCGGCTTGTACCAGCGCCCGATCCGCCACAGGATGACGATCGCCAGGAATGCGATCGAGGAAAACCACGCGATGCTGGGCTGGCCGAACGGCACCACGATCAATGCCGCGAGCAGCGGACCCATCGATGTTCCGAAACTGCCGCCGACCTGAAACACCGACTGCGCGAAGCCGTAGCGCCCACCCGAGGCGAGCCGTGCGATCCGCGCCGACTCCGGATGGAACACCGCCGAGCCGAGCCCGACCAATGCCGCCGCGACGAGGATTACGAGATATTGCTGCGCGACGCTGAGCAGCAGCAGGCCGCAGAACGTAAATCCCATGCCAATGGCGAGCGAGAACGGCTGCGCCTTGCGGTCGGTGAAATGTCCGATCACCGGCTGCAGCAGCGACGCGGTGAACTGGAACGCCAGCGTGATCAGTCCGATCTGCGCGAAATCGAGCGCATAGCTCGCTTTCAGGATCGGATAGACCGACGGAATCAGCGACTGCATGGTGTCGTTGAGGAAATGCGAGAGGCTGATGCCGCCGAGCACGACATAGGCCGGCCCCGCCGCGGCCGCCTTGCCGGCCGAAGGCGGTGTCACCTCCGGCACGACCAGCGCTTCTTCGGAGACGACGACAGGCTTGTTCAAAAGATAATTCCTGGAAAAGCGATTTGCGGCGCGACACGCGTTTCCTACGATGGCCGCGCGGCGGCGACCAGCGCCATTAGATAATGGCTGCGATGCGATTGGCGCGCTCAGGCCGCCGCGGCCTGGCCGAGCGCGGAAACGATGTGATCGACCACTTCCTCGACCAGGATGCGATCGTCGCCCTCGCCCATCACGCGGATCACCGGCTCGGTGCCGGAGGAGCGGACCAGCAACCGGCCATGGCCGTCGAGCCGCTTTTCGCCGGCGTCGATCGCCGATTTGACCTCGGCGTCGTCGAGCGGCTTGCCGCTGCGATAGCGCACGTTCTTCAGGATCTGCGGCAGCGGGTCGAAGCGGTGACAGACTTCCGACACCGGGCGGCGATGTTTTTGCACCACCGCGAGCACCTGCAGCGCCGCGACAAAGCCGTCGCCGGTGGTGGCGTAGTCCGACAGAATGATGTGCCCGGAGGGCTCGCCGCCAAGATTATAGCCACCGCTCAGCATCTGCTCGAGCACATAGCGGTCGCCGACCGGCGTGCGCACGAGCTCAAGCCCCTGGCCTTCCAGAAAACGCTCCAGTCCCAGGTTCGACATCACGGTCGCGACGATGCCTGGCCTGGCGAGCCGGCCGTCTTCCTTCCAGCTTTGCGCGATCACTGCAAGCAGCTGGTCGCCGTCGACCAGGTGTCCGCGTTCATCGACAAGGATAACCCGATCGGCGTCGCCATCGAGGGCGATGCCGATGTCGGCGCGCATTTCGCGCACCTTGCGGCTCAGCGCTTCCGGCGAGGTGGATCCGCATTCCTTGTTGATGTTGAATCCGTCCGGGTCGACGCCGATCGAAATCACGTCGGCGCCCAGTTCCCACAGCGCTTCCGGCACCACCTTGTAGGCCGCGCCGTTGGCGCAATCGACCACTACACGCAAGCCGTCGAGGCTGAGATCGCGCGGCAGTGTGCGCTTGGCGAATTCGATGTAGCGGTCATGGACGCCGTCGATGCGGCGGGCGCGCCCGAGACTGGCGCTCTGCGCCAGGCGCTTGTCGAGCGACTCGTCCAGCAACTGCTCGATCTGCTTTTCGACCTCGTCGGACAATTTGAAGCCCTGCGGGCCGAACAGCTTGATGCCGTTGTCTTCGAACAGATTATGCGAAGCGGAAATCATCACGCCGAGATCGGCGCGCATCGACTTGGTCAGCATCGCCACCGCCGGCGTCGGCATCGGGCCGAGCAGCAGCACATCCATGCCGACCGAAGTAAAGCCGGCCACCATCGCGTATTCGATCATGTAGCCGGAAAGCCGCGTATCCTTGCCGATGACGACGCGATGGCGGTGGTCGCCGCGCTGAAACACCAATCCGGCCGCCTGCCCGACCTTGAGCGCCAGCTCCGGCGTGATCAAACCGTTGGCACGACCCCGAATCCCATCCGTACCGAAATATTTGCGGCTCATGTAACCCCCGGTATCGCGCAAGGCTTCTCAAACCACCCCGGCAAGAAGCCTCGAACGCCCGCCATCATGGCGTGCAGGGGTTATAATACCTTGGGCGCCCAAAATGGCTTCAAAAAATATCATGAATCATTACGTTCGGTCCGGCGATTTGCGCTTAACCTGTTGTTAACGCACGCATATGTCGGGGACCGGACCATGGCGGGCTGGGCGCTAGTCCTTGCGCTTGAGGTGAAGGTCGCCTTTCGAGGGCGGCGGCTGGGTGACATTGACCGGATCCGAAGCCGGAAAGGTCTCCTCCAGCCCCTCGTCCAATGCCTGGTCCAGCCGGCGCTTCTCTGCGCTTTTGGTGTCTTTGGGGACGGAGCGTGGTCCGGTCATGGATGCCCTCCTCTTCGGCGGCCTGTTCCCGTGAAGCAATTTTGCGGGTGCCCCAAGCATGCTAGATGAACAGTCGAGGCGATAATACAAGAAGGGCCGGGAGCGTTCATGAAACACATCACCTGCATCGAGGATTTGCGCCAGGTCCATATGCGAAAGGTGCCGAAGGCGTTTTTCGACTACGCCGATCGCGGCTCCTACGCCGAGGAAACGCTCCGCGCCAATCGCGACGACCTGCAGCAAATCAAGTTTCGCCAGCGCATTCTGGTGGATGTGTCGAAACGCGATCTCTCGACCACGATCCTCGGCGAGCCCGCTGCGCTGCCGCTGATCCTTGCGCCGGTCGGGCTGACCGGCATGCAATATGGCGACGGCGAGATTCATGCCTGCCGCGCCGCGCAGGCCGCAGGGATTCCCTACACCCTGAGCACGATGTCGATCTGCTCGATCGAGGATGTCGCCGCCAACGTCGACAAGCCGTTCTGGTTTCAGCTCTACGTCATGAAGGACCGCGGCTTTATCAGGGAGCTGATCGAGCGCGCGATCGCGGCGAAATGCAGCGCATTGGTGCTGACAGTCGATCTGCAGGTGATCGGGCAGCGCCATCAGGACATCAAGAACGGCATGACGGTGCCGCCGGAATGGACGCTGTCGAAGTTCGTCGATTTCGCCACCAAGCCGGCCTGGGTCGCCGGCGTGCTGCGTGGCAAGCGCCGCACCTTCGGCAATCTCGTCGGCCATCTCAAAGGCACCGACGACATCACCGCGCTGGGGGCGTGGATCTCGACGCAATTCGACACCACGCTGAACTGGAAAGACGTCGAGTGGATCCGCAGCATCTGGCCCGGCAAGCTGATCCTCAAAGGCATTCTCGACGTCGAGGACGCCGAGGAAGCGGTGAAGACCGGCGCGCACGCGCTGGTGGTCTCCAACCATGGCGGCCGGCAGCTCGACGGCGCGCCGTCGTCGATCGAAGTTTTGCCGGAGATCGTCGATGCGGTCGGCTCGCAGATGGAAATCATGTTCGACGGCGGCATACGCTCGGGCCAGGACGTGATGCGCGCGCTCGCGCTCGGCGCCAAATCCTGCATGATCGGCCGGGCTTACATTCATGGCCTCGGCGCGTTCGGCGGCCCCGGCGTCGCCAAGGCGATCGACCTCATCGCCAACGAACTCAGCGTGACCATGGGGCTCTGCGGCGTCAACACTATCGCAGAGATCGACGACCACGTGCTGGCGATCTGAAGCTTCCGTCGTCCCGGCCAAGCGAAGCGCGCGCCGGGACCCATACGCCGTGTCGCCTCGATTTGACTCGGGGCAAAAGCCCTTCTTCAACTCTAACGGCGGTGCCTATGGGTCCCCGCGCCACGTGCGCAATTGCGCACTAGGCGGGACGACCCGTTGAGAGGTTTTCGCTAGAAGCGTCTCGGCCTCACATCGGCGGGGTGATGCCGTCGCGGCCGACATTGACGCGGGCGGCCTCCAGCGTGCCGTCCTCTTTCTTGTTGGCGCCGAAGATAATGATCTTGGCGCCCGGCTTCAGTTCGGACTTGTCGCCGGCGACGAAGGTGACGATCGGCGTATTCGGCGGCACAACGACTTTCTTCTCGCCGTCCTTGTACTTGACGAGGATGTTCTGGCCGTCGGTCCCCGCGACCGTCTCGGCGACGGTGGCATTGGTCATGGTTGAGTTGGGCCGGGCATCCCAGGGCCGGAAACCTTCGGCGGCGCCGCGCTGGTTCTCGGGGAAAATATGAACGGCGAACGCCTTCTGGGTGCCGTCGGGCTCCGGCATCGCGGACACGCCGATGTAAGAGCCCGGCTTGATTTCCGACAACGCGGTCTTGGCAATGCCGAACACCGCCACATTGTCGGTCACGCGCACCTTCATCTCGATGCCCTCGCGCGATTTCACCGCGAGCAGCGGGCCGTCGACGGCTTCGATGGTTCCGCGAATGCGGACCGGCGGCGGCTGCTGCGCCCATGCCACCGATGTCAGCACGGATAGAGCCGTCAGCGACGCTGCGAGCACACGCGGCGTCAAGGCAGAGATTTTCGGCATGGCTTTCTCCTCAAAAGGCGTTTCTTGATAAAGGGAAAACACCACGGTTCGGAGGCTATTCCACGCTCAGCCGCACCACCTTCACATCGGCGGCGTCAGCCCGTCGCGGCCGACGTTGACGCGGTTGGTTTCGAACGAACCGTCCGGCAGCTTTTTCATGAAGGCGATTACTTTGGCGCCGGCTTTCAGGTCGGATTTGTCGGCGGGGACATAGGTCACGACCGGCGTATCGGGCGAGACCACGACTTTCTTCTCGCCGTCCTTGTATTTGACGGTAAGCCTGTGACCGTCATTGCCCGCGACGGCCTCGGCCACCGTCGCATTGGTCATGGTGCTGTTGGGACGCAGGTCGAAGGGCCGCGATCCCTCGCCGGTGCCGCGCATGTCTTCCGGAAATAAGTGCACCTCGATCGCGTTGGCGCCGCCGTCCGGTCCGGGCACCGTGGTGGTGCCGATGAAGGAGCCGACCTTGATGTCGGACAGCGAAATCCTGGTGATGCCCACCACCCGCATGTCGCTGCTCATGCGCAGCTTGACGTCTTCGCCGCTGCGCGATTTGACCGACAGCACGTCGCCGTCGACGGCTTCGATGGTGCCGCGAACCCGTGATGGCGCCGGCGGCTGTTGGGCGATCGCGTACAGGCACGACGCGGCGACAACAGCAACTGCAACAAGCGGACGAATGAGCGTTGAACGATGAACGGGCATGAACTGGTCTCCGGCTGGTATCACCTAGCATTGGACACCGCTGCGTCCACGGTATTCCGGCTCAAGCAGCGCGCGATCGGCAAAAGTGGGCACCGGTTTTGCCGGACAAACGTCTTCGTTTGTCCTGAGATCGCGCAAGAACGCATGATCTTTTCGCCAAACCGCTCACACTTTGGCGGATCATGCGTGCGCGAGATCGGCCTCGACCAGCGCGCGGAGTTCGGCGGTGACCTCGGGGCGCTGTCCGAACCACAATTGGAACCCGCGCACCGCCTGGTGCAGCAGCATGCCCAGCCCGTCGGCGGTCTTCAACCCCCGCGCCCGCGCCGCTGCCAGCAACGGCGTCTCCAGCGGCACGTACACGAGATCGGCGACCACCGCGTGCGACGGCAGCCGGCCGGCGTCGAGCTCCAGCGCGGGCTGGCCCTGCATGCCGAGCGACGTCGTGTTGACCAGCAATCCCGCACGCGGCAGCAGATCGCTCAAGGTATCCCATGAAACCGGATGAACGTTGGCGCCGAATTGATCGGCAAGCGCGCGCGCGCGTTCGATGGTCCGGTTGGCCAGATGCACGTGCTTGATGCCGCGCTCGATCAATCCGAACACCACCGCGTGCGACGATCCGCCGGCGCCAAGCACCAGCGCATCGGTGGCGCGGTCCCAACCTGGTGCACAGGCATCGAGATTGTTGATAAATCCTTCGATGTCGGTGTTGGTCGAGCACAGCTCACCGCCCTCGTACCACAGCGTATTGGCCGCGCCGGCCGCGCGGGCGCGGGCATCCGGCGTCGACAACGCCAGCGCGCGCTCCTTGTGCGGAATGGTGACGTTGGCGCCGACGAAACCGTGCGTCGAAAGGTGCAGCACGAACTCGGCAAAGCCTTCGGGCGGCACCGCCTCGATGCTGTAGCCGCCCTCAATGCCGAGCCTGCGCAGCCAGTAATGATGGATCAGCGGCGAGCGCGAATGCGCCGCCGGCCATCCGATCAGGCACGCGGCGCGGGCTTTGGTCTCGGCTGTCATCCGCCAATCCTGTTGCAGCGCCCGTACACAGGCGCCGCCGCCGCTCCAATCGGGCAAGACGGGTTCGCTGTCAATGCTATCGATGGGTGGTCGCGGCAACGATCGCGCTCAAGGCCGGCGCCGCGCCCGCGGCAAACCAGATCGCGGCGAGATTGATCCAGTGATAGACGAGCGCACCGCACAAAGAACCGTCGCCGCCCACAGCAGCAAATTCGGCGCCCAGCCCCAGCGCGCGCCGCCGGTCAGCGCCGCCGTGACCAGTTGGCCGACCTTCACCAGCGCGCTCAGCATGCAGGCCAGGACAACATTGCGGCGTGAATCAAGCATCGTCCTGCGCACCATCGCCGTGACCTGCGATAGTGTTCATGAAATCGGCTGGGTTGGAAAGCATGGCCGCGCTAAAGCGCCGTCACGCGGGGCCGGTCACTCCGGGATGCGCCAGTTGGCGCAGACCCCCGATGTGCAATTGCACATCTGAGGTTCGCACTTTGCGCGCCCCGGAATAAGGAAGAGCGCTTACGCCGCGACGCGATGCGCGGCGATGATCTGATCGGCGGCGCGGCCGGTAACTTCGGCCATGCGGTCGAACTGCCTCGTGAAACTGCCGGCACCGGCGGTCGCCGAGCGCAACTCCACGATCAACTCGCCGATCTCGGCTTCCGGCATCATGGCGCGGACGCGATCCCATCCCGGCCAGCCCTCGCGGGTGTCAAAGCCGAGAATCT
>Ga0105238_10003417_pt1 | contig 15829 bp, 18 predicted proteins | sample KBSC34metaG_FD_81526 | JGI IMG/M metagenome (GOLD analysis project Ga0105238, IMG submission 81526) | Corn rhizosphere microbial communities from Kellogg Biological Station, Michigan, USA - KBS C3-4 metaG | ecosystem: Host-associated > Plants > Roots > Rhizosphere > Soil | place: Michigan, USA... | reverse complement strand
TACTTGTCTGCCTTCGCGGTACGGATGGTCTCGTTTTGGCGACGGATAGCCGGGGTACCTTCGGAGATCCAAGGGGGGTGACGGCCCAAAACGATCAGATCAAGAAGGTTTATCTTGCCAATAAACGTGTCGGAATATTGGTAGCTGGAGCCGGGGATCTAGGGAGTACAGTGGTTTCTGAGTTCTTAGATTCGCCCGATATTCCTGCTCTAGGGGTTACCGAGTTGACGTTTGCGCTTCATCGCCACGCCCGTGAACGGTTTCGGGATTGGTTCGAGCTATTCTCTACGAAGAAAACGGAAGACGACCCTCGCCCCGCGAGGCCCGATCTGAATTTTATCGTGGCCGGTTTCGAGTTGAATCATGATTCCAAGATCTATCGCTTGTCTTCAAGCCTTGATTTTGCTCCGATGCTACACAACTACGGATTTGGAGTCGATGGGGTAGCTCAGTATGCGCTCTATCTGTTAAGCCGACTGTACGATCCAACCTCAGTAATTGAAAACCTCGAAAGCTTGGCAGCCTATCTGATTGCAGAAACGGCGAGTCAGGATGGAAAAGTCGGGGGTGCAATCCAGATGTTGACTATGACAACACGCGATTCTCAAATTCTCACACTAAGTGCTGTTGAGGCACTCGTGGTTGGCAACAAGGTGCGTCGTCGAGCGTTGAAACGCTCATTCATGGAAAAAGTAAGTGGGTCCACCGATTCTGGGTCTCAGGCCGTTTCCGTCTATGCGCCCGATCCCGACCAGCGACCTAATCCAATGTCCGAAGTATCGGCAAACGCAACTAGTATGTCTGAGGGACTAATTGAGGACTTTGTAAAAGGAATACAGTGGTAAAGTTAAGCCTATCAAGTGTTTAGAGCTGGACCGTGAACGGCTCATGACGTGTCCATCGTGGTTGTGGGATTTTATTGACGTCCTTCGGTATACTACACGTGTAGATATTCACTTCCCAAAAGTGCGAAACGCCTTCAGCGGGGCGCGTCAAACTCACTATGAAGTCTCAACGCGAAACCAGCGAAACCAGAGACGTGCCATTCATGAAGAACGACATGAATGACTCTCCGCCGACTACTGGTTGGCCGCTAGATGTGTCAGATGCTTCGAGGAAAGCAGATTCAGAGTTGTTTGAGGCTGATGAGATAGAGCCGACTTCAAATAGATGAAGAGGCGTTCGTATCAAAAAGGACGCGGGATTGTGGCCTCAGATTCAAAACCATCTCCTCCGCGTTGTTCTAAAGCAAAATCGCGACAAAATGGTTTCCTGAGTGTGTTGGAAATCGCTCTACAGACGCCTGGTGCTCAATAGGTTGGCGTCTGCGACGCTGGCACGATCTTCCACAGGCTTGTCCTCCCGCTAAACTATTGAAACATAGAGACTAACAAATGTTGTGACGGGCTGTGACGAACCGGTTAAGGTGGGTCATAGGAATTTCCAAAGGACTTTCACAGCATGCGCAACGCATATGAGATCCGCGAGACCTACAGCCGAGAAGGGAAATGTTTGAGGCGAGAGCGAGCCATCGGACCAATAGTGCCGTGGGCCATCGTGGCCCTGGCAACGTTGCTGACCGGCAAAGGGCCTCGTCAACCTTCCGGCCTCTCTGTGGCAATTCTTTGGCCGGTGACAAGCATGGCACACTGAGAAAGACATGGACATCACCCACATGCTCGCTGAGCTTCGTACTGAGATGCAGCAGCTAAGCCATCCTCGTCATCCAGCGACCAGCCTCCGGTGGCGGCAAACGTAGAGGCCGCCCGCCGAAGGTGGATGGCTGCAGCGCAGCAGGCTGACAGGACAATCTCACTGGTACCCAAGAGAAAGCGCAAATCCTTCAGCGCCACAACGCGCAAGCGAATGGCTGTTGCCCAGCGGAAGAGATGGGCGGCGAGGAAGGGCGAAAGCTGCGTAGCAGGAATCGGCGCGTCATTGCGACCTTTGCAGGAAAAGCGCAAATCAGCTATCCACAGCACTTGATATACTTCGCCGATGGGTTGGCTAGGGTATTCCGCAGTACGGGCATATCGGAGATCTTGAATCTATTGCTTTCTTAAGAAACGGCTTTGGCTCATCACCCATGCCGCTATTGTCACACCCGCGAAATCGAATCGGCAGGAGCACTTCTGGCCGGTTTTGCAAGGAGGGCCATTTTTAAGTAGACCCACTGCGTCCCGATTTGACATCAAGCGCCAACCGGGATCAGAGCACAGCGTTCTCCGTGGGCAAGAGCGGGTATAAGTTGTCTACTCCCAAATCGCCGTCACGGCGATAAAGATTAAGATTGGGTTAAGGCGCTTGGACCGCAGTGCACTGGGTGTCGCGGGGGTGCTGTTTGGTGCCAAAAGCCCCCTCGCGCTGATGTTTTTAGTAACTCGCGACTGCGAAGTTGCACTGACGTGTATGAGGTTGGATCGAGTGGCACAGCGGTGGACCGCCCATGCATGTAAAATCTAAATTAACCCTGTTTAATGGCAAAACAAAAGCGTTGATGGCCTTTCCCGCGCGGTTTTGCGGCTTTCGCGACTTTGTTTCACCCCAAATCAGAATCAATGAACAGAGGTCTAGACTGGGCGAGAACAAACCCGCAAAACTCGCGAACCTGCACCTACCAGCCGCCGTAGCGCAAACCCGCACTTTCTAAACCTAGCAGGCAGCTGTTCGAGGCAATCCTCTCTAAGGGGGTCCGTGTTCGGGTGCTTAGCCCTACGGGTCTGGCCTATCGCGACCCTGTATGGGGACCGTTACTAGGGGCTGCCCCCAGACTGTTGCAGCCCGTTTAGTAACCCTAATTCTGCAACCCAAAAAGGCCGTCAGTTCCCAATCACCTGCGACCATCCGGGCCGTTACGGGCATTTGTGGGTCACTTGTGGAGTTTTCACGATCACTTAACAACTTTAACTATCCTTGTAACTCGCTGGCAGTGCACCGCAAATTATCGCAGTGGGTGCCGCCCCCAAAGTGGGCGGCTTGACATTTTGTCAATAGTTTGTTATTCTAAATAGTGCGCCCCCCAGATGCCAAACTCAACTTCAGTATTTGGTTCCTTGCTTCGCAAGAAGCGCAACGCCTTGGGCATAGGTGTTGTTGAGTTCGCCACGGGCTGCAAGATTGATCCCGGTTTGCTTAGTCGTATTGAGAGTGGGAAGCGCCCACCCCCTCAGATGCCAGGATTGGTCACGTTCGCAAATCAGCTTAAGATCCCCCTCGATTCAGAGGAGTTCGCCGAGCTATTGGCGGCTGCTGATCATGACCGCCATCCAGCGGTCCACCAGATGGCCCTAGAGATGCACGGAGGGAAACTCTGGAACCCCTTCGCAAAACGAGAAAAGGACGAGGTGGTATGCAATACTCTCGGCGAACTGGTATCCAAAGCCGCCGAGCACGCCATCAGCGTTGAAGCGGCAGCCATCACCGTTCAATCCCCGTCCGGTAGAGCAATAACATATCGGCTTGACGCCAAGAAGGGCGCAAGTCAGAAGAAGAAGAGGAAATAGCAATTTGCAACAGAGATTAGCAATCGGTTTAAAGGAAGCCGCTGAGATGCTTGGAATCAGCCACTGGACCCTTCGGGCGTATATACGCAAAGGGCACTTAAAGGCCATACGCATTGGTGTCCGCGTACTCATCGAGCCTTCAGAGCTTGAGCGGCTCATCCAACAGAGTAGATCAAAAGGGGCAGCTATGAACGCGGCTTCCGACTAAAAGAAATACTGCGACTGCCTGTTAACGCAACCTCAGTTGGACGTTTCAGATGAGTTGGTCAGCGTGCACATCCTGTAAATGGCACGCGCATGCAAAGCAGGTTATCCCTCCCAGCAAGTCCCCCCGCTAAGTATTTTGATCCTCTGCTGACGCCCCCCTGCGAAGTGTTGGTGTCTTCACATTTTCAAAACCCAAAGGGGGAAGCACGTATGAACATTCAAAGCCGCGTCCTAGGACCGTTCACTCGACCCGAGCGGCGGTCCAAATATCGACTAGTTAACCCCGCGAAGACGCGGATCAGAAATGGAGATTTTTATTATGAAGATAGTATTTGGAAAAGAGGACCGTTCACTCCCTGAGCGAGCGGCGGTTCAAGTATCCATCCAAAACCCGCAAGTCAGGAAAGACCAAAAGGAGACTTTTGTACATCCACCATTAGGTAATCAGAACCAGGCACTCACTGAGCGAGCGGACCTGTACAGGTACGATGAGCTAGAAACAGAAACGGGCATGATGATGGGTTTCGGAGACGCTACCGACTATACATATCTGGACAATCTCACGCCCACAAATGACTACCTCGTAGAGCGTGCCATTCGCTTTCCGGCAGAGCGTGTGGAAATGCCTTTCATGGTCAAAAGCTCCAGAGGCCCCACAGGGTGCGGTCATGACGCCTTTATTTGGCTTCGCGGTGCATGGACCAACGTTCTCGTGTCTACCATCTTGAACGAACTTGGAACACACCAGCGACAGAGTCTAATAGACCACCTCGATCGCTGGCTCCGGGCGGGCCAGAACCCTGGCTTGGAACGGCGTCATCCCGAAACGCCGAGTGAGGAAGATCAACGATGAACCCGGCAGCCGAACTAAATCAAGATCGCCTGCCAACGGAGGATGCGGTGGCGCTCAATCAAGCGTCAGCATGTGCCGACTAGACCGCTACGCCAAATAGTCCAGTGAAGAATCTCAATTTGAAAAGTATCCACACAAAGGAGTTAGTACTCAAAGAAAAAATGAAGAGCAAGACCCAGCCCAAGCAAGAGCGTCCCCAGATCATAATCAACCGCCAGTTACACGAGGTCAGCACCAAGGCGTTAGATGCGCTCTATAAGTGGAACATCCCGCCTAAGCTCTTTCGTAGAACTGGAGAAGTAGTCCGTACCCGTGTTGATGAGATGGGTCGACCCATCATCGAAACCGCCACGGAATCGATCCTACGCCGTCGTCTCACGGAAGTCGCGGATTTTTATCGTGAATCCTTCAACAGACGTACTCACGCTACCCCCTCCATAGACATTGTGAGAGACATTCTTGCGACTGAAGCGCTTCCCTTCCCGGCGCTTGAGAGTATCACCGAAATTCCGGTAATGCGTGAGGATGGATCAATTCTGGACGAGGCAGGTTATGACGGTGCTACACGCCTTTACTACCATCCGGCTGCGGGGTTTGAATCGCTTCGTGTGTCGGACCACCCGTCGGCAGAAGAGGTACATCGCTCCGTTGAACTTATCGGCGAGGCGATTGGCGAGTTTCCCTTCGCCGAAGACGCCGACCGTGCTAATGCTTTCGCCACGCTATTAAGCCCTTTCATCCGAGCAACCTTGGGCGGTACATCGCCCTTGGCCCTTATCAATGCTCCTCAGCAGGGCACAGGCAAGGGACTTTTGACTGACGTAGCCGCATACGTGGCTACAGGACGAAGGGCGGCGATGATGGCAGCACCCGATACGGACGAGGAGTGGCGGAAACGCCTAACGGCCACGCTCTATTCGGGTGCCTCATTGATAGTCATCGACAACATCGAGGGTCGGTTGGAAGCCCCGAGCCTTGCGAGTGCGCTGACTGCTCCAGTGTGGCGGGACCGAATGTTGGGTGCTAGTCGTCTGATTGAAGTCCCGCAACGTTCTACGTGGTTGGCCACAGGCAATAATATTCGGCTGGGTGGGGATCTTCAGCGCAGATGTTATTGGGTTCGCCTCGATGCCAAAATGGCCCAGCCATGGCTTGGGCGGAGTTATCGGCACGCCAACCTACTTGACTGGGTGGCGGAAAACCGCCCACAGCTTGTCGGAGCATTCCTAACGATTATTCGCGCATGGTATGTGGCTGGGCGACCCGTTGCAACCACACAGGTACTTGGTGGGTTTGAGAAGTGGTGTCGTACTGTCGGCGGCATTCTGGAAATTGCAGAGGTGACGGGCTTTCTAGGCAATTTGCAGTCTCTTTATGAGGTCGCTGACGAGGAAACCGCTGAGTGGGAGCAATTCCTGCTCGCGCTCGCGCATCGATTTCCGAAGTGCTTTTCGGTGAAGTCTGTTGTGGAGTCCCTAAAGGAAAGCAGGCTGCTCGATCTATTGCCCGAAGAGTTGGACCGTGATCGCAGCAATCCCCAGAGTAGCTTTAGCAAGTGTCTCGGTAAAGCATTTTCCCGAAGGTTAGACCGCCGATATGGGTCATCGGAGGCTCGCTTGGAACGAGTTGGCGATAACCGAGACGGGACTCTTTGGAGGGTAGCTTTCGTGCAGCAAGTGGAGGCTGCTTAGCGGCATGGTTCGTGAAGATATTTTGTTTAGAAGGAAGCAGGAAACGTTGTATGACATTTGAGCCCTTGATGAATAGCGAAGAGGCAGCGGAATTCTTGAAGATCCATCCGAAGACCCTCCAGCGAATGGCTCGGATGGGGCGTGTGCCCGCAAAGCGTATTGGCGATCTGTGGCGTTTCCGTGCGAGTGAGCTAGACCGATGGGTCTCTGGCGAAGTAAACTCAGAGACGCCACTCTTGCCGCAATAAGGAGATCCAATGCGGCAAAGATTTCAGTACGGAAGTCTTAGACTCAAGTCTCGACAGAAAGGAGATCAGGTTTGGGAGTTGCGGTACTACGTCGGGGGCGAGCGCAAGCACGCCACCATCGGCACACTCGGCGAGTTTCCCAGTGAGTCAACAGCAAGGAAGTCACCGAAGGTGCAAGCGCTGCTCGCAGCGGCGAATGCAGACAGCCCGCTGGTCGGCGGAGCCATAACCGTGGGTGTGCTGATAGCGCGGTATGAGAAGGATGAAATGCCGGGGCGGTACAGCACTAGTTCATCCTATCGAAGCTATCTCGACTGCCATATAAAACCAAAGTGGGCAGACACGCTTGTGTCTGATGTGAAGTCCATGGCAGTGGAGCAATGGCTGAACAAGCTAGAGCTAGCGCCAAAAACCAAATCGCATATCAAGCAGTTGTTACATGTGGTGTTTGCCTGTGCGATGCGGTGGGAGTTAGTAGAGAGAAACCCCCTCTCTCTTGTGCGGGTGAAGGGCGGCAGCAAGCGCAGCGAGCGTCCGCGCATCCTAGAAGTTGCTGAATTCGGGCGGTTAATAGTGAAGTTATCAGACCCCTACCGAACGATGGTCATGATTGCTGGGGCGCTTGGTTTGCGCGTCAGCGAAATCATGGGACTGCAATGGGGGGATTTCGATTTCGAGAACAGGACTGTTCTTGTCCAACGTGGTGTGGTGCATGGCCGGGTTGGAGAAGTAAAAACTGAGTACAGCAAGGACCATCTCCCAATGGATTCTGTTCTAGCAAGGAAGCTTCGCCAGTACAGACGGAAGTGTCACCCAACTAAAGAAGGCTGGCTGTTCGCAAATCCGGCGACAGACCGGCCCTACCACCAGGAGGAGATTGTCAAAACTCACCTCAAGGTGGCAGCCAAAACGGCAAAGATCGCCGGGAAGATTGGCTGGCATACTTTCCGCCACAGCTACCGTGCTTGGCTCCAGCAGTCAGCAGCCCCGTTGGCTGTGCAGCAAGAGTTAATGCGGCATGCGTCGATTACCACCACCATGAATACCTACGGCGCAGGAGCGATGACAGATAGTAAACGTCTCGCACACAGCAAGGTGGTAGAGATGGTTTTCCCCAACCTTCGGAAGGCGGGCGCTGCTTAATGGGGGTCTGTTGGGGTTTGCCCCACTGTAAGTGGTTGCGGGGGTAGGATTTGAACCTACGACCTTTGGGTTATGAGTTCGACACCTCGTTTGGGATGGGTATCGTTGCTCCGAATGATCAACAACTTACATCAAGTACGTCCCCCTTGGTTTTGATTGCTTCTGAGTGGCCCGTTAGCAATTTGTTAGCACTTTTTGCAGCCTTGCCGATTGAGCAGGCACGGAATTTTTGTGCCTGCTCGATGTAGTGCTCTCCCCGAGAGGTACGTTCGTCTGGTGATTCTCGAGACGGGTTGCAGGCGTAGGACACCATTTGGCTACTGATGGGAGTTTGGGTCAGCGGAGCCGACTTGTCAATAGAGTTGCGTTGGGAGAGGTATTGACAAGGACGTTCGCAACCCGAGCTCTGGTGCCGATGGATCTAGCTTGGCAAGCTGTATCTGACACGTGGCGCGGAGAGTTCATCGGGGCCAGAGGAAGCCAACACTGCGGGAGAGGAGACAGACTAGTGTTGCCAGGATCACTTCTTCCCAAGCGATGCGCACCTGCCTTGGGTGCGTGGAAGCCCGTCCAAAAGCTCCATTCCGTTTCACTCGTTTTCAGTCTTTCCAATAACTTGGGGAATCTGCTATTCGCTCGACACAGTAATCGCCGCAATTAATGAAAATCATGAGACTCCGCCACCCCCGCCTGAAAACCGTCAAGCATCCGCGCCAGCGCCAGTTTGCACAGCCCCGCATAATGAGGATGGCATGAACGATGACAAGAGCAATCCCGGCGCGCTGAAAACAAGCTGTTGCATCGTCGGCGGCGGACCGGCCGGAATGCTGCTGGGGTTCCTGCTGGCTCGGATGGGCGTCGCAGTCGTTGTTCTTGAAAAGCATGCCGATTTTCTGCGTGACTTTCGCGGCGACACAATTCACCCCTCGACGCTGGACATTATCCACGAACTCGGCTTTCTGGAGGAATTCCTCAAGCGCCCGCACCAGGAGCTGCGCGAACTCGCCGGCCAGGTCGGCGCCGATACAGTCATCATTGGGGATTTCAGGCACGTGCCGACATACTGCAAATTTCTGGCGCTGATGCCGCAATGGGACTTTCTCGACTTCCTGAAACTGAAGGCGCAGCTTTATCCGTCATTTCGCCTTCTCATGGACACCGAGGTGACGGGGCTCATTGAAGACAACGGCGTCGTAGTGGGTGTCCGCGCAACAACGCCGCAAGGTCCGCTTGAAATCCGCGCCGGCCTTGTTGTCGGCGCGGATGGACGTCATTCTGTCGTTCGCAAAGGCGCCGGTCTTGAAGTCATCGACCTCGGCGCGCCCATGGATGTCATGTGGATGCGCATCAGCCGCCGCCCTGACGATCCGGGCCAGACCTTCGGCCATGCCGACCGCGGCCGGATTCTCGTCCTGCTCAACCGCGACATGTACTGGCAGGCCGCCTTCGTCATCGCCAAGGGCGAGGCTGGCCGCATCCGCGAACGAGGCCTGGCGGCGTTTCGCGATGAGATCAGCAGGCTTGAGCCCTTCCTGCGCAGCCGCCTGGAGGAAGTGCGCGACTGGAAGGATGTGAGCGTCCTGACGGTGACGGTCGACCGCCTTGAACGATGGTCGCGGCCGGGAATCCTTTGCATCGGCGATGCCGCGCACGCCATGTCGCCGATCGGCGGGGTTGGAATCAACCTGGCCATCCAGGACGCAGTCGCCGCCGCCAATATCCTCGGTGCGATTCTTGTGGATAGGACGCCGTCGGAACCCGAACTTCACCGGGTCCAGCTGCGCAGGAATTTCCCGACGCGGGCGACGCAGCGGCTCCAGTTAACAATTCAGAACAACATCATCCGGCGCGTTCTCGGCAGCGCCGATGCCCTCACGCTCCCGTGGCCCCTGAAGCTGTTGCGCCGCTGGCCGTATCTACGGCGGATTCCAGCCCGGATCGTCGGTGTCGGTTTCCGTCCGGAGCATGTGAAAACACCGGAAGTGCGTCCCTTGCGGTAACCGACTCCGGGCTATTCGCATCAAGACCCGTTTAAAAATTGGCTATTACAAGATGAGCAGTAGCAAGCCCATAACCGACAAGCAGCAAGGTCAACATAATCAACAAGCCAATGACCCCAAGCGCACGGGAATGGGGTTGAGCCACGGAAAGATCAACGGGACGATCGGAATCAGAGCCCAAGGATCAGGATGATAGGCAGGGCGACAAACCCTCGCGCTGACAACTTTCCGGCCTAATTGGAAGGTCTGCCCCCTTTCGTCAACTCCCTCCTGCCACCTGTCGGTGGGAGGGAGTTTATATTTTCCAGACTCTTTTCTTGTGACGTTCGCGCAGAGTACTGTATCTATGATCTGGAGTCCACGATGACAAAGAACCAGCAGAGCAAACCCCAGAACGAACACGGCCAGCAGAATCAGGAACCTAAGAAGGGCCAGAACCCTCACGATCCCCAGAATCGTGAGCAGAACCCGAAGCACCAGGAACATCACGATGAAAAACAGCACCAGGGCGACAAGCAGCCCACGCGCTAAAGCCGTCACTGATATCAAGTAGCCTTCGGGAGAAATACCCCAATCGTTGACGCTTCCTGATTCCTGTGTCCCGTCACGGTATGGAATTGAAGGGACGGGTTCGTCACGAGCCCATCAATCCGTACTGAAATAGTTATTTTGATCGAGAATCTCTAGCAGTATAAGCACATCCCCACATACTGTGCTGTTCAGTGATTGAACGCGTCGCCGCGCATGCCGTCCGATTCCTTCGGCATCGGACGAAACGGCAAGCATCCTTGCTGGTCATCCGTACAGAACGGGGGCAGCGTGTTCAAGTCGAGGGGCGCGCCAAGATACACGTGCTGTACGACTGCCGTATCGTAGGGCTGCGCCGGCGCACCAATTCGAATCTGCCGGCCGATCTGGAGAATCCGCGGCAAATCGAAATAGCCCATGACGGTCGTGATCCCGTCGCCCTGCGCGAAATTGTGCCGTAGGCCGAGCGCATGACCAACTTCGTGCGCCACGATGTACCTCAGGTGATCGTTCTGCTGTTCGAGATCTCCATCCATCATGGTCTCGGGCAAAACGAAGATGTCCGCGTGGAGGATCTGTCCCGTCAATGGGTCGCTCTGGATATATGACGTGGACGCGAAGTCACCAGAAGTCACCCACTGAATGACGTTGTAGTCTGGACTCGGCGCCCGGACCGAGGGTGGCGCATCGATCACCCGAATCAGGGACCTACCAAACGCCCGGTTCCAATACAATACGCCGTCGCGTACGGCGGCTCGATAATCCTTGGGAATGGCAGACGATAGCGCGAACACGATCGGCTCGCGACCGTCGAACTTCATGGCATACAGAACCCAACGGCCTGAACGCCACTGCGGGTAGGTTTCGTAGAATCCGAACCGTCGCAAGCTCTTCATCTCGAACGGGCGGAAGTCGGGAGACGGATTGTACAAACTTAGATAGTAGTGAACGAGGATGCGCTGGCCGTCGTCGGTACGGGCGTCCTGGTCGAACACCAGGAGGGCATCGTGGTACGACACGGATACGACCTTCCGATCGAAGAGCCTCACTTTTGTCTGATCATGCCTATCGATCCGTCCGTAATAGTCTTCCCCCGTGCGGTCTTCCTCGGAGTAAACCCTGTCGAACCCTTCATTCAGATCAACATCGAGGGCACTCTCAGTCTCGTGACGGATGGGAATAGTCGCCAGGATGTTCGTGGCAGAGCCGTCTTGCGGATCGGACAGATCGAGCATGTGCAGGACCGCACCAGCTCGCTGGAAGATAACAGTCCGACTGCGGCTCGTTCGGAAATCCTGACGCCCACTTTGCAGTTCGTAATTAACCTGCAGAAGAAATCGACGCTCCAGCGCAGCTTTCTTTAAGATGGCAGGCTGCAGCGGCACAGCTTGCACGCCTGGCAGACCAATCGCGATCAGGAGTTCGCCGGCAAGTAGGTGCAGCAATCGCATGACCGAGTGTTGTCGTGCTCCCAAGAACCATTCTATCGAGTGGTGCCGCTGTTAGCATCGAGTCAGGGCCGATTGCCGCCCGACCATGCTGTTTCTTGTGGGCCAGCACGGAGACGGTGCGTTCGGCCAGCACGTTTCCGAGGCGTTATTCATGTCGAAGGGCAATCGTTGGATCCGCTCTGGCGGCCCGCCGGGCCGGAAAATAGCTTGCCAAGGCCGCCATCGTGCTGAGGAATGCCGAGACTACAGGGAACGTCACGGGATCGAGTGGACTCACGCCCACTAGCAGCTTGGATGACGCCATCGACACAACAGCAGCCACCGGTACAGGGACGCCTGTATTGCGACCTGGCATGTGGCCCGCCGTTTTGCTACAGGTCGCGATCCGGTACGGATTGAGGTTTCCGAGAACAGTCCTGGTACGAACGGGACTATGCCCCGTTGACCGCGCATGAAATCTCGGGCAGAATTAGAGGCTCCATCAATATTTCTTCTTGCAAAAGCAGGCCTTATGCTTACCGGGAAACGGTTCAGGTTGGAACGCGCCACTCTTGCGGTAGAGCAAATAGACGGCAAGCGCCGCGCTGTCACGGTATCAGTGGGCGAAATCATAAAGGTCGTAGCTGGGCCAACCAACAGAAACGGGATGGTGGATATCTTGTGGGGTCAGGGATTAGTTGAGATGTTCGCTGTGGACGTGACCGCGCGCGGAACTGAAATCACGGACTTGAGCGCTGGTGCTTAGTCAGAACCGAACTGGCCATAACCGAGTGATATGATTGTCGCCGTATGTCCGCAACGGCACATCAACTCCGCATTCGGAAATCAGGGTTTCTCAGCGAGCGGGAAGTCGAAATACTGCGATTGATTGGCGACGGCCTTGCCACCAAAGAAATCGGAGCGGGCTTATCTCCTAAGACCATCGAGTTTCACAAGACAAGGCTGTACAAGAAAATCGGAGTATACAACGCTGTCGGTGCCACGCGCTATGCGATGCGAGCAGGCTACATCGAGTGAATGATTCGAGTCGGGCAAACGCGCACTTACCGTAGTGCTACCCTTAACACGCCAGTCCTGAAGTTGCGTCAGTAAGCTCCGCCGATTTCCCCATTGGTAGAAACGAGCGCAGCATGACACGCGACGATTGCTACTCCGTTCAAGAATTATTGCAGAAGATGGATGCCGGAGACTTCGACGGCAACCTTCAAAGCGAGATCAAGAAGCTATCCAAAGAACACGTGGAGGAGCTGGCTCAAATTCTCTTGGCGCGAGCTCACCGACGAGAATAACGTGTTCCGATGTGGTTTTGGGTGGTGAGTCAGTGTGAACTTGGGTAGGTGGTGAGTGGACCAACCTGTGCGGTCTTGAAGTCATCGCTGGAATACGTGGACTCCGTGAGACAGGTGGGGCACTTGAGTTCTCTCATCCCGATACCTGGCGTGTAAACGTCAACGTGATCCTGCATCCGCATTCCTTGCAGTCGATGTACCAATACTTGTATTGGGCCACATCGTGATTATCCGTCGGCATCAATCAATGAGTCCCGCCGCGTCCATACCGCGATCCGCAGCCGTGCTCTTTCTGGTGTTCGTCCAGAAGTTTCCTGGACTCCTCGAAATCCCGGCGCAATCTCATACGCGCGGTTGATCTCTGCCGATCGCTCGGTGGTCCCTTTAACAATTCCTGCGAAGTCTTCGCGTAAGCTCCAACCGCTGCATGCCAGCGTCGTTCTAAGTCGTCCTGAACCTGGCAAGCGGGCATAAAGCAAGGCCGCACTAGACAGCGGATTCTAGCGACAGAAGGGGCCAGCGAATCTGTTCCCTAGCTCAGATTAGGCGTATAGTCCAATTGCGGTGGAAGTACACAAGAAGGAAACCGAAGAGATTATCAGGCGCTTCCTGAAGCACCAGCGCAGTTTTCCGCACTGCGTTACGGCCCTAGAGAGGCCGCTCTTGCCGGCTTGCTCCCAAAACTAAGACCAGAACAGTATGAGGGGGGTCGAGCCGTGATGTTAGTGCACAACGACAGAGTTATGGCGGAGATGGCACGACGCAGCGCAATCAGAGCAAACTAGCACCTGTGTTCCATCACATGTGCGTCGAACGCTAGGTGCGTCGTCGCCCTTCCATGAAGCGTGGTCCGCCGTGGTTTTCGCGAGTACACCTTTGGATAGCTTAGGGAGCGCCCTCAGTTAGTCGAGTTGCCCACATCTGTTGTAGTAGGTTTTGTCTGTCTACCCTTTACTCCGACCTTCCCGAACGGGGCCGCATATTCGCACCCTCGGCGGGCGCCTTGTAATGTCTCATCTTCGGAGGACGCATATTAGCGCCGCGAGTTGGTCCGTGGTGAAGTTCTATCCCCATCCGGCTCTTTAGCCAGTCCCAGTCCAGTTTTTCCGGATGCCGGATATACTCTTCGCGATGTGCCACCACGTCTTCCATGTAGTGGCGGCTCAACTTAAGGTGAAGGGACGAATTAGCCTCGGTCTCTGGGACCGGCTCGAACATCCCATTTACCAAGCGAACCGTTACTGTGGTTTCAATTTCATCAGTATCCTTGCCGTAGATGTCAATGCCAACTTGTCGGTTTTCGAAGAAGCTGTCGTATGCGGCGATGATTGGTTTGTACAAAAGGGAAGAGCGATGCGCCTCTGACGCGGCGTTGCATACATCGAGATACTCGATCACCAAGTTAAGTCCTGTTTTTGTTCCTAGAGCGCCCATGTGGCACCTCCTGTAGAATCCTATCTCTACTTATTAGACGCGCGATCACGCACAGCTGATTCAACGCAAGAATCATTGAGAGCACAAAAGCAAAGAAATTGCGATGCGGTCATTAGACTTCCGGCCAAGCTGGAATCAGTCAACGATTCTGTCGGATCTCGCCTGATCAGCTGCCGAGGCGATGCGCTTGGACGACGAACCTCTTGGGGGCCGATCCAACGTAGTAAAACGGATAGCACGTGACCAGTGTGAGGAGTGGTCTGCCGACGTCGTTCAGCACATCCACATCGTCCGGCCAGACGACCCGCGTGGACTCGACTTCGTAGAGATGCGTCCCGTCAGAGGTGGTAAGCACAATTTCGTCTCGGTTACGGATATTCCGCAGACCTCGAAAAAACGTGTCGCGGTGGCCGGCGAGCGCGACGTTTCCTTCGCGGCCTGGCACCGCGGTGCCAGGAATGTGTCCGACGCTCAGAGTGAGAATGTGATCATCCGTCCCCTCGACAATGACAGACGAAACCCTCAGGCGCGGGATGCTGATACTTCCCAGCAGCGCTCCTGCTTTCGGCACCGAATCAAGCATCGTTTTCACGGGCCTGAGCAGATTCTCATGATCCAAGGTCGCCGTGCTTTGCTCTTGGTAGAGATGTATTCGGACGATAGCTGCGCCGTCCCATATCAGGGCAGTCAATCCGAAGGTCACAAGGACGCTACTGCCCCATCTCAGACTCTGCCCTCGTGTCGCTCTCATCATCTCTCCCTCGCCTTCTGCGACTCGGTCAGTCCCAAATCCGGCGGCGCGGCAAAGTATCCTGGTCGTGTGCGCACGGTCCACTGACGGGCCTGATCTCCAGTGAGTTTTACACGCACACTGTGATACATTCCGTCGTGCTTTACATTTTTCGGGACGTAGCCCATCGTGTACTGATTGCGAATGTCTCGCGACGCCGCCTGGAGTATGTTGGTCACGTCCGACACTTCCTTCGGAAAGAACGCCTCTCCCCCCGAAACTGTGGCCAGTTTCCTTAGGACGCCGGGATTCCGGTCCTTGTCATATTCATCGAAGAGACCCACAGCATAAACAACGACGTCAGATTTCTGGACCAGCGAGAGTGTCTCCGGAAACCGACGTGTACTGGCGTTGTCGCCACCGTCGCTAAGTACGATCAGGACCTTTCTCGGAAGAGGGCTTTGACGAACATGGCCCAACGCGCTTGCGACGGCATCATAGAGAGCCGTTTTGCCATTCGCACGGATCTGCAACATAGCGGCATTCAATTCACCAGGGTCGCTGACGAATGCCTCACCGGGAGGAAGGCCTAGCCATACGTGTTCGTTGAAATTGACGACAAACATCTGATCTTCAGGGTTGCTAGACCGTGCAAACGCCGCCGTAGCGGCAACAACTTCCGGCAACTTTCGCCGCATGCTCCCGCTGTTGTCAACGACGAGCCCGACAGCGACTGGTGTGTCCTCGTACCG
>Ga0105238_10003416_pt1 | contig 15830 bp, 14 predicted proteins | sample KBSC34metaG_FD_81526 | JGI IMG/M metagenome (GOLD analysis project Ga0105238, IMG submission 81526) | Corn rhizosphere microbial communities from Kellogg Biological Station, Michigan, USA - KBS C3-4 metaG | ecosystem: Host-associated > Plants > Roots > Rhizosphere > Soil | place: Michigan, USA... | reverse complement strand
TTGCTGCCGTCGAAGCCAAGGTCCATGGCTCCAACAAGCGGACGCAGGGTGCGTCCACCATTACGCAGCAGGTCGCCAAGAATTTTCTGCTGACGAACGAGCGTTCGATCGAACGCAAGATCAAGGAGGCCATTCTGGCCATCCGCATCGAGAGCGCCTACTCGAAAGACAAGATTCTCGAACTCTATCTCAATGAAATCTATCTCGGCATGAACTCGTACGGGGTCGCGGCTGCTGCCCTTACGTATTTCAACAAAGAACTCAGCGATCTGAACATCGAGGAGGTGGCCTATCTCGCGGCGTTGCCAAAAGCTCCGAACAACTACAATCCGTTCCGCCAGAAGGAGAAAGCTACCGAGCGCCGCAACTGGATCATCGGACAGATGGCCGAAAACGGTTACATCACCACCGCGGAGGCGGAAGCCGCAAGACAGAAACCGCTCGTCGTCAATCTTCGCCCCAATGGGGCACACATTTCGACCGCTGAGTATTTTGCCGAGGAAGTCCGGCGCACGCTGTTAGGCAAATACGGCGAGGCAAAGCTCTACGACGGCGGTCTGTCTGTCCGCACGACGCTCGACCCGCGTCTGCAACAGTTCGCGAAAAAGGCGTTGACCGATGGGCTCGTCAAGTACGATCGCCAGCGGGGTTGGCGCGGTCCGGTCTCCAAAATCGATATCTCCGGTGATTGGGGTGTAGCGCTCGCCGCGCTTCAGAGCCCGGCAGACATTCTGCCGTGGCGGCTCGGCGTCGTGCTCGAAACGCAGAAGACGAAGGCGATCATCGGCTTCAAACCCGCCCGCCAGCAGGATGCGACACTGGTCAAAGACCGCGAGGCGGTCGAGGTGTCACTCGATGAAATGAAATGGGCGGCCAAAAGACGTGGCGGCAAGAAAATCGACGCGAAGTCGACGGCCGACATTCTGAACACTGGCGACGTCGTTTACGTCGCTCCGATGGACCCGAACAACATTCAAGGCGCCTGGTCGTTGATGCAGGTCCCGGAGATCAGCGGCGGTCTTGTCGCGATGGACCCCTACACAGGTCGCGTTCTCGCCGTCGCGGGTGGGTTCTCTTATGACATGAGTCAATTCGATCGCGCGATCCAGGCCAAGCGCCAGCCGGGATCGTCGTTCAAACCCTTCGTCTACGCGGCCGCGATAGACAATGGCTATAAGCCGACGTCGATCGTCCTCGACGCTCCGATCGAGATCGATCAGGGTCCGGGACAAGATATCTGGAAACCGGAGAACTACGAGAAGAACGACACGACAGGACCCGAGACGCTGAGGTTCGGTATCGAAAAATCACGTAACCAGATGACCGTGCGGCTGGCGCAAGACCTCGGCATGCCGATCATCACCGAGTATGCAAAACGCTTCGGTGTTTACGACGATCTGCTGCCGGTTCTTTCGATGTCACTCGGAGCCGGCGAAACGACGTTGCTGAGAATGGCGACCGGCTACTGCATGCTGGCCAACGGCGGCAAAGAGGTGAAGTCTACGCTTATCGACCGCATTCAGGATCGCTATGGCCACACCGTCTGGCGCCATGACGAACGCCAATGCATGGGCTGCACAGCGGAGAAATGGGTCGGTCAGGCGGAGCCGGAACTGATCGATGATCGCAAGCAGATCCTCGACCCTCACACGGCGTATCAAATCACTTCGATCCTCGAGGGCGTCGTGCAGCGCGGAACGGCCACCGTCTTAAAATCGCTGAACCGGCCGATTGCCGGCAAGACCGGGACGACCAACGAAGAGAAGGACGCCTGGTTCATCGGCTACTCGCCGACGATGGTCGTCGGTGTCTACGTCGGCTACGACACGCCCAAGCCGTTGGGTAAGGGCAATACCGGTGGCGTCATTGCAGCACCCATCTTCGGCGAGTTCATGAAAGACGCTTTGGCCGAAACCCCGCCGGCGCCATTTCGCGTTCCGCCGGGGATCAAGTTTGTGCGCGTCAATTTAAAGACTGGTCTCAGAGCCGCGGCGAACGACCCTGACGGCATTCTCGAGGCTTTCAAACCGGACGAGGAGCCGGATGATGCCTACGCAATGATCGGCATCACGAATGCGACGGCCGACGCGTCTACCGCAAACGGAGATGCGAGAATTCCGCCCCCACCGCCGCGCCCGGAAACAGCGACTGGCGGTCAGATGCCTGATGGCGTATCTGGTCCCGGCGGGCTTTGGTAGCTGTGGTAAGATGCAGTAGCTGTTCGCGGCGCGCATTGCCGCGCATGCCGTGGCTGCGTTTACAGGTCCGGTCCAGCTTACTATACGTCCCCACCTGATTTCTTTTCGAATCGAACATGCCGGCGCACCGCCGGTCTCGGAGGCTGCTATGCGCGCAGAAGCGCAAAAACTTTCGGACGAAATCCAGGAGGCCTTCGCCCTCCTGAGGAGGTCGCTTTGACTGGGAGACAGCCGAAGACCGTTTAGCCTCGCTCAACGCGAAGGCTGAGGACCCCAGCCTCTGGACCGATCCGAAGAACGCTCAGAAAGTCATGCGCCAACGTCAGTCGCTGGAGCGCGCGGTGGCAGAATTCAAACGCCTGCAGCGCGATTATGACGACGCGCGGACGCTGATCGAGCTTGGCGAGGCAGAGAACGACGACGCCAGCATTCGCGAAGGCGAGGCAGCACTCGATCGCATCGATCACGAGGCGCAGCGCCGCTCCGTTGACGCAATGCTGTCGGGTGAGGCCGACGCCCTGAATACCTACATCGAAGTTCACGCCGGGGCCGGCGGCACCGAAAGCCAGGATTGGGCCTCGATGCTGGCGCGCATGTACGCGCGCTGGGGCGAGCGGCGCGGCTTCAAAGTCAAGCTCATCGATGAAAGCCCGGGCGAAGAAGCGGGCATCAAGTCGGCAACCTTCGAGATCGAGGGTGACAACGCCTACGGTTGGTTGAAAACGGAAGCGGGCGTGCATCGGCTGGTTCGAATCTCGCCGTTCGATTCCAACGCCCGGCGACACACGAGTTTCGCGTCCGTTACGGTTTACCCTGTGGTCGATGACACGATCGATATCGAGATCAACATGTCGGACGTCGATATTTCGTTCGCGCGTTCGTCGGGCGCCGGCGGTCAGCACGTCAACAGGACGGAATCGGCCGTCCGCCTCGTGCACAAGCCATCGGGCATCATCATCTTCGCGCAAGAGCAGCGTTCGCAGCACCAGAACAAAGACATCGCGTTCAAGCGGCTGAAGGCGCGGCTTTACGACCTCGAACTGAAGAAGCGCGAGGCGAAGGCCAACGCCGATCAGGCAGCCAAGACGGATATCGGCTGGGGCCATCAGATCCGTTCATACGTGCTGCAGCCCTATCAGCTCGTGAAGGATCTTCGGACCGGCGCACAGTCGACGAACCCGGACGAGGTCTTGGACGGCGATATCGATCCGTTCATCGAAGCGGCGCTATCGCAGCGCATCAAGGGCGGCGGCGAAGCAATCGTGGTCGACGACTTGGAGTAGACGAGACTCGTCTCGGCGAATTCCGCGCGCTTTGGCTGCGAATGAGGTCCGTCGCTGCTCCGACGTCAACGGCGGCGTGTCAGCGGTGCCTCGTAGGGCCAGGCGGAAAAGCCGCTCGATGGTGCTGCCGACCAGCCCTGCCCCGCGGGCTGCCCGTTGTCGTTGAAGCCGTTGCCTTGCATGACCCGCACGCTTCCGAGCGGCGCCTGCAACTTCTGTTCCTCGGGATCCTGATACTGCGCGGAGCCATCCGAATTCGTGCCGCCGATTTGTGTCGACTCGAAAGCACTGGCTGCGCCGGGCGCCATGATCGCAATCACGAACGCCGCGGCGGTGATAACCCGATGAATTCGCATATGCCCTCCGGTGCCTAAATCGCCGACCTACGTGCGGGTTAAACGCTGTTTGGGGACGCTTCTAGGCAGAGACGCGCTTTTTCAAAGAGTGTGACCGCGCTGCTACTCTTGTGCGTTAGGCCATTACAACTCGCCGGTCAGGAACTGTGCCCGCCCGAGGCCGAACGACCAGTCCTCATCCTCGCACGTCACCATGTTGACCATCACATCCGTCGGGGCGATGCCGCAGGCTCGTTCGAGTTCTTCCACCAGAAGACGGTAGAAAGTTTCCTTCATCTCTTTCGTGCGCGGACGTGTCGTCACCTGGATGCAGACGAATTTCCCCGTTCGAGGAATGCCAAGGCCGGTGTCTTCCATGATCATGTCGGCGACCGGGTGCTGGTGCACGATTTGATAGCGATCGCGCTCGGGCACACCGAAGGCAGCGAGCATGGATCGATGGATCGCATCCAGCAGAACTTTCAACTCGGCGTCGGTGCGGCCTTCGTAGAGATCGATTCTGAGGAGGGGCATACATGCATCCTTGAGATTGCAATCGAGCAAAGAGGCGGACAATCTCCCTCACCGGTGGACGCCGTCAACTTGTAACAGATGCTCGCGTCGTCGCGGTCAGGAGAAATGCTTCGCAACCGCCATTTGAAGCCCGCGGGATTGTGCGCGTCCGCCACAATCGTGCTAAGCCGCGTTGCCGCTTTCTCATTGGACCGCCCGCCGCCCGATGCCCCCGCCCGACTGCCTGAACCTCATTACGTCCGACGGCTTCTCCGACTACGCGCTTTTGGACTGCGGCGCGGGCCGTAAGCTCGAGCGTTTCGGCAAAATCGTCGTCGACCGACCCGAGCCGCAGGCGCTGTGGCAGCCGCGTCTCGCAAAATCCGAATGGACGAAGGCGCACGCCGTCTTCTCGGCCTCCGGCGAGGACGACGAGAAGGGCAAGTGGCGCATCGACAAGCCGGTTCCGGATGCGTGGCCGGTGCGCATCGATGGCGTCACGATGAATTGCAAGCTCGCAGGGCTCTGGCACCTCGGACTTTTTCCGGAGCAGGAGCCGCACTGGAGATGGATGGTCGAACGGCTCCAGAAAATCAAAGGCGAGACGCCGCGCGTTCTCAATCTTTTCGGGTACACCGGCGCGGCATCATTGGTCGCCGCCAAAGCCGGGGCGGAGGTGACGCATGTCGATGCGTCGAAGAAGGCGATCCAATGGGGCAAGGAAAACCAGGCCGCTTCGAAGCTCGATGCCGCCAAGATCCGCTGGCTGATCGACGATGCGGCGAAGTTTGCGGCCCGTGACGTCAGGCGCGGCAAGACCTATCACATGATCCTCGTCGATCCTCCGAAGTTTGGCCGCGGGCCTGAAGGAGAGGTGTGGGATTTGTTCGCGGACCTACCGGCGCTGCTCGGTGATCTGGCGAAACTCCTGGCGCCGCGAGATGCCGCCATGGTGCTGACGGTTTACGCAATCCGCGCATCTGCCCTGGCATTCGATCAATTGATGCGCGACACGCTGGCCGGCAAAGGCGGCAGCTTCGACAGCGGCGAACTCGCGATCCGGTCGGCGAGCGGGCCGATCGTTCCGACGTCGCTGTTCGTGCGTTGGAGCCAGCACGCATGACGACGCCGAAGGTCATAACGAGCCTGACGAACGATCGCGTCAAAGCGATCCGGGCGCTCGAGATGCGCAAGGTGCGCAAGGAAACGGGCCTTTTCGTCGCCGAAGGCGCGTCGCTTCTTGTTACCGCGCGCGACAACGGTTTCGTTCCGGAGACGCTCGTCTATCAGGCCGGTACGGCAGCGAGCGGCATAACGAGCGGGCTCGTGACGCACGCATTGAATTCGGGCGCCGAGGTTCTTGAAGTTTCCGCAGCCGTGCTCTCAAAGCTCGCCTCGAAAGACAATCCGCAGACGCTTCTCGGCGTCTTCCGGCAGCGGTTCGCTGACCCACCGATACCGAAGAAAGTCGGAAATATAGAGACGTGGCTGGCTCTCGAAGAGGTGCGCGATCCCGGCAACCTCGGGACGATCATCCGAACTGCCGATGCCGTCGGATGCTCCGGCGTCATCCTCGTCGGCACGACGTGCGATCCTTATGCCCTCGAGTCGATACGGGCGACGATGGGGTCCATTTTCGCGGTGCCGATCGTCAAGATGGAGCGGCCGGCATTTCTCGGGCTCGCCAAGGATTGGCGCGGCGACGTCATCGGAACGCACCTTGACGGGCGCGAGGATTTTCGCGCCGCGCGTTATCGCGGACCGCAGCTGATCGTCATGGGGGGCGAGGGTCCGGGATTGACGGACGACGTCGCGGCGGCGTGTACGAAGCTCGTCAAGATTCCGATGTCGGGACGTCTCGATTCACTCAACCTCGCAATAGCAACCGCGCTGATACTTTATCAGGTGCGCGGACCTCAGCTGAAGCTCTGACCATGCGCATCGAATATCATAGGACGCTGATTGCCGACCACGTTCGCAACGAGGCGTTTTTTCGCGCGCTGAAGGCCGTCATAGAACCCGGCAAGTCGGTTGTGGCCGATATCGGGGCCGGGACGGGATTGCTCGGCCTGATGGCGTCGAAACTTGGGGCTAAAGAGGTATTTCTGTTTGAGATCGCCGAGGTCGCGGGCATTGCCGCGGAAGTGTTGAAGGCGAACAAGGCGAAAGCGTGCCATCTCATTCCGTGCCACTCGACGGAGTTTCGCGACAAGCTTGCCGTCGATGTGATCGTGTCGGAAACGCTTGGCAACTACGCGCTTGAAGAAAACATCATCGCGACGCTCGCCGACGCGCGGCGGCGTTTTCTAAAAAGCGGCGGCCACGTCGTTCCGACAGGCATCACGCAGTACGTTGCGCCCGTCATTGCGCCGCGCATCGACGAAGAACTGAGAGCCTGGCAGGGCGTCGGCCACGACATCAATCTCGCTCCGGCGCAAACGATGACGCTGAACAATGCCTATGTGCGCTTGTTGCAAGCGAGCGAGCTCCTCGGCGGTGGCCGCAGCGCCGTAGCGTGGGACGCCATCGATCTGACGCGCGACACGCGCTCGAAACGAAAAGGCGAGGCCGAATGGCGGCTTTCCAAGCCTCAGACGATCTACGGCTTCGCCACGTGGTGGACGGCCGAACTCGTTCCCGGCGTCACTCTATCGACTGGGCCTCTAACGCCGCGCACGCACTGGGAGCAGCTTTATTTTCCGCTTCTCGATCCGATTGAAGTCAAGTCGCGCGAAGTCGTCGGCGTCGAGCTTCGCTCAAATTCGTCAGAAGTAGGCGGTACGCATCTCGCTTGGGTGGCGATCCACAAGAATGCACAGGGAGGCGTGCTGGCGCGCCAGAGTCTCGACCTCGACAAGGGGTATTTGCCCTAGAGGCGATTGTTACCGCGGGCCATTCGATGTTATGCGGGCCGGACCCTTTGAAGGAGACGCGACGCCATGATGGTGCTGATTGTCGGATTGATCCTGTTCCTCGGAATTCATTTGCTTCCGACCTCGCCGGAGTTACGCGCCGGATTGCAGGAGCGAATGGGAACGAACGTCTACAAAGCCGTCTTCTCGCTGCTGTCGCTCGCGGGCTTCATCATCATCGTGCTTGGCTACCACAAGCTGCAGCTTCACCCGGGGAAAAACCCGATCCTGTGGAACCCGCCGGAGTGGACACGGCACTTCGCGGCCGGGCTGATGCTACCGGCGATGGTATTGCTCGTTGCGGCGTTGATACCTTCGAGAATCCGAACGACAATTCGTCACCCGATGCTGTCCGCGATCAAGATCTGGGCGCTGGCGCATCTCATCGCGAACGGCGATCTTGGTGGTGTTCTGCTGTTCGGGTCGTTTCTCGCGTTTGCCGTTTACGACCGCATTTCAGTCAAGAGACGTGGTACGCTCGGCCCGCTCGGGGATACCAAGCCTACAAGCGTCATCAACGATGTGATCGTCGTCGTCCTCGGTGTGGCGCTCTACGCGGCGCTGCTGTTCGGCGGGCACGCCTGGCTGATCGGCGTTTCGCCCTTGCCTGAGCTTGGCTGAGACGCGGTCAGCCGACGAGAGCAGGGGTTGCGACCGGTTTGCGCCTCAGAAGGTTGATCGCGATAGCGACCCATGCCCCGATCGCCAGAAACCAGGCGACCGGATCGATAACATAGTCCCAGAGGTTGAGACTTCGCCCGGCGCTCAGCAGGAACCCGAGTATGCCAATGTTCAGGACCAGCGCGACGAGGACATATCGCCGGTAGATCGCGTAGCCGAGAATGGCGGCGAGCAGCAGCGGCAGCAGATAGCCGCTGTATCCGAGGATGTAGGTGTCGTAGTTCAAGAAGCCGATGGCGGCGGGATAGAGCACGAAACCTGCGAGCACCAGCACCGCGGTTCCGAAGCGAAACTCGGGCACCGACTGATAACTGCGTCCGGTTGCCGCCGAAATCGCAAACACGATCATCAGCAAAAGGCCGGGCGCCGATGGGCGTTCGATTGCCGAGACGAGCCAATCGAAAAGCGACCGTCCCGAGATTGTCACGCACGCTGTGAGGATCAATCCGATGAGCCCGGCGCCAATCCGTGCGGCAGGTTTCATTGTCGCGATGCCGGTCAAGGCCGCGAAGGCTGCAAAGATAAGCAGCGTTGCGCTTGCGCGGTCGAGCAGAAAGCCGATGTTCGCCATCATTTCTGTGCCGTGGGAGTTTGAAGGTGGTTTTGCACCCAGGCGCTCGAAACGCGGATGTGATTGATCGTTTTCACGACGCGCGAATAGACGACATCGAACTGTCCGGGTTGAGATTCGATCAAATAGGGATACATCACGAGATCCTCGTCGGATTCATTGACGCGGACGAGAGCTCCGAGCGTCTTCCATTCTTTCCCCTGCAAATCCGAGATGGCGAGCGAGATGTCGTGTTCGACGTTGGGATCGTCATTGAAGGCCAGCATAATGTGCCCGTCGTCGTAGCGGATTGCCGAGAGGGCGCCGCCGGGGTTCGGCAGGTTCGTCGCTTCCGGTAGCGACCATGTCTGGCCGCCATCGCTCGTTCGCGACACGCGAACCGTTTTCGGAGAACTGCTTCTCAACCGGCGTATGAAGGCGACGGCTGTCGTCGGCCCCGTGACGATGATCGAAGGCTGATAGCCCACCTTGCCGCCATTGCCCATGCGGCGCCTGTCGACGACGCGTCCATTCTCATTGAGCACCAGCATCACCGGAAATTTCTGGTTCATCTCCTGGTAGGCGGGCAATCCGATGCGGCCGCCGGAAAGAAGCACCGGCGGCGATTTCGTCAGATGCGACATGTTCAGGAAGGGTGACGCGTAGAGCCGTTCGGCGGGCCCCCAAGTCAATCCGTTGTCGAGGCTGCGCATCAGCAATATTTCGGACGTCGCCCAGCCGGAGAGACGCGATACGGAAAAGAAGAGCCAGATTTCGTTGGGGGAGCGCCGGAATGGAACCGGGTTGGCGACGGATTTGATCGTCAAGCCGATGTCGCGGCTGACGGTGCTGCTGTTCGTTACGACGGTCGTTGGCGACCAGTGCGATCCATCATAGGACGACGAAATGAGTTGGCCGTCGGCAGCGCCTTCATATTTCGCGCGGTACCAGAATGCCAACAGACCAGTCGGCGTCGCGACGAGTGACGCGCCGTGGACGAAGTAGTCCTCATGCGGAGCAGACAAAACTTCCGTCGCGAGTTCTAGAGGTCCACGGACCGGCGTTTGGGGAACGTCGACGACGAACGTCCAAGGCGCGCCGGAGAGCGTCATCTTGTGAATGAGCAGCGCAACCAACAGCCCCGAACAAAACAACAGTGCCCCGGTGGCAAGCGCATTTCTGCCCGGCTTTTTCAATGAATTCATCCAGTATTGAAGGCCGCGCCCGGTATAGAGAGGCGCGTCGCGATGTCAATAAAACGCCGTGCGGTACGACCAATGCATTGTCATATTGCAGTAATTACTGTCGCTTGTGGTGCTATCGTGTCAGCACGACGAACTCAGTGCCGCTGCCATTTTCATTGAGCGGAAGTTCACGGTCGGAAACGATCAGCGAGGCACCGGGACGCGCGAACTCGGTGATCGTCGCAAGTATGTCGTCGGGAATCGTGAATGCGTCGAGTGCTGCCGTTGCCATCTGCACGTTGAACCCGCGAGACGACGGAAGATCGCGATCCCGTTTCCGCTTTTCCGACTCCTGGTTGAGAGCCTGACCCGGCGTCGGCGTCTGAGCGCTGACCAGTTGCCATTCGAGCGTATTGGGATCGCTGCCGTAGCGCATGGCCGTGAAGACATGCGTTCCTACCCGGCCGGGCAGAGGTGCAACCGTGATTGGCGCCTCGAGGATGGGCTCGACGCCTTGACGAATGTAGATCCGCTGCGCCCTGAGGCTGACCAAAACCGATATCGGCTTCGCACGGCGGACCACTTCCTTGTTGGTATCAATCAGTGACGTCTCGGCCGAGCGTAAATCGAACTGGGCCTGACGGACGCTTTCAACAGCGGTATCGCGCGCCGATTGCGCCGCTGAAAAGCTCGCCTGTATCATGGCGAGGCTCATTTCACTCTTGGCGGCCTGGGCACGCGCCTTGTCGGTTTCATTTGTCAAATTCAGCACGGCAGCTTCGAGTTCGGCTTCCCGATTCCCGGCGTCGTCCGATTTGTCGTCTGCCTGGGATGTCGATTTGGGCGTCGTGCGTTGAGTTGCCGACATGTAATCCTCGAACGCATTGATCGCGTCCTGCTGCTTTTTCTCGGCGGCTTTGACGGCAGCTCTAACGGGTTCGATATCGCTTCGCGCCGCGTTCAGCTGGTCATTAGCGGCATCGAAGTTTTTCGCTGTTGTCTTGGCCTTGGCGGTCGCGGCGACACGAGCGCTGTCGGCGGCTTTCAGCGCAGCTTGCAGACGCTTGATTTTCTCCTGAATCATCTGGTCGGCTTCGACCCGCGTTGCCGGACGGCGCTGCGGATCGCGCGGCATCTCGGCGACCGCCCGGATGAGCGCCGGCGAAATACCGATGAATCGCGGCAGCGATCGAGCTGCGTCCGAAGCCGTAGCATCGTCCGCCCGATCGTTCATTGCCAGCTGCGGCTCTTTCGGTGTGCCCAGCCGCATCGCGCTCGCGTCGTCAAACGGCAGCGGGCGGAAAAGTTTCGGATGATTGAATGCGACAGGTTCGGCGTCGTCCCCGGTCACGATGACGCGACTGCCGAGCTTGGTGATGTCGTAAAGTTTTTTGGAAAAGCTGTAGGGCAAGCGGATGCAGCCGTGGGAAGCCCGGAATCCAGGAACCACTCCGGCGTGTAGGGCAATGCCCGACCAAGTGATGCGCTGCATGTACGGCATTTCAGCGCCGGAATAGATATTGCTTCGGTGACTAACGTTCTTTTCCAGAATGGAAAACACGCCTGTAGGCGTGGCGAATCCCGGCCGTCCGGACGACACGCGAGACGACGCGATTTCGCCATCAGCGTCGTAAACGTGGAGTTTCTGATTTTTGATAGACACGACCAGCAACAATGGGCCCTTCGACTGTGTCGAAATGCTCGGTGTGCGGGGCGTCGTTTGTCGTGCACTTGTGGGAGGAGGTCCGGCGACGAGCGCCAGCGCGGCAACGATTGCCGCTACCGGACGCATTGTCCGCGCTACTTGATGCCAGACTTTGGCTATACGACGCACGTGAATCCACCCTACGCCGAACAAACCGCGCCAGGCCGGTCCACACGATCGCATATGACCGAAATGATAACAGCAGCGCCCTATAATCTGGTTATCAGAGCAAAGTCCGGGCGTGCAATGCCGGTGCTGCTCCGGCGGGGCATACAAGTCTCGCGGTGTTGCGCTAATTCAACGCTTTGCCTACTGGGCGTGTATTCTGTGGATGGCAGTTGGTAAAATTTACCAGGCGAATAGACTTTCCCGGCCGAGTACGCTGGCGGCCCCCGCTGCGGTTTCGTAAACTCGGCCACAACGCACTACCGCGCCTTGGCTTCGCCGGCGCCATGTCCGGGGCTCTTGCCGGACCGATTGGAGAGTAATGTCCATTCACTTCAAGCGCCGGCGCGTCATGGCGCCAGACATCGCCGCCCGCAAGGGCGGTGAACCCATCGTTGCCCTGACCGCCTATCACGCGCACACGGCGGCGATCGCCGACAACCACTGCGATTTCCTGCTCGTCGGCGACAGTCTAGGCATGGTGATGCACGGGCACGAGACGACCGTACCGGTGCCGCTCGAATTGATGATCATGCACGGGCAGGCCGTCGTGCGCGGCTCGAAACGTGCCCTCGTCGTCATCGACATGCCTTTCGGCACGTATGAGGAAAGCCCATCGATCGCCTTCCGCAATTCCGCGAAGGTGATGAAGGCAACCGATTGCGGCGCCGTCAAACTCGAGGGCGGCCGGCGAATGGTGGAAACTATTCGCTATCTTGTCGATCGCGGTATTCCGGTGATGGCCCATATCGGGCTCACGCCCCAATCGGTCAACGTCATCGGCGGCTTCAAGACGCAAGGGCGCTCGGCGAACGAGTGGCACGCCATCGAGGAGGATGCCCGGCTCGTCGCGGAAGCTGGAGCATTCGCCGTCGTCCTGGAGGCGATGGCCGCGCCGTTGGCCGAGCGCATCACCAAGTCGATCCCGATCCCGACAATCGGCATCGGCGCTTCGCCCTGTTGCGATGGACAGATTCTGGTCATGGAAGATATGCTCGGCCTGTCTCCGGAAGTGCCGAAATTCGTCAAAAAATTCGGATCGATCGGCGTCTCCATCGACCGGGCGATCGGCGCCTACGCCCGGGAAGTCCGTGCCCGAACGTTTCCCGCCGCCGAGCATACATATACGCTGAAGGACGATGGCGAGAGCGGCGTGGCTACTTCAATACGAGCCACGAAAAAGCCGAAGACTCCGAGCACTTAGCGGATCGAAGGCTCGGGGTCCGTCCGCAAAAAACTGAGAAAACGGTCGAAGGGCTTGCTCACGGCGCTCCCTTCGCTATCTATGCCCGTCAACTTGGGTTAGCCGCCGGGACACCGGCCCGTATCCCGATTATGGCAGGTGCTGGAAGGTTAAGGACACACGATGGCCGAAGATGGCGATAGTCTGTTGCGCGAGGTGCAGGAGGAACTGCGCCGCGAGCAATTGCGTAAAATCTGGGACAACTACAATGGCTTGATCATTGGTGGTGCGGTTTTCCTTCTTCTCGCGGTCGGTGGCTACCAGATCCTCGAAAGCCGGCGTATCGCCGCCGAGCAAACCGCCGGAGCGGAATTTTCGGCCGCCGAAAATCTCAGCGAGCAGAAAAAGGAAGACGAAGCCAAGAAGATTTTCACCAAACTGGCTGAGACCGGACCAGCAGGATATGGGGCTATAGCCAAGCTGCGTCTCGCCGGAGAGCAGGTCAAGGCCGGCAAGATTGCGGATGCGGTTGCAACTTACGATTCCCTCGCAGAGCAGTCGGGTGCAGATGAGCTGTTGAAAAGCTTTGCACAACTGCAGGCCGCATCCCTCAGACTGCCGGATGCGGACTATGCCGAGATCCAGAATCGTTTGACACCTCTTGCAGGCGACGATGCACCCTACTTCAAGAGCGCCAGGGAATTGCTCGGTCTGGCCGCTTACAGAGCGAAGAAATACGACGAGGCACGTAAATATCTCGAACCCTTGCTGATCGACCCGAATGCTTCGGAGGCGATGCAGAACAGGATCAAAGTCGTCATGGCCGGTATCGCTTCTGCGGAAGTCGGAAGTGCCACGCCGGAAACGGCGGCGCCGACGACGACAACTGAGGGTGCGGCGAAATCCGAGCCCGCCAAAACCGAGGCGAAGCCTGAAGGCGCTGCAGGGCCAGATAAAAAGCAATAAGTGCAGGCGGCACTATAAGGCGATAAGGCGAGGGAGAACGGCTTGAGCAGGGGGGCGCGATACAGACGATGGGGTGCGCTGCCCCTTTTCGTGGCAATCGTCGGGGCTAGTCTCCTTGGTGGCTGCGCCGGCGATGGCCCGTCGCTGCCTAAAATCACCGATCTCAATCCCTTCAAGGAAAAGCAGCAGCCGCTACCCGGACGGCGCATTCCCGTCATAGAGACGACCGAGAGCATCACGGGCAATCTCGCAGATGCCGATAAGCCGATCGTTCTTCCGGCACTCAACGCCAATGACGCCTGGCCGCAGCCCGGTGGCGAACCGAACAATGTGACAGGGAATCTGGCGCTCGACGGTGGGCTGCGTCAGATGTGGGCCGCCGACGCCGGTGAAGGATCATCGAAGACCGGGCGCGTAACGGCCAGTCCGATCGTCTTCGGAGGGCGCATCTATGCGCTCGACGCTGCCGCAAACGTGACGGCTTTCTCGCTCTCGGGTAGCAAGGTCTTCTCCGTTTCCACAAAGCCTGAAGGTCAAGTCGGCCAGGGTGGTTACGGCGGCGGTCTCGCTGCCGAGAACGGACGCCTCTACGTTGCAAACGGCTACGGTGTCGTTACCGCGCTCGATCCGCAGTCGGGCAAGGCGATCTGGACCAAGTCTCTCGGTATTCCGGTGCGCGCATCGCCGACCGCTTTCGGCGACCGGCTTTACGTCATCACGATCGATGGACGGTTCTACGCACTGAGCGGCATCGACGGAACCGAGGCCTGGTCGGCGCGGGGTCTTCCGCAGACGGCAAGTCTGATGTCGTCGGCGAGCCCGGCGGTCGATTCAGACGTCGTCGTTGTTCCGTACCCCTCCGGCGACATCATGGCGTTCAAGCTGTCGGACGGTTCGACGGCGTGGTCGGAGAACCTTTCGCGCACACGGCAGACGTCGCAGATCGCGTCGATGAGCGATGCGGCGCGCCCGGCGATCGACGACGGAACGGTTTTCGCAATTGGCCATGCCGGCCGCATGATCGCGACGCAGGCAAAAACCGGAGAGCGGATTTGGTCGTTAACGATACCCGGCTCGCAGCCACCCTGCGTGGCCGGTAACACGGTCTATGTCGTCGATACCAGCGGCCGCGTGCTGGCCCTTGCCAGGGCAACCGGCAAGACGCGCTGGATGACGCAACTGCCGGATTCAAAGACCTGGTCCGGGCCGGTGCTTGCCGGCAACGTGTTGTGGTTCGCCTCCAGCCAGGGTGAGATCGTCGGCGTCGATGCCGCAACAGGAAAAGTCGGCAATAAGGTCAATGTCGGAGCTGCGGTTTATATTCCGCCAATCGTCGCGCAGGGCCACATGTTCGTATTGACCGACACTGCGAAACTCATCGCTCTCAACTAGAAATTGCGCTAGAGACGCGAACTTGGCTTGCCCGGCAAGTCAACGCGAGCGCTGCTCGTTGCTATCCTCAATCCCCCAATGGCTGTTCCCTTGACGTTGTCATCTCAACTTCCTGTCGTCGCGATAGTCGGTCGTCCGAACGTCGGCAAATCGACGCTTTTCAATCGGCTGACCGGCACGCGCGCGGCGCTCGTCTCCGACTTGCCGGGTCTGACGCGCGACCGGCGCGAAGGCATCGCAGATCTGTTCGATACCAAAATCCGCCTGATCGACACCGCCGGTCTCGAGGAAGCGCGGCAGGGATCGATTGCCGATCGCATGCGCAAACAGTCCGAGCAAGCCATCGCGGTAGCCGATCTAGTGCTGTTCGTCATTGACTCGCGCGACGGAGTGACCGCCGCCGATAGTGCTTTTGCGCGGATCGCCCGCCATTCTGGAAAGCCCGTCGTTCTGGTCGCGAACAAGGCGGAAGGGCGCCAGGGCGCAGACGGAATCCTCGACGCGTTCTCCCTTGGTCTTGGCGAGCCGATCGCCATCTCCGCCGAGCATGGCGAGGGTATCGGCGATCTGACGGCCGACATCATCGCAGCACTCGGTCTTCAGATGCCTGCGCAAGCGAAGAAGAAACGCCGGGGCGATGCCGCCGATGCAGCAGAGCCGCAGGAGAAGATCGAACGCGTCAAGCCGGTCCGCGTCGCAATCGTCGGCCGTCCGAATGCGGGCAAGTCGACGCTGGTCAATGCACTGCTCGGTGAGGATCGGA
>Ga0105238_10003415_pt1 | contig 15831 bp, 16 predicted proteins | sample KBSC34metaG_FD_81526 | JGI IMG/M metagenome (GOLD analysis project Ga0105238, IMG submission 81526) | Corn rhizosphere microbial communities from Kellogg Biological Station, Michigan, USA - KBS C3-4 metaG | ecosystem: Host-associated > Plants > Roots > Rhizosphere > Soil | place: Michigan, USA... | reverse complement strand
GCCGGTCGCACTCGTTTGCGTTCGGCCGGTCCATTCCAGTTTGAGGCTGCAGTTACCGTGCCCTCAAAGGTAGTTAACCCGATGAGGATCGCATCATCGCCGTGTCTTTCACGGACAAGTTGACCGACGTTCCATTCTCCCTCCTGGCCCATGTGGGTGGCGCGAGCGTCACCCAGGTGTGAGTTGTGCTCCCAAACGACGATCTTTGGCCGCGGCCTTTGAGTGGCAAGAAAAGTTTGCAACGACTCGAGAGTCTCTACCATATGAGCATCGCGCAGATTCCATGACGAAACGCGGCCGCGAAACATCGAGCGGTAATACCGTTCAGCGTTCCTCACCAGCCGAGCGTTTTGCGTCGCGTAGAAATGTTCGTCAGGAGTGAAGCGACCATCGCGCCAGGCGTATTCTGCTGAGTTTTGATACAAATCAAGTAGTTGACTGACGACTTCATCTTCGCATGACCTGGAAAGGCCTAACCCCGTTGCCTGTCCATAGGCTTGCTCATCCCTCCCAAAATGATCAAAGCACGCGTAACGAGCGCGAGCACGCTGCGCCGCCTCCGGATCAATTCGATCGAGATAATCAAGTACGGCTCCGATGGAAGTGTGCAGACTGTAGAGGTCCAGGCCGTAAAAACCGGCCTTCATCGCCGGCGCACGAAGATCGTCGTTATGGCTTCGCAGCCAGCCAACAAAATCCAGCACGTCAGCGTTGCGCCACATCCAGGCGGGAAAACGTTTGAACCCGCCGAGCGCCTCAACCGCATCCGCGTCACTGCCTACGCCCTGAACATATCGATTAACCCGATAAGCGTCAGGCCAATCAGCTTCCACTGCGACCGCAGTAAATCCTTTTTCCTGTATTAGTCTCTTTGTGATTTGGGCCCGCTCACGATAAAACTCGTGCGTGCCGTGTGAAGCCTCACCGATTAAAACCAGCGAAGCCTCGCCAATCAACTCCATTAATGGATTGTAGTCGTCGAGCTCGCCCCTAAGCGGATGCGCCGCTTCGCCTACTACGTCAGTTAGAAGAACAGCGGTTTCGGCTTGCATAGCCAACTCCTCCAATTGCATTCGCCAGGTTTACGCGGCGTGCTTGCGTTGACACTGCTTAGCCTGCTTCAGCAGATAGCAGACCTCACTATCTGTCGTCTGTGGAAAATGCCTGTACCAACGACCAACTGCCTGGAATGGCTGCGGGCTCATAAAGCACACACAAGTTGAGCCAACCAAACCATTAAAGAAGGCGCAGGCATCATGTGAAGCTACTGGAGCAGCGACAACAATCTCAGACGGTTTCATGCGCTCGATCGCCTCGACGGCCGCAGCCATTGTTGACCCGGTTGCGAGGCCATCGTCTACAACGATCACGATGCGTCCGGCCAGGTCCAGAGGCTTTTCCGAGCCACGATAGAGGCGTTCGCGCCGCTCTAATTCACGTTGCTCCTTTGCCGCAATTTCATCAATGACCCGATCGGATATACCCAGGTTTTGCACCACGTATTTATTCATCACGCGCACCCCGCCAGTGGCAATAGCGCCCATCGCAAACTCCTCATGGTGGGGCAAACCGAGCTTACGCACCAGGAACACATCCAGCGGCGCATTGAGCGCTTGGGCCACTTCATAAGCGACGGGCACACCACCTCGCGGCAAAGCGAGCACAACCACGTCGGAACGGTTGGCATATTCATTGAGCTTCTTTGCTAGTAAGCGTCCTGCTTCCATTCTGTCTGTGAATTCCATTGATCTCCTCCCTGACACTTCGTAAACGCCCGCCCTACATCATGCCTTTGCCTTGCATTCCGGATGTCCACAACCACAAATGTTATTCAGCAACGCACGTGCCCACGAATTGCTCAAGTAGTTCGCAAACAGATGAAAAAAGGCATGGGAAATCCGCTCATCGATTTCCAGAGTTGACGGTTCAAAGTTCGCAGAAATGCAGTCGCGAGCTTTCACCCAATATCTGCGTAAGATTACTCAGCGTGTGGAACCGAGCAACCCGCGGCGCTTCAAGCCATAGATCGCGACTGCGCCACCAGTGGCAGTAGCCAGCAGGCGTGTTGTGGGCGACCACCTGGTTTTGAACGGGCCCACTCGCTTAGCTTGCCGTTTTCTTCCACCTTGAAGTGCTGGAACATCGCCGGCAGATTCATGGATTTCAAGTCGATTGTCTATGTTGTTGACCCCGTGCATGGCAATGACCGTGTTAACCAGAGGGAGAACTTCGTCAGCCAGAATTGGCCCACTCAGAATTACTACGCCCTCAACAACTTTTACTTCGATCCCGCGCGGATGAGAAACAACTCGACCCAGCTTTGAACGGACTCGCGCTTCCAGGATATCGTCTGAAACCTCTTCACTGCGAAACAGAGATTCGAATTCAGCAAACGCCCCAAGCAAATGATTGCGCACATCCCGTTGCGTCTTTCCAGCCGCGGTGGTCGCAATTCTGGTCACGTGCTCGGCCTTATTTCGGACCAGGGCGCGCCGTCGTTTACCGCGATCCGGATCGAGCAGATACATCGTGGCGGCGCCGATACCAGCCGCACTTAACAAACCCAAAGTTCTATTCATGATTAACCTCCTACTTCGTCAACTAGCGTGCGCGAGCGCCCGCTTTTTCGTTTATTCTTTCAGCGCAATAACCATGCCCTACGGCCACTTCAGACATTCAACTTGTTGACTGCGGTTTTGACCTACTCAACGCATTCCGGTCTGGCTCCGCGATTTAAACGAAATCTATGCTGAGGGCTTTTGCACACAGTTGTGGGGAACTTTGCTCTGATTAGAGCTGAGTTGTTGGTTAGTTGATTGAAATAGCACCGGCATGTTCGTTGCTCAAAAATGAGTCAACTAATGAACATTGTATTGAGGAGTGGACGTGCCATGAGCGACATGAAGCAGACAATTCAAATGGAGCACGTGATCAATATTCCCTCCGGCAACATTAGACTCGAGGGTGAACTGAAACTGCCAAAAGGGGCCACCGGCGTCGTTCTCTTTGCACACGGAAGCGGAAGCAGTCGCCACAGCCGGCGTAATCAGTATGTGGCGCGAGTAATACGTGAAGCAGGAGTAGGGACATTGCTCTTCGACCTGCTGACAAAACAGGAGGGGGCTATCGATGCATATACGGGCGAGCTTCGTTTTGACATCGAATTCCTCGCAAAAAGACTGGTAGATGCTACGAATTGGATTACTACCCAGCCGGGTACTCAGCACTTGCGCATTGGCTACTTTGGAGCGAGCACGGGCGCGGCGGCTGCGCTGATGGCAGCAGTGGAACTTCCCAACATCGTCGCTGCAGTGGTTTCTCGAGGCGGCCGGCCTGACCTTGCCGCAGAGGCATTGCCAAAAGTCAAAGCACCGACGCTGTTGATCGTGGGCGGCAATGACAATGTAGTCATCGGCTTAAATGAAAAAGCATTCGCAAAAATGAGTTGCGAGAAGGAGTTGAAGATCGTGCCTGGAGCCACGCATCTCTTTGAGGAGCCGGGAACGCTGGAGCAGGTCGCGCATCTGGCGAGCGCCTGGTTCAAACGGAAGTTGCAGCCGCAGGCCGCCGATCTGAATTCTTCCGCATTACCTGTGAAAATTCACGCAACTCAAGCGGCGCGAGGAGGTACATCATGACACACGATGCGACGTCACCATTAGACAGTGCGGTCAAGGCGGAATGGGACGCCTTGAGAGCGGAAATTATTACGCGGGATGCGCAGAGTTTTCAACTAATGACTGGGAGTATCACGGTCACGACCGGGCTACTCACACTCTTTGCTACCTTTGCCAAGAACAGCGGCAGTTTCAGCATCCCAATAGCACTGTACTATGTGCCCTTCGCGATCATGCTGCCTGCGCTCTACTTGATCTTGAACAACGCCCACTGCTCCCGGCGCATCGGCGCATATATCGAATGTTACCTTGAGCCGCGAAGCGCGTTGGAGTGGGAAGGTGCGCTCAGTCGATTCTACGCCAAGCTTGATCGAGATTATCGCTCGAGACGATGGTCGCAACGCTACGGAGCCCTGCCATTCGAAGAGGCACGCGTTATGTACGTTGTCTTTCTCGGTCTCACCGCGCTTGACGCTCTCGTGTTCTGGATGTACGGGGCCTGGGCCAGCCTCGGCAGCAATGCGTTTTTGCTACGCCCCTTCCTCCTGGCGATCCCGTTCGTGGTGTTCTTCGATGCCGCTGTGCGTACTTTCGGACGACACTCCGCACGGCGGTACTATCGCAATTTTTGGGCGTCGGTCTGCGCGCAGCGCGACGAGGAATCAGTCGCGGAACGCGAGTCATTCCCTGCGGCACAAACCTTGCGGCCTTATTGAGGGAAGGCGTAACGACACGCCACTAATTGAGATCGCGTAGCCATGAAACTGATTACGAAACGTGTAAGCCGCACGAATGCAAATGTAGCGGATCGGCTCGACGAGGTAGCGCAGATACTTGAAGAGCAAAAAGCAAACGTCTTTCGCGTGGCCGCCTATCGTCGTGCAGCAATAATGCTTCGCGGATTGGACAAGCCACTAGATGACATAGTGAATACCGAAGGACTTGAAGGCCTGCAGAAGCTTCCTGGTATCGGGGAAACTCTCTCGCGTTTTATTTATCAACTCGTTACCACTGGACGACTGCCGATGCTCGATCGGTTGCGAGGCGAGAGCGATCCGGTCGCCCTCTTATTGTCGGTTCCCGGTATAGGCAAAAGAACCGCCGAGCGGCTTCACGATGAATTAGGAATCGATACGCTTGAAGAGCTAGAGGTGGCGGCACATGACGGACGACTCGCTAAAGTGGGAATTGGTGAGAAGCGACTCACTGGAATACGTGATTCACTGGCAATGCGTCTCGGCAGAGTTAGAACTGAGCGCCTGGAAGCGCTCAAGAGTGAACCGTCAGTCTCTGAGATTCTCGACGTGGATCAAGAGTACCGGCGAAAGTGCAGTCAGGGAGTTCTTGCCAAAATAACACCCAGACGTTTCAACCTGGGGCACGAGAAGTGGTTACCCATATTGCACACGAGCCGCGGAGAACATCACTACACTGCTATGTTTTCAAATACCCCCAGGGCTCATCAGCTAAAGAAAATATCCGACTGGGTTGTTATCTATTTTGACGGTCGCGCCGGCGAGCGCCAATGCACCGTGATTACGTCTGCGTACGGCCCGCTCGCGGGTAAACGAATTATCAGAGGCCGCGAACCTGAATGCATGGAGCATTATCTGCATCCGGCTGCGCGCGATGTTCGCTCCAGCAAAATCCAGCATGTCTTTAGCATTTAAGACTAACTTGGTCCCTTCGTTGCTTCTGACTTCAGCAGAGTCATTGTGAAACTACTCGCGGAGAAGCCATAACCGTCGCATCGTCACTTTACGCCGGCGGAGACCGAACTGCTCAACCGCGTGTCGCTGAAGATGTCGCATTGCCTCGGCAACGGAATCGGTTATCAACAATAACTTCAGATCCGAGGGATCGATGGTTTTGGCTGTAACCATCTGTTCCAACAATTCCACCAGTCGCTGCCAGTATTCTTTGCCAAACAGGACGATCGGAAACTGGTCGATCTTCCGCGTTTGAATTAATGTTAACGCCTCAAAAATCTCATCCATGGTACCGAAACCGCCGGGCATGGCGATGAAGGCATACGAGTATTTGATAAGTAACACCTTGCGTACGAAGAAATGACGAAGCGTTACATGCCGATCGAGATATGGATTGGGTTGTTGTTCTTCTGGTAGACGAATATTGCAGCCAATAGATCTTCCGCCGCTTTCATGAGCGCCGCGGTTCGCTGCCTCCATAATGCCCGGGCCACCTCCGGTTATAACCGTAAAACCAAGCTCACTCAAACCTCGACCAACATCGCGCGCAAGGTCGTAAAACGGATGGTCCGCCCTGAAACGGGCCGAGCCGAAGACGGTCACGCAAGGCCCGACGAAATGCAGTGCACGAAAGCCTCTCAAAAAATCTCGCCAAATGCGCAACATCATAACGAACTCGGAACTGCGCGATTTTGGGCCTTCAAGAAAGTAACGTTCTGCCTCTGCTTTAGGAACCTGTTCGGTGAGTGTGGACGGTGAAGTTAATTCTTGCGTTAACGTGTTGGCGCTGAGATACGACGGTCTGTTTCTGTTATCACTCCCGATGGCCGTACCATGTATCACCGCAACGTCTGCCGGTGTGTCTTGGTTCTGAAACTCTTCGGTCATCGCGAAAGGCCTCGCAAAGGTCCATAGTCATTCACAAAGGAAATCTGAAACGATCCTTAAGAGTGATTCGTGTTCCAGCTAGTGAGACAGTTCCTCTTGTTCCGCTTCGCACTCATCGCAGCAAAAACAATTATCAATTCCCTCCTCCATTGCCGACATGGCCTGTTGAAACGTTACTTCATCAACATAGTGGATTCCATGGCAAAATCCACAAACGAGTTCTGATTGATTTGGACCAATCTTGTATCTCGTTGGGCCCTCAATGAAATCGGGTTGTTCTTCCGGGTTCAAAGTCGATCTCAACCTTGACATCTTCGCACCTCCCAATCTGTTGTTCGCGCCCACCAGGGCTACTTTTCAGGATTCGCTAACGAATCTCTATCGAAGCCTTTTTTTCTGCTCATCGACATCGTGCTTGAAACGTTTAGTGACCTTTTCTACCGACTTGTGGATTGTCTTCTCAGACTTATCGAAATCAATTGTTTGTGTATCGTACCCGCGCCAAACCAACTGATTGGTGTGGGGATCGATAACATCGACCACCAGCGTTGATTCGTGGTATGGAATTCTCCAAATATCCACTTGTCCGAAACCCGGCTCCCAGCCATGCCATCTACCCCAGGGACCCCAGGTTCCCCAGCGTCCCGGAAAACCGTAATCGATGTAACGAATGTCATACTTCTCTTTGATTCCCATGAAGTACGTCACTAGAAAATCCGGTTCTCCGTCATTGACCTTGCGGTATCCAATTTGACCCAGGTGCTCCTCAAGTCCATTGCGAATGCGTTGATTCCAGAGAGTGTTTGTTCCCACCGGATCCTCAGGCATGCGGGTAGTAACCTTGAAGTCCCAGGTTCGCAGTTTCGAAAAGTCATAGCTGCGATCGTAGTCAGACTTAGTCGCGGGCGCCGGCGCCACGCTAATAAGCGCAATTACAATGCTGGTCAACAATAGTTTGGATATCATGTCCTTCCTCCACTTCTTTTTGCGCGTACTCTAAAAAAACAGATGGGTACAGCTCGGGCGTAAGAAAGCTGGCCCAAGTTGTACCCATCAGGCTGAGTTCGCCGTTAAATATCAGTGACGACCGGTTCCACCCGGTCTTGCTATGCGGCCTTTTCGCCGCTTCCATATAAAAATCCTCTCTCTTTCAAACAACAAACTCTCGACCTGCTGCGGCTGCAGGAGACTTCTTCTGTTCCGTGTCTAGCTTCCTTACGATGCAACGTCCATACCCGGGAATATCGGAAGCTGGATTGGCGCTTTGCTCGAAAGCTGGAGAGACACGCCTGAGCAACAACAGACGTGTGGGACTTTTGCGCATGCCAGTGAGGAACTTTGCGCAACCTCGACAGTGCCGGCGAAGATCGTTCCGGGCGGCACACCCGTTGCAGTCTCGCACATCGCTCCAAAGGAGATAACAACAATGAGAATACTATTGGCGACGGACGGTTCGGCTTATAGCGAAGCGGCAGTCGATGAGCTCGCCTCTCGACCGGTGCCCATTGATAGTCAAGTGCTTGTCATTTCGGTTGTTGATCTGCCCTCGTTTCCGTGGGCCTTCCCAGGAGGCGGCATTGACTTTGACCAGCAGATGCAACAAACGGCTCGCGCAGCAGTTGAAGAAGCGGTGGGTCGATTGAAGGCAGGACCAGAGAGCCGGAAAATGAATATCACATCGAAGATAGTCTCCGGCTCACCCAAGCGGGTCATTCTGGAGGAAGCGGATGCATACGGCGCAGAGCTGATTATGATCGGTTCGCATGGACACGGCGCCTGGGATCGTCTGTTACTTGGTTCGGTCTCTCAGGCCGTTGCAGCACACGCCAAGTGTTCGGTCGAGATCGTGCGTAAACCTCGGGAGTAACCAGTGAGCGACACTAGATCTTCTTTCGCAGGAAGCTAAACATGAACAGCAAGGTCGCCACCGAAATTACGGTAGGTCCTAACGCGAGATTGATCGTCACTGTTTGAATCGTAAGGCTTGGGTAGTAGTGAGTGATCACAAGGCCGCCGGCAACAGACACAACACCGGCCAGCGCAGAAGCTGTCAAAAAGGATGAAAGCGTATTCGTTACCTGCCGGCCAATCGCTGCCGGAACGATTATCAGCGCGCCCACCAGCAATGCTCCCAGGAATCTGAGCCCCAACAACACAGTCGTGCTGAAGACGAGAAGAAAATAGAGGTCAACACGAGAGACGTTGATGCCTGTCGCGGCCGCCAGTTCGGGAGAAAATATTCTAAGAATAAGCTTATGCCTGGAAGTGTAGATGTAAATGAGAATGACGAGGATCAGGAGTATCCCGACCAGAAATGCCGGCAACGTCAGGTTTTGAAAACCACCAAACAGTGCTTCGATTAGATCCTCGCTCGGTGTTACCAGCGTGCCGATAGCTAACGCCGCCGTAAAAATCACGCCAATGGCTACGTCCGTTGTGAGAGTTCCGCCCTTCTGCAAATGCCAGATGAGGAGGGTGCCTAGTGACAGCGCGACAGCGGCGCCGATCAGTGGATTGATCCCGAAGAGCAATGCCAGACCGAGGCCCGGAAGAGCAACGTGCGAAATCACATCACCGGCCAAACTCATTCGCTTCATTTGGGCAAAGCTGCCCACGAGCCCAGCTGCTAACGCTGTCAGCAGAGCCAGGACAGTTGCGTATATTTCCTGAGTAGTCATGGGGCCACTAGTGCTCTAAGCATGAGTGTGTTCGTAATAAGCGTATGACTCTCCATACAAATTCTTCAGTACTTCCGGAGAAAGCGCGACTTGTGGAGATCCAATGCAAACACTTCGCTTGTTCAAACACAGTACTTTTGTCGCGTAGCGATACACGAAACTAAGATCGTGCGAGACCATAATGCTGGCAAGACCAAACTGGTCCTCCAATCGACTGATAAGTTCATAAATGTGTTCCTCACCGGGTTCGTCAATACTCGCGGTAGGTTCGTCAAGTAAGAGCACATTCGGTTGGCCGATAAGCGCGAACGCAATCAGCCCGCGCTGAAATTGCCCACCCGAAAGGTGGCCCACCGGCGTCTCGAGCATCTCTTTTGTCAATCCCACACTCTCGCCGATTCTCGCTATGTCGTTTGCCGGCACGTTTATAGTCTTGCACTTCGCGGCGAAGAGATCCCTGTAAGTCAGGGCCAGGTGTCGATCAGCTTCGAGCTTCTGTGGGACATATCCGATTCTCACATCAGGCGCCCAGTTGATCTCACCGGAGTAGGGCGCCAGTCGTAACAAAGCTCGCAACAGGATTGTCTTGCCTGCGCCGTTGGGTCCAAGAACGCTTAATTTTTCACCTGCGGCCAGCTCAAAGCTAAGGTTCTCAATAATCAGCTTGCGCTCGATCTGAACACTGAGGTTTTTGACAGTTAGCAGATTCACACTCTCAGACCCGTTTAAAGACACATTGACTGTTGGTTGTGTCTCAAGTTGATCGATTTTTCCCTGCGCCCTCGGCGTATCTCAGCGTTCTCTGCGCTAAAACCGCACCTCAAAACGCAGAGGGCGCAGAGATACGCCGAGAACGCAGAGAAGATTTCCAATTCAATCTGTTTTGCGTTTTAGACTTAACGGCTCTGTATCTAACGCCATACGAACTCCGAAGATTGCGCCGACAACGCCAGCAATCGTCGCAGTCACACCTATCAAACTTCCCTGCCCTTCAGACCACTGACTCAACTCAAACCCAAAAAAGAATCCTGCTACGACCACTACACTAAACGACGCAATCATCGAGCATACGAACGCGTATTCAATCGCCGCCAGCGTTCGGTATCGTTTGCGCATAGTCCCCTCCTTTCGATCTCTCCGGCAGTATTGCCCGTAATCAACCGAACAGCATTGCGTATGCCACCATTTACAACCTGGCTTTTCGAGCTTTGAACCTGAAGACCAGGGGAAAACCGCCAGTTAACTGCGGGCTCTTCCGCAGTCAGAGGAGATCATCCGAAGGGTTTTATTTGTACGCCTTCACTTGATGAGGTTATTTGGCAGGCGCCGTCCATCCGGCTATTCGGAGTTGCTCAATTGCACTTTGGATCCCGGCAACAAAATTTGATGTAGGGTCGTCGGCAAGAACTGCGAACGTTACCCCGATCACCTTTCCCGTCTCCCCAAACATCGGCGTGCCGGACGATCCCTGGGTGGTCATCGCATCGACCACAATTCGATTCTTGTACATATCCCTAATGTGTCCCTGAGTCATCATCGGTCTGATTAGTTTACGTTTCGCAAGTTCGTCGAGCAGACCTGTGAGTGAGGCGCCATACTCGTTCATTAACCCCACTGCTTCCTTTTCCGGCAATAACGCCAACAACCTGTCAGGCCCGTTTGGATAACCAATCGTCAGAACGGGTTTACCGATCTCGATTGTTCCTGATTCTTTATCCAATGGAAGTGCAGGAATTTCCGACGTTATGGTTTTGGCTCTGAGTGCACAAACGGCAATGTCATCAGTTTTTGAGCTCGATTTGAATGTAAGAGGGATTGGCTGGCGTTGCCCTGGAAAGAATGCCAACAAGTGCTTCAACCGAGGTGTTGCCCCGGTGTTGTCCATGTAGAACTGAGTGCGCCTGTCTGCTGCCCACGGCTCGAGAGCAATGTGATGATTCGTTAAAACATATCCACCGCCTACATGAAAACCAGTGGCCTCGAATTCCTGTTCAAAAATGGCTCCCTTGCCTTCGTAAGTAAGCTGTCGTCCGGCGCCAATTATCAACAAACTCTCGGCGGTGTCTTCCTCGACCTCGGCATACCTCAAGGGACGGCCCGTAACCGGTTCGACAAGAATGTACGAACCCGCAATCAAACAAACGCCGTTGCCATACGTGGTCCAAAGCTTAAAGGGCAACGAAAGCGGTCGTACACTCGATCGATCCGAATCGTTAAATCCAGAGTTAATGTCTTTAGAACGCGCAAGCTGTTGCTCTAATCGATCAATGCGCTCGTGGAGAGTGGCGAGTTGTTTATCAAACTCATCAATTCGGCTGCTTTGGGTCGCCGTCACACCCAGCATTCTCTGCTGCCCTTCGTAGGTCGTTAAATACGAACGAACGAGGAAGACTGCGGCGCCTGCAACAAGGATAATTGTGACGAGCACCAGGATTGTCGCCGTCAGCCTAATGCGTTCGATTAACCCTCGCCTCAACCCAAGCAATTGATTCCGACGTGCAACGTGTCGCGGGGCCTCGATCGAGATTGGCGCCATAACATGATTGCCCTCCTGCAATAATAAACAGGCAATGTATATGCCCATCGCTGACGCCCGGGAAGACGGCTCAAAAGCCCGATTCATTTAAGAAAAAAGCGCGGTTTACCTCAACAGTGGGTAGGTTCTCGCAACAAGAGAGCCACAGAGGAAGTTGTTGTAGTGGCATTTCACTCAGGATTGAACGGTATCACTCACAGGAATACCTATTGCTTGACGTGAAGGTGAAAGATCACGTCTTTGGACGTAAACCATGGTGACATCGTTAAAGCAGTCAGTCGAACCTCGCGAAACAGTCCAACTTCAGCAGCTCAGAGACGAATTGCACGGCATTCGTGCTGAGATGGTGAAACTCGAAACAGCAGCACTTGCTGAGCAGTTTGACTTGCACGAATGTCACCGCGAGAGTGCAAAAAATTTGCTGCATTATCTTTCCCTCCGGCGGCGGGACCTCCAGCACATTCAGCATCAACTGGCCGCAGAGGGACTCTCTTCACTGGGACGTGCGGAGTCGCATGTCAAAGCCACCGTTGAGGCTATTGAGGGTGTACTGCGTCGCCTTATCGACGACCATCACGAGCAACCGAATCCTAATGGTGCACTAAGTTATCAGGGAGGTTTAGATCTTCTAGCATCTCACACTGAAAAGCTGCTTGGTCCTAAACCGGAAAACCGTTCGGTTCGCATAATGGTGACGATGCCGACTGAAGCAGCAGAGAACTACGATTTTGTCCGCAGTTTAATACTGAACGGGATGAACTGCATGCGCATCAACTGCGCCTACGACGACATCTCAGTGTGGTCAAAGATGATCGCGCACGCACGTCGTGCCTCAACCGAGACGGGCAAGAGTTGTGTGATTTGTATGGATCTCGCCGGACCGAAGCTGCGAACGGGCGAAATCAAGTCTGGGCCAGAAGTTATCAAGTGGCATCCGCACAGGAATATTTACGGGGCCCTCAAGCGCCCTGCGAGAATCTGGTTAACACCGGCAGGTAGCCCCAGTGCAGTTCCCGAACGAGCTGATGTTTGTTTGCCGGTAACCGGCCGGGGGTTGGATCTCCTGAAACCAGGAGACGTGCTCAAGTTCTTCGACGCACGTGGTGCATCTCGCTCCATCAAAGTTATCAAGGCGGTTAACAAACATTGGTGGACCGAGTCGAACCAAACCACCTACATCCAATCGGGCACGCCGCTCTATCTATCGAGAGCTGGCCTGCCCATGCAGATGTTTCCTGAACGCATCGGGCAATTACCTTCTGTGGAGCAATACATTCCGCTAAAAAAAGGCCACCATCTGATTGTGACAAGGGCGCCGATCGCCGGTGAGCCGGCAGTCTACGATGGTGAACAAATGATCACCCCGCCTCACATTTCTATCAGTCTGCCCGAGATCTTTGACGACGTCTGTGCAGGCGAGCAGATTTGGTTTGACGACGGTGCTATCGGCGGAGTTATCAAAGAAGTCGGCGCAGAGGAAATAGTGGTCAAGATAACTCATGCGCGAAAACAGGGGAATAAGCTGAGAGCCGACAAAGGGATTAATCTTCCGGACAGCAGACTTCGGCTGCCCTCACTTACAGAAAAGGATCTTAACGATCTCCAATTCATCGCGACGAATGCAGACATTGTTGGCTACTCGTTTGTGAAGAGCGCGACGGACGTACAGGAGTTACAGAAACAGCTCGCCTTATTGGGTGGCAGGCGCCTGGGAGTAGTTCTCAAAGTCGAAACACGGCGGGCTTTTAATGAGCTGGCTAACTTGTTGCTCGCGGTGATGCGCAGTCCCGCAGCAGGTGTGATGATCGCGCGTGGTGATCTCGCGATTGAGTGCGGTTGGGAAAGAATGGCCGAGGTGCAGGAAGAAATTCTATGGATCTGCGAAGCGGCCCACATGCCGGTCATTTGGGCCACTCAGGTACTTGAGGGGCTCGCAAAAACCGGCCTGCCGTCTCGCGCAGAAATCACTGATGCAGCAATGGGAGAACGAGCGGAATGCGTCATGCTGAATAAGGGCCCATACATCCTCGAGGCTGTGCGTGTACTTGACGATATCCTGCAGCGGATGGAAAAACACCAAAGTAAGAAACGCTCGATACTCAGGCATTTGAGCCTTGCCGATCGAGTTTACGGCCGAGCGTCTTAAAAACCGCCTTTGTGCTTACTTCTCGATGTATGTAGAGATCGCACCGACGATTGTGGAAACTCCCCTTGGGTTGCGGAAAAAACCACAGTCAAGTCAAGGGAGCGAATTCATGCATTCACGGCTAATTCTATGAGTTCGCGACCAATCGTTTGCGGGCACACGCATTGCAATATCCAATAGTCAATTTTGTGTAATGAGAGGAAAAGCCATGGCTCACAAACAAGTTCTTTTTCGCTCAGCGGCTCGTGAAAAGATTCTTCATGGCGCGAGTGCGCTTGCAGACGCGGTGCGCGTAACCCTTGGTCCTAAATCGAAATCAGTATTGATTGAGAAAAAATGGGGCAAACCGATTGTCTGCAACGATGGAGTAACGATTGCGAAAGAGTTTGATCTGGAAGATCCTGAGGAAAACCTTGGCGCGCAAATGATTCGCGAAGCAGCAGAGCGGACTGGCGATGAGGTCGGTGATGGAACAAGCACGGCAACGCTGGTGGCGCACGCTATTCTCGCGGAAGGAATACGCAACCTTGCTGCCGGCGCCAGCGCTGTCGATCTCAAGCGCGGACTGGATCGAGGTCTTCGAATAGCTGTCGCATCACTCAAAGACATCTCTCGTCCCGTGAGCAGCCGAAAGGAAAAGGCACAGGTTGCAACCATCTCCGCTCATAACGACTCGAGTATGGGCGAATTGGTAGCCGATGCAATTGAGAAGGTCGGTCAGGAGGGTGTTATCTCAGTGGAAGAGGCCAAGGGAACGGAAACCACCCTCGAAGTTGTAGAAGGCATGCAGTTCGATCGTGGTTTTCTCTCACCTTACTTCGTTACTGATACTGAAAAATTGGAAGCCGTCCTGGTCGACCCGCACATCCTGCTCTATGACAAGAAGATTACCAACTTAAACGACCTGTTACCGTTGCTGGAACAAGTCGCCAAAAGCAGTGCTTCATTGGTGATCATCGCCGAAGATATCGAAGGCGAGGCACTCGCGACGCTCGTGGTGAATAAGATTCGCGGAATTTTACCTTGCATCGCCGTTAAAGCGCCGGGTTTCGGAGACCGTCGCAAAGCAATGCTCGAAGACATCGCAATTCTGACTGGAGCAAAGGTTGTTGCCGAAGAGCTCGGGCTAAAACTGGAAAACGTCACACTCAATGAATTGGGCAAGGCCAAAAGAGTAGTGAGCGATCGCGAAAACACGACGATTATCGGCGGTGGCGGAGCGAAGGAGGCTATCGAAGCGCGATGTCTGGAGCTTCGGAAACAGATCCAAACAACGACGTCCGATTACGATCGCGAAAAACTCGAAGAGCGTTTGGCAAAGCTCGCCGGAGGAGTTGCAGTTGTTCATGTCGGCGCTCCGTCGGAAACAGAAATGAAGAGCAGAAAGGAAGCATTTGAGGATGCTATCAGCGCAGAGAAGGCCGCGATCGCGGAAGGTATCGTTCCGGGTGGCGGTCTGGCCCTACTGCGCTCGATTGCATCAGTCAACGAGGAAGCGGCGAAGTGCGAAGGAGACGAGCGAACCGGACTTCTGATTCTCAAACGCGCTCTCGAAGCACCCACGCGACAGATCGCCGAGAACTCTTCTGTCGATGGCGGAGTGGTCATCGACAAGATGGTCAACGGCAGTGGCAATTACGGGTTCGATGCAGCGCGGGGCGAGTACTGCGATCTGATCGAAGCTGGAATTATCGATCCCACGAAAGTGGTACGGGTTGCACTGGAGAATGCAGTGTCGGTTTCGAGTGTACTGTTGTTGACAGAGGCCACACTGACTGAAATTCCCGAGAAGCAAGCAGAACGCGCGGCGGCACTTGGGCAAATGCCGGTTTAATTCAGTTGAGATGAAGGGTGAATTTAATGCCCTTGCAGACGATGTAAAAACGGGAAAGCTCAGTAAGCCTCCTAACCTGGATGACTATAAAAATCTTATACAGGAAACGTTAGTGATGCAGTTTGAATTACGCCGAAGGCGTTGGCTAATTTCAGCCCAAGGTTCGAGGAACGAGAACCTTGGGAACCATCACATCAAAAGGCGTTCAAACCCTGAAAGGGTTCGCCAGCAAACGAACCCTTTCAGGGTTAGAACGCATTTATTGTTCGATACCCAGGGTTGTCGCTGCGCTCCAACCCCGGGCTGAAATTAGCCAACGCCTTCGGCGTAATTACAAACTGAAGCCCTTCCTGCTTGGTCGTTGGCTCATTGAAATCTAGAATCATCCTCACCATGGCGCGTGACCAGCTTCGTCAAACCTTT
>Ga0105238_10003413_pt1 | contig 15841 bp, 16 predicted proteins | sample KBSC34metaG_FD_81526 | JGI IMG/M metagenome (GOLD analysis project Ga0105238, IMG submission 81526) | Corn rhizosphere microbial communities from Kellogg Biological Station, Michigan, USA - KBS C3-4 metaG | ecosystem: Host-associated > Plants > Roots > Rhizosphere > Soil | place: Michigan, USA... | reverse complement strand
CGATGTCGTGGCCGTGGAACAGGACCTTGGCCAGATCGAGAAGCGTTACCGCGAAATAGCGATGCCGGCAGGCATCCTGTTCGGCACCGGTGACCGGGTGATCGGCGAGGCCGTCCATGGCGAACCGATGCTGGACAAGATCAACGGTCTCGACTTTGAACGGGTCGAAGGCGTGGGCCACATGCCGCAATTTGTGGAGCCCGAACGGGTCGTCGCCTTTATCCGGCGTATCGCTACGCGCGCTTTCGCCGCCGTGAATTGAGTTTCAACGACAGTTGCACGGATTAGCCAGTGTTGAACCCATCGGTGGCTCACAGAGCCGTCACATAAACGTGTCGACCGCCGCGGCTCATCGTGATCTCCCTGCCGGAACCTTTGCCTGCAACCCCGGGTTTCAGCCAGATCGTCGACCAAATCCGCGACGATGAAACAGGATGGAGACTCCAATGCTCAGGAAAGTCATAGCAGCCTCGGCGCTCGTATTGGCCATGGGTGGCGCGGCGATGGCGCAGTCATCCGACAACTGGTCATGGTGGCACAGCGGCAATTCAGCTTCGAGTGAGCGGCCGATCGATCGGACCACCACGGGCAGCATTGCGGGAGGAGACGCTTCCGGCCTCAATACCCTCGGCAATACCGGCGCCATCGGGCCGTGCGCCGACACCACACCCGGTCCGGATGCCAACGCGCAGCAGAATGTCAACGACCATTACTGCGGAAAGTAGGGTCGCATGGCCACCGTTGGCCGGCATGAAGCCTTGCGGCTTCGCCGGTCGCCGGGGGCGCTTGCAATTCTTAGTCAGAGACTTCGGTTTGCGGCCGGTCGCGGCCGTCGGCGAGCTCATCGTGCCACTTTCCGTCCGCGTCCTCGTACTGGATGCCGTCGGTGGTGCCGGCAACCTGCTGCTCGGACGAGGCGATTTCGGCGGCGCGCAGTGCCTCCTGATGGGTGCGGAAAGTCTCGGAAAACGTCGAGCCGACCTTGTAGGCCCAGCCGCCATCATGCTCGACGATCTTGTAAGTCAGCTTCGCCATGAAATCCTCCGGTTAAGAAGCCTGCTAGTGCGTTTCACCGTTTCACGGAAACGGCGAAACGCCCTATCTCTCTGTTTTTACGCAATTCCGGACGGAAAACCGCCCACACTTTTCCTGGGATTGCTCTAGTGCAGCTTTCCGTCAGGCAGCCTGTCTTCGGGAACCAGCACTTCCGATTCCCTGGCAGCCTCGACAAGGGCGCGACGTGCGTCCGCTGTCGAACGATAACCTTCCAACGCTTTGAGGCAAGTGTCGAGAGCATCACGATGGCGCTGGCCGCGATTGAGCGGCCAAACGGTCATCAGGCACTCGGCGGCCTCGCGGGTGCTGCTTATCTGGCGATATTTGCCGACATGGCCGAGCTCGACCACCACCGGCTTTTCAAAAGGTTTGCTGTCTATCATGGCCGCCAACGTAAAACGGCCAAATTGGTTGCAGTTGTGGCGGGGATCCTGCGCCCAAACGTCTCAGGCCCCGACTTATTTTTCCGGTTTTGTTTTTACGCAATTCCGGACGGAAGGCTACGGCGAAGTCGCCGAGCCTAACCGCGTCACACTTTTCCTGGAATTGCTCTAGCCAGCGGCCTTCATCCAGTGCCGCATCGTCGTCACCGAACGCGCCAGTTGCGGCGCCGGATGGATTTCCTCGCCGAAGGTCGCCGCCGCGCGCCAGCCCCAGCGCGGGTCGGCAAGGAATGCGCGTGCCAGCGCTACCATGTCGGCACGACCGTCAGCGACGATCGCCTCGGCCTGGCTCGGGTCGTCGATCAGTCCGACGGCGCGCGTCGGAATGCCGGCGCCCTTGCGCACGGCCTCTGCCAGATGCACCTGGTAGCCGGGGCCGGGCGGCACCTGCTGCAGGGGCGAATTGCCACCGCTGGAGCAGCACAGATAGGCGATGCCCTCGGCCTTCAGCGCCTTGGCAACCTCGATCGCGTCCTCGACGTCGAAGCCGCCCTCGACCCATTCCGTTACCGAAAGGCGCGCGCCCAGCATCATGGCCGGAGCGGCCTTCCTCACCGCCCTCGCGATTTCGAGCGCAAAGCGCATGCGGTTTTCCAGCGATCCGCCCCAGCGGTCGGTGCGCTGGTTGGAGAGCGGCGAAAGGAACTGGAAAATCAGATAGCCATGCGCGGCGTGCAGTTCGGCAAAGTCGAAGCCGGCACGCTCGGCGCGTATCGCCGACTGCGCGAAACGCGCAATGAGCTCCAGGATCTCGTCCTCTTCCAACGCATGCGGAACATTCCAGCCCGTGTCATAGGCGATGGCCGAGGCCGAAACCGTCTGCCAGGGATCTTCGCCAGGCTGCAGCGGACCGCCGCCGTCCCAGGGTTTCCGGTTGGATGCCTTGCGGCCGGCATGGGCAAGCTGGACGCCGAACTTCGTACCGGGCGCCGCGACGCGCCTGGCGGCGTCGAGCGTGCGCTTGGCGGCCGCCTCGTTGTCGTCCGAATAGAGGCCGAGGCAGCCATGCGAGATGCGGCCTCGCCGCTCGACATCGGTCATCTCGACGGTAACCATGCCTGCGCCGGACATTGCGAGGTTCATCCAGTGATAGAGATGCCAGTCGCTGGCCGAGCCGTCCTCGGCCGAATACTGGCACATCGGGGCTACGGCGATGCGATTGGGAAGGGTGAGGCCGCCGAGGGTGATCGGCTGGAAAAGCGATGAGGTCATGAACGGGCTCCTGGAGGGATACTGGTATCTAGGCAGCAGCGGCGCTCCGCGCCAGACACGAGCCGGTGAAACTCCCGCTGGACCAGTCGGTTTCCATGATTGCGCATGTGGCTGTTCGCCGTTACCCCTCAGCCGCCAATATGGAGGTCGTCATGGAAGATCGCGTTCGCATCCGTTCGGAGGAGGTCCTATCGGACGACTGGGCGGTGCTGAAGAAGACAGTGCTCGACTATCGCCGCCGCGACGGACGGTGGGAGACGCAGATCCGCCAGACCTACGATCGCGGCGACGGCGCGGTGATCCTGCCGTTCGATCCGCAGCGCTCGACCGTGCTTCTGGTGCGTCAGTTCCGCTTCCCGGCTTACGCTGTGGGGCACCGCGAGCCGCTGATCGAGGCCTGCGCCGGGCTGCTCGACGAAAACGACCCTGAAACCGCCATTCGCAAGGAGGCGGAAGAGGAACTGGGTTACCGCTTGAAGGATATCGAGCGGCTGTTCGCGCCGTTCATGAGCCCGGGCAGCGTGACGGAACGGCTCTGGTTCTTCACCGCGCGCTATTCGCCGGCCGACCGCATCTCCGACGGCGGCGGCGCACCGGAAGAGGGCGAGGACATCGAGGTTCTGGAAGTGCCATTGGACGAGGCGCTCGCCGCGATTGCCGACGGCCGCATCGTCGACGCCAAGACGATCATCCTGATCCAGCATCTGAAATTGAATCCGATCGCGCCCTGACGCGCGTCGGCGCGGTACGGCTCATTGGCTGACGACGGGGCATTGGCCGGAAGGACCGCCTGCCGCCGAGTATCGATAGATGCGCAACGGCCCTGCGGCAGGGCACTCCGTCAGCCAGTCCGGCGGCTTTCCGGTGGCCAGTCGACTGGCCAACGGAAACTGAGTTTCGACCGGCTGAAGTGTTTTCTCCTCCACGCGACAGACCGCGACATGGGTGGCCTTGGTTTCATCAAGCAGCCGCGCGGGATCGGCGGTAGCCGGGTCGAAAAATCGCAGAACGCGCTCGATGCCTTTGGCCGCTGTGTGGAAAGGCACTGCCACGACGTCGAGTTCGACAGGCGACCCTAGAGCGACGGCTCCGATATTGGGCGGTGCGAAAAGTCGCGCGCCCTTTGGCCAGACGAAATGCGGGCCGTCGCCTGCTCTCTCGCAAGCATCGGCGATATCGACGCCGAGCAGTTTTGTAGTTCCGGGAGGCCAAACCAGATGGGTTAGAAAGAGGGCGGCGACAATCGCCACGCCCGGAACGGCCAGAAGCGAAACGCCCGGCAACTCCTCGTCGAACCTTGTACCGAAATAGCATCTCAGCGACAGCCGGGCAGGGAGGACCTGGTGGATAAGCAGGGCGACCCCGGGGCCGACGAAGAGCGGGAAAAAACGCAGGTACCGTAGATAGAGCAGTCCCAACAGGAGGCCAACACTCGAGAAGATCGCAAGAACCATCCAGGCACGCTTTCTTGTCGTGCCGGAAATGGCCAAAATGCCTGTCGCCGCTGTGCCCAGAATGGCGAGGAAAAACCGGGCGAAACGATCGGAGTTCAGGAAGTCAGCACTGAGGAAAATGCTGCGTTCCTGCTCAATGCGTGAAAGCCAATTGTCGCGAACGTAGTCGCTGAGGCCGGCGAGCGGACCGCCCGCGCACTGGGGGAAGAAGAAGACGAGCAGCGCGGCGGTCGCGCAAGCACCGGCCAAAAGACACGCGGCCCGTATCCACCAGCTTCCAGCCGTCTCCGTGGTGGAGACAGCCGCCAGTATGAAGCCAGTGATCACCAGCGCCGTCAGGTGCAGAAGCGAATAACGGTCGCAAGCGGCGCTTGGATAAGCCTGAGGCCCTACGACCACGAAGAACATGGCTAAACCGGCTGCGGACAGCGCAAGACCGTACATTCTGAGGTCTTTCCCCGCGTCTTTCCTCCCGGCGATGAACGCCAATGCGTAAAATCCTACGGGCAGAGCAAGGAACGGCGCCATTTCGGCGCTGATGGCGGTGGACAGAGCCATCAAGGCTCCGTTCAGCCCGGCGGCAACGCGTCCGCAACGGATCGTTAGCAGTGCCGCGCCGAGGAGGATGAGCATCTGCAGATTGTGGTAGTCGATCCGCCAAGGTTGAAATTCGGAAAGCGACGGCAGCCCAGCGAAGGCGGCGACGGCCAGTACTGCGCCGGGATGGTCGAACTCGAATTCCCTGATCACCTGGAAAAGCAGGATCAATGCAACGAGGAGGAACATGAGTGGCACGGTGAACGCGGCGGCGGAGATGGCAGCTTCCACCCCGACAAAGGGCGCAAGAGCGACGGTCAGCAGCGCATAGGGGGCGTCGACGATCCACGGCCAGTGTGAGATCATGGGCTCGGGCTGGGCGATATCGGCCAGCGTTCTGTCGAACGGATTGCCTGTTTGTAGAAGATGCCTGATTTCATGCAGCTTCATCAGGTCGTCGACGTCGCCGTTGGGCATCTTGCCTTGCAACAGCAGCAGGCTCAGAACAGCGCTGAGCGCCAGCCAGACGATAACGACTGGGACAGGGGTGCGGCGGTAAATCGCCCCGATTGTCGACATCCCGAGCCCTTCCCATGCGCTTCAGTCATTGATGCATGGAAAAGCTTTCGATCGGGTAACCCTGCCTTTTCAGCGGTCGCACGAGCAACAGAAGTCGTTGTATGCCCATGCGTCTGGTGCAATTCCGGGGCGATGGGTGATGCGGGGGCTAAGAAATCCAACCGGCAACGGGCCAGGGCGCTTTGGCCGTTTTCACCTATGGTTGCTAATCTGCCATAATCGCATGGCCCGGTATTTCTGCCGGTTGCATAGCCTCACAAACCGCCGCTGATCCGAAACATCGCTTGACGGCTCATATCAGGCATCTGAAAAGGGCAACGCCTGCGGACGTGGCGGAATTGGTAGACGCAAGGGACTTAAAATCCCTCGATCTCTGATCGTACGGGTTCGATTCCCGTCGTCCGCACCACCCTTCGCTTTTCGAGCTTCGGATGGCAGGCTACTCGAGGCTCGTTAGAGGAAAGCGTGTCCCTCGAAGCCTTGCAAGGGCCTCACGCGTCCAGCAGCGCAGATTTAATATTAGTGATGTTTAAAATTCGAGTTTCTCCCCACCGATCTCATTAGCGTTTGTCTGCCAGAATCGGACCGGCTTGGATGGTGGGACCATGCGTGGGGCAGGCTGGATCAGAGGGCTGCGGGAGGAAGAGGCGCGGCAGTTGCGCCGCGAGATCGATCGGCTCGAGCGGGGGCTGATCGAGGCCGCCAACTCGAAGGCAAAATGGAACCTTCACGAGGTTGCGCACACGCTGCGCTGGCAAAAGGCACGGCTTCGAAGGCTGGAGGAGTGCCTCGCCGCGATGCCGGCGGGAAAGATCGTTTCGCGCCGATCCTGACCAGCCGGTTGGGGACGTTTCGGTTGGAAAGTGGCGCGATCACGGAATTACGGTCTGCTGCGGGGACGCTAGGGTTAGGCGGCGGATCGATCCGCCGAGGCCGGCGTCTATCAGGCCCCTACCCATTCCCCCCGCCCCCTGCGGGCGCCGGCCACCTGATTTTTCAAGAGACAATGCGAGATAGGCTCCCGCATTGTCGCCGTCGCGGCAAGCCTCAGAACTTATAGCTGAAATTCACGCCAAGCGTCTGCAGCTTGACGTCCTGGTCGCGGTCGGTGAAGGCGTCCGGAGCGTCGAAATGCTCCTTGCCGAAATCGTAATAGCGGTACTGCGCGCCGACGACGACATTGTTGGTCAAGGCATAGTCGACGCCGGCACCGAGGGTCCAGCCGGTACTGGTGCGCGTCCGGGCAAAGGCCGTGCCTGCCGCCTGCGAGGTCTCGATGCCGGCGAAAGCGACGCCGCCAATGCCATAGATCAGCAGACGATCCATGGCGTAGCCGGCCTTGGCATTGATCGATCCGAACCACTTGACGTCGGTGCCGAACGTGTTTGCCGGGCCCGCTTCGGCGGTACCGTCGATCGAAGCGTAGTTGAGATCGGCCTCGGCGCCGAGCACTGCCTGATCGAACTGCCACAGCCCCGCGACGTGACCGCCGACGAAACCGCCGTTGATGTCGGGCTTCACCGAAAACGGACCGCCATCGTCGCCGGTGATGTCGGACCGACCCCAGCCATAGCCAGCCTGCATGCCGGCATAATAGCCGGTCCAGTCGAAGCCGGGCGCGGTCATCGGCACATCACCGCCCAAGTCCGCTGCCCAGGCAGACCCGGACAGCAGGGAAAGAAAGCCGGCACTGGCGAGCGTCAGTCGACGCATCGAGCACTCCGAAATGGCGGTTTCGAAAGACTCCTTCAAGTCAGACTAGTCCCATTCGCCGTGAAACGGAATTGCATCTCTGCAACAGTGGTTTACGACCTGATGCACTGGCTCCGGAGGCCGACATTTGCCAAAGTGGCCTATGCAGAGGACTCGCCAATGACCAACGCCAAGCCGACAAGCGCCGCAAAGCCGAAGCCGTGGACGGAGGTGGCGACACATCTGGTCGATGTCGCGATGGGCCGAAAGCCCGCGGATCTGGTCATCCGCAACGGGCGCTGGGTGAATGTCCATTCGGGCGAGATCATCCCCGGCACCGATATCGCTATCGCCGCCGGCCGCTTCGCCTATTGCGGGCCGAATGCCAGCCATGCCATCGGGCAGGGAACGAAGGTTGTCGATGCCGGCGGGCGCTATCTGGTGCCCGGCCTTTGCGACGCGCACATGCATGTCGAGAGCGGCATGGTGACGGTGACGGAGTTCTGCCGCGCCGTGATCCCGCACGGCACCACCTCGATGTTCATCGATCCCCACGAGATCGCCAATGTGCTGGGACTGCCGGGCGTGCGGTTGATGCATGACGAGGCGGTCGCAATGCCTATCAACGTGCATGTACAGATGCCGTCCTGCGTGCCGTCGGCGCCGGGACTCGAGCATGCGGGCGCCGAATTGACGGTCGCCGATGTGGCCGAGGCGATGACCTGGGAAAACATCATCGGGCTTGGCGAGGTGATGAATTTCCCGGGCGTCGTCGCCAACAATCCGGTGATGTCGGGCGAGATCGCCGAGACGGTCAAAGCCGGCAAGACGGTGGGCGGGCATTATGCGTCGCCAGATCTCGGCCTGCCGTTCCACGGTTATGTCGCGGGCGGGGCGGAGGACGACCACGAAGGCACGCGCGCCGAGGACGCGATTGCGCGTGTGCGCCAGGGCATGAAGGCGATGCTGAGGCTGGGGTCGGCCTGGTACGACGTCGCGGCTCAGATCAAGGCGGTGACGGAAGGCGGCATCGATCCGCGCAACTTCATCCTGTGCACCGATGACAGCCATTCCGGCACGCTTGTGCATGAAGGCCATATGGACCGGGTGGTGCGGCATGCCATCAGCCAGGGCCTGAAGCCGGTGACGGCGATCCAGATGGCGACGCTCAACACCGCGCAGCATTTCAGGCTGGAGCGCGAGATCGGCTCGATCGCGCCCGGGCGGCTGGCCGATCTGTTGATCGTTTCGGATTTGGCACAGATGACAATAGATGAAGTCTATGGCCGCGGCGTTCGGCTGGCCAAGGCCGGCAAGCTGGAGATCGACATTCCAGCCTACAACTACCCCAAATCCGCGAAGAACACGGTCAAGCTCGGCAAGAAGCTCGTGGCCGGGGATTTCGACATTGCGGCGCCGCAGGGCGCCAACGAGGTGCGGGCGCGGGTGATCGGCGTGATCGAGAACCAGGCGCCGACGCGGGCGCTGGAGGCCGACCTGCCGGTCGAGGACGGGCTGGTCGCCATGGATCGCCGCAACGACGTCTGCCAGATCGCCCTGGTGGAGCGGCATCGCGGCACGGGCGGCGTCACCAACGCTTTCGTCTCCGGCTTCGGCTATGTGAAAGACTGCGCGATGGCCTCGAGCGTGGCGCATGACGCGCACCACATCATCGTCGTCGGCACCAACAAGGAAGACATGGCTTTGGCGGTCAACCGGCTGAGCGAGGTGGGCGGCGGCGTCGTGCTCTATTCCAAGGGCAAGGAACTGGCGCTGGTCGAGATGCCGATCGCCGGGCTGATGTCGGACGAACGCGCCGAGATCGTGGCGGCGAAGGCCGAGCAACTGACCGAGGCGATGCGCAAGGTCGGCTGCTCGCTCAACAACGCCTATATGCAGCACTCGCTGCTGGCGCTGGTGGTCATTCCGGAGCTCAGAATCTCGGATGTCGGCCTGGTCGACGTGACGACGTTCCAGAAGGTCGATCTTTTCATCTGAGCGCCCGCTATCCGCCGGTAGCGATGGTCAGCACCTTGAACGGCGTGGTGATGACGACCTCGGCGACCGAGCCGACCGCCTTGCCGAGGCCCTGGCCGATATTGTTGAGCTGCATCGGGTCGGGCTCGTCCGAAGCAAGGCCGGCCGGCGTGCGCAGCCGGTTGCCCAGCAATTGCACCAGGATCGGGTTGTCGGCGAATTTGGCATGGTTCAGGCCGCCGTCGCCGCCCTTGGCCTGGGTCAGGTCGACAACCGTCACGCCATAATTGGCGAGATCGGCCGCGTTGCCATAGTCGCCGACGCGCGGCTTGTCGCCGGAAATGAAGCTCGACAGCCTCAGTGCACGGTCGTCGCCCGAGAGCAGGATGGCGAACGGCTTGTCGGGCTTGCCGTAGCGGATCATCTGCTTCTTGAAGACGTCGACATCGATGTCGGGCGAGGCGAGGATGACATAGCCGAGCTTGCCGCTGAGATCGCGGTCGCCGGTGATGGCAAGCTGGCGCAGCGCTTCCATCGTCAACCAGGTGCCCATCGAATGGGCGATGATGTCGATGCTCTTGACGCGTGTCTTGGCGAGCATCCTTAGCGTCGCCTCGAGATCGTCGCGCGCCGCGTTGGCGCTGTCCTTGTCGTAGATGTAGCCAGTCGCCTTGGCGCTCGACGCCCACGAGAACAGCACCGGCGTGCCCGGATATTTGGTGTCATGCGCGATCTGCGTCAGCCGGTAGACGCCGTCGTCGAAACCGTTGTTGAAGCCATGCACGAACACCAGGGCGCGGTCGCCGCGCATGGAAATGTCGGCGCCGACCGCCTTGGCGAATTGCTGCGCGTCGCCATAATGGACGACATCGGTGGCCGTGAACTGCTTGGCCGGGTTGCTGTCGGCCGAGCCCTTGGCGCGCTCGATCGCCCCGACTTGGTGGACCTTCGGCACGGTGACATCGACGCGGGCATAACTGGTGGTCAGCGAACGGTCGCCGTCGAACACCTGGCGGGGGTCCTTGGTCGCCTGCTGGCGGGTCGTGGCGACGAAGATCTCGTGCTTGGCGGCGATGTCGGAGGCAGGCGCCGTAACCGCCTTGCGGTTGAGAAGGTCATGCGCGCCCTGGCCGGCGCAGCCACTGACGGCGAGCGCAAACGCAAGGCCAAGCACGATCTCGACACGCACGATCACGCGGGATCCCCCAAGGGCGGCAAACCTCTCAGCTATTCCGATAAAGCCAGAGGGCTGCCGGGTCCAGTTCAAACTCGACGCGATGCGGAAACCGCGCGGATACGGTTACTGCGTGGCCAGTTGGCGGATGCGGTCCGTCACGTCGCGATCGCTGGCAAAGCCATCGTCCTCGCGCAGCCGCTGTCCGATCATCTGCACCATCATCGGGTTGTCAGCGAATTTGGTATGGTTGAAGCTGTCGGCGCCCTTGATCTTGGAAAGATCGACAACCGTGACGCCGTAGGAGGCGAGATCGGCGGCGTCCCTGTAGTCACCGACGCGCGGCCGCGAGCCGGCGATCAGGCCCGAGAGTCTCAGCGCCCGGTCGTCGTCCGACAGGAGCAGGATGAAGGGCTTGTCCGGCTTGCCGTAACGGCGCATCTGGCTCTTGAAGACGTCGACATCAATGTCGGGGGAGGCGAGCACCACGTCGCCGAGCTTGCCGCTCAGGTCGCGGTCACCGGTGATGGCGAGCTGGCGCAGCGTCTCCATCGTCACCCAGGTTCCCATCGAATGGGCGACGATGTCGATGCGCCGCGCCCCGGTCTGCGCCAGCATCCTCAACGTCACTTCCAGTTGATCGCGGGCGGCGGCGGCACTTTCCTTGTCATAGACATAGTCCGTGGTCTTGGCGCCGGAGGCCCAGGAGAACAGCACCGGCGTGCCCGGATAGCCGGAATCGTGCACGATCTGGGTCAGCCGGTAGACGGCATCGTCGAAACCGGTGTTGTAGCCGTGGACAAAGACCATGACGCGGCCGCCGCGGGCATCGATGTCGGCGTTGAGCGCGCTGGCAAATTTCGGCTGCGTGTCATAGCCGACCACTTCGGAGGCCATGAAGTACTTGGTCGGATCGTTCGACTTGCCGCGCGAGCGGCGCTCGATCTGACCGGTCTGGTGGACCGGCGGAACCGTGACGTTGACCCGGGCGTAATTCAGTGTCGCCGAGCGTTCGCCGTCGAAAACCTTGTTGGGGTCGTCGGACGGCTTGCGCGTCGTGGCGATGAAGATCGAATGATTGCCGGCGATCTCGGTCGCCTGCGTCGGAACGACGACGCTGCCCAGGATTTCCTGCGTCTGCTGGCCCGCGCAGCCCGCCATCAGCAGGGAAAGGGCGATGATCAGGATCGTCTTCAAATGCACGTCGACACTTCCGTTCCAGCCGCGATCGGCCATCCACCTCCGCGAACCCTCCCGGACAGGCGAAGTGCGGCTAAAGTAAGTCGCGTCCAGCGGAAATCGGCCCGGCTCAGGGCCGATGGCCATCATACTGTTGCGCGAAAGCCAAAACGGCGTCAGGAAGGCTGATCATCGAGGGAGCCGCGCCAGCATGGACGTGGCCTCGAGGCGCAAACGAAATGAGGGACTTGTAGTGACCAGCTTCTCCGCCCGGGTTGCCACAGCCGCTGAGGCGATCCGCGGGATTTTTCCGGAAACGCCGCTGCAGGAGAACGACTATCTGTCGAAGAAGACCGGCGCCCGTATCCTTTTGAAGCGCGAGGACCTGACGCCGGTGCGCTCCTACAAGATCAGGGGCGCCTTCAACTTCTTCCGCAAGGCGCTCGCCGCCGGCAACGATGCCGAGCTGTTCGTCTGCGCCTCGGCCGGTAATCATGCGCAGGGTTTTGCCTTCGTCTGCCGCCATTTCGGCAAAAAGGGCGTGGTGTTCATGCCGGTGACGACGCCGCAGCAGAAGATCGACAAGACGCGGTTGTTCGGCGGCGATTTCGTCGAGATCAGGCTGGTCGGCGACTTCTTCGACGATTGCTATCGCGCCGCCTTCGAGTTCACCGAAAGTGCGGCGGCGCATATGGTGCCGCCGTTCGACCACAAGGACATCATCGAGGGCCAGGCGACGGTTGCCTATGAGATCGCGACCCAGATGCCGGGCGGGCGTGTGCCCGATATCGTCATGCTGCCCGTCGGAGGCGGGGGCCTTGCCGCCGGCGTGACCCATTATTTCGCCGACCAGCATCGCGACCCGCGCTTCGTGTTCTGCGAGCCGGCGGGCGCGCCGAGCCTCCGCGAGAGCCTGGCCAGCGGCAAACGCGTCAAGCTTTCCAAGGTCGACAATTTCGTCGACGGCGCCGCGGTGGCAGAGATCGGCCGGGAACCGCTGCGTCATCTCAAGGACTTCACCGCCGATGCGGTCCGGCTCGTCCCGGAGAACCGGCTTTGCGCCACAATGATCGAGATGCTCAATGTCGAGGGCGTCGTGCTGGAGCCGGCCGGCGCGCTGGCGATCGATGCGCTCAAGGATTTCTCGCGCAAGGAGATCAGAGGCAAGACCATCGTCGCGGTCGTCTCCGGCGGCAATTTCGACTTCGAGCGGCTGCCGGACGTGAAGGAGAGGGCGTTGCGCTTCGAGGGGCTGAAAAAGTATTTCATCATCCGCTTCCCGCAGCGGCCGGGCGCGCTGCGCGATTTCCTCGAGATGCTGGGTCCCGACGACGACATCGCCCGCTTCGAGTATCTGAAAAAGTCGGCGCGCAATTTCGGTTCGGTGCTGATCGGCATCGAGACCAAGGACCGGCGCAATTTCGACCTGCTGAAAGCCAATTTCGACGCCGAGGGTGTTCAGTATCAGGACATCACCGACAACGAGACGTTGGCGGGGTTCATCATATGAGTGCAAAGGGCACGGTCTTCGTCGCGCTGTTTTCCGGCATCAATGTCGGCGGCAACCGCATCGTCAAGATGGCGGAACTGAAAGCCGTTTTCGAAAGCCTCGGCTTCGCCGAAGTCGCGACCTATGTGCAGAGCGGCAATGTCGTCTTCCGGGCGAAGAAGGGGGACGGCGCGGCGCTGACCAAGGAGATCGAAGCGGCCTTCGAGAAGAAGTGGGGCTTCAACTCGCGCATCATGGTGCGCGATGCCGGTTGGTTCGAGCGGTTGGTGAAGGACAATCCCTATCCGGAGGTCGGCGGCGAACCGACCAAGCTGCATGCCTACGCCCTGGAGCGCGAGCCCACTGAGGAGGAGGCGAAGCGGCTGGCGGACAAATGCACCGGCCCCGAGCGCTTCGAGATCAAGGGCGACGTGCTTTACCTGCACGCGCCGGACGGGCTCGGCAAATCGGTGTTCGCCAATCTGATCCCGCGTACGTTGAAGGTGCCGGGCACGGCGCGCAACTGGCGCAGCGTGCTGGCGTTGCTCGAAATGGCCGGCAAAGCCGGCACCTGATTGTTCATTTTATGCAAGTTCGGGACGGAAAACCGCGAGGCGATTTTCCGGGACTCAGGCGGCCTTCTGCCAGTCGAAGCTCAATTCCTCGCGGAAGGCGAAGCGTTTGATATGGTCGGCGACCACCGTCTCCAGCCGCCCCAGCGAAGCTTCATCGTCGGCTGCCAAAGCGATATGCAGCGCCTTGTCGTCGGCGTCCATTACGGTGCGGCCGATCGACAGCTGGATGGCGCCGTGCTGCGGATCGAACTCGACCGGGAATTTGTGCGACCAATGCTTGCAGAGCTGCTGCAGGTAGCGGCTGGCATGTTCGGTGGCGACATCGGCGCGGCTGGTCAGCATGAAATTCTCCTGGCGGGATCAAGAAACGCCAGCCTGGAGAAGGCTGGCGCCAATTGCTGATAGATAGGCAAGGCCTGGCAAAACGCCAGAGCGGTTCACCGTTTCGTGGAAACGGCGAACCGCTCTATCTCTTTGTTTTGACGCAATTCCGAGCGGAATGTTACGGCGAAGGCGCCGAACTTAACCGCTCACACTTTTCCTGGAATTGCTCTGGCGGCCGCCGGTCAAATCGGCGCGGGATCGCCGGCTTTACCAGACACCGGTGTTCGGCATCGAGGCCCACGGCTCAGCTTTGGCCTGGGCTGGACCTTTCTGCAGAAGCTCGATCGAGATGCCGTCCGGCGAACGGATGAAGGCCATGTTGCCGTCGCGTGGCGGACGATTGATGGTCACGCCGTTGTCCATCAGCTTCCGGCAGGTGGCGTAGATATCGTCGACCTCATAAGCGAGGTGGCCGAAATTGCGGCCGCCCTTGTAGTCTTCCGGGTCCCAATTGTAGGTCAGCTCGACCAGCGGCGCCTTCTCATTGACACCGCTCTGCTCGTCTTCTGGCGCGGCGAGGAAGATCAAAGTGTAGCGGCCCTGCTCGCTTTCGTAACGGCGTACTTCTTTCAGGCCGAGCTTGTTGCAGTAGAAATCGAGCGACTGGTCGACATCGGCGACGCGGACCATTGTGTGCAGATAGCGCATGGCGGTTTCCTCGGGTGGTGGGGTTGGGGGCACCATAGGGGCCACCCGGCGAAAGGGCAATCGTCCGACAATAGAGGCGGTGCGGTCGATTTCAGGTCTTGCCATTTCGGCTTCCGCGAGCGCCGGCAAACAACATTTCAGCCTTTCCGGTGCTGAACGGTGAAAAAAGGCACGTCAGCCCTTGCACACCCCGGAAGCCGCAGTGTTAATCTCTTGGCAAGAATCAGTTGCGGTTCAGTTAGAAAAAGGGGGCATTCTTATGGGGGAAAAAGCCTCTTTTACGAGGCGGGACGGAAGCCTTGACGACGCCTTGCAGCGAGACAATGGCGGCGACTCCGCCGAGCTTGTCGAAATCGCGGGCGCTATCAAATGGTTCGACGTGGCCAAGGGCTACGGCTTCATTCTTCCGGACGACGGCGTCTCGGGTGATATTCTCCTCCATGTGACTTGTCTTCGAAGGGACGGCTTCCAGACGGCGCTAGAAGGCGCTCGGGTCGTCTGCCTGGTGAAACAGGGCGAGCGCGGGCTGCAGGCTTTCCGGGTCCTCTCCATGGATGCCTCGACGGCGGTCCACCCGGCGGAGCAGGAACAACGCACGCACGTTACCGTCAACCCGGAGAGCGGCCTCGAGCGGGCCCTGGTCAAGTGGTTCAACCGCACCAAGGGTTTTGGCTTCCTGACGAGAGGCGACGGGACCGAGGATATCTTCGTCCACATGGAGACGCTGCGGCGCTACGGCATAACCGAGCTCAGGCCCGGCCAGGTTGTGCTTGTCCGCTTCGGACGCGGCGACAAAGGCCTTATGGCTGCCGAAATCCACCCCGATATGGGCACCTTGTCGGTCTCGCATTAAGGGTCTCTCGACGCAGTCGAGTTGCCCCTTTGCGCGACACGGCCATGTCGTCCGAAAACCGGTTCCACTTGTCCGGATCATGGTTTAGGACAGGCTCGGACGAGGTACCCTATGGCTCATCGCAATTGGCTGACTGCAGGCGCGCTCTGTGTCGCGTTCGTTTTTTTTGCCTATTTCAGCGGCCTCAAGCCTGGCCTGGCGGATGCGATGCTGCTGCCCATCGACGGGACGCCGCTTGTGGTGTCGACCGGCTCGGGCGACCGTTCCTTCTCCATCGAGATCGCCGATACCTCCGCCGAACGCGAGGCGGGACTGATGTTTCGCCGGACGATGGCCGACGATCACGGCATGTTGTTCGTCTTCGAACGAACCGGCGAGGTGGATTTCTGGATGAAGAACACGCCAATGGCGCTCGACCTCGTCTTTGTCGGCCAGGACGGCCGGGTCAAAGCCATCAAGCGTGGCGAGCCGGAATCCGAAGCCATCATCTCACCAGGACAGCCCGTGCGCTTCGTGCTTGAACTGAAAGCAGGCACGGCCGCCAAGGACGGCATCAAGGAAGGCGATCTTTTGCGCCATCCGGCTATCG